>CAFBND010000035.1_pt1 | contig 21445 bp, 19 predicted proteins | sample 7269171 | NCBI WGS metagenome assembly CAFBND01 (sample SAMEA6814083, study PRJEB35770) | uncultured Actinomycetes bacterium | biome: Freshwater; feature: Freshwater reservoir; material: water | place: Czech Republic | collected 2017-05-23 | depth 30m m | reverse complement strand
GATCTCATGGAGGTTGATTGGCTCTCACTCGCCGACCGTGACGTCGATGAGATCCGCGCCATGCTGGGTATCCCCGCGAAATCACCTATCGCGTTGCGCGCAGGATCAGTCAGCCCCTGGGAATCGGGCGGTATCAGCCCGTTCCAGATGAACGCGGGTCAAGAGCTGGCCGCCCTCCAGGGCCGGCAGTACGACAGCTACGGCGGCGACCTCGTGCAGCAACTCACCGCGACCGTGGTCTCTGAGATCTCCTGAGCGCATGAGGACCGGACCCGACACATTGCTCTTGGTGGACTCCGCGAGCCTGTACTACCGCGCCTACTTCGGAATGAAGGAGTCGATCACGGCGCCCGATGGCACCCCGGTCAATGCCGTCCGTGGATTCCTCGATTTCATCGCGAAACTCGTGAACGATCACGGCCCGACGCACCTGGTGTGCTGCTGGGACGACGACTGGCGCCCGGACTTCCGGGTGGCCGCGATCCCCACGTACAAGGCCCATCGCGTCGCCGATGAATCCTCGAACGTCGAGGACGTTCCCGACACCCTCGCTCCTCAAGTGCCCATCATCGTCGAGGTCCTGAGCGCACTCGGGATTGCGAGGGTGGGCGCGCCGGGGTACGAGGCCGACGACGTGATCGCCACGCTGGCGCACCGCGCGACCATGCCGACCGACGTCGTGACGGGCGACCGCGACCTGTTCCAGGTGATCGACGACAGCCGTGGGGTCCGGGTCCTCTACACCGCCAAGGGCGGCGTTGCGCGCGCCGAGGTGATCACCGAGTCTGTGATCACTGAGCGATATGGGATACCGGGTCGCTGCTACGCAGACTTCGCGGCGCTGCGCGGCGATCCATCCGACGGTCTCCCCGGGGTGCCGGGCGTGGGCGAGAAGACAGCTGCGTCGCTCATCGTGACTTACCAGAGCCTCGACGGCGTCATCGCGGCAGCGGAGAAGGCCGACCCCGGCGCACGAGCGAGCGTTCACGCGAAGATCATCGCTGCGCGCGAGTACCTCAGGGTTGCTCCTGCGGTCGTGAGGGTTGCTATCGACGTCGACCTGCCCGAGGCGGATCACCGGCTACCGCTGTCGCCGCGCGACCCCGACACCCTCGCAGCCCTGAGCGCTAAGTGGGGCCTGACGGCCTCGGTCTCCCGCGTCGTGGCCGCGATGTCGGCGTGATCCGCACACCCCGGGATGCGCGACGCAACGTCGGGCAGTTGACCATCAGACCGAGGAAAACGACACGACGCCGCGCTTAACCGCATCGAGCGCCTGATGAGCAGTCGCAGCAAGCACCGCACCCTCGGGCCCGCCGTGAGCACGTGCCGCGTCCGCGATCTGGCCGAGCAGATCGGCCAACTGCTTGCACCAGCGCACGAAGTCTCCAGCCGCAAGGTCGACTTCTCGGAGAACCGAGTCGAGGCGGTGCCCGGACGTCCAACGGTATGCAGCCCAAGCGAATCCGAGATCGGGCTCACGTAGGAACTGCACATGTTCCTCGGACTCGAGGCCAGCAAGTTCGCCCGCCAGCCGAACCGTGTCGAGCAGCACTTCGCGCACTCGGCCTTCGGGCAGTTTCGGTGCAAACGCGTCCTCAGCCGAGCGTGACTCGAAGACCAACACGGACGCGCAGGCGGCGAGCTCCGGTGCGGTGAGGCCGTGCCAGAGCCCCTGACGCAGGCACTCCGCGGCAACAAGGTCCATGTCGTTGTAGAGCCGCTGCAACATGCGGCCAGCGTCGGTGACGGTGGCGGTGTCGTCGTCGGAGCTCAGGTAGCCAAGTCGCGCCAGAATCGCGCACACGCGATCGAACTGTCGGGCGATGGAGTTCGTGCGGCTCTCCACTCTCCGCTCAAGTCCATAGGTCTCACGTTCGAGTCGCAACGATCTCTCGGCCCACCGCGCATGCTGCTCGCGGTCATCGCATCCGTGGCATGGGTGTTGCCGGATCTGGCGGCGGAGCTCGAGCACGAGGTCGTCCTCACCACCGCCGCGCACCTTGCGCGGGCGCTCGATGGTGAGGTCGCCCACGGCATCCTTGAGTTTCGCGGCAAGATCTCGACGCGAGTTCGCCGATCGCGGGTTGAACAGCTTGGGAATGCGAATGCGCTCAAGTGGCTCTACCGGCGAAGGGAAGTCGATCACCGATAGTCGCTTGACGTGCCGGTCCATCATGAGCACCGACGGTCGGGGCTCATCGCGCTCGGACAGACCCGGGTCGATCACGACAGCCAAGCCTGACCGTCGACCCGCAGGAACCACGATCACATCCCCAGGCTTTAGCGCGGCGAGGGAGTCCGCGGCCTCTGACCGGCGCCGAGTTGCGCCGTCGCGGGCAAGTTGCTTCTCACGATCAGTGAGGCGTCGGCGAAGCTCGGCATATTCACCGAAGTCGCCGAGGTGGCAAGTCATGGCCTCGCGATATCCCTCGATCGCCCCCTCCTGCTTGCGCACCTGGCGTGCCATCCCGACGACCGCCCGGTCTGCCTGGAATTGTGCGAACGAGGTTTCGAGTAGCTCGCGGGCCGCATGATGGCCCACCGACCCGACAAGGTTCACGGCCATGTTGTATGACGGCTTGAACGACGATCGCAGCGGATACGTGCGCGTCGACGCTAGCCCGGCCAGCGCACCCGGATCGAAGCCCTGGTGCCACACGACCACGGCGTTGCCCTCGATGTCGATGCCCCGGCGGCCGGCACGGCCCGTGAGTTGGGTGTACTCCCCCGGCGTGACATCAGCATGTGTCTCGCCATTCCACTTCACGAGCTTCTCGAGCACCACAGTGCGGGCCGGCATGTTGATGCCAAGGGCAAGAGTCTCGGTGGCGAAGACCATCTTGACTAGCCCGCGCTGGAAGAGCTCCTCTACGGTCTCCTTGAATGTCGGGAGCATCCCCGCATGGTGCGAGGCGAATCCACGCTCGAGTCCGTCGAGCCAGCCGAGGTATCCAAGGACCTCAAGGTCTTCCTGTGGCAGGTTCGCACATCGCTGCTCGACCACCCCTCGGATCAGCAGTCGCTCCTCGTGCGAGGTCAGCCGCAGCCCCGCGGCGAGGCACTGTTCGACGGCCGACGAACAGCCGATACGGCTGAAGATGAAGGTAATCGCCGGGAGGAGCTTGTCGCGGTTGAGGCGCTCGACCATCTCCGCCCGCAGGGGAACATGAAGCCCTCGCGTCCGTCCCCGACCGCGCGCCGCCCCCGCGCCACCCGCCCGGTAAGCGCCATCGCGTCTGACATCGCGCCCGGCCTTGGCCTGCTGCGTCTCCTCGCGGGCAAGGCGCACGAGCTCGGGGTTGACCTTCTGCTGGTCATCGTCGATAAACAGGTCGTAGAGCCGCGGTCCGGCCATGACGTGCTGCCACAGCGGAACCGGTCGGTGCTCTTCGACGACGATGCGCGTCTCACCACGCACCTCGGTGAGCCACTCACCAAACTCCTCGGCGTTGCTCACCGTGGCCGAGAGCGCGACAACAGCCACGTGCTCGGGCAGGTGGATTATCACCTCCTCCCACACGGCGCCGCGGAAGCGATCCGCGAGGTAGTGCACTTCGTCCATCACGACATGGGACAGCCCCGCCAGGGTGCCCGACCGGGCGTAGAGCATGTTGCGTAGCACCTCGGTGGTCATCACCACCACGGGAGCCTCACCGTTGACGGTGTTGTCACCCGTCAGGAGTCCGACATTTGCGGCGCCATAGCGCTCGACGAGATCGTGGAACTTCTGGTTCGACAGCGCCTTGATCGGCGCCGTGTAGAAGCACTTGCGTCCCTCACGAAGGGCGAGGTGAACCGCGAACTCCCCCACGATTGTCTTCCCCGCACCTGTCGGTGCCGCGACAAGGACCCCGGCACCCTCCTCGAGCGCCCGGCAGGCCTTGATCTGGAATTCGTCGAGCTCAAAGTCATAGAGCCCGCGGAATTCATGGAGTGCTGTCTTCTCCTCGCCAACCCGGCGGCGTGACGCGGCATAACGTTCTGCGGGCGACTCCATGCCGCAAGGCTATGTCGCCGACGTCATCCGCGCCGGGACCAGGAGGCGCACCGCGCCCGGGACGACTCGGATCTCCACCGGCAACGGGCCCACCCGCTCACCATCGGCGTAGGCGACCTGGCCAGGCGCGTCAAGGCGGACGGTCGTGGCCGAGTACTCCTGCACCTCGGACCGTCTCACGTGGGTGCCCTTGTAGACACTCGGGAATACCCGTAAGAAAGTGGTGGTCGACAATTCACCCAGGAAGGTCACCGAGAGCAGTCCGTCGTCGATGAGCGCGCCCGGGCACACGCGCATCCCCCCTCCATATGACGTCGCATTTCCCACGGCGACAAGCATTCCCCGCTGCTGAATCCGGAACTCGCTCGCTAGCCCTTCATCGACCTGCATCGAATAGGCAACAGGCTTGAAGACTCGGAGCTCGGACAGGATCGCGCGGATGTAGCGCGCCTGGCCACCGGGCCATGTCATCGTGTTGGCCCGCTCGTTGACGAGGGAGTCGAACCCGCTCGAAAGCACACCGAGGAACCATCGCTCGTTCCCGTCGGCCGAGATCACCCTGCCGGCATCGACCACACGGGCACCCCCGGTTGCGAGACAGTCGGCGATGAGGTCTCCAGCCGCTCGAGGGTCGCCCGGAATCCCGAGATGAGCGGCGATGTCATTGCCGGTACCCACCGGGAGGATCCCCAGAGCGACATCGGTGCCGGCGATGCCCTGAAGACACAGGTTGACCGTGCCGTCACCGCCACAGGCCACCACAGCGGCCGTCGGCGATCCCCGCAGTGCGCTATCGAGCCGCGCCTTCGCATCAGCGGCGTCGTCGCCCGCCACCATGACGACGTCGTGGCCCAGGCTGCGGAGGCGCGTTGCCGTGAGAGCGGCTAGCGCCGCCGATCGCCCCTTACCCGAGGCCGGGTTGACCAGGAGCACCACGCGCGCGGACGCGCGCACAGCGACCGACATCTCAGACGTCGTCTAACGGCGCTGGCAGAAGGTCGCCCGGCTCGATGAGATCCTCAGGGAGGTCGGAGATCTCATCATCCGCCCAGATACCCACACCCCTGCGACGATCGCGTCGTGCGCGTCGGACATCGTTCACGAGCATGATCGCCAGAGCGACGACAACGATCCCCATGAATGGCCCTGCGACCAGCATCATGGTGAACGGGTCAGGCGTCGGAGTAGCGACGGCCGCGAAGGTGAGAACGCCGATGATCAACCAGCGCCAGTGCTTGAGCAACCCGCGACCGCTCAGGAGCCCGGCGAAATTGAGCATCACGAAGATCAGCGGGATGAGCGCCCCCACCCCAAAGAAGACGAGGATCTGGATGATGAACGTGAGGTAGTCGTTGACATTGATGATGTTCGAGACGTTCTGGGGCGTGAAGCCCAGCAGCAGCGAGAGCAGCGAGGGCATCGTGCGGTACGCCAGTGCAGTACCGCCGAGGAACAAGGGCGTGGCAGCACCGACAAAGACATAACCCCATCGCCGTTCTTTCCCCTGGAGCCCCGGGGCCAGGAACCGCCACAACTGGTAGAGCCAGACCGGGAGAGAGATGACGAGTCCGGCGACGATCACAATCTTCAACTGGAGGGTGAAAGCGTCGGTAACACCATTCACGGCAAGCACGATGTCCTTGCCCTGCATCTTGGCCGAGTCGACGACCAGGGTGAAGGGCTCACGCACGAACGCGAAGAGCGGGTCGTAGAAAATCCACGCAATCGCCGAGCCAACGAGGATGCCCAGAACCGCTCGAAATAGGCGGGTCTGGAATTCCCGAAGGTGCTCGAAGAGAGTCATGGCGCCGTCCTTGCTGGACTCTCGACGAGCTCGCCGTGACCCTCGCGAACTCGTGGCGCTCACGCTCTCGGTCGTCTCAGAAGGGGAATCCCCCTCAGGCACGCGAAGAGCCGTCAGTCGGCGGCGTCACCGGCTGGGCCAGGACCTGCTCGCCCGTGACGGGGTCGACGAGGTAGCGGAGTGCAGCCGGCTGGGCGGCGGGGGCCGGGGGGCTCACGGGCGCGGCGATCGACTGTGCCGCGGCAGGAGCGTCCGGCTGAGTTGCGGAGTCTCCGCGCATACCCTCGGTCTCAGACTTGAAGATCCGCAGGGAGCGACCCACACCACGGGCGACGTCGGGCAATCTCTTTGCACCGAAGAGCAAGATCACCACAAGGATGACGATCCACGCGGTGGGTTCTCTCAGGAAGGCCATCAGACGTCCTCACATCGGATCTGCCGATCCCTCGGGGGAACCCCCGAGGTTCAAGCCACCAGGATACGCCGTCGTCAACCCCCTTGGGAGGGTCACGCCCCGGGCGAGGTCGCCATGTCGGCCGAGAGGAGATCGTGGGTCTCGAGGAACAACACGAGATCGAGGAGATCGTCGTAGCCGATGGGCCCTCCGTGGTGAACCTCACGGGCTTCCGCCGGCACGGGGATCCGCTCTGCGCGGACCCCGGCGGAGGTGAGAAGTCTGACCACATCCTCATCGGCTGCCTTGACGATGGACTCATCGCACGTGGGGCAGGTGAACGTGTAGGAACGCCGCGAGGCGCTCTCCTCGATTGCCTCCACCACTCGCACCCGTACCTGACGTGGAATCAGATCCACATCCCCGCACGTGGGGCAGGTTGCCTTGATCGTTGCCATCGTATGCCTCCTCCCGGTCAACTTCTCTGACCGACAGAAGGGGAATCGGCACGACTCCGGGGGGGTCTTGAGTCCCTGACACAACGGAAAACCGCAATCTGCGCGCGCTCGGGCTCTCCCTGCCCACCAAAGACGACGAAGGGCATAAACCGACCGTGCAGGTGACGGGCCGTCGGCCTAGTCGCGGTAGGACTCGAGCGCCGCTCGGGCTTCGACACGAACGCGCTCGAGGATCTCAGGCCTGTCGATCACCGTCACCGCATCTCCGGAGCGCAGGAGCAGGCGCACCAGCCACCGACTGTCCGCTATGGGAAGGAGGATGCGAAGTCGCCCCTCACCGAGGTCGAGAACGGACTCCACGGGGTGCTCACCCGCGATCCACGACATCTCCGGCGAGAGCTCGAGAGTGATGAGGTCGCCCTCAGGGCGCAACGTCCCCGACCCGAGGTCGATCGGAACCGCGTCGCCCGGGACCTCAGCGTCGATGTCGAGCACCTCGGCCACGTCGATACGGTCGAGACGAAAAGTACGAACGGCCTCGGCTCGCAGGCACCAGGCCTCGAGGTAGATGCGGCCGTCGAGGGTGAGCAGTCTCATCGGGTCAACATCGCGGGAGGTCCGCTCATCGACCGCACCGACATAAGAGATATGGAGGCGTCGACCAGCGGCGAGCGCCTGGCTCACGGCGTCGGAGATATCCGGGTCAACTGATTCGGTATCGAGGGACACGCTCAGGCCGTCCGCGGCCCGGAGCGCCTCACCCGCGGCCGCCTCCAACTTGGTCGTAGCGCCAGCGAGAGCAACGCGATCGTGTGCGCCCGGGACCTGGGCCAGCACGCGAAGAGCGACGAGTAGCGACGCCGCCTCGTCGGGTGAAAGGCGAAGGGGTCGCGAGAGGGTCTGAGGGTCGAGAACACTGATATGTCCGTCCTCGTCCCAGAACTGGATGTCGAGAAGGTCACCGTGCTGGTGCCCGGGGCGACCCGTGCAGATCAACAGCCAGAGGTCGGCCTGGAGCTGCTCGGGCGAGATGTCGAAGTGCGCGGCGGCATCGTCGATCGTGACGCCGTCGTGAGAACTAAGCCAGGGAACCAGCGCGAGCAGGCGCGAGAGCCGGCTCGATGCCGCCTCGGCGGCCAGCCTCGGGGAGGTCATGCGATGCCCGAGGCCGCGGCGGCCGTGAGCCGACGAATGACGCTGGCACGGAGCGCAGGTGGCCCCATGACGACGACACCCGAACCGAAGCCCACGATCTCCGCCGCCAACGTCTCATCGTCGGCGTACGACACTTCGAGGAGGTCGCCGCCTGCCACGGCTACCGAGGAGAGGGCACGACGACGCAAGCCGTGCCCCCGGTCAGGCGACACCCTTAGCGTCGCCGTGCCGGACTCAGTCGTCGGAGAAGATTCGGAGATCATGGCAGCGACGTCGATGCCGGCGGGAATCTCGAACGCCCCAGGCAGACCAGTGGCAGTGGCAGCGCCCACGATGCGCGAGAGACGGAAAACTCGCGACGCCCCGCGCCCGACATCATGTCCGATGAGATACCAATGGCCGCGACGCGAGGCGATCCCCCAGGGCTGCACCTCGCGTGACTCGACGCTGTCACCGCCGGACTTGCGGTACCCGAAGGCGACAGCCCGACGGGTGCGCACCGCGTCGAGCATCACCGGGAAAGAGGGTTCGGCGGTGGCGATGCGGGTTTCGATCCCGACGGGGCCGTCCTGAACCTGCGCACCACCGGAAACCTCCAGTTTGCGCAGCGCCCTCTGAGCTGCCGGTCCGAGGCTCGCCTGCTCCCACACGCGAGCCGCGAGACCCAGCACTGCTAGTTCATCTGCGGTGAAATCGACGTCCGGAAGTGCATAGTCGGCGGCCGCGACGCGGTAGCCCTCGATGCCCCCGACGCCGTCGGCTCCCTCGACCGTCTGAACCGGGACACCCATGCTGCGCAACTCATCCTTGTCGCGCTCGAACATCCGCTCGAAGGCTTCCTCGCTGGGGCTCTCGCGATAGCCGTCGATCGCCTCGCGCAGAACGTGCTTGGGTACAGGGCGGGCCGAGGCCATCAGCGCGAACAGCAGGTTGAGCAGCCGTTCGGTCCGGTCGGTCTGCCTCATCGTGCCGTCAGCGGACCGCGAGCAGGTCGATGACGAATACGAGCGTCTTACCCGAGAGGTGATGGCCACCACCGGCCGCACCATAGGCCAGGATCGGCGGGATCGTGAGCTGGCGACGTCCACCCACCTTCATACCCGGGATGCCGTCCTGCCAGCCTTGGATCAGGCCGCGGAGGGGGAACTCGATCGGCTTGCCACGATTCCAGCTGGAGTCGAACTCCTCGCCGGTGTCGAACTCAACTCCCAGGTAATGCACCAGCACGGTGGCACCGGCAACTGCCTCGGCACCGTCGCCGACGATGGTGTCGAGGATCACGAGCTCGGTGGGCTCATCGCCGCCGGGGAACTCGATCTCGGGCTTCTCACTCATGGGGCACTCCTACGGTCGAGTAGTCGGTTCGAAAAGTTCGGGTGGCGCGGGCGATCAGGGCGAGGAGACCACATCAACGACGAAGACGAGAGCCTCATCGGATGCGATGCCGCTGCCCTGCGGAGGGTTGGATCCGTAGGCCATTGATCCGGGGATGACAAGCAGGCGTCGTCCACCGATCTTCATTCCCGGGATCCCCTGCGACCAGCCCTCAATGACACCCGACAGAGGGAACTGGGTGGGCTCACCACGGCTCCAGGACGAGTCGAACTCCTGCCCGGAGATCGCTCCGACACCCACGTAGTGGGCTGTGATCGTCGCGTCGGCGGCGACGGTGGCGCCGGTGCCCTCGACCAGGTCCACGGCCACGAGCGTGGTGACGTCCTTGGTTTGGGAGCCGATAGAGACGGTGGGCTTGGACCCCAACTCACCTGACACCGTGACTCCAGCGGTGTCGTTCGAGACGGCGGCTGTGGTTCCTGCAGGCGGCTCGGACGAGGGGACAACGTCGCCCGACTCAGATCCGCATCCGACGAGGATGAGGCAGACGGCGACGGCGAGGACGGCAGGGGAAAGGACGCGCGCGAGGGGTCTGTTCACGATCGGCACCCTAACGTGACCATGCTCAAAGAACTGACATGAGGTCAATGACGAACACGAGTGTCTCGTCCGGGCCGAGATCGGACGATGTGGGAGGGGTTGCTCCGAAAGCCAGTTTCCCTGGCACGACGACCAATCGTCGGCCACCCGCTCGCATGCCGAGCACTCCTTCGGAGAATGCGGCGAAGGTGACGTCGGAGGGTACGTAGTCGAATGGCTTGCCGCGGTCCCACGAGGAATCGAACTGTCGCTTGCTCGTCGCGCTGCGGCCGACGTAGTGCACCGACACCTTGCTGGCCTTGGTGACGGCGGGTCCGACGCCCGTCACGACGTCATAGGTGAGCAGGCTCACCGTTGCCTGCGTGTCGTCGCCGATCGTGAACAGGGGCGGCGACCCCACTGGCCCCGAGACCGTCACACCGTCAAAGCGAGCGGGCGTTGTCGATTGGGCTGAGTGAGACCCTTCACCACCTGGCCCCGACGCGGACACCGGCGACGTGCCGCCCGAGCAACCGCTGATCGCGGCGACAATGACAATTGCCGTCGCGAGTGCCCGGGCAACGCCAAGCTGTCGGCGACCCCTCCCGACGTTGACTCGCACGACCACGGACCCCATGCCATCCCGCCTCTTCAGTGGTGGGGGCGCACCGAGTGCGGCCCTGGGTGGCGCCTTGGTCAGCACCCCCGCACGCGAAACACATCACTGAGGGGTTCCCGCGCGGCCAAGGGAGGGCAACGCGGAGGTTCACAGAAGGTGAACGTCGGCTCCCAATCGGGCGACAACGCCACCGGTCACATACTCGCGATGAGCTTCTCCACCCGCTCGTCGACGGAGCGGAAGGGGTCTTTGCACAGGACGGTGCGCTGGGCCTGGTCATTGAGCTTGAGGTGCACCCAGTCGACCGTGAAGTCGCGTCGCCGCTCCTGGGCCCGATGGATGAAGTCACCCCGGAGCTTGGCCCGCGTGCTCTGCGGTGGCACGGTCTTGGCCGCGAAGATCTCCATGTCGCGGGAGACCCGAGCCACGGCGCCACGATGCTCGAGGAGGTAGTACAGGCCCCTCGAGCGCGTGATGTCGTGGTAGGCGAGATCGAGTTGAGCGATGCGGGGACTCGACAGGGTGAGGTCGTGCTTGGCCATGTAGCGCTCGAGGAGTCGGAGCTTGATCACCCAGTCGATCTCACGCTCGACGGGCGTGTGATCACCGGTGTCGACTGCGGTCACCGTGCGGGTCCACAGGTCGACCACACGCGCGTGGATGCCTTGCGGATCCTCGAGCAGGCCTCGTCGCTGTGCGAAGTCCCGAACCCGGTCGAGATACTCGGTTTGGATCTGGAGCGCTGAGAGCTCTCGGCCGTTGGCCAGCCGAACCGTCTTGGTGCCGGTGATGTCGTGGCTGATCTCCCGGATCGCCCTGATGGGGTTCTCCAGCGTCATGTCCCGCAGGACCGTGCCGTGTTCGAGCATCTGGAGGACGAGGTCGGTAGAGCCGACCTTCAGCATCGTGGTGGTCTCGCTCATGTTGGAGTCGCCGACGATCACATGCAGACGTCGAAAGCGCTCAGCGTCCGCGTGTGGTTCGTCGCGGGTGTTGATGATCGGGCGCGAACGCGTCGTCGCACTCGATATGCCCTCCCAGATGTGCTCGGCCCTCTGGCTCAGGCAGTAGACCGCCCCTCGCGGCGTCTGGAGGACCTTGCCCGCGCCGCAGATCACCTGCCGCGAGACGAAGAACGGGATGAGCGCATCGGCGAGCCGGGAGAACTCTCCTTCTCGGCCGATCAGGTAGTTCTCATGACAGCCGTAGGAATTGCCGGCGGAGTCGGTGTTGTTCTTGAACAGATAGACATCACCTGCGATGCCTTCCTCGGACAGCCGATTCTCCGCATCGACCACAAGACCCTCGAGTATCCGCTCCCCCGCCTTGTCGTGTGTGACCAGATCGGTGACGGCATCGCACTCTGGCGTGGCGTATTCCGGGTGACTGCCGACATCGAGGTAGAGGCGCGAACCGTTGCGCAGGAAGACGTTGCTGGAACGCCCCCAGGACACGACACGACGGAAGAGGTAGCGCGCCACCTCGTCCGGAGACAGCCGCCGCTGCCCATGAAAGGTGCAGGTGACGCCGTACTCGGTCTCGATCCCAAAGATCCGCCGCTCCACACCTCACCCTAGGCACGCGTCGGCCTGCGGCGCAGGTCGCCGCGCGGTTCCGTCGTGAAAGTGCGTCGCTCACCGACTCACTAGTCGGCCGCGCCACCGGCCTCGTCGCTGTCGTCGACAACTCCGAGAAGCTCGGCGAGACGAACCCCACTGATACGACGAAACTTGCGACGTGGCCGGTCTCGGTCAAGGACGGCGACCTCAAGCTGGGCCGGGGTCAGGATGCGCGCCGGCTCGCCAGCGGCGGCCCCGTTACCCGCCGCGGCAGCGAGGGCCGGCGCCGAGCCGAGGAGTTCGACGGACATGCGAAGGGCTGTTTCGAACGACATCCCCTCGACCCACCGCTCCTTGAGCGCCGAGGTGATCTGCTCGGCCGAACCACCCATCGCGACGAAGCCGTGCTCATCGCCCACCGAGCCATCGAACGTGAGGCGGTAGAGCTGGTCGTCGTGAGGAGTCTCGCCCACCTCCGCCACGACGATCTCGACTTCGTAAGGCTTCTGGGTCTCGGTGAAGATCGTGCCGAGGGTCTGGGCATAGGCGTTCGCGAGACTGCGGCCGGTGACGTCGCGGCGGTCGTAGGAATACCCGCGCAGATCCGCGAGCCTGATGCCGGCCACCCGAAGGTTCTCGAACTCGTTGTACTTGCCCACAGCGGCAAACGCGATGCGGTCATAGATCTCCGCGATCTTGTGCAATGCCCGGGACCTATTCTCGGCCACAAACAACAGTCCGTCGGCGTACTGCATCACAATGACACTTCGACCGCGCGCGATCCCCTTGCGGGCGTAGTCGGCCTTGTCTTTGATGATCTGCTCTGGCGAGACGTAGAACGGCACGCTCACGGCGGGTTCCCCACTGTCGACTAGGTGTACCTCTGGCGCATCAGGCTCTCAGGCTCGTGCAATGCGAGGGACGAACGCGAGCAACCATCATCATCGCTCCGCAGCGTAGCAACTGGTCTGCGCTGCGCAGTGGCGAATACTCGAGCAACACGGTCGCCGGGAGCGGAAGACCCGCCTGGCCCCCGGCAGCGTCCTCACCTCGCACCTGAGGGCGCTGTTCCGGTTCGGACGTAGGCCGCGAGGTGTTCGCCGGTAAGCGTGGTGCGAGCCTGGACGAGGGCTGCTGGCGTGCCCTCGAACACCACCCGCCCGCCCTCGTGACCGGCCCCCGGTCCGAGGTCGATGATCCAGTCAGCATGCGCCATGACCGCCTGGTGGTGAGAGATGACGATCGCGGACTTCCCGGAGTCGACGAGCCGGTCGAGAAGGGCAAGCAGCTGCTCGACATCCGCGAGGTGAAGGCCCGTCGTCGGCTCGTCGAGGACGTAGATTCCCCCTTTGTCGCCCATGTGGGTCGCCAACTTCAGACGCTGACGCTCACCGCCGGACAGGGTCGGGAGCGGCTGGCCGAGACTGAGATAACCAAGACCCACGTCGGCGAGCCGGGCAAGAACGGCCAGCGCTGCCGGGGTGTGGGCGTCGACGCGGGCAAAGAATTCCGCAGCCTCGGACACGGACATCGCGAGTACCTCGCTGATATCGCGGCCATCGAGGTGGTAATCGAGCACGGACGCATCGAACCTCTTCCCCTCGCACACCTCGCAGACGGATGCGACGGTGGCCATCACCGCGAGGTCGGTGTAAATCACACCGTTTCCGTCGCAGGCCGGGCATGCACCCTCGGAGTTGGCGCTGAATAGCGACGGCTTCACGCCGTTCGCCTTGGCGAACGCCTTGCGGATGGGCTCAAGCAGCCCGGTGTACGTAGCCGGGTTGCTGCGCCGAGAACCCTTGATCGCACTCTGATCGACCGAGACGACCCCGTCTCGGCCCGACACCGAGCCGTGGATGAGCGAACTCTTACCCGACCCGGCCACGCCCGTCACCACGACCAGCACCCCGAGCGGGATGTCGACGTCAACGGCCTGAAGATTGTGGGTGCTGGCGCCGCGCACGTCGAGATGGCCCTGCGAGGTGCGGACTGATCCCTTCAGTACGGCGTGATCATCGAGGTGCCGCCCCGTGATCGTGCCACTCGCCCGCAGCCCATCGACGGCGCCCTCGAACATCACCTGTCCGCCGGCAGAACCCGCGCCGGGGCCGAGGTCGACGACGTGCTCGGCGATCGCGATCGTCTCGGGCCTGTGCTCGACGACCAGCACGGTGTTGCCCTTGTCACGCAGTCGCAGGAGCAGGTCGTTCATGCGCTCAATGTCGTGAGGATGCAGCCCCGTCGTGGGTTCGTCGAACGCATAGGTGACATCGGTCAACGCCGAGCCGAGGTGCCGGATCATCTTCACCCGCTGAGCCTCGCCGCCCGACAACGTTCCCGACGGTCGGTCGAGGGAGAGGTAGCCCAAGCCGATCTCGACAAACGCGCCCAGCGAGTGGTGCAGCGACGCGAGCAATGGTGCGACCGTGGGCTCGTCCAAGCCCTTGACCCAGGCCGCAAGATCGCTGATCTGCATGAGGCAGGCCTCGGCGATGCTGATCCCAGCAATCTTTGAGGCCCGCGCACCTTCGCTCAGCCGCGTTCCTTCGCAGTCGGGGCACTCGGTGAAGGTCACCACCCGTTCCACGAAGGCCCGCACATGCGGCTGTAGTGCACTGACGTCCTTGGACAGCATCGACTTCTGGATCCGAGGGATAAGGCCCTCGTAGGTCAGGTTGACGCCCTCTACCTTGATCTTGGTGGGCTCCCTGTAGAGCAAGTCCTGCAATTCACGCTTAGTGAATGTGCTCACGGGCTTGTCCATGTCGAAGTACCCACATCCTGCGAAGATGCGGCCGTACCAACCGTCCATGCTGAAGCCGGGAACCGTTAACGCACCTTCCTTCAGGGACTTGCTCGCGTCGTAGAGCTGAGTGAGATCGAAGTCGGTGACCGCGCCTCGGCCTTCGCAACGAGAGCACATACCCCCTGTGATGCTGAAGCTACGACGCTCCTTGACCGTCCGGCCGGCCCTCTCGATGCTGATCGCCCCCGCGCCGCTGACCGAGGCCACATTGAAGGAGAACGCCTGCGGGGAGCCCAGATACGGCTTTCCGAGTCGGCTGAAGAGGATGCGGAGCAATGCTCCCGTGTCGGTCGCCGTCCCGACCGTGGAACGAGGGTTCGAACCGACCCGCTCCTGGTCGACGATGATCGCGGTGGTGAGTCCCTCGAGCACGTCGACCTCGGGACGCGCCAACGTGGGCATGAATCCCTGAACGAAGGCGCTATAGGTCTCGTTGATCAATCGCTGCGACTCCGCAGCGATCGTGCCGAAAACCAAGGAGCTCTTGCCCGAGCCCGAGACCCCGGTGAACACCGTCAGCCGGCGCTTGGGGATCTCCAGGCTGATGTCCTTGAGATTATTCACGCGGGCGCCGTGCACACGGATCACGTCGTGGCTGTCGCTAGGGTGAGACGGGGTCGACTGTGAATTCGCCTTCGTGGCCATGGTGGTGGTGACTCCATCCGCTGTGCACAGAACGTTGTTCGAGCAGACGCGACCAGACGCCACGGAACAATCAACGTTCGTCGTGTCAGGTCGTGATCTGCGCCGTCGGGCCGTCTGGGAGCAGTGTGCGCGCCGCCACGACCGCGCGCACGATCGGGCCGAGTTCGGCGTCGGGAATTCTGCGATAGCCGTCGACGTCGACAACGGCAACCACGGGGAGGATTCCTCGAGCCAAATCGGGGCCGCCCGTGGCGGAGTCGTCATCGGCGGCGTCGTACAAGCTCTCGATGGCCACGGTGATCGCCTCGAGCGGGGTGAGGTCTTCACGCCACAGCTTCTTCAGGGCGCCCCGGGCGAACATGGAACCTGAGCCCACACCGTGGTGGCGGTGCTCCTCATAACGGCCACCGGTGACGTCGTAACTGAAAATTCGCCCGCGCTGGGTGTCGGTATCGAATCCCGCAAATACCGGAACGACCGCCAGACCCTGCATGGCCATTCCGAGGTTGCCGCGCAAGAGCGTGGCAAGACGATTGGCCTTGCCGTCAAGAGAGAGCTGCGCGCCCTCGATCTTCTCGTAATGCTCGAGTTCGACCTGGAAGAGCTTGACCATCTCGACTGCCAGCCCCGCGGTTCCCGCGATCCCGACGCAACTGGACTCGTCAGCGGGGAAGACCTTCTCGATGTCGCGCTGGGCGATGAGGTTCCCCATGGTGGCGCGCCGATCGCCGGCCATGACGACACCGCGACCAAACGTCAGGGACACGATCGTGGTGCCATGCACGGCTTCCATGCTCGTGCCCGCCGGGAGCGGTCGCCCCGAGGGCAGCAGGGACGGGTCATGCACGCCGAGGAACTCCGCGAAGGACGATGAGCCGGTCTGCAGGAAGGCCGATGCCAACGACGCACCGAAGCCGCGTTGCCTGTAGTCGCTCACCGGGTTCCTCTCCTTCGCCGCAGCTCACCGGACAGGCCGAACCTACCGTCAACACTGCGCGCGGCGAAGGTCACTCGCCACCCTTCTGGACGAATCCTCGAACGAACTCCTCGGCATTGGTCTCGAGTGCCTCGTCGATGTCCCCGAGGATCGCGTCGATGTCAGCATCGAGGGCTTCCTTGCGCGCCGAGAGATCGGACTCGGGCGCCTCGGACTCCTCGGACTGGTCCTGGTCGCTCGAGCGCGACTTCTGATGCTGCGAGCCGGTGTCTCGAGTGGGCATAGCGACCTCCTCACACCCTGGCCCCGACACGACGTCGAGGACTCCTCGACCCTACTCACCCGCACGGTCACGCGTCGCGCTACCGGACATGACGCGCCGCCCCCGCGGAGGCGTGCGACCCGAACCCTCGGGTCAGTCGCCCCGGTTCAGGGCCCGCACGAGCTCCTGTGCGCTGGGGTTGGCATCGAGCAGGGCCTGGACATGGGCACGCGTGCCTCGAAGCGGTTCGAGTGTGGGCACGCGCTGCAACGTGTCGAAACCGGGCACGTCGAAGACAACCGAATCCCACGAGGCCGCTGCCACATTCTCGGGATACCTGCGCATGCATTCACCGCGGAACCAAGCACGAGTGTCGACCGGCGGCGTGGACACCGCCGCATCGACCTCGGCGTCAGTGGTGAGCCGCAGCAGGGAACCTCGGGCCTGCAGTAGTTGCGCGAGTCCCTTCTCAGGACGGACATCGCTGTACTGAAGATCGACGAGGTGGAGCCGTGCGTGATCCCAGTCGAGACCGTCACGGTCGCGGTAGCCCTCGAGAACCGCAAGTTTCGCGACCCAGTCGAGTTCGCTCGAGAGTGACATGGGCTCGGACTCGAGCCTGGTGAGGGTCGACTCCCATCGATCGAGGACGTCGGTCGTCTGGGTGTCGACGTCGGACCCGAGACGATCCTCGACGTACTTGCGCGCCTGCTCGAGGAAGTCGGACTGCATCTGCAGCGCGGTGACCCGCCGACCCGACGTGAGAGTGACCTGGTGCCGTAGGGACGGATCGTGTGAGACCAAGTGCATCTCCTGCACCGACTTCGGCATGGTGAGCTGCAGATCGAGAAAGCCGTCCTCGACCATCGACAGCACCAACGCGGTCATTCCGAGCTTGAGGTAGGTCGAGATCTCCGCAAGATTCGCATCCCCGACGATCACATGAAGACGACGGTACTTCTCCGGATCCGCATGCGGCTCGTCGCGCGTGTTGATGATCGGACGCTTCAGCGTGGTTTCAAGCCCGACCTCCACCTCGAAGAAGTCGGCTCGCTGTGAGAGCTGGAATCCCTGGCGGCGGCCGTCCTGCCCCATGCCGACCCGCCCGGCACCCGTGATGATCTGTCGCGATACGAAGAAGGGGATGAGGTGCTGCACGATCTCAGCGAACTGCGTCGAGCGCCGCATGAGGTAGTTCTCATGGGTTCCGTACGAGGCGCCCTTGTTATCGGTGTTGTTCTTGTACAGGTTCACCGGCTGCGCCCCGGGGATCTGACGCACGAGTGCGACCGCGCGGGCCATGATTCGCTCACCCGCCTTGTCCCACACCAATGCATCGCGAGGGTTGGTCACCTCTGGGCTTGAGTACTCCGGGTGCGCGTGGTCGACATAGAGCCTGGCGCCGTTGGTGAGGATCACATTCGCGAGGCCGAGGTCTTCGTCCGTCAACAGCGTCGGGTCTGCATCTGCGCGGGTGAGGTCGTACCCACGAGCGTCGCGGAGGGGGGTCTCCTCCTCGAAGTCCCAACGCGCCTTCGCCCGAGCCGCACCTATCACCGCATTGGAGTAGGCGTTGACGATCTGCGAGGACGTGAGCATCGAGTTGACGTGCGGATGGCCTGGGACAGAGATTCCATACTCGGTCTCGATTCCCATGACCCGGTGCACCGTCATGGCTCCAGAGTAGGGCCGCGCAGCGCCAGCCGCGGTGCCTCACGCGTGATGTCACGGCCCGGTCGAGCACCGCCCACCGCCCTGTGGCACACGAGCCGATGACAGGATTGAGCCATGACCAGACCACTTACCCTGGGCTTGCATACCTTTGGTGACGTCACCGCCGCCGCCGACGGGCGCCCCGACCACCCTGCTCTGGTCATCAGGGATATCGTCGAACAGGGCGTCCTGGCGGACGAGGTCGGGATCTCTTTCCTCGGTCTCGGAGAGCACCATCGGGACGACTTCGCGGTCACCGCACCCGAGGTGATCTTGGGTGCAATCGCAGCACGCACAAGCCGAATCCGCCTAGGAACGGCCGTCACCGTCCTGTCCAGCGACGATCCGATCCGGGTCTTCCAGCGGTTCGCCACGCTCGACGCCCTTTCCCGGGGTCGTGCCGAGGTCATCCTGGGTCGCGGTTCCTTCACCGAGTCTTTCCCGCTGTTCGGATTCAGCCTCAGCGACTACGAACTCCTCTTCGCGGAGAAGCTCGACCTGTTCTCTCACCTGCTCGCGGAGGAGCCCATCTTCTGGGCCGGCACCATCCGCCCCCCGATCGATGGTCTGCGAGTACACCCCGCCACCGAGGGCGGACATCTGACCACGTGGATCGGCGTTGGCGGTAGTGGCGCCTCCGTCGTTCGGGCGGCGCGTTACGGCCTGCCGCTCATGCTGGCCATCATCGGGGGTGACGCCGCGAGATTCGGCCCGCATGTCGACCTATACAGGCGCTCCCTCCTCGAGGCCGGACACGAGGAGATGCCGGTCGGGGTTCACTCCCCCGGCCATGTGGCCGATACCGATGGCTTGGCCCGCGAGCAGTTCTGGCCCCACTACGCCGAGATGTTCGGCCGCATAGGCCGAGAGCGCGGATGGAACCCGCCCACGCGGGCGCAGTTCGATCAGGAGACGGGCCCGCACGGGGCGCTCTACGTCGGTTCACCGGAGACCGTGGCCCGCAAGATCGCGGCAACCGCCCGCGCGCTCGACCTGACGCGATTCGACATGAAGTACGCGACCGGACCCATGCACCACAGCGACCTGATGCGCGGAATAGAGCTCTACGGCTCGAAGGTCACGCCTCTCGTGCACGAGATGCTGGCCTGACGGCGATCACCTAGCTTCCGTCAGGCTCGCACCTCGGTCGAGGTCTCGCGCCTCAGTCATGGTCGCCGAGCCCGGCTGGCGATACCATCGCGCCACCGCCAACAGATCCGTCGTCGTCGCGACTTCCAGATCACACCATCATTCGAGGAGGGCTCGCGAGTGCGCCCCCCAACCTCGTTCTCCCGGTGGTCGTCCCTCTCGTCGCGTATCGCGATCTTGATCTCGGCTCTACTGGTGATCAGCGCCGTGACGACTGCCACCTACTCAGTGCTGATCGCGCACAGCACGGCGGCGAACAGTTCGCAGATCGCGATGTCCAACGCCCACGAATCCACGGGAACACTCATTCAGGCGGCATACGCCGAACAGCAAAGGTTCAGGGAATCCGCCCTTGTCGCGCGCAAGGCCCAACTGCGGGACGTTGCAGGACCATTGACAACTGCCCTCGATCAGTTCCGCGCACTGGCGACCAACGGCACGATCAGTGTCGACCAGGCGCAAACCGCGGCCAAGGCCATGCTCCGCTCGGTGAGATACGGCGAGAAGAACGCTGACTACTTCTTCACGTACGACCGGACAGGGAAGGCCATCGCGCACCCTGACAAGGCACTCGACGGGCGCAACCTCATCGACCTCCAGGATGTCAATGGGAAGTACATCATCCGGGCGTTCATCGACGTCGCCGAACAGGAAGGAACCGGCTACGTCGACTACTTCTGGACCAGGCTCGGCGAGAAGGTTGCCTCACCAAAGATCTCCTACGTCTTCCACTACGCCCCATGGGACTGGACGATCGGCACCGGCGTCTATGTCGATGACATCAATGTCGCGGCGGCGGCCCAGCTCGAGAAGACCAAGGCGGCGCTGAGCGAGTCGTTCTCACACATCAACTTCAGCGCCAACGGTCTTCTTTTCGCGCTTGATCGGGACGGCCAGGTGGTGATCGCCCCGACGAACCGCGACCTCACCGCAATCACGACCGCCGCATGGGGGCGCGACCTCGCCACCACGCTCATTGCCAAGACTCCCCCGCAGTCAGGTGCACTGACGGAGTTCGAAACGTCAGCGTCTTTTCGAGGCGCCGGTGAACAGTGGAACGTCACGGAATCCTCCATTGGCGAACTCGGCTGGACCCTCGTATCCATGGTGCCGCAGGCCGAGATCGCTGAACCCGGCAACATCTCAGCCCAACGACAGGGGCTTCTCAGCCTCTGCGTGAACCTGCTTGGCCTGTGCGTGGGCCTGATCGTCAGCCGTCGCCTCGTACGCCCGGTCGCCTCGATGACGGCTGCGGCCGTCGCGCTTGAGGGCCAATCGTTCGAGCCCGAGATGCTCGACAGAGCCGCCTCTCGCAAGGACGAAGTAGGCGTGCTGGCACGGGCGTTCCAACGCATGGGCTCCGAGCTCCTCCAGCGCGAGCGGCACCTCGTCGAACAGGTCAAGCGCCTGACCGTGATCATCGACCACCACAAGGCCGAGGAAGATGCCGAGGCGATCACCGGCACCGAACACTTTCATCAGTTGGCCGAACAGGCGAAGGCGATGCGAGCCAGGTTCGCGGCGGACAAAGACTCCTGAACCACCTGGCGTCACCGTGGTAGCGGTCGCTACAGGTACTGACCGGTGTTCGAGACTGTCTCGATCGAGCGCCCCGCCTCGGTGCCCTGCTTGCCCTGGATAAGAGTGCGGATGAAGACGATCCGCTCTCCCTTCTTGCCTGAGATGCGGGCCCAATCGTCAGGATTGGTGGTGTTGGGGAGATCCTCGTTCTCGCGGAACTCGTCGAGACACGCGGCCAGCAGATGCTGGACGCGGATACCCCGCTGACCGGTGTCCAGTAGTTGCTTGATCGCCATCTTCTTGGCGCGCGAGACGATATTTTCGATCATGGCTCCGGAATTGAAGTCCTTGAAGTACAGGACCTCCTTGTCGCCATTGGCGTAGGTCACCTCGAGGAATCGGTTGTCCTCGGTCTCGGTGTACATCCGCTCGACCGCCCGCTGGATCATCCCCGCGCACGTTGCCGAGCGATCGCCGCCATGTTCGGCAACATCCTCCGGGTGTAG
>CAFBND010000025.1_pt1 | contig 25263 bp, 23 predicted proteins | sample 7269171 | NCBI WGS metagenome assembly CAFBND01 (sample SAMEA6814083, study PRJEB35770) | uncultured Actinomycetes bacterium | biome: Freshwater; feature: Freshwater reservoir; material: water | place: Czech Republic | collected 2017-05-23 | depth 30m m | reverse complement strand
TTGTCGGAGCCGACAGATGTGACGATCGGCGCCGAGACCCCCGCGCTCTGCGCGGATGCCCGCGCCTGTTCGACCGTTGCGGTCGAGGACACCACCGTGAACTCAGCCCCGCCCTTGAACTCGATACCGAGGTTGAGGCCGCGACCGAAGAGACCGATGAGTGCCAGCAGCAGGAACACGGCTGACACGGCGTAGAAACGTCGGCGCTTACCGACGAAGTCGAACGAGACTTCACCGCTGTAGAGCCGGTGTGCCAGTGAACTGACCCGGGACATCAGGACTCCTTCGCGGCGCGAGATGCGGCCAATGTCGTTCGCGTGCTGGTGGCTGTACCCAAGGGAGACTTAGCCCCGAGACGATCGGGTGACAGGCCTGTCCAGGCCTTACCGGAGGAGAACCTCGGGTTGCGCATCAGCAACGACACCAGTGGCCTGGTGAACGCGAACGCGACCGCGACGTCGACCAGCGTGGTGAGGCCCAGCGTGAACGCGAAACCACGAACACTGCCTACAGACAGGAAATACAAGATCACCGCGGCGAGGAATGACACGAAGTCGGCGGCCAGGATGGTCTTGCGAGCCCTGATCCAGCCCGCGTCACCCGCAGCCCGCAGATTTCGACCTTCTCTGATCTCGTCGCGAATCCGCTCGAAGTACACGACGAAGGAATCCGCGGTAATCCCAATGGCCACGATGGCTCCGGCCACCCCTGCGAGCGAGAGGGTGAAACCGAGTTGCCGGCCGAGGATGACGAACAATTCGAACGTGATCGCGGCAGCGACCAGCAGTGATGCCACCGCCACGACGCCCAGCGCCCGGTAGTAGATCACCAGGTACACGACTACCAAGAGCAGACCCAAGGCGCCCGCAAGAAGGCCGGCTGTGAGTTGGTCTTGGCCGAGAGTCGGCGAGATGGACTCGACCGAGGAGACTTCGAGCGAGACGGGGAGCGAGCCGTACTTGAGTACGTTCGCCAGCGCCTTCGCCTCGTCGGCGGTGAAAGACCCCGTGATCACGGCACTACCGCCGATGATCGCCTGGCTGACACTGGGTGCCGATTCGACGAGGCCGTCCAGCACGATGCCGAACTGGTTGGCCGGGGGGGACTTCTTTGACAGGTCACCGGTGACCGTCGCGAACTGGGTCGACCCATCAGCGCTGAAGGTCAGGTTGACCTCCCAGCCCCCACCGCTCTGCGAAAGCCCCGCGGCGGCGCTGGAAATCTCGGTGCCCTCGACTGCGGCTGGCTCGAGAAAGTACTTGTAGGCGCCATCCTTCGAGCACGTGACCAGGAACTTCTTGGGGTCGGTCGGGCCACCCTTCGTTGCCCCGGTCTTAGAGCAGTCAAGGGTGATGTAAGCAGCCTGGAGAGCGCCATCGTTGGCGGCCGACTGGATCGGGGGCAGTCCGTTGACGGAACTGACCGGACTCGTCGGCGCCGTAGCGGACGGGCTCGCAGTGGACGTGGGACTCGGCGTGACGGAAGCGCTTGCGGTCGGGGTTGGGCTCCCGGTGGCAGACGGACTCGCGGGCGTCGTCGTGTCGTTGGGACGAAGGCCGCCAGTGATCGCCGCCCCGTTGCCCGTCGCCGAAGGGCTGGCTGGCGGCACGATGTTTGCGCTCGTGGACGGTGACGGGCTCGGTGACGGTGAGGACGACGTTCCCGAGGAGGACGGTGACGGCGTGGGGGTAGGCGTCGGCATCGAGCTGCCGAAGCCCTGTGCGAGCACGGGTCGGAAATCGAGTTTCGCGGTGGTGGCCAGCGATTCGAGAATCGCCTCGTTGGTGACCCCGGGGATCGACACGATGATGCTGGCGTTCTGCCCGCTGCCCTGGGTAGTGACCTCGGACTCGGCAACACCGAAGCCATCGACTCGCTGGCGGATGATCTCCACTGCCTGCTTGAGCTGGTCATCGGTGATCGCTCCGCCGGTCTGAGTCCCGGTGGGAGTCAAAATCACGGCCGTGCCGCCGCGGAGATCGAGCCCTAGCTTGGGGGCGTGACTCTCCCCCGGCCAGAACGTCCAGACCGCGAGAGAGGCGATGATCAGACCAAGGATCGCCAGAGTGCGACCTGACCTGGCATGGCGCTGAGTCGGTGCTGCCACCGTGGTGTCTCCTGTGCGTCCGGGGCGTGACGGCGAGCGTCTTACCCAGGAACCCTCGTGCCCGCGGTGTGCGGGACCTGCGATGACGGCCGCAGGGCCGTCGTTGACGTGAGCGAGCCGCGTTCGCCCGCGCGCGACTTCCGAAAGTCCAGAAGCCGTGCGTGAGCATTATGAATGACGCGCGCGCCCTGACGACACTCGCACCACGGCTGAGCCTGGTGCGAGCGAGAGGATCAGACGGACGAGGTCAGCTCGTCCGAGGCGTCCGACGCGGTTTCCGGATCGAGTACGCGACCCACCGCGGCCAGGACGAAACGCACGCGGACGCCGACAGAGATCTCAAGTTCGATCTCATCGCCGTCGACCGCAGTGACGGTCCCGAGCAGGCCCGAGGTGGTGACGATGCGCGAGCCGGGGGCCAACTGAGCCATCGTGGCTCGCTGCTTGGCCTGACGAGCCCGCGAGGGACGCAGAACGAGCAGGTAGAACATCACGACGAGCAGGAGGATCGGAAGGATCTGACCAAGTGTCACGAGCTGTCCTAGGGCTGGGGCCGACTGGCTCGGCGATGCCGGGAGTCTAGAGGGCCCGCACCTCAGCCCCGTGCCCCGCCTCGCCCACGACCTCGGGTGGGTTGTCTAAGTCCGCCCAGGGCGAGTTATCGAGCGCGAACGTGTCCCCCTGCTCGGGAGCTCCTGCGAAAAGAGTGAGTCCGGCACTGTGGGCGGGCGGTCGGAGGCCCAGGTGGCGCCACGCAGCCGGGGTGGCGACGCGACCTCGGGGTGTGCGTGCCAGCAGCCCGGCCCGGACCAGGAATGGCTCGCAGACGGTCTCGACAGTCTCGGGCTCCTCGCCAACGGAAACTGCCAGAGTGGATAGCCCGACTGGGCCTCCCCCGAACCGGCGCAACAGGGAGTCGAGGACGGCCCGATCAAGCCTGTCGAGGCCGATGTCGTCGACCTCATAAAGGGCAAGCGCGGCTCGGGTGATCGCGAGATCGATATTGCCATCGGCCCTGACCTGGGCGAAGTCGCGAACGCGGCGCAGGAGCCGGTTTGCCACACGCGGTGTACCCCGACTTCGCGAGGCAATCTCCGCAGCCGCGTCAGCGGTCAAGGACACCTCGAGCAACCGTGCGCTTCGAACCGCGATCGCCAGCAGATCCGCGGTGTCGTAGAAGTCCATGTGCGCGGTGAATCCAAACCGATCGCGCAGTGGCCCCGGGAGGAGCCCTGCGCGCGTGGTGGCCCCCACGAGGGTGAATGCCGGCAGCTCGAGCGGGATCGCCGTGGCCCCGGGACCCTTGCCCACGATGATGTCGACCCGGAAGTCCTCCATCGCCAGGTAGAGCATCTCTTCGGCAGCGCGCGACATACGGTGGATCTCGTCGAGGAACAGAACCTCTCCCGGGACCAGGCTCGACAGGACTGCCGCGAGATCACCCGCATGCTGCAACGCTGGCCCGCTCGTAACCCGCAGCGGCATCCCCAACTCGGCAGCGATGATCATCGACAGGGTGGTCTTGCCGAGTCCGGGGGGTCCAGCGAGCAGCACGTGGTCAGCGGAGCTGCCGCGCGCCGAGGCAGCCTCGAGGACAAGACCGAGTTGATCCTTGACGCGTTGCTGACCAATGAATGACTCGAGGGTGCGTGGGCGCAGTGCGCCCTCGACGACGATGTCGTCGCCCACAGCCTCGCCGATGATCACTCGGGAGCCGTCATCGTAGGAGAGTTCCTCCGAGTCCTGCTCGTCGCGAGGGGCCCCTGTCATGCGCGGTCCAGGGAGCGAAGGGCGGCGCGGAGCACGGTTGCGACATCCGTATCTGGCTCGAACTGTGTCGCGACAGCTGAGATGGCGGCATCCGCCTCGCGGGTAGACCAGCCCAGACCGACGAGCCCAGCATGGACCTGCCCCTCCCAGCGGTTACCGGACGAAGGGGCCGAGGCGAGGTCTACGACCGAGCCCACCGGTGCCCCGAGACGGTCCTTGAGCTCGAGTACGAGGCGCTGAGCGCCCTTGCGGCCGATGCCGGGCACGCGGATCAGGGCTGCGACGTCCTCACTGGCCACGGCGCGTCGCAAAGCGTCGGGACGGTGCACCGCCAGGAGAGCCTGAGCCACCCGGGGTCCGACACCCGTGACGCTCTGGAGGATGTCAAAGGTGGAGCGCTCATCGTCGTCTGCGAAGCCGAAAAGGGTGAGCGAGTCGGCACGGACGATCAGTGCCGCCGAGAGTGTGGCCGCATGTCCGACGCGCAGCTCGGCGAGTGTGGACGAGGAGCACTGGAGTTCGAAGCCGATGCCTCCGACATCGATGACCGCCGAACCCGCACCCACCGCTGCCACTGACCCGCGCACATAGGAGATCACCTGGGACCGCCCACCGCGACGCGGCGTCCAGGGGCGGGGCGAGCCTGTGCCGCGGTGCGGGGGATGCGCGGGCGGGGGGACGCGGCCGCGGCATCGGCCAGACGCGTGGAGATCTCACCGCGCCAGAGATGGCAGATCGCGAGCGCCAGGGCATCGGTGGCATCGGCGGGACGTGGTGTGTGTGTCAGACCCAAGAGCCGGGTAACCATGGTGGCGACTTGATCCTTATCGGCGCGGCCGTGTCCGGTGACCGAGGCCTTCACCTCGCTGGGGGTGTGCAGGGTGACCGGAATGCCCCTTCTGGCCGCCGCCACCAGGGCGATCGCTCCCGCCTGTGCGGTACCCATCACCGTGCGGAGGTTGTGTTGGCTGAACACGCGCTCGACCGCCATGCAATCAGGAGCCGTTGTCTCGATCGCGGCCTCGATCGCTTGCTCGATCGCCAGCAGTCTCTGCGACAAATCGAGTTCGGCTGGGGTGCGCACCACGTCAACATGGATCAGCGTGAGGCGCCTGCCCGGGGCGCCGTCGACGACACCAATACCGCAACGTGTGAGGCCGGGATCGACGCCGAGCACGCGCATGAGCAGGGCCGCCCTCCGTTGTGCCGAACACGTGTACGGATGTTAACCCAGTCGTCGGGAGTGTGAACGGCGCCACGCCGGGCACTCACACCGCACCGATCAGGCGTCGAGGGCCTCGAGCACCTCGTCCGAGACGTCGAAATTGGCGTAGACGTTCTGCACGTCATCGCTGTCCTCAAGGGCGTCGATAAGCTTGAAGACCTTGCGAGCCCCCTCCTCGTCGAGGTCGACTTGGACACTGGGTAGGAACGAGGAATCGGCCGACTCGTAGTCAATGCCGGCGTCTTGCAGGGCTGTTCTCACGGTCACGAGGTCCGATGCGGCGCATACGACCTCGAAAGACTCCCCGAGATCGTTTACCTCCTCAGCACCGGCGTCGAGAACGGCGTCGAGAACATCGTCCTCGGTGCGGCCACCCTTGGGCACGATGACGACGCCCTTGCGGGTGAACAGGTAGGACACCGACCCAGGGTCGGCCATCGAGCCGCCGTTGCGGGTCATGGCCACCCTCACGTCGGACGCCGCGCGGTTGCGGTTGTCGGTGAGGCACTCGATCAGCACCGCCACCCCGCTCGGGCCGTAGCCCTCGTACATGATCGTGAGGTAGTCGGCGCCGCCCGCCTCAGCGCCGGAACCCCGCTTGAGTGCACGATCGATATTGTCGTTGGGAACCGAGTTCTTCTTCGCCTTGTAGACGGCGTCATAGAGAGTCGGGTTCGCGTCCAGATCATTGCCCCCCGTGCGGGCGGCGACCTCGATGTTCTTGATCAGTTTCGCGAACAACTTGCTGCGCTTGGCGTCGACCACGGCCTTCTTGTGCTTCGTGGTCGCCCACTTGGAGTGGCCGCTCATGCCTGCTCTCTCACCATCTCGACGAAGTACTGATGCACCCGGGTGTCCCCGGTGAGCTCGGGGTGGAACGACGTCGCGAGCAGGTGACCCTGTCGGACGGCCACGATCCTACTGGCGGCGTCGCCGCTTGCGATGGTTCCTAGCACCTGGACGGATTCGCCCGCCTGCTCGACCCACGGAGCTCGGATGAACACTGCATGGATTGGCGTGGGCCCCAAGGCGAGGATCTGGACATCCGCCTCGAATGAGTCAACCTGTCGACCGAACGCGTTTCGACGGACCGTGACGTCGAGACCGCCGATCGTCTGCTGGTCAGGGCGGCCGCCCTCGAGTCGGTCCGCCAGCATGATCATCCCGGCGCAGGACCCGTAGGCCGGCATCCCCTCACCAACACGAGCGCGCAGCGGTTCCATCAGGCCCCAGCGCAGCGCCAGGTTGCTCATCGTCGTGGACTCCCCGCCGGGAACGACGAGGGCGTCAATTCCGTCAAGATCAGCCGGTAAGCGAATGCGACGGGTGGCCACACCGCAACTGGCGAGGGCATTCTCGTGCTCGCGCACATCGCCCTGAAGTGCCAGGACCCCGATGAGCGGGGCCCCCGTCACCAGCCGCGGTCTTCCAGTCGGTGGTGCACCGGGATGTCGGCGACGTTGATGCCGACCATCGCCTCACCAAGGCCACGAGAGACCTTCGCCAGAATGTCCGCGTCCTGGAAGTGGGTCGTCGCCTGGACGATCGCATGTGCCCGCTCCTGCGGATTGCCCGACTTGAAGATGCCGGACCCGACGAAGACACCATCAGCACCGAGTTGCATCATCATCGCCGCGTCGGCGGGGGTGGCAATGCCGCCGGCCGTGAAGAGAACGACGGGAAGTCGCCCGGCAGCGGCGACCTCGGACACAAGCTCGAACGGTGCCTGGAGCTCCTTGGCCGCGACGTACAGCTCGTCACGCGAGAGAGAGCTGAGTCGGCGGATCTCACCGGAGATAGTCCGCATGTGCTTGGTGGCATTGGAGACGTCGCCAGTGCCAGCCTCACCCTTGGAGCGGATCATCGCCGCACCCTCGGACAGTCGACGAAGGGCCTCACCGAGATTGGTGGCGCCGCACACGAAGGGAACGGTGAACTGCCACTTGTCGATGTGATTGACGTAGTCGGCGGGTGTCAATACCTCTGACTCGTCGATGTAGTCGACTCCGAGGCTCTGCAGGATTTGCGCCTCGACGAAGTGCCCGATGCGAGCCTTCGCCATGACGGGGATCGACACGGCCTCGATGATCTTGTCGATCATGTCGGGGTCGCTCATGCGCGACACCCCACCCTGGGCTCGGATATCAGCCGGTACCCGCTCGAGCGCCATGACAGCGACAGCTCCCGCGTCCTCGGCGATCCTGGCCTGGTCGGAGTTGACGACGTCCATGATCACGCCGCCCTTGAGCATCTCGGCCATACCGCGCTTGACGCGCGCGGTGCCGACCGCAGGAGCGAGGGTAGAAGGCGAGCCGGAACGGCTGGACTCGGGCGTGGAAGGCATCGACGACCTCAGGGCAGAAGCGGGAGTGGGAACGATCCGGCCTCGAACGACCGAACGAGACCACGATACCGGTAGCAGAGCGCATTGACCCCCGGGGAAGGCCTCGGCCTTGAGGGGCGCGCGGCCTGGGAACCTCAGACCAGTTTGGCCGGCGTGGTCTTGTTGATCAGCACCACCCAGATCTGGCCCGGCGCGAAGTTCACGATCTTTCCATCCGCCCCGGTGTACGTGGTGCCCACGGTGAGCGTGGGCCGATTCCACGTGACCGGCCAGGCCTGCCCATCGCGCAGAATCCAGCCTGTGCCCTTGCCGATGGTTTCCTCTTTCGGAGTCAGACCGCCGAACTTGTCGCCGTAGCCCGACGCATGCTGGTCGACATACTCGATCACGACGGTAGCGGCGTGTTGTGTGCCTCCCTCGGCCGCGCGCGCACGCTTGCCGTTGAGCCAGACGTCATAGTTGGTACCCGCGGCATTCCAGAGGAACTGCACCAAGGACGAGGGGTACTTCACGGTCGCGGTGGTGATCTTCTTGCCACCCAACGGTGCCTGAACCGAGAACAGGTAGCCGATGTCACGCGCCGGTGACGCGTCGGGGGCACGTGCGAGCAGGTTGGTCGCGTATCCCATGAAGTTGTAGGGAGCCCGACGCGCCTTATCGCGGAAATAGCCCTGAGGCCCTTGGTCACCTGACACATCGAAGAGAGATGCAGAGGCGAGAACCGGGCGCAGTTTGGCCTGTGCGCCGGAGTACGAAAACGCGGGACGACCGAACTGACCGAGCAGGTCGATGTCGGAGATGCGGGCGCTGCGGATCGGACCGACAACCTTCGGAATCTCGGTGGAGAAGACGGCCGCGAGTCGAGTGAGGCCAAATTCGACTTCCTCCACGAACACGATGTCGGCCGCCTGCAAGCCCACATGAGGCTGGGCATTGGGCGTGTTGTCGAACTTGACCACGAGCACGGGCTTTCCAGCGCCGCCCGCGCGTCCCGAGAACGGCGAGGCGCCCGCTGCAGTGTTGCTGGGCGACGGGGTCGGGGCGGCGACTGAGGCGCTCGTGGACACTGTCGCCGACGTTTGCGTGGAGACCGGATCTCCCTGAGCGCAGCCGGCCAACAGACCCGCGGCGGCGAGGGCCGCGAGCGAGATGACAGTCGCGTTACCGACACGGTGGTACTGATTTTGCACGAAGATTCCTCGCCTCGAGGCCCCCGTCGTGAGGGCCAGCCTCAGGGTAAACGCGTCGAGGTCAGATCGTGGACAAGCCCGCGGGAGGCGTGTCGTCGAAATCTGACGTGGTGGGAATCGGTGTGTGACCAGCGAGGCGGAACCACCTCACGACCCGCTTGCGGCGCAGCTGCAAGGTGCTGCGCACCACGTCGTTGTGAAACCTTCTGGCCAGCCCTACACGACGACAGCCCACAGCGAGTTCGTCGAGCAATTGGTTGGCCAGCGCGAGGTCAGGTCCGGCGCTCGCTCGCACCTCATCGGCATCCTCACGGGTTGCCAGAACCGCCCCGATGGCGCGGGTCAATTCGCTCTCGACGACGGATCGGCGTGATTCGTCGTCGGGATCAGCCGCGAGCGCACCTTGTGCCGCCTCAGCAAGGACCAGGGAAGCGGCCGGATCGAGGAGCCCGGATGAAGCCAGCTCCTGAGCGGCAGCCCCGCGGCGCAGCAGCTGCGCGTCCAGTGCCGCGAACGTGGTCTCGAGCCGATGGTGAAGTCGGTCGAGACGGCCCGCCGTCGAGGACAGGTAGACGCCGATGCCGCCCACAAGGACGGCGACGACGAGAACTTGGGTGAACCAATCCATCGCTAATCGTTCCTGTCATCTCGATCACCACGGGAGAGCCGGCCGACCAACTGCCCGCGGAAGTCCTCCGATACCTTCTCACCGCTTACGGTGACCGCCTCGTAAACCTCGAGGACATGCCGGGCGACGATCTCCCAGTCGAACTCGCGCGCACGAGAAACCCCGTCTCGCGAGAGTCGGGCCCTTTCGGAGGTGTCATCGAGCAGGGCGATCGCCGCACGGGCGAGATCCTGAGGGTCCTCATTCGAGAACAAAGCACCCACGCGACCACCGTCGAGGACACTACGGAAAGCCTCGATATCACTTGCCAGCACCGGTGTTCCGCTCGCCATCGCCTCGAGGAGCACGATCCCGAAACTCTCGCCGCCAGTGTTGGGCGCCACGTAGATGTCGGCGGAAACAAACGCTCGCCGCTTCACCTCCTCGCTCACCAGCCCCAGGAAATCCACTCGGGCGACAATGTCGGCAGGAAGGCTTGAGCGGAACTCCTCGATGTCACCCGGACCGGCCACAAGGAGACGGACGCCAGGATGGGCCTTGGCGATGGTGGGAAGGGCTTCGAGGAGAACCGATAAGCCCTTGCGCGACTCGTCGATGCGACCGATGAAGAACAGTGCGCCGCCCTCCCCCGGCCAACCAGGCAACGGTTCCACACCGCCGAAAGCCGAGCAGTCGACCCCATTCGGGATCAATACGGCGTCGCCGCCCATGTGTTCGACGAGGGTTTGGCGCGCCGCCTCGCTTACCGCGATGCGCGCGGACACCTTCTCGAGTGCCGTCTGCACGATGGAGTACATCGCTGCGAGCGCGCGAGACCTCTCCATGGACGAATGCCACGTCGCCACAATCGGTCCACGCGCGGACCAGCACGACAAAATGGAGACGCTCGGGGATGCCGGCTCGTGTACGTGGAGCACGTCGAAGTCACCCTCTCGCAGCCACCGGCGCACGCGCCTAGTCGACACCGGGCCAAAGGTCACCTTCGCCTTCGAGCCGTTGTACGAGACCGATACTGGACGACCAGATGACACCACGAAGTGCTGGAGATCTGCCTCGTCGTCGCACGGGGCAAGGACGCTCACCTGGTGTCCGAGCCGTTCGAGCGCCACGGCGAGATCCCGCACGTGAACCTGGACGCCGCCCGGTGCCGACCAGTCGTAGGGGCACACGATCCCAATCTTCATGGGACGGCCACCTGCGAGGGCACACGGCTCACGGTCATCGTGTCGCCGTCCTGACTGGATCGAGGTCCTGCACCCAGAGCCGCTGAAGCATGTGCCAATCCGAGGGATGTTCCGCGATCCCAGCTGCGAAGACATCTGCCACAAGTTGAGTGGAGCGGAAGATGCGACGTGAACGCTCCCCTGCCACGGGAATCTCGATGGGCGCGTGAAAGCGCACCCAATTGACCCCCTCACGTAGAAAAAGCGTCGCGGGCAGCAGCACCGCGCCTGTATCGACCGCCAGAGCCGAAGGGCCAGCCGGGAACTTCGCCCGCGACCCGAAGAAATCAACGGGCACCCCCGAATTACCGAGGTCGCGATCGCCGAGAAGTGCCACGAGAGCACCCTCACGTAGCCGGTCGGCCAAGTACGGGAACGGTGGATCGCCTCCCGTGAGTGGGATCACGTCCATCCCCAGACCACGACGGAAAGCCAGAAACTTCTCGTAAAGGTCCTCTGGCTCCAACCGCTCGGCCACAGTGACCACCGGCGAATGCTTGAGTGTGGCCCACGCACCCGCGTGGTCCCAGTTGCCCATGTGGGGCAGCACGACCACGACTCCTCGTCCGGTCGCGAGAGCGTCCGCGAGATTGTGGTCGTCGATAACCCGAATTGACTCGACTATTCGTGCCCGGCTCCACCCAGGGAGCCGGAAGGCCTCACACCAATAGCGAAAGTAAGAACGCATCCCGGCACGCACCAGAAGTCGCAGATCAGCCTCGCTCAGATCCGGCCCTACGACGCGTCGTAGGTTGGACTCCAGACGAAGTACCTGCCCGCCGCGACGCGCGAGCATGGCGTCAGCGACACGATCGAAGAGCCCGTATGCGGCACGCTCTGGCATCCGTCGGACGGCCGCCCAGCCGATGCCGAAACCGACATTGGAGAGCACCTCGCCGATCGTGCTCACGTCGGATCCGTGCCGAGGCCCGGTCGCATCTGGCGTCGGACATGCATCACGCGTTGAAAGACCGTGAACCAGGTGAGCACCGCAAGGACCCAGAGAGCCGCCGGCAAGAGGTAGGGAATTCCGAGACCATAAAGCCCGGCGGCCACCAGGGCGATCAGGATCCGCTCCGGTCGCTCTGCGACCCCGACATTGCACTCGACCCCGAGACTTCCGGCGCGTGCCTTTGCGTAGGAGACCACCCCCCCACCGACCAGACAGGCGAGCGCAACCCAGGCGGTTCGAATATCGCCCGCGTGCGTCAAACCAAGGATCATCGCACCGAAGATGGCCCCATCGGCGACGCGATCGAGGGTGGAGTCGAGGAATGCGCCCCACGGACCGGAGCGTCCAGACAGCCTGGCCATCGTTCCGTCGATAAGGTCACTCACGACGAAGATCGTGATCACCAGCGCACCCATGAACCACGACTCGCGCGGGAAGAACACGAGAGCAGCAGCACAGGTACCGAGCGTGCCGACGAAAGTCACGGCGTCCGGCGATATGTGCAACCGCAGCAACCCACGCGCGACCGGCTCGACGACCACGGACACGGCACGGCGCACGGAGGTGTTGTTCAGCATGACGGCACGAGCCTAACGGCGGCTGCTTCACGGAAGCGGTTGCCTCGCGGGATCCGCGGGTGAAAGGTGAACAACACGATCCATGAGTACTGCAGGAGGCGACCGAGATGGCCGAGAAGAACAGCCCGGGCGCCGGGGTAGGCGGGCCCGCGCCTGTCAGCCCCGACAAGATCCGCAATGTCGTCCTGGTAGGGCCGTCGGGGTCGGGGAAGACCACGCTGGTTGAACACCTTCTCGTCCAAGCCGGAGCCGTGGCCCGGGCGGGCCACGTCGAGGAGGGCACGACGATCTCTGATTTCGACGAGGCAGAGGTGCGGCAGCACAGATCCGTCGGACTCACGCTCGCGCCACTCGAGTTTGCTGGGGTCAAGGTCAACCTCATCGATACCCCGGGCTACGCCGACTTCGTGGGAGACCTACGCGCAGGTTTGCGTGCCGCGGACGCTGCACTGTTCGTGATCTCGGCGGTCGAGGGTGTTGACGTGGCCACGCAACTGCTCTGGGAGGAGTGCGCTGCAGTCGGGATGCCTCGGGCCGTCGTGATCACCAAGCTGGACAAGGAACGGGCCGACTTCGACGACGTTGTCGCGATCTGTCAGCGCGTGTTCGGCGAGGGCGTGCTACCCCTGCACCTTCCGATGCACCGCGATAACGGCTCGGTCGGGGGTCTGATCGGACTGCTATCCCAGCAGGTAGTCGACTACACCTCGGGCGAGCGTGTAACCAAGGCGCCCGACGTCGAACACGTGCCGCTGATCGACACTGCCCGCGGCTACCTCATCGAGGGAATCATCGCCGAGAGCGAGGACGAGACCCTCATGGAACGCTATCTCGCGGGAGAGGAGATCGACCTCACTGTGCTGCTGGCCGATCTCGAGACCGCAGTAGCGCGAGGTTCCTTCTACCCCGTCGTCGGAACCGCCACGACCCCAATCGCGACGGGCATGTATGAGGTTCTCGAACTCATCATTAGTGGATTTCCGTCACCGAACGAGCATGCCTTGCCGATGGTGACTGCGCCCGATGGCACACCAACCAATCCCCTGGTCTGCGACATCGATGGGCCGCTCTGCGCTGAGGTGATCAAGACCACGTCCGACCCGTACGTCGGTCGCGTGTCCCTTGTGCGCGTCTTCAGCGGTACCTTGCGCCCGGACGTGATCGTCCACGTCTCGGGACACTTCGCCGTCGATCGAGGGCACGAGGACCACGATGTCGATGAACGCGTGGGAACTCTGTCATCCCCGCTGGGGAAAACGCAGCGCCTCGTCACTGCGGGAATCGCAGGCGACATCGTGGCGGTCGCAAGACTTGGCCGGGCCGAGACCGGTGACACGATCTCCGACAAATCACACCCTCTGCTGATCGAGCCGTGGCTGATGCCCGATCCGCTGCTTCCCGTCGCGATCGTCGCGCACTCCAAGCCAGACGAGGACAAACTCGCACAGGGATTGGGCCGTCTGGTCGCGGAAGACCCGACCATGCGTCTCGAACGCAATCCCGAGACGAACCAGCTCGTGCTGTGGTGCATGGGCGAGGCGCATGTCGACGTCGTCCTGGACCGTCTCCGCAACAGGTACGGCGTCGCTGTGGACTCCGTCCCGCTCCGCGTTTCGTTGCGCGAGACCTTCACAGTCGTCAGCAAAGGCCATGGGCGCCTGGTCAAGCAGTCAGGTGGCCACGGCCAGTTCGCAGTCTGCGATATCGAGGTCGAGCCGCTGCCGGCCGGAACTGGATTCGAGTTCGTGGACAAGGTGGTGGGCGGGTCGGTCCCGCGCCAGTTCGTCGCAAGTATCGAGAAGGGTGTGCGTGGCCAGATGGACCACGGAGTCGCTCTCGGGTATCCGTTGGTCGACATCCGCGTCACGCTTGTCGATGGCAAGTCGCACTCTGTTGACTCCTCAGACATGGCGTTCGCGACCGCTGGCGGGCTGGCACTCAAGGACGCGGCAGCCTCCGGCTCCATCGCGTTGCTCGAACCCGTCGATCAGATCCTTGTCCTGGTCGCGGACGAATACGTGGGCGCGGTGATGGGCGATCTCTCGATCCGTCGAGGGCGCGTCTTAGGCAGTGAACCCGTTGGCACAGGCCGCACGCAGATCAAGGCGGATGTCCCCCAGTTGGAGCTCACCCGCTACGCCGTCGAATTGCGCTCGTTATCCCATGGCACCGCCACCTTCACCCGTAGCTACACCGGCCACGAACCGATGCCCCCCCAAGTAGCCAAGAAACTCGCCGCCACCCCCCACGGCCGCTAACCCCCCAATCTCGTGGTGAATGTGCCCTGAGCGGCCTTAGAGGCCGCTGAGTTTCCCCATTGGGGACGAATTCGGCCTCGGATAGTGGCCTCGGGGGCTGCGCTGTCGAGAGGCTGAGGGCCAGGAAGGTTCCACTGCTGAACTCTTGCCAGGCTTGTTCAATGGGGAAGTTCAAGGGCCTCTAGGGCCGCCCAGGGCACATTGACCACAAAATGGGGGGGTTAGAGGTGGCAGGCGGGGGTGCCGCCGGGGAGGGCGTGGCGGTTGGCGGCCACTGCCCAATAAATGCCTGCGGCAATCCACGAGGTAGGCGGCACAAGTGCCAGGACGCCGCACACGATCCAGAGCGCCCCGGATGCTCTCAGGCGCAGCCGAGATCGGGTCGCGGCCCTGGGGTGTGCGTCGGCAGGAGGAGTTGAGTCGCGATCGACCGCGCTCGCCCGGAGTGACCGCCCGCCTGAGCGCATCATCGAACCGACGGCCCGCGCGCCCGACTCGCGCGAGGTCGCTGCCATGGAGGTGTCCGAAATCCATTGGAGGCGGGAATGGCATTCAGATTCCGTCAATCCCAGGAGTTCGAGTTTGGCGCGCTGGTAGGGCAGGGCAACAAAGGCGTGGGGGAACGCCCGCACGAACCAACCCACGCTCGACGTGCAGAACGCGCAATCGCCATCGAAGAGCAGGAGTGGTCCGCTGGCCATCACCCTGCCTCTCCCTTCCATTCATAGCTCATCAAGCAGCGAGAACCCCTCCTAGTGACACAGCGCAGGGGGGATCACGCCCCTTCGGGCCAGGCAGACACCAGAAGATCGCGCGTGGACTCGAGCAACTGGGGCATCGTGCGCGTACCCCCGATCACGGGCATGAAGTTGGTGTCTCCAGACCAGCGGGGAACGATGTGCTGATGGAGGTGCCCGGCAATGCCGGCGCCAGCGATCGCGCCCTGGTTCAGCCCAATGTTGAATCCCTGAGCACCAGACACGTCGCGAAGTGCCGCCATGGAGCGTTGGGTGTACGCACCCAACTCGGCGACCTCCTCCTCAGTGAGATCGGTGTAGTCGGGGACATGCCGGAACGGACACACCATCAGGTGGCCGGCGTTGTAGGGGTAGAGGTTCAGCACGACGTACACGGACTCACCTCGTGCCACCACGAGGCTGTCAGCGCCTGCAAGCGTGGGTGCCCTACAGAACGGACACTCGTCACCGGGACGTTCATGGGTTGGCTTGTTCTCGCCGCGGATATAGGCCATGCGATGTGGGGTCCAGAGACGGTCCCATGCATCTGATCCGGACGGCGCGAACTCAGACTTGGACACGACGCACCACCGAGTCGACAACCTCAGCGATCGCCTCAGCGATGGGTACGCAGTTCTTCTGAGTACCGTCGCGATAGCGGAAGGACACCGCCCCGTTCGCGACGTCTTCGTCTCCCGCGATCAGCATGTAGGGCACCTTCTGTTTCTGGGCGTTGCGGATCTTCTTCTGCATGCGATCGTCGGACGAATCGACCTCGATCCGAATACCCGCTGCGCGCAACTCGCGAGCCACATCCTGCAGGTAGTCAACGTGGCCATCCGTGATCGGGATACCCACCACCTGCACCGGCGCCAGCCAGGTCGGGAACGCGCCTGCGTAGTGCTCCAGCAGGACGGCGAAGAACCGCTCGATTGATCCAAAGAGAGCGCGGTGGATCATGACGGGCCGCTGTCGGGTGCCGTCTGCCGCGGTGTACTCAAGCTCGAATCTCTCGGGCAGGTTGAAGTCGACCTGGATAGTCGACATCTGCCAAGTGCGCCCGATGGCGTCCTTCGCCTGGACGGAGATCTTGGGGCCGTAGAAGGCTGCGCCTCCTGGGTCCATCACCAGCCCTAGACCCTGACGTTCGGCAGCCGCCCGTAGCGTCTCGGTCGCGCGATCCCAGTCGTCGTCAGAACCGACGAACTTGACTGGATCCTTAGTCGAAAGCTCGAGATAGAAGTCGTCGAGGCCGTAATCGCGCAGCAGATCGAGCACGAAGGTCAACAGTGAATCGAGTTCACCAGGCATCTGATCGACGGTGCAATAGATGTGAGCATCGTCTTGGGTGAAGCCTCGCGCCCGTGTGAGGCCGTGCACGACGCCTGACTTCTCATAGCGGTAGACCGTTCCGAACTCGAACAGGCGCAATGGCAACTCACGGTAGGAGCGACCTCGCGCCGAGAAGATGAGGTTGTGCATGGGGCAGTTCATGGGCTTCATGTAGTACTTCTGGCCGGCCCGCTTCAGTGCACCCGTCGCGTCGTACTCCGCGTCGAGCTCCATGGGCGGATACATACCCTCGGAGTACCAGTCGAGGTGACCGGAAATCTCGTAGAGCGTGCCCTTGGTCAGATGTGGTGTGTTGACGAATTCATATCCCGCCCGCTCATGCTGTTGACGGGAGTAGTCCTCCATGGCGCGACGGACCACCCCACCCTTCGGGTGAAACACCGCGAGCCCTGAGCCGATCTCGTCGGGGAAACTGAACAGGTCGAGCTCGGTGCCGAGGCGACGATGGTCGCGCTTCTCGGCCTCTTCGAGGAATGCAAGGTGCGCCTTGAGCGCATCCCGGCTCTCCCAGGCGGTGCCGTAGATCCGCTGCAACATCGGGTTCTTCTCGCTTCCGCGCCAGTAGGCCGCCGCGGATCTCATCAACTTGAATGCGGGGATCACCCTGGTCGTTGGCACATGCGGACCCCGGCAGAGATCGCACCAGGAACGCTCACCCGTCTTGCTATCGAGGTTGTCGTAGATCGTGAGCTCGGCGCCACCCACTTCCATGATGTCGCCAAGTTCGTCGGCCGATGCCCCGCCCTTGAGGCCGATGAGTTCGAGCTTGTAAGGCTGGTCGGCGAGCTCGGCGCGCGCCTCGTCCTCGCTCACAACACGACGGGAGAAGCGCTGCCCTGATTTGACGATTTCCTGCATGCGCTTCTCGATGGATGCGAGATCGTCAGGGGTGAATGGGCGGGCCACATCGAAGTCGTAGTAGAAACCATCGCGAATGGGCGGGCCGATTCCGAGCTTTGCCTCCGGGAAGAGCTGCTGCACGGCCTGGGCTAGGACGTGTGCTGTCGAGTGCCGCAGCACTGAGCGCCCGTCTTCTGAGTCAACGGCAACGGGCTCGAGGGTGTCACCCTGGGCCACCACGTACGAGAGGTCCTTGAGTTCGCCAGAGACACGGGCCACCACGACGCTGCGATCCGGGAAGAGTTCGGCTGCCGTGGAGCCGTCTGGAACCGACCTCTCCTCGAGGTTCCCGTCTTGGTCACGGACGGTGATCTGAGGCACGGCGTTCTCCTGGTGCTCGATGGAACGACCGTCACGAGGGGTCGGCCCTGATGGGGACCGGCGGGTACGAAGCGCCGGGCTCTGGAGGTCCGAGCCTACCCGCGCCGCGCCATCGCGAGGTGCGGGAGCCGATCTGGCATCTGGGCACACCACGGTCGCCGCCTGGCAGCGATCGAGGAGCGGGATGCCCAAGGTCACCCAAGGACTGATGTGGCGGCGAGGCGATACACGCCCTCGGGGCAAGCCCGTGAGGCACGTCGTGGAAGACGATGAGCGGCCTGATCCCACACCGCGACGAACACATCTGACGGGGGCGACACCGGGAAAGTAGACAAGAAACGCCGAAAGCCCCTGTGATACAGGGGCTTTCGCTTGTGGGCGATACTGGTTTCGAACCAGTGACCTCTTCGGTGTGAACGAAGCGCGCTACCCCTGCGCCAATCGCCCGGTGCTGGTGAACCCTACCAAATGCGAGCCTGTCCGCATCACCCGCACCGCGTTCAGCCTGGTCGGGGCCTTACTGAACTCTCGGGGCTGAGCACGCGCACCTGGGAAGTCAGCTGACAGCGTCACGGGTCAGGATCGTCCGCGGCGCGGGCCAGGAACATCGCCGCGAGGTCGGTTGCGACCGGTCCGACTGGCAACTCACGCGAATCCACCTTGTGAACGGGGTGAACATCTCGGGTCGAGGAAGATAAGAACACCTCATCGGCGCTGAAGAGCACCTCATAGGGCAGGTCGGTCTCGGAGATCCCCCCGAAGTCTCGCGACCACTCGATCAGCAATTCGCGTGTGACGCCTGCGAGGCAGCCAGAATCGAGTGACGGGGTGAGGACCTCCCCCGCGACCACCACGAAGATGTTGCTGCCGGTTCCCTCGCTGAGACGACCGCGTGTGTCCGCCAGCAACGCCTCAGACGCCCCGCGGCGCTGCGCCGATGCGAGGGCGATGGCGTTCTCGGCGTAGGAGGTCGACTTGAGCCCCACCAGTGCAGAGCGTTCATTGCGCACCCACGGCACGGTCGCGACTGCTGTGCTCTGCGGCCACCTCTGGGTAGGCGTCAGAGTGACGATCAGAGTCGGCGGACCGTCGCCCCGCTCGCTGCCGAGGGGGCCGCTGCCCGAGGTGACCGTGACACGCAACCGCGCCCGGCTCGCTTCCATGCCGGACCGGGAAATAACAGCTGCCACGGCGGCACGTACCGATGAAGGGTCGGGGCCGGCGAAACCCATGCCGGCCAACGACCTCTCCAGCCGAGCCAGGTGTCGGGTGAGTGCGAACGGCACGCCGTCGCGCACGAGCAGTGTTTCGAACACTCCGTCGCCCACCGTGAGCCCATGATCGAGCACAGAGATCTTCGCGTCATCCGCATCGACGATCGAGTCGTTGAGCCAGTAGATCGTCATAGCGACTCCACCTCCCTCGACGATGCGACCGATGTGCCAGCAGCAACTGAGAGAAGAGTCTCCGCCTTCAACTCGGTCTCGTCCCACTCTCGAGCCGCGTCACTCCCCCAGGTGATTCCCGCTCCGGTGCCAAAGTGCACGCGACCCTCGCGGAGCCAAAATGTTCGGATGGCCACTGCGAGTTCGGCTCGCGCTGCATCCGCGTCGACCCATCCCACCGCACCGCAGTATGGGCCGCGCACCTGCGTTTCCACCTCGCTGATGATCCTGACAGCACTGGACTTCGGGGCACCCGTCACCGACCCCGGAGGGAATGTTGAGGCCAAGAGACGACCCCACGAGACTCCCTCGGCCAATTCGCCCCGAACGGTGGACACCAAGTGCACAAGTCCAGGATGGGCCTCAACCGCGAGCAAGGAAGGCACGGTGACACTCCCGGTACGACAGACCGCGCCGAGATCATTACGCATCAGATCAACGATCATCACGTTCTCGGCAGAGTCCTTCGCGGTGAGGTCCGCCGCGGTTCGTCCCGTTCCCTTGATGGGTCCCGATTCGACCATGCCCCGCTCGAGGCGTAGGAAAAGTTCGGGAGATGCCGTCACCACCGCGACCCCGTGTGCCGGAACGGCACGATGAGAACCTGAAGGCAGGTACACGACCCCCGAATAGGGTGACGGATTGCCTTGTGCCAGCAGTGTTGCCAAGCCCATCACGTCCGACGCACCCAGGTCAGGCAGTTCCGCTGAGAGAATCCGGCAGACGTTGGCCTGGTACACGTCGCCCAGCGCGATTCGCGATCTCACCAACTCGACAGCCCTGACGTAGTCATCTCGTGACATCGAACTTGTCCACGAATCTGCAGCAGGCCCGACCCAGTGGCCAACAGGCAACGGGGACGCCCGAACATCCTTGAAGCGGGCGAACACCGGCGGGTCGTCGTAGGCGATCACGGCCGCCCACCAACCAGCGGAGTCAAGGCACGCCGGATCGGAAGTGACATCGAGCAATCCGGTGGCCAACCGGCCGTCGAGGTACGCGCACGCACCGCTCACGTCGACCACTCCTGCCTCATCAGGGGAAACCCTAGACGCGTCCGTGTCGAGACGCGGTCCTGACCCGGCGGCGCCTTTCCATGCCGGGGATGGAAGGTCTCCGCATCCGAACCCGCACTCTTGTTCGCGCAGGGCTAGGCCCGAGGTCCCGCTTTGGAGCGCGGGGTCGGGATGGGTTAGGGTTTGGACCCGCAGCAAGGAGAAATCATCCGCGCTGCTTTGCGGACGTGGCTCAGTTGGTAGAGCATCACCTTGCCAAGGTGAGGGTCGCGGGTTCGAATCCCGTCGTCCGCTCGAAAGGCCTCTCCGGGGGTCTGCTCGGTGGAGTGGCCGAGAGGCGAGGCAACGGCCTGCAAAGCCGTGTACACGGGTTCAAATCCCGTCTCCACCTCGGTGATCCGAGTAGTTCGGCCCCCTCGGGGGAGCTTGTGAGAGACATAAGTGAGTACGGGGATCCGGCCGCACGGCGCATCAGCCCACGACCCGATCCCAGCAAGGACGCGTAGCGCAGATGGTTAGCGCACCTCGTTGACATCGAGGGGGTCGGAGGTTCGAGTCCTCTCGCGTCCACCCGGGTATCTCCCCCGCCGCCCCTGCATCTGACGGGATTGAGCGCGCATCGGCAGTCAAACCTTCGGTAACGTAACCGTCGGTTGTGATTCGACAGCCCAGCGCCGCCCCTCTGGAGCAGACATGGTCACCACCCGTCAGCCGCGGATCATCCAAGGCGGTATGGGCATTGCGGTGTCGTCCTGGCCTTTGGCCCGGGCCGTCAGCGTCACGGGTCAACTTGGGGTTGTGTCAGGCACCGCCCTCGACACGGTATTGGCCAGGCGCTTGCAGGACGGAGACCCCGAGGGAGATAGCCGGCGGGCGATGGCGGCGTTCCCCATACCCTGGGCCGCTGCCGAGGTCCTGGATCGTTTCTTCCGCGTGCGAGGTCGGGCAGCATCCGAACGCTACGCCCCCGCATCACGTCCATCACTGAATCCGGACTTGCGCACACAGCGACTTCTCATCCTGGCAAGTTTCGTAGAGGTCTGGCTCGCGAAGGAGAATCACCGAGGTTCCGTGGGAATCAACTACCTCGAGAAGATCCAGATGTCGACCCCATATGCCGTCTACGGAGCGATGCTGGCCGATGTGGACGTCGTGTTGATGGGCGCGGGAATTCCCGCTCACATCCCGCGATTGCTCAACGACCTCGCGACGCATACGGCCACCGAGCTTGCGGTCGATGTCGAAGGAGCCGGGCCCGGGCAGGCCTACGCTGTGAGATTCGATCCCAGGGAAGCGCTCGGCGCAGATCTGCCGCCGGTTCATCGCCCCACGTTTCTTGCGATCGTGGCAAGTCATGTCCTGGCCGCGTACCTCGCACGTGACGAAGCCACGCGTCCTGACGGCTTCATCGTGGAAGGCCCGACGGCAGGCGGACACAACGCCCCGCCGCGTGGAGCTCTCACAGTCGATGACCTCGGGCAACCCGTGTATGGACAACGCGATGTCGTCGACACGAGCAAGCTCGCTGCACTCGATCTCCCGTTCTGGCTGGCGGGCTCCTACGGAACCCCGGAGAACCTGCGCGTCGCCGAATCGCTGGGAGCCTGCGGAGTCCAGGTGGGCACGCTCTTTGCGATGTGTCGGGAGTCCGGGCTCACCCCGGCGCTGCGTGAACAGATGCTCACACTTCTGGGCCGCGGCGAACTTCACAACCACACCGACGCACACGCATCGCCTACGGGCTTCCCGTTTAAGGTCGCGTCGCTCCCAGGCACACTCTCCGATCCCGCGGTGAGGCGTCGGCGCCAGCAGCTATGCGATCTCGGCCATCTTCGAACACCCTTCATCAAGCTCGATGGTGCCGTCGACTATCGGTGCCCGGCGGAGCCCGCCGCCATGTATGCCCGAAAGGGTGGCGACCCAGAGTCATCGGAGGGACGAGTCTGCTTATGCAACGCTCTCTCCGCCAGCGTCGGCCTGGGGCAAACAGCTATGGATGGCTCGCCGGAACCGGCGATCGTCACACTGGGCGACGATCTTGTGGGTGCTTCGGCGCTTCTGGCCGCCCACCCTGATGGCTGGTCGGCCCAGCAAGCTGTCACCTGGCTGCTGAACTGAGTGGGCTGGCAGCACGAGTGAGAGAATCGGCTGCGGCGCGCACGTCAGAACCAGCCCAACTCCCGGGCGTGCCAGACTCGACCCGTGCGCATGCTCCTGCCCCACGTCATCGATGACCTGTCCGATGCCCAACTCGACGACGCCTACGGCTGGCCGGGCTGGCCCGATCCCACTCCCTGGCTGCGCGTCAACATGGTGGCGACTCTCGACGGAGCGGCACGTTCGCCCGACGGACTCACCGCGGCTATCTCGAGCGACGCCGATCGACGGGTCTTCGGGCGCCTACGCGGCCTTGCTGATGTGGTGCTCGTCGGTGCCGGAACGGTCCGCGACGAGGGCTACCGGCCCGCTCGAGCAAAGCCAGAATTCGCAGCGCGCCGCGCCGATTCGGGGCAGCGACCCGTGCCGGTCATCGCGGTGGTGAGCCGATCCTTGAGGCTCGACATGTCGTCGGCCCTGTTCTCCGACCGTGAGACTCGCCCCATAGTCATCACGTGCGCGGCCGCCGACTCCGTCGACCTCGACCGAGTGTCCGAGCATGCCGACATCGTCATCTCGGGGGCCGACGAGGTCGATCTCGCCGTGGCCTTGCGTGCACTTCGCGAACGGGGGCTTCACCGGGTTCACTCCGAGGGCGGACCCGCACTCCTCGCGGACATCGCAGCCCAGGGGCTACTCGATGAAGTGCTCCTGACGGTGTCTCCGCTGCTGGCCGGGGGCGGATATGCCGGTGGTATGCACATCCCGCGGATCATGGCCGGCTCGCCGCTGCCTGACGCGCCAACAGCGATGCGTCTTCACCAGATCATCGAGGAAGACGGCACGCTCTTCGTGAGCTACCGGGCGTCCTGAGCTTCCGTGCTGCCCGCCGCTTGGGCAGCTGGAACACCTTTCCCCGCTCGGTCCGCGAGTTGACCGAGTGGCTCTACGGCGCCGATGCCCGTAGTTTTGCCGACATGGCAGCGCACATGGATCCCATGCCCTCGGTGACACCCGATGGGGCTTCGTTCCCGCTCGTCCGTCCCGAGAGCGAATGGCGGGCAGAGCTGAACCCCGACGAGTACCACGTCCTACGCGAGGCTGGAACAGAGAGACCCTTCGTTGGTGAATACACCGACACCAAGACCGTAGGCACCTATGCCTGCCGGGCGTGCGGTGCAGATCTCTTTACCAGCGAGACCAAATTCGATTCCCATTGCGGCTGGCCCTCGTTCTGGTCGCCGCTTGCGGGCGAGGCGATCATCGAGATTGAGGACCGTTCACTCGGGATGCGCCGAGTCGAAGTTCGGTGCGCGAACTGCGGCAGCCACCTTGGACATGTCTTCGAGGGTGAGCAATACGGAAACCCCGTCGACCTTCGCTATTGCATCAACTCGATCAGCCTGACGCTCTCGCCTTCAGCGCTGCCGCAGGAATGACCCTGCAGCCACACATCGAGTATCAGATCAGGTCAGCCACGAGCTCCGCAACGGAGCGACGCCTGCCGGTGTAGAACGGGATCTCCTCGCGCACATGCATACGGGCACGTGACCCTCGCAGATGACGCATCAGATCGACGATGCGATGGAGTTCCTCGGCCTCAAAGGCCAAGATCCACTCGTAGTCCCCAAGAGCGAACGACGACACCGTGTTCGCCCGGACGTCGGGGTACTCGCGGCCCATCTGGCCGTGCTCCATCAACAACTCGCGACGTTCCTCGTCCGGCAGCAGGTACCACTCGAAGGACCGGACGAACGGGTAGATGCAGACGTAGGCGCCTGGCTTCTCGTCGGCCATGAACGCTGGCACATGCGACTTGTTGAACTCGGCCGGACGGTGCAACGCCATTTGTGACCAGACCGGCTCGAGCGAGGAGCCAAGGGCGGTGCGGCGGAACCGGTGGTAGGCGTCTTGGAGGTCGTCGGATGATTCCGCATGCATCCAGAGCACGATGTCGGCGTCCGCGCGCAAGGCGGCTACGTCATACCAGCCCCGCACGACCACGTCCTTCAGCGCCAGTTGCTCGACGAGCGCCTCCACTTCGCGCACGATGCCGGAGCGATCGCCGTCGCTCAGCGTCCGCACGGCCCGGAAGACCGACCACGTCGTGTAGCGGACTTGAGCGTTGATCTCCCGCGCGGCCTTGCCCTGCTGCGGCCTCTTCCCGGCTTCGACGACATCCGGAGCCACGGTGCCAGGTTGGTTGTCGGTGCCAGATGAGCCGGGCGAAGCGGTGTCAGTCATGCTGCCATTGTCCGTCCGCTCCGAGCCGGCGGACAATCCGGGTGGCGGCAGAGTCGGCACGCGCCACGCACGCGGCGATGCCAACCCCCTCAAATGCAGCACCGCACGCCACCAGGCCTGGGAGAGCCTCTAGGGCATCATCTGTGCGCGCAACCCGGTCGACGTGGCCGACCGCGTAGCGCGGAAGTCCTCCGCCCCAACGAGACACACGCGCAGCGACAGGACGGGCCCGTCCCAACCGGGCCACGAACGCCAGATCCTCCGCTGCCACCTTGACGAGGTCGGCGTCGTCGCGCTGAAGGATCTCGATATCGTCGGCATGGCCAAGGGAGCACCGCACCGCAATGAGCCCCTGTGCGGCTGCGGCTTCACCGATCCACTCCCACTTGTGCGAGACGAACGTCGAGGCCTTCACGGGCCGACCCTCGGACGGTGGCACGAGATACCCACTACCTGCCGGAAGATCACCACCAGGTAGGTCCCCCGCACGGTAGAGCAACGTGACCACGGCGACCGAGGTCATACCGATCTGGCCTAGTTCAGATTCTGCCTGCGTCGACACCCCTCGCAGGAGCTTCGATGCGGCGGGGGGAGGGACTGCCAGCACCACTGCGTCTGCGTGGACAACGCGCTCGTCGCTCGTTGGGCCCACCACCAGAGTCCACCCCTGCGGTGCGCGACGAAGGGCCCGCACCGTTGCGCCTGTCTCGATCTCAACTCCTGCTTGGCGAAGTCGCTCTGCCAGAGCAAGGGGAAGCCGCCCAACCCCGCCGCGGATTCCGGCGAACACCGGTGGCCGTGGGGCATCGGGATCCGACGGCACCCCCCGCGCGATCTGAGCGGCATTGAGTAGCGATCGCTCTCCGAGGCTGGCC
>CAFBND010000023.1_pt1 | contig 25608 bp, 24 predicted proteins | sample 7269171 | NCBI WGS metagenome assembly CAFBND01 (sample SAMEA6814083, study PRJEB35770) | uncultured Actinomycetes bacterium | biome: Freshwater; feature: Freshwater reservoir; material: water | place: Czech Republic | collected 2017-05-23 | depth 30m m | reverse complement strand
TGTCGCCGAGAACCGCGATCAGGAGGCCCGTCCCAAGCACGAGGCTTGTGCAGATCTCGGGTTGAGGTGGCATTTCATCGGTCAGCTCCAGCGCAACAAGGCCCGGTCAGTGGCAAGCTACGCCGACGTCGTGGAATCTGTGGACCGCGCCGAACTCGTGCCCGCGCTCGATCAGGCCGCTACTGCGCTGGGGCGTCGCGTCGACGTCCTCCTGCAGATCGATCTCGCCGATCCGCCGCAGCCAGGTCGCGGGGGAGTGATTCCCGCCGAGTTGGCTGCGCTGGCCGATCTCGTACTCGCGGCCGAATCCCTCCGACTCGCAGGGGTGATGGCGGTGGCCCCCCTCGATGGTGCACCGCGGCTGGCCTTCGATCGCCTTGTGAGTCTCGCGGCCACCGTGAGAGGGCACGGTCCTGGCCCGTGGGCGATCTCGGCTGGGATGTCGGGGGACCTCGAGGAGGCCGTCGCGTCGGGCGCGACACACGTGCGCGTGGGGAGCGCGGTGCTCGGTGGGCGCGCGTTACTCAGGTAGCGTTTCGATGGCCGGGCGCGGGTCGAATCAGTTCCGGGCCGGCGCAGGTCGGAACTAGCACAGATCGGACGAGGAGCAGGTATGGGCGCGATGCGCAAGATGGCGGTCTATCTGGGACTGGTCGAGGACGAGGCATACGACTACACCGAGCACAACGAGTACTACGAGCCCGCGGTGCGGCGTGAGGAGCCCCGCTACCCCTCGGTTCGTGAGGAGCCTCGCTACGCCTCGGTTCGTGAGGTGCGCCCCGAACGTGGTGCGACCCGCACTATGGAAGCCCCGGTGCGACCTCCCCGGATGAGTACCCCCGATTCGTCGCTGAGCCCGGCACTCGAGGCTCCATACGAGGATGCACCGGGTGTGAGCGACTTCTACCGAATCACCACCCTGCACCCGCGGACTTACAACGACGCACGCCGAATCGGTGAGGAGTTCCGTGAGGGAATCCCCGTCATCATGAACCTCACCGACATGGATGACGTCGACGCCAAGCGACTCGTCGACTTCGCTGCAGGGCTCGTCTTCGGATGTCGGGGCACGATCGAGCGGGTCACCAACAAGGTGTTCCTGCTCTCGCCCACCAATGTCGACGTCGCCGCTGAGGCCCGCAGGCTTGCCCAGGACGGCTTCTTCAATCAGAGTTGAGTTACCCGGATCCACCCGGATCCATCCGGCATCCCCTGGGGCTGCCGACCACCTGAGCCATTCCCCGATGTGAGGTTGACACCGTCGTGACACCTGGTAGGGCAGTCGCGAGCGTGCTGCAGATCTACGTTCTCGTGCTGATCGCGAGAATCGTGTTGGACTACGTCTTCATGTTCGCTCGGCAGTGGCGGCCTCGTGGCTTCGTGCTCGTGATCGTTGAAGGTGTCTTCAGCCTCACCGATCCTCCGATCCGGTTGCTCCGCCGCGTCATCCCGCCACTGCGTCTTGGCGGTGTCTCACTCGACCTCGCCTTTCTCGTACTATTCATCCTGGTTCAGATTCTGATCTCTATCGTCAGCCGGTTCTAAGTTTTCCTGAGCGCGTCCCCCGCCCGATCTCTCCCCGCACACCGAGGTGAATCCGATGGCCTTGACTCCCGAGGACGTTCGCAACAAGCAGTTCTCGACCGCGAAGCGCAAGGGCTATGAGATGGACGAGGTCGATGCCTTCCTCGACCAGGTCGAACTCGAGATCGGCGCGATGGGCCGTGAGAACGCCGAATTGAAGGGCCGCATGGCCGCTGGTGCCGGCTCTTGGGCCGCCACGCCGCCCGCGCCCGCCGCACCACCCGCAGCGTCGCAGGCGCCCACGCCCACACCAGTACCGACGACCGACTACAACGCGCAGGCTATTGCGATCCTGGCGCTCGCCGAGAAGACGGCGGAGGAGCACAAGTACAAGGCTCGGATCGAGGCTGAGATCCTGATCGCCGATGCCAAGTCCAAGATCGTGGACCTTGAGCTTGCCGGCCAGGCCGATCGTGCCGCACTCGAGCGACGGGTCGAGGAGCTTCGCGCCTTCGAGCGCGAGTACCGCACTCGGCTGCGGCACTACCACGAGGGCGCCCTCAAGGAGCTTGAGCACCGGGGAACTGACACCTCGGCGCCACCCCCCGCGCCAGTGGAACAGGCTGCTCCTAGTACCCCGCCCCCGCCGTCACCGTTCATGATTCCTGGCGACGCGGCGCCACCCCAGCACGCCTGAGACAAGATCACAGAGTGAGGGCTCGACCCCATCGGGGTCGAGCCCTCACTTCGTCAGAGCCAGCTAGACCCGTCGGACCCAGAACGTCAGGCCGAGCTCGAGGTCTTCGCCTCGGATCGCCGTACCTTCCTGGGGAGCGCCCTCGGTGAGACTTGTCGCGAGCACCTCGTCGGCGACGGAATTCCCATGCTCACGTAGGGCGGCGCAGAGTTCGTCGTCAACGGCGACCCACCACAGTGCTATGCGGTCGCTGACGGAGAACCCTGCGGACTTTCGCGCATCCTGCACGAGCCTGACCGTTTCGCGCGCGAGTCCGGCACGGCGAAGCGCTGGCGTCAGCTCGAGATCGAGGGCCACTGTCTCGCCGCCATCGCTCGCGACTGCCCATCCGGCACGCGGGGTCTCGGTGATCACCACGTCATCGACAGTGATACTCACGAGCCCTCCGTCGACCTCGACCTGGGCCTCGCCATGAGCTCGCAGAGCGGCGACGAGTGCGGATGCGTCGGCAGACGTCACGGCCTCGGCGACCGGCGGGGTTCCCTTGCCGAATCGCTTTCCCAGTGCGCGGAAGTTGGCCTTGACGCTGACATCGACAAGGTCGCCGGCGGTGTCACCGAGGGCGATGAGCTCGCCGCAATTGAGTTCCTCGGAGATCTCTGCGCGCAGATCCTCGGGGAGGCGGTCCCAGCCCGGAGCGGCGATGAGTGCGCGCCCGAGCGGCTGACGGGTTCGCACACTTGAGGTCGCGCGAGCTGCCCGGCCGAGTTCGACGAGCCTTCGCACCAGTGCCATCTGGTCGGCGAGGCCGTCATCGACAAGGTGGTCGTCGACGTCCGGCCAGTCTGCGAGGTGCACCGACGGCGCGACCTTGTCGCTGGTGGAGGCGAAGAGGTCCTGCCAGACGCGTTCGGTGATGAAGGGCGTGAAGGGGGCCATGAGCAGGGTGACGATCGACAGACATTCATGCAGCGTCGCGAGGGCCGCGGCGTCGCCGGCCCAGAACCGGCGCCTCGATCGCCGCACGTACCAGTTGGACAGATCGTCGACATAGGCCGACAAAACGCGTCCTGCGCGTTGGGTGTCGTAGGTGTCGAGTGCGGCGTCGACCTCGCGAGCGAGCCGGTGGGCCTCGGACAGCGCCCATCGATCGAGTGCGCATCTCTCAGCCGCAGGAGGGGCGGGAGTGGAGGCGGGCTCGTATCGGGCTTCGATCGCGTACAGCGACTGGAAGGACACGGTGTTCCAGTAGGTCAACAGCGTCTTGCGTACGACCTCCTGGATGGTGCCGTGGCCGACTCGCCTTGACTGCCAAGGAGATCCGCCCGCGAGCATGAACCAGCGAACCGCATCTGCCCCATGCTCGTCCATGAGCGGGATCGGCTCGAGGACGTTGCCGAGGTGCTTGCTCATCTTCCGGCCTTCCTCGTCGAGGATGTGGCCCAGGCACAGCACCGTCTTATAGGAGGACTGGCCGAACACCAACGTGCCAACAGCCATCAGGGTGTAGAACCACCCGCGGGTCTGGTCGATCGCCTCGCAGATGAAGTCGGCGGGGTAACGATGGGCGAACTCTTCGACGCCGCGATGCGGATAGCCGAACTGGGCGAAAGGCATCGCGCCGCTGTCGTACCAGGCGTCGATGACTTCGGGAACGCGGGTGGCCGTCTGGTCGCACTCAGGACAAGGGAAGGTGATGTCGTCGACGAAGGGCCGGTGCGGGTCGAGGTTGGAGAGGTTCGCCCCCGCCCGCTGGCCGAGGTCGGCGAGTGACTCGATGCAGGTGAGGTGCCCGGACTCGCAGCGCCAGATCGGGAGAGGTGTGCCCCAATAGCGACTGCGCGAGAGAGCCCAGTCGATGTTGTTGTTGAGCCAGTCGCCATAGCGGCCCCATTGGATCGTCGAGGGATGCCAGTCGGTTCCCTCATTCTCACGAAGGAGCTCGTCCTTGACGGCGGTGGTTCGGATGTACCAGGACGGCTGGGCGTAGTAGACGAGCGGCGTGTGGCATCTCCAGCAGTGCGGGTAGGAGTGCTCGTAGGGCACGTGCTTGAACAGCAGGCCGCGGGCCTGCAGGTCGTCGACGAGTGCGGCATCGGCCTTCTTGAAGAACACCCCACCCACGAGCGGGATGTCGGCCTCGAACGTGCCGTCGGGGCGGACGGGGTTGACGACCGGCAACCCGTTGGCGCGACCGACGAGGAGGTCGTCGGCGCCGAATGCTGGGGCGATGTGAACGAGGCCAGAACCGTCCTCGGTGGTGACGTACTCCGCCGTCACGACCCGGTGGGCGTTCGGAATCTCCACGAGGTCGAACGGCCTGCTGTAGGTGGTGCCCGTGAGCTGCTCGCCCGTCCACCGGCTGAGCACCTCGGCACCCTCGCCGAGGGTGTGCAGAAGCAGGTCGGCCACGACGAGGATCTCGCCATCGGATGTCCGTGCGGCGACGTAGTCCACGCGTGGGTGCACTGCGACTGCAGTGTTGGACACGAGGGTCCAGGGCGTGGTGGTCCACACCAGCAGCGCGGCGTCGGGATGGGCCTGTGCCAGCGGCCCACCGGTGACCGGGAACCTCACGTAGACCGACGGATCGACGACGGTCTCATAACCCTGAGCGAGCTCGTGATCGGAGAGTCCGGTGCCGCAGCGCGGGCAGTAGGGCGAGACGCGGTGGTCCTGGACGAGCAAGCCCTTGTCGAAGATCTGCTTGAGCGACCACCAGACGCTCTCGACGTACTGGGGGTCCATCGTCCAGTAGGCATCGCCCATGTCGACCCAGTAACCCATGCGCTCGGTGAGGTCGGCGAAGGCGCCGACATGTCGCAGCACCGACTCGCGGCAGCGCTCGTTGAACTCCGCGATGCCATAGGCCTCGATGTCCTTCTTGCCCGTGAACCCGAGTTCCTTCTCCACCGCGAGCTCGACCGGCAAACCGTGGCAGTCCCAGCCGGCCTTGCGTGGGACGTGGAAGCCCTTCATCGTGCGATAGCGCGGGAAGACGTCCTTGAACACCCGGGCTTCGACATGGTGGGTTCCCGGCATGCCGTTGGCCGTGGGAGGGCCCTCGTTGAATACCCACAGCGGTCGCCCTTCGCTGCGGGCGAGGGAGCGGGCGAAGACATCGTTCTCGCGCCAGAACTCGAGTACGGCGTGGTCGAGGGCGGGCAGGTCTACCTGCGGGGTGACCGGGCGGTACATGGATCCTCCGTCGTCGTGCAGATCGACCCGGGTATGCCCGTTGTCGCCGCGCCTGAACCCGCACAGGATATCCGCCCGTCGCCAGTGGCAGGCTGGTGGCCGTGCCCCCTCCCACGCGACTGGCCGTGCGCGTGCGCCCCGGGGCCTCGCGAACCAAGGTGGGGGGTCTCTACGGCGAGGGGCCCGGTGCACCGGTGGTGGTCGCTGTGACGGCGCGTGCGGTCGATGGTGCGGCCACGGACGCCGTGCTGGAGGCGGTCGCGGCGTCGCTTGGCTTGCGGCCCTGGCAGGTCACGCTCGTCCGAGGTGCGACAAGTCGCGACAAACTGCTCGAGATCCTCGATCCGCCCGCCGACATCGACCTCCGAATCGCGCACTTGGCCAACCGGGCCTGAGGATCAGGCGCTGATAGAGCGGGTGTTCCGCGGCGCGCCTGATTGATCAAGAGGCACTGCTCACTTATTCTCGCGGAGCCTCGTCTCGGAGAAGTGCACCGCGGCAGGCCCTCTGCGTCACGGTCAGGTCACCACCTCGACCTGGAGAAGGAGGCAGCCATGGCTGCGCCCGCGAAGACCGCCACGAGTGTGAAGGCCGTGCCTGCGCGTAAGGCGAAGCCGGTGAAGAAGGCCGCTGTCCCGGTCAAGAATGCGGCGGCCTCGGTCAAGAAGTCGGCCCCGGTGAAAAAGGCCGCTGTCCCGGTCAAGAAGGTGACGGCCTCGGTCAAGAAGTCGGCCCCGGTGAAGAAGGTGGCTGCTCCGGTCAAGAAGGTGACCGCCCCGGTCAAGAAGTCGGCCCCGGTGAAGAAGGTGGCTGTCCCGGTCAAGAAGTCGGCCCCGGTGAAGAAGGCCGCTGTCCCGGTCAAGAAGGTGACGGCCTCGGTCAAGAAGTCGGCCCCGGTGAGGAAGGTGGCGGCTCCGGTCACGAAGGTTTCGGTTTCCGTGAACAAGAAGGCCAGCATGCAGAAGACTGCTGCGATGACAGAAGTTGCTGCTCGCGCATCGGCGAGGAAGTCCGCACCCGCCACGAAGCCCATACCCGTGACTGCCGCCGCTCCCGCGAAGAAGCGGGTTCCGGCAGCGACACCTGCGGCCACGCGCAAGCCGGTCCCCGCGCCCGCGCCGTCTACGTCCAAGCCGTCAGGGCCCACCATCCGCGTCGACGTGTCGCCGTGGACCGCGAGCGAACTCGCGGCGGTCAGGGCCGATATCGATCAGGAGATCTTGCGGTTGATCCAGCAGATCGCCGATGCCGAGGAAGGGATTGCCGACCTGCTTCGCGACTCCGGAGACGGTGCGGGCGACGACCAGGCCGATGCCGGGACGAAGACTTTCGAGCGCGAGCACGAGATGTCGTTGGCCAATAACGCCCGCGAGCTCCTGCTTCAGAACGAGCGTGCCCTCGGGCGGCTCTCGGACGGCACGTACGGGACGTGCGAGCGCTGCGCCAACTCGATTGGGAAGCAACGTCTGCAAGCATTCCCCAGGGTCACCATGTGCGTGTCGTGCAAGCAACTCGAAGAGCGGCGCTGAGCCGATCGCGCCACCATCCGGCGGGCGATTCGTCGTGGGTGGCACCGGGCACGTAGCCTCGGCTCTCGTGAGCACCGACGCGACCGAGCCGACAGGGCAGATCGTCCCGACTAAGTCCAGCAACCCCCGTTTGGTGCGCATCACCTTCGCGGTCGCCGCGGGCATCCTGGTTCTTGATCAGGTCTCGAAGTTCCTGGCCACTCAGTTTCTCGCGGGTAAGCCCCCGGTCGAGGTGATCGGCCACTGGGTGCAGTTCACTTTCTTGCGCAACCCGGGCGCGGCCTTCAGCTTCGGGACGAGCTACACCTTCATCTTCACGGGCCTTGCCGTCGCGGTGGCAGCGGTGATCGTGCGCACCTCGCGACGTCTCGGGAGTGTCGGATGGTCGATTGCGCTTGGAGGTCTTCTCGGCGGCGCCGTCGGCAACCTCATCGATCGGCTACTCCGTGAACCGGGCTTCATGCGCGGCCACGTCGTCGACTTCATTGCCTTCCCCAACTTCCCAGTTTTCAACGTCGCCGACTCGGCCATCGTGTGCTCAAGCATCCTCATGGTGCTGTTGGCCCTGCGCGGTATCGAACTCGACGGCGGGCGGTCCTGACGGTGGGCGAGGTTCGCAGCCTGCCTGTCCCAGAGGGGCTGGAGGGCGAGCGGGTGGATTCTGCGATCGCGCGACTCTTCGGCGTCTCGCGCACCAAGGCAGCTGAGATGGCTGAGGGCGGTCGGGTCAGCCTTGACGGCACCGTCACCGGAAAGTCATCGCGGGTCACTGAGGGCAGTTGGCTCGAGGTTGAGCTTCCCGACGCCCCACCCCCCGTCGTGATCGTCGCTGAGACAGTCGAGGGTCTGCGCGTCGTGTACGACGACGACGACATCGTCGTTGTCGACAAGCCCGTGGGCGTCGCGGCCCACCCCTCGCCGGGGTGGCACGGGCCCACGGTCGTGGGTGGACTCGCGGGCGCTGGCTACCGGGTCTCGACCTCGGGCGCGGCTGAGCGTCAAGGGGTCGTGCACCGTCTCGACGTCGGCACGACCGGTTTGATGGTCGTCGCGAAGAGCGAACGTGCCTACACCTTGCTCAAGCGCCAGTTCAAGGACCGCACCGTCGAGAAGGTCTACCACGCGATGGTGCAGGGCCAGATGGATCCCTCGCGCGGCACCATTGACGCGCCGATCGACCGCCATCCGGTGCAGGAGTATCGGTGGGCGGTCGTCAGTGACGGCAAACCGAGTGTCACCCACTATGAGACCCTCGAGGCCTTTCGGCACGGATCCCTGCTCGAGATCCATCTCGAGACCGGTCGTACCCATCAGATCCGTGTACACATGTCCGCGATGCGCCACCCCTGTGTCGGCGACCTCACCTATGGTGCGGACCCGGTGTTGGCCAAGAGGTTGGCTCTGTACCGGCAGTGGCTGCACGCGGCGCGGCTCGGGTTCGAGCATCCCGGCTCGCGCGAGCGGATCGAGTTCACGTCGGCCTATCCGGCCGACCTGCAGCATGCGCTCGAGGCCCTGTCAGGCAGTTGAGCACGCTGACGTGTTCTCGCGGCTACGCGAGTTCGTGGAGGTGAGGTGGATCCGCTCCCACGCGTTGGCAGGTGATGGCCGCGACGTCGATTGCCTTCTCAACGCACCTGCGAACAGCATCGAGGTCGCCGAGGTCAGCGCGCGTTCGACCTGACGCCGCCCAGTAGGCGATGAAGGCTCCTCCGAAGGCATCCCCGGCTCCCACGGTGTCGACGATCTCAATGGGCGCGACGGGAACCTCGATGTCGGCGGACCTGGTGATGATGTGGACGATCTCTGACCCATCGGTGAACAGCACGAGTGCTGTGTCCCCGGCCAGAAGTCCACGTGCCGCGTGGATGGGGTTGGCGTGAACATCACGTCCGCAGATGTAGTTGAGATCGTCGCGCGACACCTTGATCACGTCTGCTCGCGTGAGAACGCGCGCGAGGCGGGCGAGGTAGGCGTCCCGGTCGGTGACGGTGGCAGGGCGGCAATTGGGGTCGAGGAACACCAGAGTTTCATCGGCTGCGGCCGCGACGAGGGATTCGACGGTGGAGGCCATGGGCTCGAGCACGAGACCGAGCGTTCCGACGGCGAGCACCTGGGTCTGACTGTCGACGGTGATGTCATCGGCCGAGATGGCTGGTGCGGCCGTGCCCTCGGTATAGAAGCGATAGGTCGCTGCCCCGGAGTTGTCGACTTCCGCGAGTGCCAGCGTGGTCAGGAGGCCATGGCGCGCCGGGAGGGGCAGCCTGACTCCGTCCGCGATGAGCAACTCGGTAAGGCGAACGCCGAAAGCATCGTCGGAGATCCCGCCCGCGAATGACACGGGGACCTCGAGACGGGCGATCGTGCGGGCCATGTTGAACGGACCGCCCCCTGCGATGGCCCCTACCGCCCCATCGGGCGTCAGGATGAGATCTACGAGCGCTTCGCCCACTACCAGGATGCTCACGGCGCGACCCGTCCAGGTTTGGCAGGGCTTCGGTACGGGCCGCGGATCTCCCCGGAACCTCCGACCACGAGTGTGGTGGGTAGGACGCAGCGTTGAGCGGGTCCGTTGTCGCCATCGAGTCGACGGAACAGCAGATCGGCGGCCGTCGCGCCGAGGCCGCTGACATCCTGTACGACCAAGGTGACTCCGGGGTTGAGAAGGTCGATGAGCGGAATATCGTCAAAGCCGACCAGCGCAATCGACTGATGTTGTGATCGAGATCGAAGTGCGCGGATCGCCCCAATGGTGACGAGGTTCTGGCTTGCGAACACGGCGGTCGGTGGGTCGGGCATGGTGAGTAGGTCGATGACGACTGCCGTGGCCTGGTCGCTGGTGCGGATGTCCTGTCGGACGATCGACAGGTCGAGCCCGACGCGGGCATGGTCGAGCGCATCGGTGTAGCCGGCGAGGCGCTCGACTGCCGTCGAGATCGAGGCAAGATCGCCCAGGTAGGCGATGCGGCGATGGCCATGGTCGATCAGATGAGTCACGGCCGCGCGTGATCCGGCCTGGTTGTCGCTCAGAACCGCATCGGCGTCGAGATGGTTGGGTGCGCGGTCGACGAACACCATGGGTGTCCCTGACCTGCGCTCCGTCGCCAGATATGACTGGTCGTGTCCGGCTGGAACGATGATGAGACCGTCGACTCTCCGAGCCACGAAGGCCGTCGCGAGATCGCGTTCCCGCGACGAATCCTCATCGACACTGCCCGCGAACACCAGCACGCCACGTTCGCGAGCCACGTCCTCGATCGCGCGTTGGAGCCCTGAGGAGAACGGGTTGGCGACGTTCTCCAGGAGGAGGCCGATCGTCTGAGTCTTGCCCCCGCTGCGCCGCAGATTGCTGGCCGTCACGTTGGGTTGGTAGTCGAGGGTGCGCGCCGCTGCTCGAACGCGAGTCACGAGATCTTCCGAAACGCCCGCTTCATCGTTGACCACCCGCGAGACCGTTTTGAGGCTGACTCCGGAGAGGGCTGCCACATCGCGCATGGTGGGCCTGGGCCGCGGTTCATTCATGCGCATTCCGAAGCTTTCATGGGGACCCCCGAACTCGGTGATCGGCGTGATGGGCCAGACATTCGGCAGGCGCCCACGATGATCTAGTGAGAAGATAACGTTGTCATCTCGTTGGAGTGTATCCCGAAAATACCTCTTGACAAGAGGCTAATCACGGGATTACAACTACCTGACAACGTTGTCAGGCCTGGTCTGGCGGCAGCTCATCTCACATCCCGGAGGTCTCCGGGAGTAATCGGAAGGAACCTCAACGATGTTCGGAATGAACTCCTCCAACAGGGGCGCCGCAGGCGTGATCGTGACGGTTGGCGCCGCCTCCCTTCTCCTCGCGGGCTGCTCCAGCTCATCGAGCCCCGCGGACGGCGATTCAGCCGCCGCCGGCGCATGCGCGGGCAAGAAGATCGCCTTCGTCATGGGCGCCGAGTCAGACCCGTTCTTCCAGGCCATGAAGGTGGGTGCCCAGGACGAAGCCACCAAGTTGGGTGCCGAGCTCATCTGGCAGGGCGACCCCAAGGAGTACTCGCCCGCGACGCAGATCCCGGTCGTCGACCAGGTTCTCGCGCAGAAGCCCGACGGCCTCGTGCTCATCCCCACGGATCCCGACGCGCTGCAGCCCTCGGTGACGAAGGCGGTTGACGCTGGCGTGATCGTCGCCAACGTCGACACCCGCGTCACGGACCTGAGCAAGGTGCTGACTTTCATCACCGGTGACAACGCCGACGGTGGGGCCAAGGCCGCCGAGGCCATCGCCGGTGCGATCGGATACGCCGAGGGTGGCAAGTACAAGGTCGTCGTCGGTCTCACCTCTGAGACCGCCACCACCAACGTCGCCCGTCTCGAGGGCTTCAAGGCCGCGGTCGCGGCGAAGTTCCCGGGCATTGAGATCGTCGATGTCGCGTACTCGCAGTCCAAGCCCGAGGTTGCCAACACCAACGTGAACAACTGGCTGACCAAGTACCCGGACCTCAACGGCATCTTCGCCATCGACGGCACCAACGGCCAGGGCGCCGCTGCGGCTCTCCAGGCCAAGGGGCTCACGGGCAAGGTGGCGCTGGTGGGCTACGACGCCTACCCCGACAACGTCGGCTTGATCAAGACCGGCGTGTTCACCGCCCTCATCGCGCAGGACCCGGCCACCGAGGCTCGTCAGGCGATCGACTCCCTCTGCACCAAGCTCGGTGGCGGCGACGCAGCTGGGATCAAGGCCGAGGTCGTCATCCCGAACGTCGTTCTCGACAAGAACACGACCGAGGCTGACCTGAAGAAGTACACCTACGTCGCCTGATCGACGCGACGCCATCGTCTGGGCCGGTGACAATCCTGTGAGGTTGTCGCCGGCCCAGCACGATGATTCGATGCAACCCCGGCCGTTTTGCGGCGGGTCTGACCCGAGGAGGGTGCATGACGCAGACCGACACCCACGTAGCCCAGGCGGCCGGCACACAGGTCACTGAGGCGCCCAGTCGCGCGAAGACCTTGTTCTCCAACCAGCAGTTCCTGCTCTTCCTCGTGTGGGTGCTGATGGTTATCGGGTTCTCCCTGATCAACCACATCTTCTTCTCCGTCGGGGTTGCCGAGAATGTCCTCGCTGACTGGGCTCCCCTGGTCCTGATCGCCCTCGGCGAGCTGGTGGTGATCATCGGCGGCGGGATCGATCTTTCCGTTGGCGCCATCGTCGGTTTTTCGGGAGTCATTTCCGCGTTCACGATGAAGTCCCTCCATGGCTCCGGCGTGAGTGGTCCTGCCACTCTCGTCGTGGGAATCGCCGTGTGCGTTCTCGTGGGCCTACTCGTCGGTCTGGTCAACTCATTGCTCATCAACTACGCGAAGCTCGTCCCCTTCATCGCCACGCTCGTGACACTCGGTGCCTGTTCGGGTCTGGCGCTGGTGTTCACGAAGGGCGCGCCCGTGATGGGGGGTCCTCCAGAAGCGATCAAGCTCGCCCCTGCGTGGCTGGGTCCCTTCTCCGGTCCGGTCCTGGTCGTCCTCCTCGTGGTGGCAGTGCTCTGGCTCTTCGTGCACAAGGCTCGCTTCGGGCGTTACACCTTCGCCATCGGCTCGAACTCTTTTGCCGCTCGCGCCGCGGGCATCAACGTCAAGCGCCACATCATGCGGATCTACATGCTCTCCGGCCTTCTCGCGGGGCTGGCAGGGTTCTTCTTCTATATCCGCCTGGGCTCTGGCGCCCCCACCTCCGGTCTCGGCAATGAACTCGACGCGATCGCCGCGGTGGTCATTGGCGGAGCCGCTCTCACAGGAGGTGTCGGCAGAGTGTCAGGCACCGTCCTGGGCGCCCTGATCCTCACCACGGTCACCAGCGGCCTGATCATCTCCGGCGTGGATCCGCAGTGGAAGCGCGTCGTCGTCGCCGCGCTGATCGCGATCGCGGCCACCTTGCAGGCACTTCGTAAGAGAGAAGGAGCAGCGGCATGAGTGAGCCGGGCGAGATCCTTTACGAAGTCCGCAACCTCTCCAAGCGCTATGGCGCAGTGGTGGCGCTCGATGACGTCAGCATGTTCGTGCGTGCGGGCGAGGTCGTCGGTTTGGTGGGCGACAACGGCGCGGGGAAGTCCACACTGGTCAAGTGCCTCTCAGGGGCGCACCAACCCAGCAGTGGGCAGGTGCTGCTCGAGGGGGTCGAACGCCATTGGCACTCACCTCACGACGCCATCGAGGCGGGAGTCGAGACGCTGTACCAGGACTCCGGTCTCGCCCCCCATCTCTCGGTCAGTGCCAACGTCTTCCTCGGGCGCGAGGAGCTCAAGCCCGGAATCCTCGGGCGTATGGGCTTCTTGGCCCAGAAGTCCATGGACACGAGGGCACACGAGGATCTCGAGCGCGTGGGAATCGCCGTACCCGCGTCGGGTCGTTCGGTCTCGCAGCTCTCCGGTGGTCAGCGTCAGGCGGTGGCTATCGGCCGGGCAGTCGCGTGGGCTAGCAAAGTGATCATCCTGGACGAGCCCACCAACCACCTCGGAGCACGTCAGGCGCGCGAGGTCCTCCAGGTCATGCGCTCGGCGAAGCAGCAGGGTCTCGGAGTCATCTTCATCTCCCACACCCTCCCGCACGTGCTCGAGGTCACCGACCGTGTCGTGGTGCTTCGGCTAGGCCGGGTGGTGCGCGATGCTCCGACCTCGGAGTTCGACGCCGAGAGCCTGCTGGGCACGATCACGGGGCTCAACGCAACCTAGGACGTGACACGTGCCTGTGCACTCGTGCGGCGGGGGCCGGCGTGGGATTGGATGGGGTCATGACTTCCGACACCGCACAACCCGTCCAGATGTCCGGAACCTTCGCGATCGGTGGCGATCTCACCGTGCGCCGTTTGGGCTACGGCGCCATGCAGATATGCGGCGATGGCGTCTGGGGTGAGCCCGAGGACCGCGCGGGTGCGATCGCGGTGCTGCGCCGGGCCGTCGAACTTGGCGTTGACTTCATTGATACCGCCGATTCCTATGGGCCCGCGGTCTCCGAGGACCTCATCCGCGAGGCCCTTGCTCCCTACGGTCACGTCCGGGTCGCCACCAAAGCCGGGCTGACCCGCACGGGCCCCGGTGAGTGGCACCCGGTTGGAGTTCCTGCCTATCTGCGCCAGTGCGCTGAGATGTCGTTGCGCCGTCTCGGTGTCGACACGATCGACCTCTACCAGCTTCACCGGATCGATGCCCGGATCCCGCTCGAGAAGCAGTTGGGGGTCTTTGTCGATCTACTAGCCGCGGGCAAGATCCTTCACGTGGGATTGTCCGAGGTCAGCGTCGACGACGTTCGCCGCGCTCGCGAGATCGTGCCCATCGCGAGTGTTCAGAACCTCTACAACGTGGCGAACCGTCAGAGCGAGGAGCTGCTGAACTACTGCGCCGAGGAGGGCATTGCGTTCATCCCGTGGTTCCCGGTCGCCACTGGACAGCTCGCGGCACCGGGTGGGCCGCTCGACGCGCTCTCGGTGCGCACCGGCCACAGTCCCGCACAGCTCGCGCTCGCCTGGTTGTTGCGTCGGTCTCCCGTCATGCTCCCCATCCCCGGTACGAAGTCGATCGCCCACCTGGAGGAGAACTGCGCGTCCGCTGGGGTCGTACTTGACGACGCCACCTACACCGAACTCGATGCGTTGGCGCCACCGACACCCACCGCCTGACAGGGCGTCCGACCTGATTGTCGAAGATCCGGCGCGGACCCCTCGGTCGCCGGTACCCTCCTCGAACGAACCATCAGTGCAGTGACTATCGCCGGGGGGCGCCTGATGACCACAGGGGATTCCGCACGTCTGATCGCACTCCGCGCCGACTACCTTCGGGTGCTCACGGGGGCCGGGGTCGACGAGGGCCTGGCGAGTGAGATGGCGAACCTTCTCGAGGAATGCAGACCAGATCACGAGGCCAGCAGCTCACCGGGCGATGTGGGCCAGCTCGCCCACTGAGGTGGGCGGTCGCGCAAGATCTCCGACACGCCGTTGTGATCTGCCCGCACCTCGGTCAGGCCTGGTGTCGTCGGTGCCGGGGGTTAGGGTGAAGCCCTCCCGACGTGTCGACTTCCCCCGATTCGTCGCCGGAGCATCACGGCCTGCGCTCGGCGCTGGGCCCGGGCGCGCGAACCGTGGGAAGGGGTCCGGCAGCTGTGGCGAGCGAGGACTTCGTGCACCTCCACGTGCACACCGAGTACTCCATGCTCGACGGTGCCGCCCGCCTGGGCGACTTGTTCAGCGAGGCCGCCCGACTGGAGATGCCGGCCCTCGCGATGAGCGACCACGGAAACCTCTACGGCGCCTATGACTTCTACAAGCGTGGCAAAGAAGCCGGGGTCAAGGCGATCATCGGCATGGAGGGCTACTACGCCCCTCAGGGCCGATTCGAGCGGGCACCCTTCGACTTCGGGGGCGGCTATGACGAGGGCACCGGTGAGGACGGCGAGAGCGCCACCAAGGGTCGTCAGGCGTACACCCATATGACCATGTGGGCCGAGACAACCGAGGGTCTGCACAACCTGTTCCGCCTCTCGAGCCTGTCGAGCCTTGAGGGCTTCTACCGCAAGCCCCGGATCGACCGCGACCTGCTCCAGACCTACGGCAAGGGAATCATCGGCACGACCGGATGCCCCTCGGGCGAGGTCAACCGCTGGTTGCAGGCGGGCAACTACGATCGCGCGCTCGCCGCAGCCGCGGACTTCCGGGACATCCTCGGCAAGGACAACTACTTCTGCGAGCTGATGGACCACGGGCTCGGCATCGAGCGCCGCCACCGCGACGATCTCCTGCGCATCGCCCGAAGCCTCGACATCCCACTGTTGGCCACCAACGATCTCCACTACGTCTACCCCGGTGACGCTGACTCCCACGACGTCCTGCTCTGCATCGGTACCCGCACCACGATGGATGACCCGAAGCGCTTCCGCTTCACCGCGCGCGACTTCTACCTCAAGACGGCGCGCGAGATGCGCGAGGTCTGGAGCGAGTTGCCCGAGGCGTGCGACAACACCCTGCTCGTCGCCGAACGGTGCAATGTCACGTTCAACGAGGGCGCGAACCTCATGCCGCGTTTCCCGGTTCCCGCCGGTGAGGATGAGCAGTCGTGGCTGATCAAGGAGGTCGAGCGCGGTCTCGCGATGCGCTATCCCGACGGCGTCCCCGACCAGCACCGCGCGCAGGCGGCGTATGAAGTGGGTGTCGTGTGCGAGATGGGGTTCCCGGGCTACTTCCTCGTCACCGCCGACCTGTGTCGTCACGCCAAAGAGAGCGGGATCCGCGTGGGCCCGGGCCGGGGATCGGCTGCCGGCGCGCTCATCGCATACGCCCTCGGCATCACCGAGCTTGACCCCATCCGACACGGCCTCCTCTTCGAGCGGTTCCTCAACCCCGACCGCGTCTCGATGCCCGATATCGATATGGACTTCGATGAGCGACGACGCGGCGACATGATCCGCTACGCCACCGAGAAGTACGGCGAGGAACGCGTCGCCCAGATCATCACCTACGGCTCGATCAAGGCCAAGGCGGCGATCAAGGACTCCGCCCGGGCGCTCGGGTACCCCTTCGCGGTGGGGGAGCGCATCACCAAGGCGATGCCGCCCGCGGTGATGGGTAAGGACATTCCACTCGCGGGCATGTTCGACACCACTCACCAGCGCTATAACGAGGCCACCGAGTTCCGCGCCCTTTATGAGTCCGACGTCGACGTGCGCAAGGTCGTTGACACCGCGAAGGGTCTCGAGGGTCTTAAGCGCCAGCCCGGCGTCCACGCCGCTGGCGTGATCCTGTGCTCCGAGCCATTGATCGACGTCATCCCCATCTGGCGACGTGATCAGGACGGCGCGATCATCACGCAGTTCGACATGGGCGCGTGCGAGAAGCTCGGGCTTCTCAAGATGGACTTCCTCGGGCTGCGCAACCTCACGGTGCTCGACGACTGCCTACGCAATATCGTCAACAACCGAGGCGAGACCGTCGTCCTCGAGACACTCCCGCTCGAGGACGCCCCCACCTACGAACTGCTCTCCCGAGGCGACACCCTCGGGGTATTCCAGCTCGACGGAGGGCCCATGCGGGCACTCCTGCGCTCGATGTCCCCTGACAACTTCGAGGACATCTCCGCCGTGCTCGCGCTCTACCGGCCTGGGCCGATGGGTGCCAACGCCCACAACGACTATGCCGACCGCAAGAACGGCCGCAAGCCGGTCGTGCCGATCCACCCTGAGCTCGCGGAATCACTGGCCGAGATCCTGGGCGACACCTACGGGTTGATCGTCTACCAGGAGCAGGTGATGGCCATCGCGCAGAAGCTCGCGGGGTACACACTGGGTGCGGCCGATCTCCTGCGGCGGGCCATGGGCAAGAAGAGCAAGGAGATCCTCGACAAGGAGTTCGTGCCGTTCTCCGAGGGTATGCACGCCAACGGATATTCCAAGGCCGCCATCGCGACACTGTGGGAGATCCTCGTCCCGTTCTCCGACTACGCCTTCAACAAGGCACACACTGCTGGCTACGGCCTGGTGTCGTTCTGGACGGGTTTCCTCAAGGCCAACTACCCGGCCGAGTACATGGCCGCACTTCTCACCAGTGTGCGCGATGACAAGGACAAGTCGGCCGTGTACCTCGGTGAGTGCCGGCGCATGGGCATCAAAGTACTACCCCCGGATGTCAACGAGTCTGACCTCGACTACACCCCCCGCGGCACGGACATCAGGTTCGGCCTCTCGGCGGTGCGCAACGTGGGCGCCAACGTCGTGGAGAGTCTCATCAACTCCCGGGTGGGCAAGGGCCGCTTCGTGAGTTTCGACGACTTCCTCGACAAGGTGCCGATCAGTGTCGTGAACAAGCGCGTTGTCGAGTCACTGATCAAGGCCGGGGCCTTCGATTCGCTGGGGGAGAGCCGCAAGGGGCTCCTCGCGGTCCACGAGGCCCGCATCGACTCCATCCTCGACGTCAAGCGCAATGAGGCGATCGGGCAGGACTCCCTATTCGGAGGGCTCGACGAGAGCACCGCGACCGCCATGTGGGCGCCGCCGACCATCCCGACGGGCGAGTGGGACAAGCCCACCTTGCTCGGATACGAGCGCGAGATGCTGGGCCTCTACGTCTCCGACCACCCACTGAACGGTGTCGAGCACGTGCTGTTCTCGGCCACCGATGCGCCCATATCGGCACTTCACACCGATGAGGTCGCCGATGGCAGAGTGCTCACGGTGGGTGGGCTGATCACCAGCGTGCAGCGCAAGGTCACCAAGCAGGGCAATGTCTGGGCGATCGCCTCCCTGGAGGATCTCGAGGCCTCGATCGACGTGATGATTTTTCCCGCGACCTATCAGCTGGTGGGCCCGCACGTCGTGCCCGATGCGGTGCTTCTGGTGAAGGGAAGGCTGGACAAGAGCGAGGAGGATGCCCCCAAGTTCATCGCGATGGAGATCACCGTCCCTGATCTCTCCACTGGTGTGTCGGGTCCTGTGGTGGTCACGATCCCCGCTCTGCGCTGCATCCCGCCAGTGATCGATCGCTTCAAGGATGTACTGGCCGCCCACCCGGGCGTCACCGAGGTTCGGCTGGCACTCTCCAACGGGCCTCGCACCACGATGGTGCGTCTCGACGATCGACTGCGCGTCACGCCCTCGCCTGCCCTCTACGCCGACCTCAAAGCCCTGCTCGGCCCCTCCTGCATTCAGTAGGTTGTCCGCACCGATCAGTGCTGCGCGGCAGGGCGCATCCCGCCGCGGCGCAGTCCAGAATCAGTTCATTCCGCTAGCGACTCGGGCCAGATCAATGGCCGGCAGAGAGGGGATCTCGCGTAGGAGCGAGGTTTCCCGGGCCAGGAGTGCGATCTCCGCCCGTAGTCGCTCACTCGTCGTGCCCGCCTCGAGCAGCCGCTGACGGTCGTGCAGATCGAGCACCATCGCGGCAGCCACGAGATAGGACAGCACACGGGCGCCTTCAGGTAACTGCTCCATCTGGTCGGCCTCGATGGCATCGGCACCGGCGACGGCGGCTCGATAGAGATCGAACCTGCGCGTCACGACGTCCCCGAGCAGATCGGCGTCACCGTCGCCGTCGTCCTCCTCGAGCCATTCGACCTCACCGCATAGGTAGGGGTGGCCCTCATCGACGAGGCGCAGCAGTCGAAAGCGGGAGTCGCCGTGCGACATGAGGTCGAACCGCCCGTCGCTATAGGAGTTGATCACCTGCACGCGCGCCATGGTTCCGACGTCATAGAGGGCTCTGACCCCGTCCGTTCCCACTTCGCGACCTTCGCGGATTGCCAGGACCCCGAAGACACGGTCATCCTCAGGACGATCCCGGAGATCGTTCACGAGCTGGCGATAGCGCTGTTCGAAGATGTGGAGCGGCAGCACCAGCCCGGGCACCAGGACTGTGCCGAGGGGGAAAAGCGCGATCACCTCACGGGAGCCGGCTCGACGCGGTGTCACGGCGCCAGCCTGACCGATCTGCGGCTCGCTCGCATCCCGAGTGGGTTCCGGGCCGGGTGATCCCTAGACTGAGGCTGTGATCCGCCGCCTGGACCTTCGCGGGTCGACCGCCGACCCGCGTGACATGCTGCCGCGGGCTGCCGTCGATGTCGAAAGCGTGCTCGCCACCGTCAAGCCGATCGTCGACGATGTCCGCGAGCGCGGGGCTGAGGCGGTGCTCTCCTGGGGCGAGCGACTCGACGGGGTCCGCCCGCCGTCATTGCGTGTGCCACAGAGCGCGATCGACGCGGCCCTCGCCACCCTCGACCCCGATGTTCGAGCCGCCCTCGAAGAATCGATCCGGCGTGCACGGATCGTGCACGAGGACCAGCGACGAGTCGACACCACCACCCATGTCGTCCCTGGTGGTTCGGTTACCGAGCGGTGGCTCCCGGTGGATCGCGTCGGGCTGTATGTGCCCGGAGGCCGTGCGGTCTACCCGAGTTCGGTCGTCATGAACGTCGTGCCCGCGCAGGTCGCGGGTGTCACGTCTTTCGCCGTGGCGAGCCCGCCTCAGCGCGATCACGGCGGGCTCCCGCACCCCACGATCCTGGCGGCGTGCGCACTCCTTGATGTGCACGAGGTCTACGCGGCGGGTGGCGCTCAGGCGGTGGCCATGTTCGCCTACGGCACGGGGGACGGGCCCGATGACTGCCGACGCACCGTCATGGTTACCGGTCCGGGCAATATCTATGTGACCGCGGCCAAGCGCATGCTCAAGGGGCTCATCGGTATCGACTCCGAGGCCGGACCTACTGAGATCGCCATCCTCGCCGACGACACCGCGGATGCCGCTTATGTCGCAGCGGACCTCATCAGCCAGGCCGAGCACGACGTGATCGCCGCCTCTGTTCTGATCACCACGAGTGAGTCGCTGGCCCTGGCCGTCGAGGCCGAACTGGCCGTTCAAGTGGCGGCTACCAAGCACAGTGAGCGTGTGGCCGAGGCGCTGTCAGGGCCACAGAGCGGGATCGTCCTCGTCGACGACCTCGACGCGGGCCTGCGCGTGGTGAATGCTTATGCCGCCGAGCACCTCGAGATCCACACGCGCGACGCGAAGGCGGTCGCACTCCGTGTGCGCAACGCTGGGGCGATCTTCGTCGGGCACCACTCACCGGTCTCGCTCGGTGACTACGCCGCGGGATCCAATCACGTGCTGCCCACTGGTGGATGCGCGTGCCACTCCTCGGGGCTCTCGGTGCAGACCTTCCTCCGCGGCATCCACGTCATCGACTACGACGAGACCGCGCTGCGCGAGGTAGCCCACCACGTCGTCGCGCTGGCCAATGCCGAAGACCTTCCCGGTCACGCGGCCGCGGTCGAGGTCCGAGTCCGTCGCACCCCGGGCGGGTGAGGTGGCCAACTCCGACGACCTCCCGGTTCGTGACGACCTGAGAGGCCAGAGTCCTTACGGCGCACCACAGATCGACGTTCCGGTGCTCCTCAATGTGAATGAGAATCCATATCCGCCCTCGGAATCGCTCGTTGCCGACGTCGCGATCGCGGTCGCGGACGCAACGCGTAGCCTCAACCGTTACCCCGACCGGGATGCGCGAGCACTTCGTGCTGATCTCGCCGCGTACCTCCTGGAGGAGTCAGGTGTTGCGCTCACACCTGGCCAGGTGTGGGCTGCCAACGGCAGCAACGAGGTGATGCTCCAGCTGATGCAGACGTTCGGTGGCCCAGGCCGGGTCGCGCTCGGCTTCTCGCCGACTTACTCGATGTACCCGGACTACTGCCGTGACACCTTCACCCGTTATGTCACCGTCCCGCGCGCGGTCGATTTCACCGTGGATCTCGACTCAGCCTTGGCTGCCATCGCCGAGCACCGTCCGTCCGTCGTGCTGCTGGCATCACCGAACAACCCGACGGGAACTGCGCTGTCGCTCGACGCCGTGCGCGCGATCCTGGCAGAGGCCCATGGCGTCGTCGTGGTCGACGAGGCCTACGCGGAGTTCCGCCACGCAGGCGTGCCCAGTGCCCTCGAGCTCCTCGCCGACCACCCGCGCCTGGTAGTGACTCGAACGATGAGCAAGGCGTTCGCCCTCGCGGGTGCGCGCGTGGGCTACCTGGCGGCATCCGAGGCGGTCGTCGACGCCGTGCAACTCGTTCGCCTGCCCTACCACCTCTCGTCGATCACTCAGGCGGTCGCTCGCTCGGCGCTCGCGCACGCCGGGGAGTTGCAGGCCCAGGTGGCGCTGTTGCGCGAGCAGCGCGACGCTCTCGTCGAGTGGCTCCGCGGCCGAGGCCACGTCGTCGCGGACAGCGACGCGAACTTCATCTTCTTCGGCCTTTTCGACGATCGGCACGCAATCTGGCAAGGTCTTCTTGAGCGCGGGGTGCTGATCCGCGAGACCGGGCCCGATCACTGGCTGCGTGTCAGCGTCGGCACACCGCAGGAGAATGCGGCGTTCCGTGCCGCGCTGGAGGAGGTCACGGCATGAGCAGGTTCGCGCGAGTTCAGCGCACGACGAAGGAGAGCGACGTCCTCGTCGAGCTCGAGATTGATGGCACGGGAATCGCCGTCATCGACACGGGCGTCCCGTTCTTCGACCACATGCTCGCCCAGCTCGGGAAGCACGGGGGCCTGGATCTCACCGTGCGCACGAAGGGTGATCTGGAGATCGACGCCCACCACACGGTGGAAGACACCTCACTTGCCGTTGGCCAGGCCCTGCGTGAAGCGCTGGGCGACAAGGCGGGGATCCGCCGGTTCGGCAATGCGCTCGTACCGCTCGACGAGACCCTCGTTCAGGCAGCAGTTGACCTCTCCGGAAGGCCGTACCTGGTGCACACAGAGCCCGAGATCATCGAGCTCATCGGCACCTACGACACGACACTCACCCGCCACATCTTCGAATCCATCGTGGCCGAGGCCCGCATCTGCCTGCACATCAACGTGCTCACGGGCCGCAATGCCCACCACATAGTCGAATCGCAGTTCAAGGCCTTCTCGCGTGCCCTGCGTGACGCCGTTGCCCTCGACCCTCGCGTCGTGGGGATCCCGAGCACGAAGGGCACGCTGTAGTCCCGTGGGCATCGCCTTGCTCGTGATCGCCGGGCTCCTGCTCGGGGGTGTGATCTCCTTCGCGCGACACCGCCGGTGGGTCGCCACCGGGGTGATCGCTGCCGCAGATGTGATCGCATTCGCGGGCGCTTATTTCTGGCTCGCCACATGAGTCGTTCGGTGGTGGTTCTCGATTATGGATCCGGCAATATCGCCTCTGCCGAAAGGGCTTTCCTGCGCGCGGGTGCGGACGTCACCGTCACCGCTGATCGCGATCTGGCACTTGAGTGCGACGGGCTCGTCGTTCCGGGAGTAGGCGCGTTCGCCGCATGTATGGAAGGCATCCTCGGTGTGAAGGGCGACGAGATCATCGGTCGACGTCTCGCGGGTGGGCGGCCGGTGCTCGGAATCTGTGTCGGGATGCAGGTCCTGTTCGATCACGGGGTTGAGCACGGTGTCGATACCCCGGGCCTCGGCGAGTGGCCGGGCGTTGTCGATGAGCTCCACGCACCGGTGTTGCCCCACATGGGCTGGAACACCGTAGAGGTGGCCGAGGGCTCGACTCTGTTCCGCGGTGTCGAGGGTGAACGTTTCTACTTCGTCCACTCCTACGCGGCCCGGCGCTGGGAGCTCGAAGTCCGTGGGCGCACCACGCCACCCCGTGTCACGTGGGCGACGCATGGTGAGCCGTTCGTCGCGGCGGTGGAGAACGGTCCGCTGTGCGCTACCCAGTTCCATCCGGAGAAGTCCGGTGACGCGGGTGCTGTCGTGCTCGCCAACTGGGTTGCGTCGCTCACGTGAGCGACGTGCCACGCACCGCGGTGAACCACCATCCGCTGCGAGCGTCATGAGCAAGGATCGCGCTCGCCGACGGGCTGAGAGGGAGCTCGCTGCTACCGAGCAGCGCCGTCGCCGCGAGGCGCAGCAGCGGCGTGCCGGGCAGCGCGCCGCCGTCACGGGCCGGGTCTCGGACCCGGCGCAGAAGGCGACGTCCGCATTCGCCCGCTGGTGGCGGCGGACATATCCACCGGGCGATCCCCTGGCTGGCCGCCGCCGACGCCGGGCACTCGTGCTCGTCGCGATTGTGCTGTTCGTCCAACTCATGGCGTGGTGGCTCGTGCCCTCGCCTGGTCTCCGGCTCGGAGTGTTCGGTCTCACGCTTCTGGTGCTGCCTGTCGTGCGACTCATGCTCTTTGAGCGTCGATAAGGTCTCACCCATGTCCCCTGAGTCTGTTCATGTGCCTCTGCTCGAGCTCCTCCCCGCCGTCGACGTGGCCGATGGTCAGGCCGTGCGGCTCGTCCAAGGCGAGGCAGGCAGTGAAACCTCCTACGGCGACCCCCTCGCCGCGGCACTCGCGTGGCAGGAGCAGGGCGCGGAGTGGATCCACCTCGTCGACCTCGACGCGGCCTTCGGTCGGGGGTCCAACCGCGAACTACTCGCGGAGGTGGTGGGACGTCTCGACGTCAAGGTTGAGATGAGCGGTGGGATCCGCGACGACGACTCCTTGCGCGCGGCCCTCGCCACCGGCTGTACGCGGGTCAACATCGGCACGGCGGCGCTCGAGCACCCCGAATGGTGCGCTCGCGCGATTGCCGAGTACGGCGACCGAGTGGCCGTCGGTCTCGATGTGCGCGGCACCACCCTCGCGGCCCGCGGCTGGACGCAGATGGGCGGCGACCTCTTCGAGGTCTTGGCACGTCTGGATTCCGAGGGGTGCGCTCGCTACGTCGTCACCGACGTGGCGAAGGACGGCACTCTCACCGGGCCCAATCTGGCGTTGCTCCGGGATGTCTGCGCTGCCACCGACCGGCCCGTTGTGGCTTCCGGTGGAGTGGCCACACTGGCCGATCTGCACGCAATTGCCGAGCTAGTCACGATCGGGGTCGAGGGCGCGATCGTCGGAAAGGCTCTGTACGCTGGCGCTTTCACGCTGCCCGAGGCGCTCGCCGCCGTCGAGGCCCGTCACAGTTTCATGCGAAAGGACACCGTCTGATGGCCGCCGACCGTTTGATCTCTTCCGGAGGCCCGTGGGAGAACGTTGCTGGCTACTCACGCGCCGTTGTCGCGGGGCCGTGGGTCCTGGTGTCGGGTTCGACCTCCACCGTCGAGGGCACGGTGCGTCACGTGGGCGATGCCTACGCGCAGACGATTGAGGCGTTCGGCGTCATCCGTCGCGCCCTCGAGGTTGCGGGCCTGTCGTTGTCCGACATCGTCCGCACCAGGCTCTACCTCGCCGACATGGCCCACCTCGATGACGTGGCACGGGCTCACAAGGAACTCTTCGATGTCACCCGTCCTGCGAATACGATGATCGAGATCTCCGGTTTCGCCGACCCCGCCATGCTGATCGAGGTGGAGGCCGACGCCTACCGCGCCTGATCGAGCGGCTGGGCCGGGAGGGGGCACGCATGACGCGAGTGCGTGTGTTCGCCCCGGTGCCCTCGGGGCGTGCGGCAGCGCAGACGCCAGCTGACCGGGATCGCCTGGTAGATGCGGCACGCGCAGTCGCGCTTGTGGTGGTGGTGGCAGGGCACGGCCTCATGGCCGTCGTCGCCTGGCCCGACGGGATCGCCCGGGTCGGAAACCTCCTTGCGGCCTTCCCCTGGACGCAGTCCCTGACATGGGCGTTGCAGGTCATGCCGCTGTTCTTCTTCGCCGGTGGCGCCGCTAATGCGATCTCGTGGACCCGTCACCGCGCGAGGGGTGAGGGGTACGCGACCTGGTTGTGGGCCCGTGCCGATCGCCTGCTGCGTCCCGCGTGGGTCTACCTCGTGGTGATGTGCATCATCGCCGCTGTGGTCACCATGGTTGCCCCCAGCAAAGCTGCAGAACCCCTGATGCTGTTGACCACTCAGCTCTTGTGGTTCCTCGGGGCCTACCTTCTCGTCACGGCTCTTGCCCCCTGGTTCGTGGCGACGTCGCGGGCGAGGGGGGTGGGCATGGCGATACTCCTCATCGTTGGTTGCGGGCTCGTTGATGCGGCGCGATTCCTCTGGGGATGGCCTGAGGCAATCGGCTTGGTCAACTTCGTCCTCGTCTGGGCGGTGCCCGCATGTCTGGGCTCCCTTCGTTCGTTGGGCGTCCTGGGGCGCTGTCCGCGCTGGTCGCTCGCGGTCGCGGGCGTGGTCGGCCTGGTGATCAATGGGGTGCTGATCAAGTTCGGACCATGGCCGGTCTCGATGGT
>CAFBND010000021.1_pt1 | contig 28045 bp, 27 predicted proteins | sample 7269171 | NCBI WGS metagenome assembly CAFBND01 (sample SAMEA6814083, study PRJEB35770) | uncultured Actinomycetes bacterium | biome: Freshwater; feature: Freshwater reservoir; material: water | place: Czech Republic | collected 2017-05-23 | depth 30m m | reverse complement strand
GTGGCGGGGCCAGTTCACAGGCACGAAACATTCGGGGTGCATGGTGTGTGCATCGCGGACTACACCGGCTCCGCACTCGTCGTGATCAGCGACGCCATCAGCGGGAGAGACCATGAGTGGGAACGCAGTTCGCCTTCAGGCCATCAAGGACGTCGAGGCGTACGTTCCCCCGGCGGTCAGCTACCTCGCCCATGAGGCTCCGGGCGAGATCTTCGGCGTCAACGTGTTCAGCAAGGCGGTGATGCAGAAGCGCCTGCCGAAGTCGGTGTTCAAGTCGGTGATGTCGACGATCGACCACTCCGCACCGCTCGACCCGTTGATCGCTGATGCGGTGGCCTCGGCTATGAAGGACTGGGCCCTGGAAAAGGGCGCTACCCACTACGCACACGTGTTCTACCCGCTCACCGGCCTAACCGCTGAGAAGCACGACAGTTTCCTCGAGCCGGTTGGTGACGGATCGGCTCTCGCCGAGTTCGCAGGAAGCGCCTTGACCCGCGGAGAGCCCGACGCGTCCAGCTTCCCCAGCGGTGGCCTACGCAACACGTTCGAGGCGCGCGGTTACACCGGCTGGGATGTCACCAGCCCCGCCTACGTGCTCGAGAGCCCCAACGGCAACACCCTCTGCATCCCCACGGTCTTCGTCTCGATGACCGGGGAGGCACTCGACCACAAGACCCCGCTCCTGCGCTCGCAGCAGGCGATGGCCGAGCACGCGGAGCGCATCCTGCGCTTGTTCGGCCACGAGCCGAGCCGGGTTGTCTCCTACTGCGGTGCCGAGCAGGAGTACTTCCTGGTCGACCGCCACTTCTTCCTGGCCCGCCCCGACCTGCTCAACGCCGGCCGTACTCTGCTGGGCTCCAAGCCACCCAAGGGTCAGGAGTTCGACGACCACTACTTCGGCGCCATTCCCGAGCGTGTCCTGGGCTTCATGATGGATTCCGAGCGAGAGCTATTCAAGCTCGGCATCCCCGCCAAGACCCGTCACAACGAGGTCGCCCCCGGTCAGTTCGAGATCGCGCCGATGTTCGAGCAGGCGAACGTGGCCGCCGACCACCAGCAGTTGTTGATGACGACCTTCAAGTCCGTCGCGAAGAAGCACGGCATGGAGTGCCTGTTCCACGAGAAGCCCTTCGCCGGGGTCAACGGATCGGGAAAGCACGTCAACTTCTCACTTGGCAACGCCACCCAGGGCAATCTGCTGTTCCCGGGCGACAACCCTCACGACAACGCGCAGTTCCTGGTCTTCTGCTCCGCCGTGATCCGGGCCGTTCATCTCTACGGCGGATTGCTGCGTGCCTCGGTCGCCTCAGCGAGCAATGACCACCGGCTCGGCGCCAACGAGGCGCCCCCTGCGATCATCTCGATCTTCCTCGGCGACCAGCTCGCCGACGTCTTCGAGCAGATCGCGAAGGGTGCGGCGACCTCCTCGAAGGGGCACGGAACGCTGATGGTGGGCGTCGACACGCTGCCGTCGCTGCCGTCGGACCCGGGTGACCGCAACCGTACGAGCCCATTCGCCTTCACCGGCAACAGGTTCGAGTTCCGGGCACCGGGCTCGATGCAGTCGGTCGCAGGGCCAATGACCACCATCAACACGATCATGGCCGAGGCGATGGATTACATCGCCACTGATCTCGAGAAGGCCGTCGCATCTGGTACCGAGTTCAACACGGCGGTGCAGAACCTCCTCACGGAGATCATCACGAACCACGGGGCGTCCGTGTTCAACGGAAATGGGTACTCCGACGAGTGGCAGGTCGAGGCTGCGGCCCGTGGGCTCCCGAACCTGCGCACCACACTCGATGCCCTGCCTGAACTGATCTCCGAGCCCGCGATGGCGCTGTTCGAGCGATACAACGTACTCAACCGTCGCGAGATGCACAGCCGCTACGACATTGGTCTTGAGCAATACGCACTGAGCATCGGCGTCGAGGCCCGAGTCACCCTCGAGGTCGGACGTACCCTCGTGGCACCCGCCGCAGTGCGCTTCCAAACCGAATTGGCCGTCAACCTCGCGGCGCTGCGCGCTGTGGGCATCGAGGGCGACATGGCGGGGCTCGAGGCGGTCTCCACACCGCTGGCAGACTTGCGGGTTGCCTTGGTCAACCTCGCTGCGGCGCTTGACCACGACGGTGGCACCACGCTGGCGGAGGCCGAGCATGCGCGCGACGCACTCTTGCCCGCCATGGCGGCCGTGCGATCCGCGGCTGACCGTCTCGAGGGGATCGTGGCCGACGATCTGTGGCCGCTGCCCACCTATCAGGAGATGCTCTTCATCCTCTAGTTCGTCGCGCTCACGGCGCTGGCACGAGCCGGGACAGCACGACCGAGGTCGAGGGAGTCGTGGGTCCGTGAGTGCACGTTTCGAAGAGATCGATTGGAGCCCGACCCCGATCGGCGACATCTCACTGCGGCGCCGATTCGATCCGGTGACGGGCTCGGACGTCTACGAGGTCAAGCTCGGCGATGACTTCCTGATGTCGAGCCTGTTCACCGTGGCGGAGGTCGAGGTGGCGCGCCTCGCCCTAGCCGCCCTAGAAGGCCACGGGTTTGACGTCGTTGTCGGCGGCCTCGGCCTTGGCTACACGGCCCAGACCGTGCTCGACGATGCGCGCGTGGAGTCGCTGATTGTCGTGGACACTCTGGGCCAGGTGATTGACTGGCATGAGCGCGGACTCGTGCCCGTGAGCGTGTCGGCATCCTCGGATCCGAGATGCCGTCTCGTTCATGACGATTTCTTCGCCATGGCTGCCGCGGCTGGGTTCGACCCGGCGGAGCCGGATCGACGTTTCCACGCGATTGTCGTCGATATCGATCACTCCCCGAAGCACCTGCTCGACCCGGGCAACGCGGGGTTCTACGAGATTGCGGGATTGCGTCGACTCGCTGGCCGACTCCACCCCGGCGGGGTGTTCTCGCTGTGGTCGAACGACCCGCCGGACGCTGACTTCGAGGCGTCGCTGGCCCAGGCCTTCGCCACCGTCACGACCGAGGTCGTGAGCTTCCCCAATCCGTTCCAGGACCGTGAGTCGACGAACACCGTGTATGTCGCGACCACGGCGATGAGCTGATCGCCCGCCTTCTCGATCAGTGTCTGGAGAGGATCCCCGCGACATCGACGCCAGTCGGCAGGGTGCCGTACTCGTGCCCGCGATCTGGGCCAAGACGTGACTCAATGAACGCCTCGCTGACAGAACTGGGCGAGTAGCGGGAGAGCAGGCTCGCTTGCAGGGCCAGGGCCATCGACTCCACGAGCGAGCGCGCAAGCCGCTGCGCGGCATCGGTGTCGATCGAGGCGAGCTCACTTAGCCGCCGACGAAGTGTCTCGAGATATGCATCGAGGAGGCGGTGATGGCCGCGCGCCAGCGAGAGCTCGGCGTCGAATGCCGTGAGGCAATCGGGTTCGCGCTCAATAGCGCGCATGACGTCGAGAGCGATCACATTTCCCGAGCCCTCCCACACCGCCATGACGGGCTGCTCGCGATAGCGGCGCGCAAGCGGGAATCCCTCGGTGTATCCGTTGCCGCCCAGGCATTCGAGCGCCTCGTAGGCATGATTGGGACCCCGCTTGCAGATCCAGTACTTCGCCACCGGAGTGGCCAGGCGACGGAAGCTGATCTCGTTGGCGTCGACGTCGTCGTCATGTGAGCGCGCAAGTCGCATGGCGGTGACGGTGGCAGCCTCGGACTCAAGCGCGAGGTCGGCAAGCACCGACGTCATCGCGGGCTGATCAACGAGGACGCGACCGAATGCGGAACGGTGCCGGGTGTGCCAGGTGGCCTCGGCCACTGCCTGACGCATACCCGACGCCGAGCCGAGAATGCAGTCGAGGCGGGTCCTCGCGACCATCTCGATGATCGTGCGGACCCCGCGGCCAGCTTCTCCGATCATGACCGCAGCCGTGGCATCGAGCTCGATCTCGCTGGAGGCGTTCGACCGGTTCCCCAGCTTGTCCTTGAGTTGTTGTACGCGGAACACGTTGCGAGCGCCGTCGGGCAGGACGCGAGGGACAAGGAAGCACGAGAGCCCATCCCCACCTGCACCAGAAGCCTGGGCCAGCATCAGGAAGGCGTCGGACATCGGTGCCGAGCAGAACCACTTGTGCCCGGTGAGCAGATACTGCTCACCGGGGCCTCCGCGACCTCTGGGTCGCGCGACCGTGGTGTTGGCGCGTACGTCCGAGCCGCCCTGCTTCTCGGTCATCGCCATGCCGAAGATGGCCGACGACTTACCGGGTGAGTCGAGATCGGGCTCGTACTCGCGGGAGAACATTCGCGGCAGCCATTCGGCCGCGACCTCGGGCTGCAGTTCTAGCGAGGGCACTGCGGCGTGAGTCATCGAGATCGGGCATGCGTGGCCAGGTTCGATCTGGCTCAGCAGCATGAACGCGGCAGCGCGCGCGACATTGGCGCCGGGTCGGGGATCGGCCCACGCCGATGTATGGGCCCCATGTCTGACGGCCGACGCCATGATCCGGTGGTAGGCCGGGTGGTACTCGACGTGGTCGATACGGTTTCCCCAGCGGTCATACGGGCGCAGTTCGGGTGTGATGGTATTTGCGATCACTGCATCGTCCTGGAATGCCGCGCTGCCGACGAGCGCACCGATCGCGATGAGATCCTCGTGTGCCCAGGCCGCATCGTGGCGGTCCACGGCCTCGACGAGGGCGACATTGGTCGAGTACTCGTCGATGCCGACCCGCGCCGGAGGCTGGTTGGTCACCTGGTGGGTCGAGTGCGGCGCGGGCGACGGTTCGGACGTGACACCCATGACGACCTCCCCGATCAGTGGTTCGCGGGATACGCGCTTTGGTGAATCCTCCCTGATGCGGGCCGTTTCGGGGGTGGTACCAGCGACGCGGTGCGCATCAGACAGGACGCCGGGCGGTGGCGGCACTCATGGGTCGGTGACAATGCGTGCGTGAAGGAGTCCGATCCCGCCGTCGCAGTGGACGCGTCTGCCCCTTGCGTCCCTGACCAGTCGCCGTCTCTTGTGCGCGTTGCACTGGATCGTCGCGCCAGGATCTGGCCTGATCGACGGTTCCTGGCAGGCGGATCTCCGTGGCGGCTGGTGCGTCTGTCCCAGCCCGCGGCGGGGTTCGCCTCTCGTCTGCGCGCGCGTGGCGACGAGGGGTTGGTGCCCGATGCATCCGATGTCGCTGCCGCCCATGTCCTGGTGGAGCGCGGCCTCGCACATCCCGCTCCGGTCCCATGCGCGGGACCGCACGACGTCACGGTGGTGGTCCCGGCCTATGGTCGCCCTGATTCCCTCGCCCGCTGTCTCGAGGCGCTCGCGGGTCTCACCGTGATCGTCGTCGACGACGCTACCCCTGATCCGAGGGCCCTTCGCGACGTCGTCGAGGCCCACGGTGCGACCTACCTGAGGCTGGAGGTCAACGCCGGTCCCGGCGCCGCACGCAATGCCGGCGCCGCGGCGTGCGAGAGTTGCTTGATCGCATTCGTCGATTCGGACTGCCAGCCGGTGGGCGGCTGGCTCGACCTTCTAGTGGCGCACTTCGCGGATCCGCGTGTCGGGGCGGCTGCCCCGCGAATCTCCTCGACGATGGCGCGGACGCGACCGGAAGCGCCGGCACGCGTTCTCGACCGATTCGAGGCACTGGCTTCGTCCCTGGACATGGGCGGTGACCCGGCACTCGTGCGGCCGGGCGCCGCCCTGGGGTTCGTGCCGGCGGCCACGTTGGTTGTCCGTCGTTCGGCCTTCGATCAGGGCGGGTTCGAGGAGGGCATGCGAGTGGGCGAGGACGTCGACCTGGTGTGGCGAATGGCCGACGCCGGTTGGCATGTGCGCTACGTGCCGTCGGCCCGGGTGGTACACGAGAGTCGCGATACATGGGGTGGTTGGCTTCGGCAGCGCTTCGACTACGGAACCTCAGCGGGTGCGCTCGACCGGCGATTCCCCGGACGCCTTTCGCCCCTTCGGGTTTCTGCTGGCAACGCGACTGCGCTCGGCTTGCTCACATTGGGTCGGTGGATTCCGGCGGCGCTCTCAGCGGGTACGTCGTCGGCTTTATTGAGCCGCAAGGTCATCGTCGCGGGCGGCGGTCCGCGCGCAGCTGCGTCGATCGGGGCGATCGGGCTGCGGAGCGATGCATCCTCGGTCGGTCACGCCCTTCGGCGTGAGTACTGGCCAGTGGGTCTCGCCGCCGTCGCGCTCGCACCGAAGGTGCCCGCTGCTCGCATCGCGGTGGCGCTGATGGTCGCACCCTTGGTGAGGGACTGGGCGAAGCAGAAGGATCAGCTCGACCCCCTTCGTTACGTGGCCCTGCGTCTGGTTGCCGACGCGGCCTACGGCTCGGGGGTGCTGGTGTCGGCGTGGCGTCAGCGGGATGTGGGCTCTATAAAGCCAGCGCTCCGCGGCAGCTCAGGCCATGTGGCTCAACGGGTGTCGGGTCTTAGGGACTCACTGTCGCGTCGACGTATCCGCGCAGGGTCGACGCGCCCGCGTTGAGAAGGTCCTCGAGGGACGTGTCGTCGGTCTCGAGCCATTGCTCGTATGCCGTCAGAGCCAAAGCCAGGCTCACATGCCCGATCGTCCTGGGCAGCAGGCTGTCGCGATCGACTCCGTACCGCTCGGCGGCGTAGTCGGCGATCACCCCGCGCCATTGCTCGTATCGAAGGACTGAGTGGGCCTGGAGCGCGGGAGTGCGGAGGATCAGCGACATCCGTTGACGATGCTGTGGAATCGCGTCCGGGTCGAGACGGTTGAACGCGACGATCGCGCGGTGCACCGCGTCAAAGACCGAGACGTCGCGGGGAGGCTCCCGAAGGGAGCGGCCCAAGTGCTCGAGGTTCGAGTCGAACTGGCCCCAGAGGATGTCGTTCTTCGAGGAGAAGTACCGGAACAGAGTCCGTCGGCCTACGCCCACGGCGTCGGCGATGTCCTCGACGGTGGTGTCCTCGAACCCTCGCTCGGCGAATAGTGCGAACGCCGCGGTTTCGATGGCGGCATGGCTAGTCGCCAGGGGGCGCCCCTGAGGAGGTTTCGGGCCGGTGTTCACAGCGGCGCGAACCTAGCAGGTCGACCCAGGCCCTTGCCTTATGGCGCGGGGTGCCAATACTCTCCTGTCACGGACTCATGCCGAGGCCGGACTTCACATTGTGAGAGGGACCTGATGGACGCCACCTCGACCGCCGCCGCCACCGCTTCGGACGCGACGACCGCCCTCACCGTCGAGGCGCTCGTCGAGGATGTCTCGATCGACGGGATGTGCGGCGTCTACTAGACGCCGCTCCCGATATGGCTGTTCCCGACGTGGCAGTGTCCTTGGACGAGCCCTGGCACCTCTCGCCGTCGGTCGCAATCAGGCCCGAGTCCTTCGGTGCCCTGGCCTATCACTTCGGTAACCGGCGCTTGACCTTCCTCAAGAGGCCCGAACTCCTCGCCGTGGTGCAGGGGCTTGATGAGGCTGCCGACGTCCGCACGGCTCTGGCCAACGCGGGTGTTCCCAGTGACGAATGGACGGCCTACGTCGCCGCGCTCGACTCGCTCGCGTCCGCGGACATGATCCGCCCAAGAACTGGACAGGACTCCGCCCCATGACCGCCCTTGATCTGGTGACCTCGTCCGCGGTGCCATCCACGCTGTCGGCGCTGCGCGCCCCGCGACCCGCGGGTGGGTCTCTCGTCCAGCAGTTCGAGTACGGGCTCGACGCGCCGATCTGCCTGACGTGGGAGCTCACGTACGCGTGCAACCTGTCGTGCGTTCACTGCCTGTCCTCATCGGGGCGCCGCGATCCTCGTGAACTCTCGACCGCCCAGTGCGAGTCGGTCATTGACGAGCTCCAGGCGATGCAGGTCTTCTACGTCAACATCGGTGGCGGCGAGCCCACGGTGCGCCCGGACTTCTGGCATCTCCTTGACTACGCAGTCGACCACCAGGTGGGCGTGAAGTTCTCCACCAACGGCGTGCGAATCACTCCGGATCGCGCGCGCTTCCTGGCCTCGAGCAACTACGTCGATGTCCAGGTCTCACTTGACGGTGCCACGGCCGAGGTGAATGACCACGTGCGGGGCGTCGGCTCATACGCCATGGCGCGCACTGCCCTGACGAACCTCGCCGAGGCTGGGTTCAAGGACGCCAAGATCTCGGTCGTCGTTACCCGGCATAACGTCGGCCAGCTCGACGATTTCAAGAAGCTCGCCGACGACCACGGTGCCACCTTGCGCCTGACGCGGCTGCGACCCTCGGGTCGAGGTGCTGACGTCTGGGATGAGCTGCATCCGACTCAGTCCCAGCAGCGTGATCTCTACAACTGGCTACTCAATGCGGGTGAGCGCGTCCTCACCGGTGATTCCTTCTTCCACCTCGCGGGGTTCGGCGAGTCGCTGCCGGGCCTCAACCTGTGTGGTGCCGGCCGCGTTGTGTGCCTCATCGATCCGGTGGGCGATGTCTATGCGTGCCCGTTCGCGATCCACGAGGAGTTCCTCGCGGGGAACGTCCTCGAGTCGGGTGGATTCGCGACCGTCTGGCGCACCTCGGAGCTCTTCGCGGACCTCCGCTCTCCGCAGACCTCCGGCGCCTGCACGAGGTGTCAGTTCTTCGATTCCTGTCGCGGCGGGTGCATGGCGGCGAAGTTCTTCACCGGGCTGCCCCTCGACGGCCCCGATCCGGAGTGCGTCCAGGGATATGGCGAATCGGCCCTCGCCGATCCGGACCGTGAGGCCCGTTCCTCCAGCCAAGACCACTCGCACCGCACGACTCGTGCCGGAGTGGGCCCCGTTCCTGTCGAGATCGGTTTTGGGATCCCAGCGCCATCCGCGCCACCCGTGCATGCGTGTGCTGAGAACCCGCTCGCCGGGTTCGACCCGCTTGGGCGCTGACGTTCCCGCTCCCTCCCGAACTTTCACCACCACATCCGTCGCGTCCCGGCGTCACGACACCCACGAGGATCCCCATGGCCAACACCTGGTTCGAGTCAGTCGCCGAGGCGCAGCGCCGCGCACAGAAGCGACTTCCCCCGTCGGTGTATGGCGCTCTGCTCGCCGGGTCGGAGAAGGGGATCTCCTACGCCGACAACCTCGCGGCCTTTTCCGAACTCGGGTTCGCCCCTCATGTGGCGGGCCTCTCGGCCAAGCGAGACCTGTCCACAACGGTGATGGGCCAGCCCATTTCGCTCCCTGTGATCATCTCTCCGACCGGCGTGCAGGCCGTCCACCCCGAGGGGGAGATCGCCGTCGCACGTGCCGCTGCCGCGCGGGGCACGGTCGTGGGATTGAGCTCGTTCGCCGGCAAGGCGATGGAGGATGTCGTCGCGGCCAACCCGCAGACCTTCTTTCAGGTCTACTGGATGGGCACGCGAGACGCGATGGTCGCCCGCCTGGCGCGTGCCAAGGCGGCAGGCGTGGTGGGGATCATCCTTACCCTCGACTGGTCCTACACCCACAGTCGCGACTGGGGTAGTCCCATCATCCCGCAGTCGGTGAACCTCAAGGCGCTCATGACATTCGCGCCCGAGGCGATCCGTCGTCCTGGCTGGACCATGAGCTTTCTGCGCGGCGGTGGGATCCCCGATCTCTCGACGCCCAACATCAACGGCATCGGCGAGGACGCACCCACCTTCTTCGGCGCTTATGGCGAGTGGATGCAGACCCCGCCCCCCAGTTGGGACGATGTCCGCTGGCTGCGCGAGCAGTGGGACGGGCCCTTCATGCTCAAGGGAATCTGCCGGGTCGACGACGCGAAGCGGGCCGTACAGGCCGGAGTCACTGCGATCTCGGTGTCGAATCACGGCGGTAACAACCTCGACGGCACCCCCGCTCCGATCCGAGCACTCCCGGCGATCGCAGCGGCCGTAGGCGACCAGATCGAGATCGTGCTCGATGGCGGGGTCCGACGTGGGGGCGACGTCGTCAAGGCACTCGCCCTCGGCGCCCGCGCAGTGATGCTCGGGCGCGCCTATCTCTGGGGACTCGCTGCCAATGGGCAGGCAGGTGTCGAAAATGTCCTCGACGTCATGCGCAATGGGATCGACTCGGCGCTGCTGGTGCTCGGCCACTCGTCGATCCACGACCTCAGCCCGTCAGACCTCGTCATCCCTCCGGGCTTCGCCCGCGATCTCGGGGTCGACACCTCGTCATGACCGTCGAGGCGGCGACGGGCGACCTGTCGGGTCGTGGCGCGTCTACGCCACTCGTCGACCATTCCTGGACGTCGCTGCCTACGCGGCCTCTGGTGCTGGTGCCTGTCGGCTCGTGCGAGCAGCACGGTCCGCACCTGCCGCTCGACACCGACTCTGTGGTCGCCGTCGCGGTGGCGAGTGGCGTCGCATCAGCACTCGTGGACGGTCATCCGACCGGGAGTGTGGTGGTGGCCCCGGTGATCGCATATGGGGCCAGCGGAGAGCATCAGACATTTCCTGGCACGGTGTCGATCGGCCATGACGCGCTTGGATTTCAGCTCGTCGAGCTCGTGAGGTCGCTGTCGACGTGGGCGGGCCGCATCGTGTTCGTGAATGGCCATGGCGGAAATGTCGCGACCCTGTCGTCGGTGGTGCCTCAGATGATGGGCGAAGGTCACGAGGTCGCGTGGGCAGCCTGTGCCGTGCAGGGTATGGACTCACATGCTGGTCACGCCGAGACCTCCTTGATGCTGCACCTCGCCCCGTCGCGCGTCGATATCACTCTCGCCGTCCCGGGCAACGTGGCCGCGCTCGCCGAGCTCTTGCCCACCCTCAGGTCGGAGGGCGTGGCGGGGGTGTCTGCGTCGGGGGTCCTAGGAGACCCCACGGGTGCGACGGCCGAGCATGGTTCCGCGCTGCTCGTTGAGATGATCCGCGACGTCCACTCCCGGATCATGGCCGCCGCGGTGGGTCGCGACGGACGTCTCACACGTCCGGCCTCGACGCTGACAGGATCGCTCACATGACACCTGGACCGATCAATGGACGTGTCGCGCTGGTCACGGGTGCGGCGCGCGGAATCGGCTCTGCCACAGTCGATCGGCTCTGCGACCAGGGCTACTCGGTTCTAGCGGTCGATTCCTGTGCGGCCGACGGCGCCGATCGCCCTGACGGAGTCGAGTACGCGCTGGCCGATCCTGCCGACCTCGCTGACCTCGAACGTCGACACCCAGGCCAGGTCATCACCCGGATCGTGGACGTGCGTGACGGCGACGCGCTGGTCGCGGCCGCCGCCCTCGCGGTCGAGCGTTTTGGCCGACTCGATGCCGCCGTCGCCGCGGCCGCAGTGATCGTCGGCGGACGCCCGCTGTGGGAGACGCCGATATCGCACGTGAGAACACTGCTCGACGTCGATGTGGTGGGCGTCTGGAACACCGCCGCCGCGGCGATCCCTCACATGCTCGCGGGTCCGGCGCCCGATGGCTGCCGGTTCGTCGCCGTCGCCTCGGCGGCGGGATCCGAGGGCCTGTTCCACCTCGCGGCCTACAACGCGGCCAAGCATGCCGTCATCGGCATCACACGCGGACTCGCCGCCGACCTCGTGGGCACGGGCATCACCGCCGTGTCGGTGTCGCCCGGCTCCACCCGTACTCCCATGCTCGCGGCCACCGCGGGCCTCTACGGGATCGATGACGTGGAGCACTTCGCGAACTCCCAACTCCTTCATCGCCTCCTCGATCCCCGTGAGCTGGCGGCGACTATCGCGTTCTGCTGCTCGGTCGAGGGCGCCGTCCTGAATGGGTCAGTGGTGTCAGCCACTGGCGGGTTTACCGCCGGCGGCTAGAACCCATCGCTGAGTGGGTCACTCCCGGTCCGGGGTTGGGTCTATCCATCTGCCATGGTGGTGTCATGCGCATCTGCATCATGGACGATCTCGAAGGCGTGGCGCTGGGGTCGGCCGACTGGTCGGTGCTCGAGGGCGTCGACGAACTCCTCGCCCTCGACCGGCATTTTCATGACGAGGTCGAGCTCGCGGGGATTCTTGAACGATTCGACGTGATCGTCGTGCAGCGTGAGCGCACGCGCATCGGTCGCAGTCTCCTTGAGCGGCTCCCGAGCCTAAGACTGCTCGTCACCACCGGACCGTTCAATGCGGCCATCGACCTTGCGGCGTGCGCCGATCTCGGCATCACGGTGTCCGCGACGTCCATGGGTGGGGGAGCGGTCGTCGAACTGGCCTGGGCCCTGATCCTCGGGGCATTGCGCGATGTCCCCGCACGGGACTTGTCGATGCGCTCGGGTGAGTGGGCCCCGGTGCCGGGACGATCACTACCCGGACTCCGGCTCGGGCTGCTGGGCCTGGGAAACACCGGGACACGTATGGCCAGGATCGCTGCGGCATTCGACATGGAGGTCGTCGCCTGGAGCGAGAACCTCACTGCAGAGGTCGCGCGCGAGCGCGGCGCCACGCTCGTGAGTCGGCGTGAACTCTTCGCGACCTCGGATGTCATCTCGGTGCACCTTGTCCTGTCCGCGCGCACCCGCGGCCTCGTGGTGGACGACGACCTCCGGGCAATGAAGCCGGACGCCTGGCTCGTGAACACCAGTCGGGGCCCCATCGTCGACGAGGATGCCTTGATCCGCGCGTGTCGGGACGGCGTGATCGCAGGCGCGGCGCTCGATGTGTTCGATCAGGAGCCACTCCCGCCCGACCACGCTCTGCGCCGACTTCCGAACACGGTGCTGACACCGCACGTCGGGTACGTGACCACCGAGACTTTCCGTGTCTGGTTTGGCGAGGTGGTGGAGGACATCGCCGCCTTTGCCGCGGGTTCGCCCGTGCGGGTGCTGAGCGCCTGAGCCTCGGGCGAAGGTCGGGCTCATGGCCTCCCCGGGCATAGCATCGTGGACCACACGACCGCGGGGCCTCGACAGGCGCTGCCACGCGTCGCACGTCACCGGTGGCTAGACCCGGCCTCGCGTTGCGGTCGCAGAAGGGCGGGAGGCGCAAGTGACCTTGCTCGCTGCCGACCCCGGCTCATCACTCGCCACTGCCCTTGGCGTGATCGGTTCGGTGTTGACACTGTCGGTGGCGGCACCCCAGGCGGTCAAGGTCTGGCGCGACCGTGCCAGCGTCGGAGTCTCGGGCGCCACCTGGTGGCTGTTCTGCATGCTCGCGTTCCTATGGATCGGCTACTCCATCCGCGAGGGCAACGCCCTGGTCCTGTGGTGCAATGTGTTCGCTCTGGTGGCCAACTGTGCGCTCGTTCTGGGCATCCACAGGTTCGACCCCCTGTCGATGCCGGGCATCGCACTCTGGGTCGGTATCCCGGGCATTGGCTCGGTGGTCGCGGCGGTCGGATTCTTTGCCCCGGTCGCCCTCGTGAGCGGCTTGCTCGTGGCCATCGCACTCATCAGAGTGCCGCAGATTCGGCGGTCCTTTCGGACCTGGCGTGAGGTGACACCCTCTGAGGTCTCACGTGTCACCTGGTGGGTAGGGCTCGGCTCGGGTGTGTGCTGGGAGTTCTACGGGATACTGCTGGGTGATGTCACGATCATGCTGGCATCCCTCGCCGGATCGAGCATGTCCGCCACGGTTGTCGCGCTTGAGCACGCCGCCGCGGGGCGTCGCCGTCGGGTCGCGCGTGTGGGCACCTTGCCTGCCAAACAAACGCATGGTAGAAACTAGGCATGGTGGCAGCGACAAGTAGGAACGTGGCCGTAGTCGGCAGCGCGCAGACGCAGTTGAAGGCGGCGTGGTCGGACCGACAGCACGTCGACCTCATCTCCGAGGCTGTGGCCCGAGCATTGCTCGGCACCGGCCTGCGGATCGAGGACGTTGACTTCGTCATCGACTCGGGAAGTGACTTCCTCGACGGGCGGAGCATCTCTAACTGTGGCTTCCTCGGCGCCATGGGAGCTCACCACAAGGAAGAGTCCCGCGTTGAGGAGGACGGCCTCTGGTCGGCCCTCTACGGGGCTACCAAGATCGCCTCCGGTTCGGCGTCGGTGGGCCTGATCGTGGCCTACTCCAAGTCCTCCGAGAGCGACCCCAATGACTACTGGACCTCCCTCGCGGAGCCATTCACCCAGCGGCCGGTCGGGCTCGATCAGAACGCCGTCGCGGGCCTGTTCGCTCAGCGCTACCTGACCCGATTTGGGGTCCCGGCCAGTGCGTTGCGCGCGGTCACGCACAGGGCATGGGCCGCTGCCGATGGCAACACTTTCGTCGATGCCACCTTGGAGATGCTCCAGGACGAGTACTGGTCCCAGGAGATCGCGAGCCCGCTGCGTCGCTCGGACATGGCCAGGCCCGTCGATGGCGCCGTTGCGGTGCTGCTCGCGAGCAAGGATGTCGCCCGCCAGATCGGTGGTTCACCGGTGTGGGTCACGGGTATGGGTTCGGCGATCGACCAACACTTCATCGCCGCACGTGATGGCGCGACACTTCCGGCCGCGGCCGCTGCCGCGAGCGCGGCCTACCGGATGGCGGGTGCCTCGGGCGCCTCGGACTTTGACATCGTCGAAGTCTCCGCTGGGTCCACCGCGGGTGAGCTCATGGTTCTCGAGGCCCTGGGGATGGCCGAGCCTGGCAAGGCCATCGACCTCTACGCAGACGGCGCCTCGCCGGGCCTGAACCCCTCGGGTGGCGCACTTCCCGCGGATGTCGTCATGGCATCCGGGCTCGTCCGCCTTCACGAGGTCGCCGCCCAGCTCGGCGGCCGATCCGACCACGCCCCGCAGGGTGCGCGTCGCGGACTCGCCCACGCATCGGGCGGTCTCGGCATGCAGAACCACTGCGTCATCACTTTGGAGACCTCGTGACGAACATCGCCATCGTGGGCACCGGGCAGACGGCACACGCCCGCCGCCGCCTCGACGTCAGCCAGGCCGGTCTCGCACGTGAGGCCGTCATGGAGGCCCTCGCCGATGCCGGCCTCACCATGGCCGACATCGACTCCGTCGTCGTTGCCAGCGGCCCGGCGATGTTCGGTGCGGTCAACCAGCCTGAGAAGTGGCTCGTCGACGCACTTGGCGCACGCTTCAAGCCCGTTGTTCGCGTCACCAGCGGCGGCGGCACCGGTCTTGCCGGCGCACTCGCCGCCATGAACCAGATCAAGGGCGGCGTCGCCAAGCGCGTTCTGGTCGTGGCTTACGACAAGCTGTCCGAGGGTGCGCTGCAGGCCTCAATCTCGACCCTCTACGACCCCTTCTGGGGACGTGAGTTCGCGGTCGGAATCATGGGCTTCTCCGCTGCCTACTGGCGTGCGCGCATGGATCGCCTCGGGCACACCGAGGAGGCTGCGGCGATGGTGGCCGTGAAGAACCGCGCCAACTCGATGCTCAATCCCAAGGCGCATGTGAAGAAGGAAGTCACCGTCGAGGAGGTGCTCGCCTCCAAGCCGCTCTGCTGGCCGATCAAGGTCCTCGATGTTCCGCCGATCTCCGACGGTGCGTGTGCGGTGATCCTCGCCGCCGAGGGCGACGCCGAGGCCATCACCTCCACGCCTGCCTGGATTCGCGGCATGGCGTATTACAGCGAGGCCGATAACGCGGCCCACCGTTCAATGCTGCAGTCAGAGCCGCTGAAGATCGCCGCGGCGAAGGTCTACCGCGCATCTGGGGTCACCAATCCTCGCCGTCAGTTTGACGTCGCCGAGGTGCAGGAGCCCTACACCTGCTTCGAGCTCAGCTACTACGAAGGCTTGGGCCTGTGCCCTGAGGGCGGCGCTGCCGAACTCATCGCTTCGGGTGCGACCCAAATGACCGGCGATATCCCGGTCAACCCGTCCGGAGGCTGCATGGGTGCAAACCCCATCGGAGCCACCGCGCTGATCCGTCTGGCCGAGGCTGCGATGCAGGTCACCGGCAAGGCAGGTGCCCACCAGATCCAGGGCGCCGAACTCGGACTCGTCCAGGCCGGTGGAGGTTGGGCCAACCTCCGAGGTGTCGCCGTCGTCGGCTCGACCAAGGACTGAGGGGCTCACATGACCAACAACGCCACATCGACCCGCGAGACCATGGGATCGATGACCAGCAGGCTCTCGATGCCGTACACCCTGACTGCCGGCAAGGCCATGGGCACCTTCCTGGCCGAGCTCGGCGCCCAGCGGATCATTGGGTCGCGCTGCGCTGCGTGCGCCACCGTCCGTGTTCCGGCACAGGACTTCTGCGGCGACTGTGGTGCGGAGACCGGCGAGCTCGTGGCCGTTCCGTCCACCGGTGAGCTCACCGGCTGGACCGTCACCGAGCGGGGCATCCTCGCCTTCGTCCTCCTCGACGGCACGGACGTTCCGCTGTTGCATCGCATCGTCGACACCGATGTCAGCAGCCTCGTCCTTGGGGCGCGTGTGAGTGCGCGCTGGGCGGCCGAGCCCGCAGGCAATGTCATGGACATCACCGGGTTCGCGATCGACGCGGAGAGCACCGTCGGAGCACTCGCCCCCACCAACGAACTGCTCGCCCCGATCGAGCAGCTTGCCTACCGCATGGAACTCACCTACGAGCACTCCTACGGTCACTTCTACGGATCCCTTTTCGACAGTGTGAAGAACGACCGTCGGATCCGCGGAATTCGCTGCCCGTCCTGCCGCAACGTCTTGCTCCCGCCCCGCGGGTTCTGCGACGTCTGCTTCGTCCCCACGAAGGACTGGATCGACATCCCCGACACCGGCACGGTGCAGGCCTGCTCCGTGGTCCACATCGAGTTCGTGGGCCAGCGCATGACCCCGCCCTACGTCTACGCCGAGATCGTTCTCGACGGCACCGCGACCCGGCTCATCCACTCGGTCGGCGGACTCTCCGCAGAGGAGGCCCGCTCGGGCATCGTCAAGCCCGGATCTCGCGTCAAGGCCGTGTGGAGCGATCGCGCTACCGGCAGCCTCGCCGATATCGAGTACTTCCAGGTGATCGACGGCAGCGCCTGATGTCCGAGCCGTCCGGCGACGTCCTCGATATCAGTGTGGAGGACGGCCTCGCCGTCGTCACACTCCAGCGACCCGAGGCGATGAACGCCCTCAATGGTGTTCTCAAGGACGCTTTGTCGGCGTGGCTTCGCCAGGTGCGCTACGACGACGATGTCCGTGCCGTTCTGATCACGGGCTCCGGTCGCGCGTTCAGCGCGGGTGGCGACCTGTCAGAGATGGACCCGGGCCGTGCACCCCAGGCGGCCCGTATGCGTCAGGACAAGCTGCTCCGCGAGGTCTTCGTTCCGCTAGCCCAGCTTCCCAAGCCCGTTGTGGCGGCCGTCAACGGTCACGCGCATGGTGCGGGTCTGAGCCTGGCCCTCGCGTGCGACATCGTGATCGCCGCCGATGACGCCCCCATGTCACTGGGTTTCGTGCACCGCGGGCTTGCCCCCGACTGCGGGGTCCTGTACTTCCTCCCTCGGATCGTCGGCGCCATGCGCGCGAAGGAGCTCCTGCTCACGGGGCGCCGATTCGATGCGCGCGAGGCTGTCGAGATGGGCCTGATCTCGCGCTCGGTGCCGGGCGCCGAGTTGATGGATGTCGCTCTCGAGACCGCGAGATCACTCGCGCAGGGTGCCACCGTCGCCCTGGGGATGACCAAGACTCTCGTCGATCAGTCGTGGCAGGCATCGCTCGAGCAGCTCGCCGAGCTCGAGGCCTACTCCGCCGCCGTCTGCCGCAAGACTGAGGACCACGCTGAGTCGCTCGTCGCGTTCCGCGAGAAGCGTCCGGCCGTCTTCACGGGGAAATGATCGCGCCGTGACTGATGCGGTCATCGTCGCAGCGGCGCGCAGCCCGTTCGGTAAGGCCTTCCGTGGGTCCCTTGCTTCGGTGCGCCCCGACGATCTCACCGAGACAGTCGTGCGCGCTGCGATGTCACGGGTTCCGGGCCTTGACCCTTCAACACTCGACGATCTCTTTGTGGGTTGCGCAGTTCCGAGCGACGAGCACGGCGACAACATCGCTCGGCGAGTGGCCATTCAGCTCGGTTACGACGATGTCCCCGGTGTCACCGTGAACCGCTTCTGTGCCTCCAGTGTGCAGACCACGCGCATGGCCTTGCACGCGATCCGTGCGGGGGAGGGGCGAGCGTTCATCTCCGCGGGTGTCGACTGTGTGTCGCGCTATCGCACTCCGGTCGATGACTCCCGCAACCCGCGCTTCGCCGCCGCCATGGAGCGCTCAGCCGCCTTCACCGCGTCGGGCGAGGTCTGGACCGACCCTCGTACCGAGGGTCTCCTCCCCGATGTTTACATCGACATGGGGCAGACCGCGGAGCATGTCGCCGTGCTTCGTGGGGTGAGCCGCGAGCGTCAGGACGAGTACGCCCTGCGTAGTCAGCAGCGGGCGATCGAGGCACTCGACGCGGGCTATTTCGACACCGAGATCGTGCCGATCACGCTTGCGGATGGAACCGTCGTCACCACAGACGACGGCCCTCGCCGCGATTCGACCATCGAGCGCATGGCCTCCCTGTCGCCGGTCTTCCGAGCCGAGGGCACCGTCACCGCTGCCAATGCATGCCCGCTCAACGACGGCGCGGCGGCGCTCGTGGTGATGAGCTCTGACTACGCCCACGAGCTCGGCATCACGCCCCTTGCCAGGATCGTGGCCACGTCCTCGACGTCGCTCTCACCTGAGATCATGGGTCTTGGTCCGGTCTCGGCGATCCGGGCGCTGTTGTCGGCGCGCGGGATGTCGGCGCGCGACATCGATCTGTTCGAGATCAACGAGGCCTTCGCGGCACAGGTGCTCCCCTCCATCGATGATCTTGGGCTCGACGAGGCTCGCGTCAACGTCCACGGTGGCGCCATCGCGATCGGGCACCCCTTCGGCGCCACGGGTGCACGACTCCTGGGAACGTTGATCAACGGGCTGACTCGGCGCGATGAAACCTTCGGGGTTGCCTCGATGTGCGTCGCTGGCGGCCAGGGCATGGCACTGCTGCTCGAACGGATCTCGTAAGGTCAACCCCTGTCGCCCTCTCCGGCGATGGCCTGCCCCCCGCAACGTGAAGATGAAGGAGCGGCACTGATGGAGTCCTGGTCTGGTGGGTATATCGACCGGAGCATCCCGTGGCCGACGTCCAACGACGTCCGGATCTTCGATCTGGCCCTTCTCCTCGAGCCTGGGATGACCAGGCACCCGTATCACCCGCCGTTCTCATTCGCCATGGCCAAGCAGCATGGCGAGGGGGTCTACCCCAACGGCATCTCATCCGCGATGGAGATCTTCTCGATGGGTGCCCACGTCGGGTCGCACGTCGACGCGCTCGGGCACATCGCACTCAACGGTGAAGTCTTCGGGGGTCGCAACGTCACCGAGGCGCAGTCGGCCACTGGTGGGCTCGAGGTCGGCAGTACCGAAGAGATCCCGCCGCTGATCGGGCCAGGTCACCTCGTCGATGCCGAGGCGCTCTTCGGTCGCGAACTCACCCCGGCCGACGGAATCGGCGCCGACCAGTTCGAGGAATGGTTCGCCGACCGCACCAAGCCCGGCCCGGGCTCGATCGTCCTGGTCCGGACCGGCTGGCTGCGCTACTGGAACGACAGCGACGCCTACATCTCGATCAAGCATGGACTTCCGGGCGTCTCGCGCTCGGGAGCTGAATGGCTGTCCGCTCGCGGCATCATTGCGACGGGCTCGGACACGATGAACTACGAGCACAAGCCAGACCCGGCCATCGTGGCCATGTCGGTGCACGTGCACAACCTTGTGGAGAAGGGGATCTACATCATGGAGTCGCTCAACCTCGACGTCCTCGCAGCGCATAAGGTCACGGACTTCACGTTCGTCGGCCTTCCGCTGCGTCTTCGTGGTGGCACCGGTTCGCCGTTGCGCCCCATCGCGATCGTCTCGCAGTCATGACGGCGTCGGACGCGTCCGTGGACGCCGGAGCGAGCCTGTCCCCGAGTGATATCCGCCAGGTGCTCGACGTTCTGGCGAATTCCACCTGGGATGAGGCCGTCGTCACGATCGGCAACGTCACTATCGCTGTGGCCCGCAATGGGGCACACCTGCCCACGGCTGCGCCGGCTGCACCCGCACCAGCGGCCGTGGCGGCTGCACCGGTCGCGGCAGCTCCGGCGGTTGCACCCGTGGCAGCAGCCCCGGCGGCCGCAGCCGCAGTCGTCGCTCCCGCGGCAGTGGCCGGCACACCGGTCACAGCACCGAGCGTGGGCGTTTTCTGGCGGGCTCCCGAGCCCGGTGCCGCCCCGTTCGTCGAGGTGGGTCAACGAGTCGAGGCGGGCACCGAGTTGTGCATCGTCGAGGTCATGAAGTTGATGAACCGAGTCACCGCGCCGGTGTCAGGCACCATTGCTGCCGTGCACGTCGGCAACGGTGATGCCGTCGAGTTCGGTACGTCCTTGTTCACGATCGCACCGGAGTAGCGGTAACCCATGCGCAAAGTTCTAGTGGCCAATCGTGGCGAGATCGCAGTTCGTGTGATTCGCGCCTGTTTCGACGAGGGGCTTGAGAGCGTTCTCGCGGTGTCGGTTGCCGACAAGGAGTCCCTGGGCGCGCGCATGGCCGACGAGGTTGTGGTGATCGGTCCCTCGATCGCGCGAGAGAGTTATCTCTCGGTCGAGCGGATCGTCACGGCAGCCTTGACCACCGGGTGCGACGCCATTCACCCGGGCTACGGCTTCCTCTCCGAACGGCCCGAGCTCGCGGCGGCGTGCGAGGAGAACGGCATCACGTTCGTCGGGCCCCCGGCGGCGGTGATGCGACGATCGGGCGACAAACTGCGCTCGCGTGAAGTTGCTCATTCGCTCGGAATCCCCACGGGCGGAGGCACTCCCGCACTAGGTAGCCTCGCCGAAGCGATCGAGGCCGCAACCGCTCTGGATGCATTCCCCTTGATCCTCAAGGCATCTGCTGGTGGCGGCGGGCGCGGTATGACCATCATCCGCGGTGTTGCCGACCTCGAGCGTTCGTTCGAGACGTCCCGGCACGAGGCTGAGGTTGCGTTCGGGGATGGCACCGTCTATCTCGAGCGCTACGTCGAGAATGCGCGCCACGTTGAGGTTCAGATCCTGGCCGACATGCACGGTAATGTCGTTCACCTCGGTGACCGCGACTGCAGTGCGCAGCGCCGTCACCAGAAGCTCATCGAAGAGGCACCCGCGATCGGCCTGCCGGAAGCGCTCAGTGAGGGTGTTCGTGCGGCGGCCGTGGCGTTGACGACTGAGCTCGAGTACGTCGGTGCTGGCACTGTTGAGTTCCTCGTGGACGTCGTGCGGGGTGACTTCCTGTTCCTCGAGCTCAATGCGCGTGTGCAGGTCGAGCACCCGGTCACTGAGATGGTCACGGGAATCGACATAGTGCGAACCCAACTGCGCATCGCGCAGGGCGAGCCGTTGCCGTTCACCCAAGCCGATGTCGTCCTCACCGGCCACAGCATCGAGTGCCGGATCAACGCCGAGGACCCCCGCGCTGGATTCCTCCCGAACCCTGGCCGCATCGAGGAGTGGGTGGTTCCGCAGGGCGCCGGTATTCGGGTCGACACCTACGTGCAGCCCGGCACCGTCATCCCGCCGTTCTACGACTCGATGGTGGCCAAGATCATCGTCCACGGCCCCGATCGTCGTTCTGCCCTCGAACTCATGGGACGTGCCCTGGCCAAGCTGCGGGTGGGCGGGATCACCACCACCACCCCACTGCATCAGGCGATCGTCACCAATCCGGAGTTCGTCGACGAGCCGATCACCACACGCTGGCTCGAAGAACGATTCCTTCCCGGATGGGAGACCACCTGATGGCCCAGATCGAGTTCGTCGATCAGACCCTTCGTGATGGTCAGCAGAGCCTGTGGGGCATTCGCATGCGCGCCTACCAGGCGGCCAATGCCTTGCCTCACATCGACCGCACCGGGTTCCGCGTGGTCGACCTCACGGGCGCAGGAATGTTCACGGTTCTTCTCCGCCAGTTCCGCGATGATCCTTGGGCCTCGACCGACTTCCTGGTCAAGAACCTCCCGAACAGCACCATGCGTTCGGCCATGCGCACGATCAGCGTGATCGGGTTCGGCTTCACCCCCGAACCCATCATCGATCTGTGGATCAAGACGATGATCAAGCACGGCATCAAGAGTGTCTGGCTCTATGACTGCCTCTACGACATGCCGACCATGGAACGGCTGGTGAAGGTCACGTACGAGAACGGTGGCCAGCCCGTGCCGGCCATCATGTACGGCCTCACGGACCTCCACGACGACGCCTTCTTCGCCGAGCAAGCCCGTCAGATGGCGAGCTGGAAGGGCGTCGAGTCGATCTACGTCGAGGATGCGGCTGGGGTGCTCACCCCCGAGCGCGCGCGAACCCTGCTTCCCGCTATCAGGGCGGCGACGGGCACGATTCCACTCGAGCTGCATTGCCACAACACGACCAACCTCGCCCAGCACAACTACATCGAGGGCATCAAGGCCGGATTCACCATCCTGCACACGGCATCGCGGCCGATGGCGAACGGCCCGTCCCTGCCCTCCACCGAGAGCATGGTGCCGATCGTCGCCAACCTCGGCCACACGCATGGCCTCGATGTCTCCCAGTTCGAGCCCGTCGCCGAGAACTTCATGTGGGCAGCGCAGGACGCCGGGTTCGAGGTCGGCCGTCCCGCCGAGTACGACCCGCGCATCTACGATCACCAACTGCCCGGTGGTATGACGGGCACCTTGAAGAACCAGCTCGCGCAGCACGGCATGGCCGATCGGCTACCCGCGGTGCTCGAGGAGATCCCGCGAGTGCGTGAAGAGCTCGGTCAGCCGATCATGGCGACGCCCTTCTCGCAGTTCGTCGGTATCCAGGCCTTGCTCAACGTCGTCACCGGCAAGCGCTACAGCATGGTCCCGGACGAGGTCATCCACTACACCCTCGGTCACTACGGACCGCTTCGTCGGGCTGTCGACCCTGCGGTTGCCGACATGGTCCTGACCAGCCCGCGCGCTGCAGAGATTGGGCGTTGGGAGCGGCCGCGGCCCACCCTGGCCGAGATCCGTGCGATCTACTCCTCGGGGATGTCGGACGAAGAGCTGCTCCTGCGATTCATGACCTCCGACGTGGAGGTCGATGCCATGCTCGCGGCCGGTCCGATCCGCACTAGCCGGGAAACCTCAAGTGCGCAGATCCTGCGCCATATCGACGAGCTCGCCGCGACGCGGCCTAGATTGACGTCGGTCTCGGTCTCGTCCCCGCTAGTGTCCGTCAGTGTCAGCCGTCAGCCGTCAGCCGACCGACGTGTCGGCGTCCACTAAGTAGCGAGGGTCAAGCGATGGTGTCCACGCGCGGATCTGCGACCGACACTGGCACTGCTGCGCCCGAGAGCTCGACACCGGCGAAGCGTGCGGCGGGCGCGAAGGCGGCACCGGCCAAGCGGGCCAAGCGGGGCAATGGCACGTCGCTCAACGGCGAGCGCGCCCGCGACCGCGAGGTGATCGAGACCGCCGTCCAGATCTTCTGGGAGAAGGGCTATGCCAGTGCGTCCGTCCAGGACGTCGCTGATGCCCTCGGGATGCTCAAGGGGAGTCTTTACTACTACATCGACTCCAAGGAGAGCCTGCTCCGGAAGATCTTCGAGGACTCCCACAGTGAGATCGTTGCCCTCACCGAGTTCGTCACTGAGGTGGATGGCTCTGCCATGGAGCGGCTCGAGCGCTTCTTGCGCGACTATGCGATGTGGACCCTCACCCACCTCGAGCGCGCGGGCCTGTATTCCCGCGAGTGGCGTTATGCCGGCCCCACTCTCAAGGCCACGTTGACTGAGCAGCAGACCTACTACGACACACATTTGCGGGATCTCATCGTGGCCGGACAGGCCGAGGGCGCTCTCGACCCGCAGGTCGACCCCCGCCGTGCGTCCGCTTTCATCTGGGCTGCCTACACCGGACTTCCCGACTGGTTCCGGCCCAGTGGCCGGCACAAGGCCGAGGACGTCGCCTCGATCTATGTCGATCTGGCCCTGCGGGCTGCCGGACGCTACTCGAGCGGCTCGCCCTACTCCACCTCCTAGCACGTTTCCTTTCCCCTTAGCGGTGCGTCGACGACGCGTTGCCCGGCACTCTTCTCGAACGGATTCCTGGTCATGGCACTCGATAAAGTGGTTGGTTCTGCGGCACAGGCGGTGGCCGACATCGGCGACGGCGCCTCGATCGCCGTCGGAGGTTTCGGATTGTGCGGAATCCCGAGCGAGTTGATCCGCGCCCTGTACGAGCGTGGCTCCACCGGGCTTTCGGTGGTCTCGAACAACTGCGGGATCGACCAGTGGGGTCTGGGAGTACTTCTCTCCGCTCACCGGATCGCGCGCACCATCTCCTCCTATGTCGGTGAGAACAAGGAGTTCGAGCGTCAGTTCCTCTCCGGCGAGCTCGAGGTGGAGCTTGTTCCGCAGGGGAGCCTGGCCGAGCGGTTGCGGGCCGGCGGTGCGGGCATTCCGGCGTTCTTCACCCCGGCAGGTGTGGGCACGCAGGTTGCCGATGGTGGGATGCCGTGGCGCTATGCCCCCGATGGCTCGATCGCCTTGGCATCACCTGCCAAGCAGGTCCAGGAGTTCGACGGACGCGAGTACGTGCTCGAGCGCGGAATCGTCACCGACTTCGCGCTGGTTCGGGCGACTGTAGGCGACCGTCACGGCAACTTGGTCTTCGACAAGTCGACGCGCAACTTCAACCCGCTCGCCGCGGCGGCAGGTCGCATCACGATCGCCGAGGTTGAGCGGCTCGTCGAACCGGGCGAGATCGATCCGGACAAGGTTCATACCCCGGGTGTGTTCGTCCAACGCGTCGTTGTCCTCACCCCGGAGCAGGCGGCCGACAAGCGCATCGAGCGCCGTACCGTCTCCACGCCGCCCTCGAACGGAGCCTGAGATGACCCTGACCCGCGACGAGCTCGCCGCACGTGTGGCCCGCGAGCTCGAGGATGGCGCCTACGTCAACCTCGGGATCGGCCTGCCCACCCTGGTGCCCAACTACCTGCCGGCGGGGATCACCGTGGTGCTCCAGTCCGAGAACGGCATCCTGGGCACAGGGCCATACCCTCTCGACGGGGACGTCGACCCCGATCTGATCAATGCGGGCAAGGAGACCGTCACGGTTCTCCCCGGCGCGAGCTTCTTCGATTCCGCGACCTCGTTCGGGATGATCCGCGGTGGCCACATCGATGACGCGATCCTGGGGGCCATGCAGGTCAGCGCCACCGGCGATCTAGCGAACTGGATGATCCCCGGCAAGATGGTCAAGGGGATGGGTGGCGCGATGGATCTCGTCCATGGCGCGAAGCGGGTGATCGTCATGATGGAGCACGTCGCGAAGGACGGCACCCACAAGATCGTCGAAGAGTGCAACCTTCCGTTGACCGGTAAAGGTGTCGTCCATCGGATCATCACCGACCTCGCGGTCATCGACGTCACCGACTCCGGGCTCGTGCTGCGCGAGACCGCACCTGGGGTCAGTGTCGACGAGGTTGTCGCGGCGACAGGGGCGCGACTTGTCATCGACCCCCAGCTCGTCGTCGCCTCGGCCTCCTAGGCGGCATCGATGGGTCAGGGTTCGGGTGTGACCGACGACGCTTCATGGCGTGGGTTCGTCCACCACCTCCATCTCGACAAGGTCGAAGGCGGGATATACGAAGGTAGTTGCCTGCCGGGGCGGCTTGGACGTATTTACGGCGGCCATGTGGTGGCACATGCGCTCGTCGCGGCCACATCAGAGTCCGATCGGGGGCTCTCGCCGCTCTCGCTCCACCTGCACTTCTTGCAGGCGGGCGACTGCGCCGTGCGCGTTCGCTACGTGGTCACCGCGATCCGCTCGGGTCGGTCCTTCGAGCACTGGCAGGTGGTGGCCTCGCAGGGCGAGGCCGTTATCGCCAGTGCTGTGGTGGTTCTGCACCGTCCAGAACCGAGCCCGAGCCACACCACGCACAATCCGGACGACAGTGACCCCGATGAGCTTCCGGTCGAGATCTCCTTTCAGCGACTCGGGCTCCGGAGCGTGGTCAGGACTGGGTTCGACATTCGACGCGGGCTCACCTGGCAAGCCGATGAGGCGCCTGCACCGCCTTACCAGAACATGTGGTTCCGATGTGTCGACGAGATCCCCGATGACCCCATCACCCATGCGGCCGTGCTCGCCTGGGCCAGTGATCTCGAACTCACCTGGACGGCTGATCTTCCCTATCGGGAAGGATTCCATGGACGTCAGGCCACAAGCCTGGACCACGTCATCTACTTCCATCAGCCCATCGATATGACGCGCTGGTGGCTCCATCGACAGACGAGCCCCGCATACGACGATGCCAGGGCGCTCTCTCTTGGCGAAATCTATTCCCGCGACGGGGACCTCGCCGCCTCGGTGAGTCAGCGCTCATTGTTGCGCTTCACCGGGATACCCGATGAGGACCTAGGAGCGCCGCCGGTAGTGCCCGCCGACGGTGCCTCGTGACCACGTTTCGCGTGCCGTTTGCAGGCGAGGGCGCTGTGTCCAGACGTAGACGCCCGGTGGATAGAGTCATTCCCACTCGCACGCTAATAAGGAGCGCATGACCGTGAGCACCCCCGTGTCCGTCCCTGAACTTCTCCGGCTGCGAGCCCAGGCTCAAGGCGACTCCGTCGCCGTCACCTTCGAGGGCGCATCCGTCACGTATGCCGAGCTCGAGTCCCGCTCGGCATCGGTGCAGACCTGGCTCCAGGAGCGCGGTGTGGGCAAGGGCGACAAGGTCGCCATCTTCATGGTCAACTCCCTGGAGTTCCTCTACGCCTGGCTCGGTGTCGCCCGCGCCGGTGCCGTCGGGGTGCCTGTCAACACCTCGTCGATGGGGGAGGGGCTGCGCTACACGCTCTGGCACTCCGACTCCTGCGGCATCATCGCCGATCGCGACCTGCTCGTGACCGTCGACGAGGCCGATCCGGTCGAGGCGCTCACCTGGCGGGTCTCCTTCGGCGGTGACCACCCCGACACTGTCCCGTTCGCCGAGTTGCTCTCAGCTGCCCCGGCGTCAGAGTTCGTCGCCCTCGAGGCTGCCGACCCGATGAACATCATCTACACCTCCGGCACCACGGGGATGCCCAAGGGCGTCATCCTCAGTCACTTCAGCTACGTCAACACCGGCGCCTACTTCGCCGAGCACCTCGGGCTCACGTCTGAGGACATCCTGCACACGTGCCTGCCCCTGTTCCACTGCAATGCCCAGCAGACCACGCTGATGTCTGGTCTCCACCTTGGCGCGAAGGTCGTGCTCAACGGCAAGTTCTCCCTCAGCAACTTCTGGCGGTGGATCGAGGAGAGCGAGGCCACGGTTACCAACCTGCTCGGGGCGATGCTCGTGCTGCTGGCCAAGCTTCCTGAGAATGAGGGAGAGGCCAACAATCCGCTGCGCTACATCGTGTGCGCCCCGATCCCCGAGGCCCTGCACCGCCCGCTCGAGAAGCGCTACGGGGTCCGGCTTGTCGAGGGCTACGGCCTCACCGAGACGGGCACGATGGCGTGCATCAATCCGCCCGATGCCACCGAGCCTGGCACCTTCGGCCTTCCGTTGACCCACAACGAGTTGCGTATCGTCGACGAGAACGACGAGGACGTCCCCGACGGCACCCCGGGCCAGATCATCACCAGGACCCACTTGGCCAATGCCTATATGTCGGGCTACTACAAGGAGCCTGAGAAGACCGCCGAGGCCATGGCGGGTGGCTGGTTCCACACCGGCGATGCGGGGTATCGCCGTCCCGACGGCTACTTCGTCTTCCTCGACCGCATCAAGGACACCATCCGTCGTCGCGGCGAGAACATCAGCTCCTTCTTCATCGAGAAGGTCGTCGGTGATCACGCGCAGGTGCAGGAAGTCGCCGCTGTCGGGGTGCCTTCTGAACTGAGCGAGGATGACGTCGCGATCTTCTGTGTGCTGCAGCCCGGTGCCACCCTCACCGAGTCGGAACTCAGCGACTGGTGCGGCACCAAGTTGGGCGACTTCATGCGCCCGCGCTACATCGTGTTCCGCGAGTCCTTCCCCCGTACCGAGACCGGGAGAGTGCAAAAGTTCGCGCTGCGCGCGGATGGTGTCGTGGGCGCATGGGACCGCGAAGCCTCACAGTCGAGGACCACCACGTGATCCCCTCCTACGACGAGCTGCCGGTCCATCCCAAGCTTGGGCTGCCCCACTCCTGGGGGATCCTCGACCCTAACCTCGGCACGCTGTCAATCACGCAGCCCTCGGATATCGCGGCCGCCGCT
>CAFBND010000017.1_pt1 | contig 29197 bp, 27 predicted proteins | sample 7269171 | NCBI WGS metagenome assembly CAFBND01 (sample SAMEA6814083, study PRJEB35770) | uncultured Actinomycetes bacterium | biome: Freshwater; feature: Freshwater reservoir; material: water | place: Czech Republic | collected 2017-05-23 | depth 30m m | reverse complement strand
TCATTGATCTCTGCCACGTCCATGTCGTCGATGCTCAGCCCGCCGCGCTGGAGTGCGCGGCGAGATGCAGAGATCGGCCCGGTCAACATCAGGATGGGGTCATCGCCGACGACGGAGAATGAGTGGAATCGCGCTCGAGGGCGAAGGGAGAGTTCGGCGGCTTTCTCGGCGCTCATCACGAGCATCGCCGAGGCGGCATCAGCGAGCTGTGAGGAGTTTCCCGGTGTGATGGACCACGCGATTTCCGGGAAGCGTTCGCTTGCGGCGTCCGTACGAAACACAGTGGGCAGGCCGCTGAGCGTCTCTCTTGTGGTTCCCCGGCGGATCGTCTCGTCCAAGGTCACGCGACGAGGGCCGTCCGCCCCCGGTGCGGTCACGGGAATGATCTCCCGGTCGAACGCCCCGGAATCGGCGGCTGCCGCGGCGCGCGCGTGCGAGAGCGCTGAGTACTCGTCGAGCTCGTCGCGGGAGATCCTCCAGCGCGCCGCCACCAGCTCTGCCGCCACGCCCTGGGAGACGAGTCCGGGGGCGTAGCGCGCCTCGATGGAAGGGCCGTGTCCGTCTTGTCCCATCCGCCCGGAGCCCATAGGGACGCGACTCATCGACTCGATTCCCGCGACGACAGCAATGTCGTATGCGCCCGACATGATCCCTTGCGCCGCGAAGTGGACCGCCTGCTGACTCGAGCCGCAGCGCCTGTCGATCGTGGTGGCGGGCACTGACTCGGGCAGCCCGGCTGCGAGCCAGGCCACCCGCCCGGGGCAGGCCGACTGTTCGCCCACCTGGCTCACACAGCCGACGAGCACGTCGTCCACTAGGGCCGGGTCGATATCGCTGCGCGACATGAGCGCCTGGAGAGTCATGGCGAGCAACTCGACCGCATGGAGTCCCGCGAGAGCTCCGCCTGACTTGCCTTTGCCCACGGGGGTGCGCACCGTGTCGATGATGACGGCCTCGTGCAGGGTCACCTGTGCTCCTCGCGTTCTCCGGGGCCAAAATTTATGATAACTATAGTCCCGTAGTCCGGCAGCAGCCGTGGCACGCAATCCGAGAAGGCCGTGATGACCACGAGCAATGACGAAGCCCCACTCCTCAGCGCCGAAGGTGATGAGGACCACCCCCAGGCCGTCGGCAACACCTACGGTTCGGTCCGCGTTGTGCTCATCGACTCGGCGCGCTACTGCGATGCCCGCAACGGTAACGACGTCCTCGTCGTGGGGTCTTACGGCGGGACGCTTGCCGCTCGGTTGGTTGCCCCCCACAAGCCAGTCGGTGTGATCAGCCACGATGTCGGTATCGCCGCTGACGGCTCAGGAATCAGCGGGCTGCCCTACTTCGAAGCGCTTGGCATCCCTGCGGCGACGGTCGAGGGAGCCACGGCTGAGCTGGGCAACGCCCGGGACATGCTCGACCACGGAGTGATCTCTCGGGCGAACGTCCTGGCCGAACGATGCGGTGTGACACCAGGAATGAGCACAGCTGCCGCCGCGCGCCTTCTGGCTACGGTTGATCCCGGCAGCCGCGACGCGTCGACCAAGGTGCGCCGACAGGTCATTACGACCGATGAGGAGGGCCGTTCGATCGTCGTCACCGACTCCATCGTGTTCGCGCTCCCAGAGGACTCGGTCAATGTCCTGGTCACGGCAGGCCACACCGGCAGCACGGGGGCACGCTTCATCGAGCAGGTGTCTCCGTGGGGCTTCATCTGTGCCGACGGCGGGACCGCCAAGAACGGCTCCGGTACCGCTGGCCTTGTCCGACTCGACGAGGTTGGCCTGGCAGGTGCCTGCTACGACGTCATGACGGCCGCGATCGGCGACGCTTTCGATGCGTGGAGCCGCGGCCTGATCTCGACTGTCAATGACTGCGCCCATGCGCGAGGGGTGCGGGTCGGGCAACGCGTCGATGAGGCAGCGGCTCTCCTGTTGGCGGCTGTGGTCCCGCAGGGGTCCTCCTGATGGACGCACTCCTTGCGGAGCGAGCGGCTGGCCTGACCGCGCCATTCTGGGCCGCGGCGGGGCGAGGGCAGCTAGTCCGCCCGGTGTGCCGGCAGTGCCGACTCAGCCACTTCACGCCCAAGTGGTCGTGCCCCCACTGCCTCTCAGAAGACTGGGCCTACGAGGCGAGCACTGGTCGTGGCGTCGTCTACTCGAGCACGGTGGTGCATCGCGGTCCGGACCCGACGTGGCCCACCCCCTACGTGCTCGCGATCGTCGACATGGAGGAAGGCTGGTCGATGCTCAGCCGCTTGGTGGTCCCATCGCCGGGCGAGTGCGAGTCCTTCGGAGGCCGAACTGTCGATGTGATGTTCGAACCCGAGGGACGAGAGCCGAACCGGACCTTGCCGGTCTTCTCGCTGACAGGCTCCGCCACGTGAATGCGGGGCTCCACGTAAGCCGATGGGCCAAGCGCCAGCCAGACGCGTGTGCCCTGTTCGACGGCGAGCGGGAACGTACCTGGCGCGAACTCGACGATCGCACCAATCGGCTCGCCAATGGCTTGATCTCGGAGTTTCCCGTCAGGCCGGGCGAACGGGTGGCCCTCTTGACCGCCAACCGCATCGAAGTGGCGGAAGTGTTGGCCGCCTGCCACAAGGCGAGGGCTGTGTATGTGGGGCTCAACGTCCGCTTCGATGCTGACGAACTCGCTGCCGCCCTCGACAGTGCTGCGCCCGCGATCCTGCTCGTGGCGGGCGAATTCGCGGCTCAAGCGACCGCCGTGGCCACACTCCGAGGTATTCCCACGCTCGACCTCGACGACGACGGACCCCACGGGTACGAGGCGCTGATGGCGAATGCCGAGGCGACCGCGCCCGCCACGCTGCACCAGAGCAATCCGGGCGATGTGGCCTGTGTCGTGTACACATCAGGGACGACCGGGCGGGCGAAGGGCGTGACCTTTGACCATGCTGCCGTCCTGCAGCACGCAACGATCGCGTGTGTTGAATACGAGATCGGCGTCGACTCTCGCTACCTCGTGCAGATCCCGCACAACTCGAGTGTGAACATCACGATCGTGCCGTGCCTGGCGGCGGGAGCGGCCCTCGGATTCGCCGACAGTCGATCGTTCGACCCGTCGACCTTCGCCAGCCTTGTCGCCAGGGCGAAGGTCACGCACACGTTCCTGGTGCCGACACAGCTCATGCGCGTCCTCGACAAGCTCGCGGACGATGACACTCGCTTGTCGGGGTTAACGACTCTGGGTTACGGCTCCTCGCCCATCGCGCCCGACCGTTTGCGGCAACTCGTCGATCGCTACGGTCCGATCTTCATCCAGCTCTATGGCATGGCCGAGGTAGCCTCCATCGGCACCCTGTTGCGCAAGGACGACCACGTGCGGGCCCTTGCCACCGAGCCGCGATTGTTCGCGTCGGCCGGGCGGCCGTCGTGGGGGGTCGATGTGCTCGTCGTCGACGACGCGGGTGCGGAGGTCGCGCCCGGCGAACGCGGAGAGGTCGTGTTCAGCGGCTCACACATCATGCTCGGCTATTACCGCGATGCGGAGCGCACCGCAGAGGCGCTCGTGAACGGCCGGATGTATTCCGGTGACATCGGAATCGTCGACGATGAGGGGTACGTCTACATCGTCGACCGTAAGAAGAACCTGATCATCCGCGGAGGCCAGAACATCGCCCCGACGGAGATCGAGAACACGCTCTATCGGCACCAGGCAGTCCTCGAAGCCTGCGTCGTGGGGGCCCCGGACGACGAGTGGGGCGAGCGAGTCGTGGCGGTGGTCACTCTCAGACCCGGCAAGCACGCGAGCGAGACGGAGTTGTTGGACTTCGTCAACGCCTCGGAGTTGGCCCGCTTCAAACGTCCCGAGCAGATCACGGTGGTCGAAGCAATCCCCAAGAACACCGTGGGGAAGATGGACAAGTCGCAGGTGCGAGGCTGGTATTGGACCGACGGACGTGCCGTGTGAGAACTCTCGATCCCTTCCGCGATGTGGCGATCGTGGGCATAGGCAAGACCGCGATGGCCCGGCGTCTGCCCACCAACACGATCTCGGCATGCTTGCAGGCGCTCACGATGGCCGTGGCCGACGCCGGTCTTAGCGTCAATGACATCGATGGGATCTCGGCTCGTTGGCCAGGGCCGGGCGGCACTACCTTCATCCCTGGCTCCTCGGACTGGGGTAGCTTGCTGGGCATACCGTTGCGCTGGATCAGCGACACGTACCCGCAGGGCATTCCAGCGGCATTGGACGCCGCATGCGCGATTGCCGCCGGCCAGTGCGAAGTCGCCGTCGTCGTGGGAGGACAGGCCGGTGTGCTCGGCTCCGCTGGGGTGGCCTCATACACTCGGCCGGATAACGAGTTCATAGCGACGTGGGGCTCGATCACTCAGGCGCAGTTTGCCCTCGTGGCGCAGGTGTACTTCGATCGGTTCGCGCCGGATCGCGAGCGACTCGCCGGCCTGGCGGCCACCATCCGAAACAGTGGTTCGGTGAATCCTGAGTCGGTCATGGCGGGCCGCGGCCCTTATACGGCTGCCGACGTGCTCGCCTCGCCTCTGGTCGCGTCGCCGTTTCACCTGCTTGAAGTCTGTCTGGCTACTGAGGGGGCGGCGGCCATCGTGCTGACCACCATGGAGCGTGCCCGGGACTGCCGGGCTGTCCCGGTGCGGCTCTTGGGTGGCGCCTGCGAGTGGTACCGGCAGCAGTACGTCGATCCGCCTCGCTACGACGAGGTCGGGCGGATCGGAGTCGACGCTTCTCGGCGCGCGCTGGGCCAAGCCGGGTTGACGGCGGTTGATATCGACGTACTGGAACTCTACGACATCAATATCTTCGAGGTGGTGCGTCAGCTGGAGGTCCTGGGACTCTGCGCCGAAGGCGAGGGGACGGACTTCGCCAGTGAGCGAGGAATCGACTCGGCAGGAACGCTACCCATCAACACCGATGGCGGCTTGCTCTCGAATGCGCACATCGGTTGGGGTGGGCCAACTCTGAAGATCATCGAGGCCGTCCACCAACTCCGTGGCAGCGCTCGCTCGGGGCAAGTCGAGGGCGCGCGTACGGCACTTGTGACCGGAGCCGGCTCTGGCGCGCAGTATCACAATGTGATGGTTCTCGGAACCGACTGAACATCGGCACCGAGGCTTGGTCTATCGGAGGGCAACTCATGGCGTCATCGAACATGCTCACTCGCCTGGCTTCTTCTCGCCCTGCGGCTTCCATCGATGAGTTGCGGTCGCGCGCTCGAAGTCGCCTACCTCGGCCGGTCTTCGACTTCATCGACGGTGGGGCCGACGACGAGGTGACATTGCGGGCCAATCGCAAGGACTTCGAGCGCCTCACCTTTCGGCCTGATGCGCTCATAGACGTGAGTCTGCGGAGCCAGTCAACGACGGTTCTCGGTCAGGTGGTGTCGTCGCCGGTCCTGCTGTCGCCGTGCGGCCTCGCCCGGTTGGCTCACCGAGACGGTGAACTCGCTGCGGCCCGCGCCGCGGCAGAGTTCGGGACTGTGTTCACGCTGAGCACCGCCTCAAGCTTCAGTATCGAAGAGGTAGCAGCGGCCGGCTCCGGCACGAACTGGTTTCAGCTCTACGTCTGGCAGGACCGGGAGGCGACTCGGGCGCTGGTCCAGAGGGCGCAAGCGGCCGGGTATGCGGCCTTGTGCTTCACGATCGATGTTCCTCTCTCCGGTAAGCGAGAGCGCGACCTCAGGCACGGAATGACCATTCCCCCGAAGCCCACGGTTCGGAGCCTGCCGCACTGGGCACGTCATCCGATGTGGGTCCGGCAGGCCCTTCTCGGCGACCCCATCACCTTCCGCAACTTCGTCGGGCAGGCCGCAAGCGACTCAGCGGTCGCCCTCGGGACCTTCGTCAACCGGCAGCTCAATCCAGCGATGTGCTGGGACGACCTCATCTGGCTTCGTGAAATCTGGGATGGTCCGCTGATCGTGAAGGGTGTTATGTCGGGGCGTGACGCTCGTCGGGCGGTCGACCTCGGGGCTGAGGCGGTGGTCGTCAGCAACCACGGCGGGCGCCAGCTAGATGGGCTTCCCTCCAGTGTCTCGGTTCTTCCTGAGGTCGTCGCCTCGGTGGGGAGTGATGCGGAGGTCTACCTTGACGGCGGGGTGCGCCGCGGTTCTGACGTGGTCAAGGCCCTGGCTCTCGGCGCTCGTGCCTGCATGGTCGGCCGCCCCTGGGTCTTCGGGTTGGGCGCGGGCGGCCAGGCAGGAGTGTCCCGGGCCTTGGAGGTCTTCCGTTCCGAGATTGACCGGGCCCAAGCCTTGATCGGAAACACCGATCTCACGACGCTTACGCCGGAAGTGCTGCGGACTGCCTGAAGGACCCGCTCAGGCTCAGTGTCGGAATGCCTCTTCCAACCAGGCCGCACGCACGGCGCGACTGATCTTGGCGTCCACCACGAGCGGACCGTCCATGCTGATCAACTCGGCCTTGAGTAGGGCCATATCGTCGTCGGTGCGGAGGGTGACCGCTCGCGAGCCCACAGCACGGGCAATGGTCGTGAAGTCGGTGTCCGGGAACACGGACAAGTCCTCCGACAGTTCGAAGAGCCTGAGGATCTGCAGTTCCGACCCGTAGGCTGCATCGTTCAGCACCACGACCACGAGCGGGATCTGATAGCGAACCACCGTCTCGAGGTCGCCCAGGCTCATGAGCAGGCCACCGTCTCCAATGAACAGAACGGTCTGGTGCTCGGGGTTGGCGACGGCTGCACCCATGGCCATGCCGATTCCGAGCCCGATGGAGCCAAAGTCGATGCCGCACACGAAAGATCTGCCATCCGGAACGCGCATATAAGCCACGGGGTAGCCGAAGAAGTGTCCGGCGTCGGTCACAACGGTGCGTTGGACTGGAAGCGTCCTGTCGAGTTCGATCACCAGGCTGCGCGCGTCGAGCACGTCGAGTTCTTCGACCTTGACGAACTCGCTCTCGGGTGTGAAGCCCTCGAGCGACTCGTTGGCGCGCGGTCGATAGCCTTCGCGTTGCACGCTGCGTGCACGTAGTTCGCTGGCGAGCGCACCCACAACCTCGGCCGCATCGCCGGGCAGACTGATCACACCGTCGCCGGTCGTGCGTTCGGGCACGACGTCACACCGCACGACCCGGGCGCCGGGGCGTAGCAGGTTGCCTCTCATGGTGGTGAAGTCGTTCATGCCGGCACCGACCACGAGCACAACATCAGCCTCGCCGACTATGGTCGCGGACAGGTTGCTCCCGAGACCACCGACCACTCCGACGCTGAACGGGTGCTCGCCGAAGAGCCCCTTTCCCCTCAGTGATGTGCCGAAGACAGCGCCCACGCGATCGCCGACCTCGATCAAGAGCTCGGCGCAGCCGGCCTCGACCGCACCCCGGCCGCCGATGATTACCGGTCGCTTGGCCGAGCAGAGCAGGTCGACTGCTGCCGTGATCGCCGCCGCGTCACTGCTGTTGCCGAGGGTGAGCGCGACCTCGGGTGGCTCGTCATTCCAGGCGATCCATTCCATCTCCTGCACGTCGACCGGCATATTGAGCCCGACAGGCCCGCGCGATGACCGGGCAAGTCGCAGCGCGCCTATGACGTCGGAGAAAGCCGTCGCAGGATCACGAAGTTGGATCAAGGGCACCTCGGCGGCGCGGAAGATGGCCTCATGGTCTACGTCCTGCGGCCACCCCTGCTGGAAGGAGGCAACGTCCCCCACCATGAGCAGCAGCGGGGTGCGTGCCTTTCGCGCGGTGACTAGTGCTGTCATCGCGTTGGTCACGCCGGGTCCCTGGGTGGTCGTGCAGACGCCGACGTCACCGGACACGCGGGCGTAGCCGTCGGCCATGGCGATCGCCGCCGACTCGTGCCGCGTGCCGTAGTAGCGCTGCTCGAGATCTCCTGACCAATACGTGAGCAGACGCAGGTTGCCATCGCCCATGAGGCCGAAGACTGTGGAGACCGACTCTTCCTGCAATGCGTGGGCGATCGCTTCATAGACCTTCATGAGTCAGCGGTCCTGTCCATGTCGATGAGTCGTGGTGAGAGGTTGAGGATCCGCTGGGCGTTGCCGCCCAGGATCAGATGGAGGTCGTCCTCGGGAATACCGAGGGAGCGCAGCGCAGAGATCTCTTTCGCAGGCGATGCAGTGGGCCAGTCGGAAGCGAAGAGGATCCGGTCACTTCCATGCTCGTCGATGATCCGACGGAGTAGCGACGGATCGAGCGTGCCGACCGACGGTGGCCAGGAGGTGTCGAAGTAGACGGGTTCGCCGATGAGGTTCCGCATTGCGTTGTCGATGTGCTGGTAGCCGCCGAAGTGGCAGGCGATGAGAGTCAGAGTCGGCAGTGCGCGGGCGATGTCCCTCACCATCTCGGGAGTCGCCTGGGAGCCATCGCCGCCGCCGCCCGCACCGACATGTGCGATGACCGGATAGCTGCCGGCGAGGGCTTCGAGGACATCGAACAGGCCCGTGTCATCGAGGCGATACTTTTGGAATGTCGGGTGCAGTTTCACCCCTGACACGTGGCTGGCGCGGAGGGAGGCAAGGTTGTCCTCGACGCTGCGACGAGGGTGGATCGTGCCAAAGGGGATGAGGCGCGTCCGGTCGATCTGGCCGATGAAGGTGTTGGCCCGTTCAAGATGTTCAGGGTCATGGGCGACCGCGAGGCAGACGGAGTAGTCGATGTCGCCCGCGTCTTGCGCGGCATACAGACCGGCTATCGTTCCGTCCCCTTGAAGCGGCATGTCAGGGATCGCGCCCTCAAGTGCGCGCGCGGCGATCTTGTCGGGCCACACATGGTTATGCATGTCAACGATCACAGTTTCGCCAACTCCCCTCCGTCGATGGTGTAGCAACTGCCCGTCACGAAGTCCGAGAGTGGCGAGGCCAAATAGCAAGCCAAAGCAGCGACCTCGTCGGCCTCGCCCATCCGCCCCGCAGGGATCTTGCGTACTCGACGCCGGAGCGTCTCCGCGTCGTCCAGCACAGCTCTTTGGGCATCGGTGGCGAAGCCACCGGGGGCGATCATGTTCACGCAGATTCCGTCCTTGGCCCATTCGGCCGAGAGCGCCTCGGTCAGACGCAATAGGGCTCCCTTGGAGGATGAATACGCCGCGAGGCCCGGCTTTCCGCGCAATGAGGACAGGGAGCCGATGTTGATGACCTTCCCGCTTCTTTGCGCTCGGAGATGTGGCCCAGCCGCTTGAAGTAGCGCTACCGGGGCCAGGAGATTCACGTCGATGACGTGACGCCACTGCTCCAGCGGCATGGTGTCGAACGAGCTGGCCGGTGCGATGCCGGCGTTGTTGACCACGATGTCGAGGCGGCCGAACGCCTCCAACGCCTGGGGCACGAGCTTGCTGACCTGCTCGATGTCGGCGACGTCGCAACGCTGCGCGACGACGAGGCCGTCGAACTCCTCGGCGAGGGCGGCGAGGTCATCAACGCTCCTCGCGGCGGCCAGGACGGAGGCGCCCTCGATCGCCAGCCCGCGTGCGATCGCTCGCCCGAGGCCGCGGCTTGCGCCCGTCACGATGGCTACCGACCCAGAGAGACCGAGATCCACGTCAGCTCACCTCGTGAGCGAGTTGGCGGGCGATGCCCAGCCGAAGGACCTCACTTGCACCTTCGTAGATCCGCATCGGTCGAGCTTGTCGCTGACACCGTTCCAGCCGTGAGTCTTTGATCAGGCCCCATCGGCCGCACACCTGCACGCATCGGTCCACAACTCGGGTGCACGCTTCTGTCGCCGCCAGCTTGGCCATCGATGAGTACTCAAGGTGGGCCAACGGGTCCGTGCGTGCTAGCTCAGCTGCCCTGTAGGTGAGTAACCTGGCCGATTCGACGTCGACCCAGGCGTCAGCCAGGAGTCCCGCTACCGGACCGAGCCGGATTAGCGGGCGACCAAACTGCTCGCGCGACCGCGCGTGCCGCGTCGCCTCTTCGAGCGCGACCTGCGCGAGACCCACCGCTGCGGCCGCGACCGATGCTCGGAAGACCGCAAGGGTCGCCAGCACTGGCTTGAGGCCCTCACCGGGCGCACCGATCCGGGCCGATTCCGGCAAAGTGACGTCGACGAGGTGCACGTCGCCGAGCAGGTGCGGGGCGCCTAGCTCCGGGCTTGGCTCAGTGGTGAGCCCCGGTGTATCTGCCGGGACGAGGAACGCGGACAGGCCGACGTCTCCTTCCTGCGCGAGCACGATGTAGTAGCCCGCGACGCCAGCGTTGGAGATGAACGACTTGTGCCCGTTGAGCGTGATCCTTCCATCGGCCAGCTGCGCGCGTGTGGATACGTTCTTGAGGTCCGAGCCGGCCAGTGGCTCGCTGAGTGCGAGTGCGGCCAGCACCTCGCCGCTCGCGACTTTCGGGAGCCACTCGCGGCGCTGGGCGTCCGTCCCTGCCATCGTGATGGCGAAACTGCCGATCCCCTGCAGCGCGAACAGCGAGTCAGCCGCCGAGCACACGCCCATGAGAATTTCGCGCACGATGCAGATCGCGACCGGGTCGACGCTCTCGTTTCGGCCCCCATAGGCGGCTGGAACCACCAGCTCCCAGAGACCACTGCCGCGCAGGATGGAGTAGACCTCGGGATGAAGACCGCTGGAGTTGTCTGCTTCGATCGCGATGGCCGCCAGTTTCTTAGCGGCGTCGTGGGCTGCCTGACGTACGCCTTCGTAGGCGGGATCGAGCAGGGTGAGGGCGCCCATGGTCACTCCTAGTCATCGGTCCCGGCAATGGAACTATGATATCCATGAACCTAGATGTTGTGCTCGAGAGGGGTGTCGTTCGGTGGCGAGCCAAGGGGTCGAGAAGCAGACACAGTTCGTGCACACCAGCCGCGGACGCATCATGGCCATGGACTCCGCTTACGACGTAGCCCCAGGCAACATGTCCCGGGACGTCGTCGTCAATGCTTCCTACTGCGGAGTTCTGCCTGCCCGGTTCATCGCCGAACACCGACCGCGCGCCGCGATCGGGGTCGACTGCGGCATCGGACCGGAGGGTGCGTCGATTGCGGGCCTCTGGTACCTGGAGGCGCTGGGCATTCCCGCAGCCGTTGCCGACGTGATGACTGTGCGCCTAGGAGATGGGGCCGATCTTTACTCACAAGGGGTAATCAGCTTCGCCAACCAACTCGCGGTGGACCGGGGTGTTCGCGGAGGGATGCTCGTCAGCGATGCGGCTTTCCTCTTGTTGACCCAAGACGCCGAGGACGCCAGCGCATCCCAGGTCACCAACCGCACCGTGCTCGAGTCGGGGCCCGACGGCCGACTGATCGTGGCCACGGACTCGATCGCCTTCGGGCTGCCGGAGGATCGGGACCGTAATGTACTGGTGACGGCCGGGCACACCGGTCGCAGCGCCGTGCCCTACCTCATGTCGGTCCATCCCTTCGGCTTCATCTGTTCCGACGGAGGCGGGGGTCGGGATTTCTCGGGCGCCGCTGGCCTCGCGATCGTCGAGGAGTTCGGCCTGGCAGGTGCCACGGTGGATGCCAGGACGTCGCGGATGGGAAGCGGAATCAGCACGTGGAATGACGGCATCATCAGCGCGTGCAACGCGCCAGCTCGCCTCGCTGGCGTCGACATCGGGATGAGGGCCCAGGAGGCAGCCCGGCTCTTGGTCCGCGTCAGCCCGGCATAACCCAATGCACCCCCCCCGCCACTGGAGAGGATTCCCGTGAACGACCCCACGACGGAGCCGGACGACGTCATCGCCGAGCGACTCGGTGACGCCATGTGGATCAGATTGAATCGGCCTGAGCGCAAGAACTCCTACGACGCTGAGATGGCCGGTCGGCTCGGTGCCGCGATCAAGCAGGCTGCTACTTCCGACGCGATCGCCATTGTTATCACGGGCAGCGGGGACTCCTTCTGCGCTGGCGGCTTCCTCGGCCAGCTCAGCGAGCCCGACCCGATCCAGCTTCGTTCTCTGTTCTTCGGTTCGCTGGATCTCTTCGAGTTGATCCGAACGGCTCCCCAGCCAGTGATCGCTGCAGTCAATGGGGTGGCGGCTGGCGGCGGCAACGAGTTGGTCGTTGCGTGCGACCTCGCCATCGCCGTGGAGTCGGCTACTTTTGGTCAGACGGGCGTGAAGATCGGGAGCGCCCCGGTGCTTGGAGCGACAAACCTCCTCTCCATCTCCATCGGCGAGAAGCGTGCGAAGGAGGTGGCGTTCCTGTGTCGCAAGTACTCCGCTGCGGAGGCCAAGGAACTGGGGTGGATCAACCAGGTCGTGCCGGAGGGCGAGCTGGAAAGTGCCGTCGAATCCATGGTCGCCGAACTGGCACGGATGAGCCCGCGGTACCTCGAGATCGCCAAGAGCTCGTCGAACGTCTGGTGGAACGCGTGTCGTGACAACTACGTTCAATCACTTGGCATGTTGGTGCAGGCGATCGGCTCAGCGGACATGCGTGAAGGAGCAACCGCCTTTCTCGAGAAGAGGCCTCCCCGCTTTCCTCGCCGAGGAGGGGTCTGAGACCTGATGCGCAGCTATACGGAATTCGCCCCCACGTTCGCTGATCGCGCCACATGGACCCTGCCCTACGTGTTGCGCGAACGTGCAGCGTCGCACGGGAACCGGGTGTATCTCGACGTACCGGATAGTGCGGTCACGCTGACCTATCGCGAGATCCATGACATGGCCGAAAGGATCGCATCGGGGTTCGTGACGCGAGGACACGAGGTGGGCGAGCGAGTCGTCATGATGATGCCGAACTGTCCCGAATACATTCTTGCCTGGCTTGGCACGTCGCTTGCCGGACTTGTCGAGGTGCCGATCAACACCGCGTATCGCGGCACGTTCTTCGAGCATCAGGTTCGAACCGTCCAGGCCACTGCCGCAGTCGTCTCCGTCGAGTTGGCAGAGCGGTTTGTCGAATCCGCGTCCGAATGTGCCGGAGTGCGCCACATCTATGTCGTCGGGCCAGAAGGCGATGAGCGTGACGCCTCACTCGAGGCCTTGCGGGCGTGCGGCTACGTTGCGGAGCCCTTCGGAGCGCTTCTCGATGCGGATGTTGTGGCGCTGCCGCAGCCGCGTTCGCAGGACCTCGCCGCGATCTTCTTCACGTCCGGGACGACGGGGCTCTCTAAGGGGGTTGCCATGTCGCACTCCCATCTCTACTTCTTCGCTGACCAAGGGGTGAGCCTGGTTCGCCTCACCGAACGCGACGTCTACCTCTCGGTCGGGCCGCTGTTCCACGGCAACGCGCAGTTCCTTGCCGCCTACCCCGCGATGATCACCGGTGCTCGCTTTGTGTTGCACGAGAAGTTCAGCGCAAGCAACTGGACGCGCTGGATCCGGGAAAGCGGAGCGACGGTCACGAACCTTGTGGGAGTCATGTCGGACTTCCTGTGGAAGCAGGCACCCAAACCCGACGACTCGGACAACGAGCTGCGTTGCGTATGGGCCGTCCCGAACCCGTCCGCCATCCAAGATGAGTTCAAGGCAAGGTTCGGAATCGCTGAACTGGTCGAGAACTTCGGCCTCACCGAGATCTCCATGCCGGTGCTTACACCCTATGGGGTGCCGCGGCCCAAGGGCGCCGCCGGGCTTGGTGTGACCGACTGGTTCGATATCCGCCTGGTCGACCCGGACACGGACGAAGAGGTGCCGGACGGCGAAGTCGGCGAACTCGTTGTCCGGCCGAAAGTGCCGTGGACGATATGCAACGGGTACTTCAACATGCCAGAACGTACTGCCGAGGCCATGCGGAACCTCTGGTTCCATACGGGCGATGGTCTGCGTCGCGATGCGGACGGCTGGTACTACTTCGTGGACCGCCTCAAGGACGCCATCCGGCGCCGTGGCGAGAACATCAGTTCCTACGAGGTCGAGCAGGCAGTGCTGAGCCTGGAGCAAGTTGCGGAGTGCGCGGTGATCGGCGTCCCGGCGGATGGCCAAGCCGCAGAGGACGAGGTGATGGCGGTGGTGGTGCTCGCAGAGGGCGCGTCCCTAGATGCTGTTGAGTTCTGGGCGCAATGTGAGCGGCGCATGCCGCACTTCGCCGTTCCTCGCTACTTGCGTGTCGTCGACCAGCTGCCGAAGACGCCCTCGGGCAAGGTCCAGAAGGCGCCGCTTCGGGCTGACGGAACCGGGGAGGCTCTGGACCGCACCCGTGCGTGACACCTGGGCTGGCCGAACTTTCCGGCCCGTCTGCCCTCCCGCGTGCCGTGGTGATCTCGACTTGACCTCACCGAATCTATGCATATAGTTATCTTGTTATATCGGTCTGCGTAGGGAGTTGCCGTGTCCGTCCTGAGTCCCGACCAGAGTGATGCCCTGGTCTCCACCGCTGCGGACTTCGCGCGCAACGAGATCGCCCCGCGCGTTGAGGAGTACGACGCTGCCGAGACACTGCCTCGCGATCTCCTCGACAAGATGAGCGCCCTTGGCCTCTTCGGTGGCGTCATTTCGGAGGCTGATGGCGGGCTCGGCCTGGACTTCGTCACATATTCCCGCGTCGTCGAGGAGATCTCGAAGGTCTGCAACGCGATGGGGTGTCTCATCTCGATGCCCTCGGGTCTGGTGGGCGCGAGCATAGAGCGCTTCGGAACCGCCGAGCAGAAGGCTAAGTGGCTCGTGCCGCTGGCTCAGGGCCTGCACTTCGGCGCCGCGGGAGTTACCGAGCCACGGTCAGGCAGCGATGTGGCGGGGATGACGACGACATATCGTCGTGAGGGTGAGGGCTTCGTGATCAACGGTGCCAAGGCATGGATTACCAACATCGACATCGCCGAATTCTTCGTCACTTTCGCGAGCATGGACAGGTCACTCCGTCACCGCGGCGTCACTGCATTCCTTATTCCCCGCAACACCCCCGGGCTGTCGGTCGCCCCGTACAACAACAAGTTGGGATTCCGGCCGCTCTGCAGTGGTGATCTTGTGCTGTCGGATGTCCGGGTGGGTCCCGAGGCTGTGCTCGGGGCCGAGGGCGAAGGGTTCCCCGTCGCCATGACCGCGGTGGAGCGTGGGCGATTGGGAGTGGCCGCTCGAGCCTTGGGTGTAGCCGAGGCCTGCCTCGATGAGGCGCGGTCATTCGCTCAGGGCCGGGAAGCCTTCGGCCAGGCCATCTCTGAATTCCAAATCGTCCAGTCCAAGATCACCGACATGGTGGTGGGAATCGAGACGACCCGGCTCCTGGTGAAGTCAACCGCCGAGGTCCTGCAGCGAGGCGAGCGAGCGCGGAAACTCACCAGCATGGCCAAGATGTATGCCACTGACGTGGCGTTCCGGTCGGCAACCGACGCCCTGCAGATCCATGGTGCGTCCGGGGTCTCCAGCGAGTTCAAAATCGGGCGCCTCTTCCGCGATGCCAAGGTTCTGCAGATAGTCGAGGGGAGCAACGATCTCCACCGGGCGCTCATCGCCGAGATGGAGTTGGGGCTCCGAGCCACCTCGTGATCACTCGGACGCTAGACATCGGAAGGGGACGACGTTGAAGGTCGCCGTCATCGGGGCCGGGATTATGGGCAGCGGCATCGGACAGATCGCCGCGGCTGCCGGACACGAGGTAGCCCTTCAGGATGTCTCTGAAGCGTCCTTGCAAGCGGCCGATGCCGCCATCAGCACGAGTCTGGCTCGGCTGGTGAAGGCGGGTAGGTCAACCGAGGCGGAATCTGCGGGATCGAAGTCTCGGATCCACCTCGTGACAGAGATCGCGCAAGCTGTTTCCGAAGCCTCGGTTGTGATCGAGGTAGTCCCAGAGCGACTCTCAGTTAAGCACGCTGTCTTTGCCGAGATCATCGCGCGTGCTCCTGCAGAGGCACTGCTGGGTACCAACACCTCCCAACTGTCGATCACATCAATTGGGACCGTCCTCGGCGATCGCGCAGCAAATCTCGTGGGCATGCACTTCTTCAACCCACCCGTGATGATGCAGCTGATCGAACTCGTCCGCGGCCTGCTCACCAGTGACGAGACGATTCAGCGCGCGCGCGAGTTCGCGACCGGACTCGGCAAGCAAGTCGTGGTCTGCCAGAAGGACAGCCCCGGCTTCCTGACCAGCCGCATCTCGGCCATCATGCGACTGGAGTGTCTGCGGATGCTAGAGGAGGGGCTCGCCAGCCCGGAGGACATCGATACGGCGATCAAGCTGGCCTTCAACCACCCGATGGGCCCCCTGGAGCTCGGCGACTTCAATGGTCTCGACACCTACCTCGATGCAGTGAAGGGGCTCGCCGAGGCGCACGGTGATCGATTCACGCCCACCGTGAACCTGCGCAACATGGTTGCGGCGGGGAGGCTGGGTCGAAAGACCGGCCACGGCTTCTACCGCTACGACTCGGACGGCAAGCGAATCTCCCCATGAGCACGTCGAAGGAAATGGGGACCGGTATTGGGCGTGAGCTGACGGCGGTTCGTTTCGTTCTGGGCGACGACGGGGTGGCGCACGTAACCCTCAACCGCCCCGAATCGGCCAATTCCCGGAATCAGCAGATGCGGGATGAACTCGGCTTCGTGTATGACTTTGTTGCGGCGGCTCCGAATGTGGCCGTGCTCGTGCTCACTGGGGCGGGTGATCGGTTCTTCTGCGCCGGCATGGATCTGAAGGAGACCATTGAAGGCGAGACATCCGAACAGCGCCGTGATCGTCTTCGGTCAAGTCGTGACATCGACGCGCTGGCGACCTTGCCCGTGCCTACGATCGCGGCGATCAACGGCTATGCACTTGGCGGGGGCTTAGAGATGGCCTTGGCCTGCGATCTGCGCATCGTGGCCGATGACGCCCAGATGGGTCTTCCTGAGCTCAGGCATGGTCTCGTTCCCGGCGGCGGCGGAACCCAACGGCTACCGCGGTTGATTGGATCGGCACGAACGCTGGAGATGCTTTACCTGAGTTTGCACGTGGACGGGCCTCGCGCGGTAGAACTGGGAATCGCCAATCGCAGCGTGCCGCGAGCCGAACTTGCGGGAGCCACGCAGGAGATTGCGACTCTGATCGCGGCGCAGCCTCGTGAGGCCACTCGGGCGGCGAAGGCTCTTGTGCTCGCCAGTGCTCAGACGAGCCTTGCAGAAGGCTTGGCGCTCGAACTCGAGGTGCTTCTCGAGCTCCTTGAGGCGCGATCTTCGACCGATCGACCGCACTAGGGCGCTATGTCACCCCACCGCAGCAGGGCGTCGATCGCACCTGGGTAGTTCTCCAGGGTGTACCGGCGGAAGGCGCCCACGTGTTTTGCCATGCTTGCCGTTGCCGCCTCTACATCTGACTTCTCAATTGCGTTGGCGATATCCCGATGCGCCTTGAGCACAGCGCGGCGGCGCTCGATTGGAAAGGAGATTCCGAGCCGCGATCCATCGGTGATGCGGTCGAGCGAACCGATAAGCAACATGAACACTGGGTTGGCGGAGCCCTCGCCGACGTGATGGTGAAACCGCTCGTTCTCCTCCAAGAAGACGTCAAGGTCTTCGAGGTTGGCCTCCATGCGGTCGACCGACGCCCGGATCTGGGCGACGACTTCCTTGCTCGCCGACTTCGCCGCCATACCGGCTATCGCGGGCTCTAGTACCACTCTCACCTCGAGGATCGCGCCGAACGAGGTGCCGTTCAGTTCGAGAAACAGTCCGAGAGTCCCGGCCAGGTCGTGGGCGTCAGGCTCGGCAACTACGGGGCCGCCACCTGGCCCAGGTTTCACGGTCAGCACTCCGTTCATCTCCAGGAAGCGCAGGGCCTCCCTTAGGGTGCCGCGACCGACACCGTAGAGAGTGAGCATGTCTTTCTCGCCCAGCAGCTTGGTTCCCGGCGGACTCTGATTCCGCGAGATCTCCTCGACGATCTGCTGCGCCACCGCCATAGCGATCTTCGGTCGTCGGGGGCGCCTGAGGGCACGCACCGGGGTCCGCTCATCGACGATCGGGCCACCGTTGAGCTCAGACATATGAATATCCTAGATCCTTTAGCCGAGGAAAGCGGTTTTAGTGGCGTTTTGCTCGACTATCGATGGGAAGGCATACCTGGGGGAGTGGGTGTCGGAAGAGTTTCGCGGCATTGAGATGAGTGATCTGGCGAATCTCGTCGACCGGTATGTCGCGGTAGTGCTGCTCGATGTAGGCCTGGGTATCGGGCCACGTCGAGTCGGCGTGGGGGTAGTCCACTTCGAACAGGATGTTATCGACCCCGATACGGTGCCGGCCGGCAAGGCTCGAGGGGTCGTCGATGGTGCAGAACCAGAAGTTTCGTTGGAGGACCTCGGTGGGGCCAATCTCTTTCGATAGCCACTGAAGGTGGTTCTCGCTCGACTGAGCCATCATGTAATCGAGCCGGTCCATGAGCATCGGCACCCACCCGATGCCACCTTCGGCCAGTGTGATCTTGATGTTGGGGAAGCGTAGGGGTATTCCCGACCACAGCCACTCCGCGCACGTGTTCAGCGACAGGGCCGGGAACAAGGTGGCGCCGAGGTGGTGCTGAGGAGCATCCGCTGGCATCGGAGTGAGGCCGGTCGAGCCGACGTGGAGGCAGATGATGGTGTCGGTCTCTTCGCAGGCGCGCAGAATCGGGTCCCAGTAGTCGGAGAAGATCGACGGCAGACCAATTCGATGAGGCTGTTCAGGCAAGGTAACTGCCGTGATTCCGCGCGCGGCGTTGCGTCGGATCTCGGCCGCACCCCGCTCGGGGTCGCGAAGCCACGTGATGCCGAGCGGGATGAAGCGCTCCGGCGCGGCGCCCCACCATTCCTCTGCCATCCAGTCGTTCCACGCCTGCATGACGGCGAAGCCGAGATTGGCGTCCTTCGTCCGGGCGAAGACCGAGCCGCAGAAGCCGGTGATCTGGGAGGGGAAGTTGAGCGATGCCCAGACTCCGTTGATGTCCATGTCGAGCACGCGTGCCAGGGGATCGAAGCAGCCGCGACGCATCTCCTCGAAGTTGGCTGCCTGTAGCAGCCAGTCCTCCTTCGGGCGACCGGAAACTGCGTTGAGACCGATCTGCTTGAACCGGTTGCCGTCGTACTCCCAGGCCTCTGTTCCGTCCTCGTCTGTGACCACGCGTGGGATCAGATCTGAGAACCGGTCGGGCACGCGGCCGACGAAGAGCTCCGGTGGCTCGACGATGTGGTCGTCCACGGAAATGACTGTGTACTTGACCTCACGCGGTTCCGGGTCGGGCAGCAGCGCGTGCGTCCCGCGCCGCGGTCCCGTCACCTCGAGAGGAGCGGCGTGGGTCACAATCGGCTCGGAAGCGGAGAGCCTATTCGAACTATTCATAATCATAGATTCGCATTCGCCAGCATGCTTGTCAAGAGGCATTGACGCTCGGAAAGTTCATGCATATCATTCTAAGAAATGCGCTGACATGGAGAGTTGTCGTGACTGGAACTGTGACCGAAGCAGAGATGATCGACAACGTCGTCGTTGCCTGTCGTGGGCTGGCCCAATTCGGTATGGGCGACCTCATCGGTGGGCATGTGAGCCTGCGCGTGCCGGGCGAGGATGCCTACTTCTGCAACACCTTCGACCGAACTCTCTCGGAAGTCACAACTGACGACGTGGTGAAAGTCGCCTTCGACGGATCGGTACTGACCCCGGGTCGATACGTCAGCCTCGGGCTCACGTTCCATACCGGCATCTACCAGTTACGACCTGACGTCAACGCCATTGTGCACACGCATGGGTACTGGATCACGACGCAGGCGGCGTTCGCGCGGCCTCCGCTGATGTGGCACAACCTGGCGACGTTCTTCCACGATGACTGCGCGATGGTCGAAGACGACTCCTTCGAGGCGATCGCACCGGCGCTGGGCACCAAGTCGACGATCCTCATTCCCTGGCACGGTGCGATCACGGTTGCCGACACGCTGTCAACCGCCGCCGGGCTTCACCACACGCTCGAGTACATCTGTCGCTTGGACGTTCAACTCGCCAACACCGGCGCCCAGCCGATGCCGCCTGACATGGTGTTGAAGATGAGAGAACTCGTGACCCGGGCGGGCTACTTGGAGGAGACGTGGCAGCTTCTTCGTCGTGCGGGGCATCGGGCGCTTGCCGCTGAGCGCTAACGCCCGATGCGCGCCAATCGAAGCGTCAGTAGTGGATGTCGAGCTCGATGCGTCGCTGCTTAATCTGCCATCCCACGTCCGTTTTCACGAACTGGTCGCGGTAGAGGCCGCTTGCCTGCAGTCGGATGACGTTGTCTTCTGTCACCAACAGCGTGAGGCATGAGATCACGGACGCACTGGTGTCGGTCTCGTCGTCGACCACGACGTTGGTCGTGATGTGTCGTCTTTGATCTGTCTGAGTCGCATGGTGATCGAGGAAGTGCTTCATGACCTCAGCGCGGCCGATATAGGGGCCCATCTGCTCCGCCCCGCTGATGTCCATGATCAGGTCCGCATCAGGGGTGAAACAGCGCTCCATTCGCGCAGGCTCCCGCTGGTCGTAGCCCAGCGCCCACGATGCAAGCGTGTTTTCGATCGCGCCACGGTCTGCCATTGAGGATCTCCTTACACTGTCGGCCGGGAGGTTTCCCCAGGTCCTAGAACGTGCCGTCCATCGTCAGGTGACGTGAACGGAAGATCGCCTTGCCATCGGCCCACTCGATCGTGTCTTCGTAGCGGCCGCTCTGCACGATCCGCAGGCCCTGCGAATCGATAGCTCCTAGCAGCAGATAGCAGCCGATCCGGATGACGCCCTCACCGCGTTCGATCACTCGTATGTTCGTGGTGAAGTGGCGCCTTAGATCCTGCTGGCCTGAGAGCTGTTCCTGCATGAAGGCCTCGATGGCGGGGCGTCCGGTGAAGGTCATCGTCTGACCATCGGGGAGGAGTAGATCGAACGTGGCCTCGTCATGGAAGCAGTCTGCGACCGCTGATGCGTTCTGCGTGTCGTAGCCCAGGGCGTAGTTCGACAAGAGTGTGCTCACGTCTGCGAACGCATCAAGCATGGTCTTGACTCCTTGGTCGTGGTGTTGACGCGGTGGCACTAGGCGGGCGCTACGACGCGCTCGCCACACAGACGTGCCAGTGCTCCGGGACTGATGTCGCCGTCGACGACCGCAGTGATGGTGCCGTGTCGCATGATGTAGATGCGATCGCAATAGCCGCACATCTCGCTCAGCTCGCTACTCGCCATGATCGCCGAGCGGCCTTCGTCGACTGCGTCTCGTACAAGGTCCATGATCTCCGCCTTGGCGACCACGTCGATGCCGGCGGTCGGCTCATCGAGCAGCAGGAGTCGCGCGCCGTGCAATAGCCACCGAGCCAAGATGACTTTCTGCTGATTCCCGCCGGACAGGGTGCCGAGTAGAGCCTTCGGGGAAGAGGCCTTCACCCCGAACCGTTCGATGGTCTTTGCGGCGGTTCGGCTCTCCTGCCCCGACAGGACCCAACCACCTCGCAACGCAGGAAGCGTTGGCAGCATGAGATTGTCGCCCACGCTGAGGGCGAGAATGCCGCCCTGATTGCGTCGATCCTCGGGAAGTAGGGCCACGCCGGCGGCAATGGCCGCGGTCGGGTTCTTCCAGTCCGCTCGCTTGCCGAAGATCTCGAATGTGCCGGCGGAGATTCGGTCGGCACCGGCGATGGCTCGCAGCAGTTCGGTGCGCCCAGAACCGAGCAGTCCCGCCAGGCCGACGATCTCGCCCTCGCCAACCTCAATCGTCACGTCCTTGAGAGTTCGGTTGGACACGTTCCGGACTCGCAGAGCAGGCGTGCGGGTCTCCTGCTGTGTGGTGAACGCTGTCGCGCTGACCGGGGCATGTGGGCTGTGCTCGCCGCCAGCCATGCCGATCTCGACCGCCTCCGCCACGGTCTCTGTCGTCGCTACGGCTCGCATCAGAAGTCGTCCGTCCCGAAGCACTGCGAGGCTGTCGCAGAGTCGGGTGATCTCCTCCATTCGGTGGGAGATGTAGACGATCGTCTCGCCCTCGGAGCGCAACTGGTTCAGCACCTCGACGAGGCGATCCGCCTCGGCTGCAGCCAGAGCGGCCGTCGGCTCGTCCAAGACGAGGGTGATCGGCGCCATCACGAGGCCCCTCGCGATCATGACGAGTCGACACTCTGCGGGGCTCAGTTTGCTCGCGACTGTGTTCATGGGCAGATCGAGGCCGACGCGTGCGCAGGCGCGTTCCGCCGCCTTGAGACTAATTCGCGTCCTGACGAATCCAAGACGCGAATCCCATCCGGCCAGCAGCACATTCTCGGCGATCGTCAGATCAGGCGCCACGTTGAGCTCCTGCGGCACGTACCCGATTCCATGCTTGCGAGCCACGCTCACCGATTGAAGCTGCATCGCCGCACCGTCGACTACCACCGAACCGGAGTCGGGAGTAGCAGCCCCGGTGAACATGCGCACGAGCGTCGACTTGCCGGCGCCGTTCGCGCCAATGAGCGCGACAGATTCCCCTCGCTTGACACTGATGGTGACGTTGTCTAGCGCCTGAGTGCGCCCGTAGCGCTTAGAGACCCCGATGGCGCCCAGGGCACAGTCTGACATCGGCGGCTCGACGTACATCGACCCCCGGCTGGCTTCACTCTCTGTCACGTCAAACTCCGGGAGGCCAGCTTGGCGCCGACCACCGCGATGATCAGCAGCCCACCTTCTACGATCTGCGCAGTCCAGGAGGGAACGCCGATGATGATGAGACCGTCCTGAATCACCGACAGGAAGACCACTCCGACGATGGTGCCGCCGATGGAGAAGATATTGGATCGGAACACAGTGGTTCCGAGGAAGCATGCCGCGTACGCGGGCAGCAGTTGAGCGCTGATGGCGTTAGGAAAGTAGGAGGAAGCTTGCGCCGTGATCAGCACGGCGGCGAGCACGCCGGCCACACCGGTGGCGACGAAGCCGAGTCCTCGAAGTTGACCCACGCGAACGCCGGAAAGTCGGGCTGCCTCGGGACTGCCACCGATTGCCCTCATGCGTCGGCCGGCCACGGTGCGTTCCATGACGAGGTACACCAGGACAGCGAACGCGACCGCGATGAGCACAGGAAACGGGATGCCGAGGAGCTTCCGAGTGGCCAAATCCGTGAAGCCCACGGGGACGTTCTCGAAGATTGTCGCGCCGCCTGCGACAGCGAATTCGACGCCCGCCATGATCGTGCCCGCACCCAGCGTGATGATGAAGGCGTTGACGTGGCTCTTCACGATCAAGAAGCCGATGAAGCCGCCCACTATCGCCGCCCCGAGGATCGTCACGCCTACGGCGCCGACCCAGCCAAAACTGAAGACGCTGATGAGCGTCACCATGACAGCGGCAGACAACTGGGAACTGTTGGTGATCGCTAGATCGAACTCACCCAGGCTGAGCGGCACCGTGAGCCCAGCCGCGAGGATGAGCAGGGGCGCTGCGATGACCGCCGTCGACTGGAGGTTGCCCACGCTCAGGAATGCATCCGGCCTGATCAGCCCGAAGGCGACAACGATCAACCCCAACGCGGCGAGAAGCCCGAAACGTGACACAAGGTGCAGAAGTCGCGAATCGCTTCGATCGACTGTGTGACGCTTTGCTTCCTCCGCGCCGATATCAGCCGCTGCGACCAAGTCGTTCGCCTCGTTGCCGAGAACATCACCTGCGGGCATGAAGCGTCCTTACCGTGTTCAGCGCATCGTCACGATGCGGCTCAGTAACTGATATTGATGATACTGGATGTCTTTGCCGAATTGGTCAAGACTCTTGCCTCTGGCTCTTGGCACGATTCCAATCAATGATTACTATTGCCATGATCCGAGGTACACATGCCGAGGGACCGGAAGGACCAGAGAACAGTGACCGAGACCACCAGCGACATCAGCTTCTTCGATCCCGAGACCAACAAGTGCCCCTATCCCGCGCACCAGAAGTTGCGTGATGAGGCCCCGCTCTGGCTCGACCCCACAACCGGCATGTACGTCCTCACACGGTTCGATGACATCCGTGCGGTGCTTGCAGATCCCAAGGTCTATACCAATCGCGTGGGAAGCGCAGCCGGCATGACGGAGAAGGCGGTCCGCCCCTCGGACCCGGCGATGGCGGCTGCCTTTGACAAGGAGGCGGCACATAGCCAGGAGCTGGCGGCGCTCTACGAGAACGAAGGCTGGACGCCGGTCGCGACTCTTGACGCCCTTGACGCCCCGGAGCATCTTCAGTTGCGCCGCATGTTCAGTGACGCATTTCGGCCAGCGAGGATCAGCCAACTCGATCCCTTCGTCGAGGCGCTGGCCAATCGCCTCATGGACGACTTCATAGAGAAGGGCCAGTGCGAGTGGGTGAGCGCGTACGCGGTGCCCCTGCCTCTGTACACGATCGGCAAGCAGATGGGCGTGCCCGAGGCCGACATGCCGATGATTAAGGGGTGGACGGACGCCTGGGTCCAGCGATTGGGCCTCATGCAGACTCCTGAAGAACGCATGTGGTCAGCGCGCAAGGAGATCGAGGCGCAGCAGTACTTCCAGCCGATCTTCGAGCGGCTGCGCGTGCATCCCGAGGACTCGCTTCTCAGTGACCTCGTCAACAAGCCCATCCCGGAGTGGAACCGCACGCTCAACGACAATGAGTTGCACTCAGAGATGATGGCCGACTTCTTCGTGGGTGGTTCGGAGACAACGACCAACGCGCTGGCGGCAGGCATCGTCATGCTCGTCGAGCGCCCGGATGTGTGGGCCGCGCTCAAGTCCGACGTGGAGAAGTACTTGCCGACCTTCATGGAAGAAGTGGTTCGGCTGGAGGGGCCCGTGCAGGCCATGCTGCGAGAGACGTCCGAGGACGTCACGTTGCACGGCGTGCACATCCCCGCAGGATCCATCATCAGCCTTCGCTTCGGCGCGGCGAACCGCGACGAGCGCCAGTACGTGGAGCGAGCGAACGAGATAGATCTTGAGCGTGAGAAGCCCCGCGGCCACCTCGGCTACGGCGGAGGCGTTCATGTGTGCCTCGGTGCTCCGTTGGCGCGACGTGAGCTCTACTACGGATTCAAGACCGTGGTCCAACGGATTGAGAGCCTACGGTTGGCGGAGAAGAACACCTTCGACCACGCCCCGAGCTACTTTCTGCGCGGTCTGAAGGAACTCTGGGTGGAGTTCACGCCCGTCTCCTAGTGGTGCGCGAACGGCCCCGACATCGTTGGGGTGGACTCGCTGGTGTTTGGCTCACCGCTCTGGTCGCTAGGTGGGTAGATCACACAAACGCTCGGCTGGGGTTTCCCAGCCGAGCGTTTGTGCGTGGTCGTCCATTCAGTTTTTGGGCAAGTGCGTGGGTGAGGTCCTCGACCGCCATGATCGTGACCCGCGGGGCCGCGGAGATTTGATCGTCACCTCATCCCGAGCGCTTCGACGGTGTCCCGCCAAGCCATGACACCGCCATCGATGAGCCAGACCGCTCCGTCCACGAAACCCGCAGCGTCGCTTGCCAGAAAGCAGACGAGTTCGGCGATGTCGTCAGGGTGGCCGATGCGGCGTACGAGATGCGCGCCGAGTTGCGCGGCGTTGGGGTTGGCGGGGAGGGGGTCTCCCGCACTCACGTGGGCGCCGATCGAGGCTGAAACGTCTCTCACCATGTTGGTGTCAACTGACGCGGGGGCGTAGCAATTGACACGGATGCCAAAGGGAGCCAGCGCCACTGCGAGGTTGCGGGTGAACATCGAGATCGCACCCTTGCTCGTGCCGTAGGCCAGGCCGAACGGATAGCCCGCAAACCCTGCGGTCGAACCCGCGTTGATGATATTTGGCCCGCGGGTGCTTGCCTTCAGGTAGGGCAGCGCCGACTGGGAGCACAGGAAGGCGCCCCGGACGTTGACGGCCATCACCTTTTCGAAAACCTCGATCGGCATCGACTCGAATTCGAAATGCTCGGTGATCATGCCTTCGTGGATGCCTGCGTTGTTGTGCAGCACGTCGATCCCGCCGAAGGTGCCCGCTGCGGCTGACATCAGGTTGGTCACCTCGACTGCCGATGTGACGTCGCAGCGCACGAAAGTTGCATTGCCGCCGTTTGCTCGGATGTCGGCCGCCGCGTCCTCTCCCTCGTGGGAGATGTCAGCGAGCACTACGTTAGCCCCGCGAGCTGCAGCCATGCGGGCTGTGGCGAGGCCGATCCCCGTAGCGGCGCCGGTGATGACGAAGGTCTTACCCGAGACGGTCATGTGAACTCCTTTGTGGAGAACTGGGTTGCAGAAATGGACTTCCCCCTACGGCGAGGGAGAGGCCCGCGGATGCGGACCTCTCCCTCAACGTGGTGGATCACTCAGCCGGTGGTCAGCGTGACGCCGGCATCCTTCCAACGGGCCAGGAAGAAGTCCGAGAACGACGGGTACTCCAGTGCTGTACCTGTGGCCGGGACGGTCTCCGGCGTAACGAGGGTGTAAGGGGCCTCGAAGATCGAGGTGTCCGTGACCCAGTCGGTCTTGTTCAAGATGAACTTGTTGACCAGTGCGTCCATCGCGTACCAGGGGAAGTCCTGGATCGGTGAGTCGACGACGGCAAGCCTCTGGTTCGTCCCCTTGGCGGCGCGGAGCAGATCGAAGTTGATCGGGTCCATGTAGTAGGAGTAGACGCCGACTGTGTCGAGCTTGTTGAGCGACTTCAGGACCTGGATCGAGGAGCTGAACTCGAAGTCCTGGAGACCCCAGATCATGTTGATGTCCGGGTTGGCTCGCATGGTGTTGGTCACTGCCGAGACGGTGTCCTGCACTGCATTCGCCAGGTCCGTCTCATGGGCCTGGGCGACGGTGACTCTGCCCGCAGTCTTCTCGACGAGCGTGTCCTTGCGGATCTTGAGGGCGAGAATCGCGGACGCGTCGAGGCTAAGTGCCTTCGACTCACCAGGGAACTGCTTGAGCAACTGCTCGGCGAGCATCTCGCTCATCTTGGCGTCGCTGGGGGCGTACGTCGCAGAAGCGAAATTCGTCGGGTCGATCAGCGGAGCACCGATCGCGATGATCGGGATGCCCTTCTCCTTGGCTGCCGTCATACCCGCCATCGTCTGGGAAGGGTTCTCCGCGATGTCGAGGATGGCGTCGACACCCTGGTTGACGAGGGCTGACATGTCGGCCGCCATCTTGGCTGGGTCGCCGTTCGCGTCCAGCACCACGACAGTCCAGCCCAGCGCCTTGGCGGCGGCCTTGATGGAGTTGATCTGAAGGGGAACGTTCGGGGAAGCCAGCGTGATAGCCGCGACGCCGATCGTACGGGCCTTGGGGGCCTCGGACGGGGCCGCGGATGTCGACGATTCCTCGGGGGCGGGGCTGCTAGCCGCAGGCTCACTCGGGGAACTCGAGCAGGCTGAGAGGAGCAGTGCTCCAGCCAGGACGCCCGCGGAAGTCCAGGGAACGCTCTTGTGTCGCAATGTCCTCATCTGGCGCTACTCCAATTCGGTGGGGGTACTAGTCGTATGGGAGCAAACTAGTATTATGATTCGCAGAATACGCGTGGGTTTTCACCGAGTCAAGTCACAGAATGGTTACGTTTCGACTCGCTGAGTGCACGAGAATTCTGCAGGTTTGGGCAGCCCCTGTTTCCAACCCAGGGCTTCTGAGTGTCGCTGGCTAGTGCCGGCGAATGCAGGCGAGTGCGCGGTTCCCAGAGCTCGCTCGCGGGAACCCCGTCGGCTCGCGACCGTGCGCAGATCCACATGGCCGAAGCGCGGACACCGCAGACAAGGACGGCAAGACTGTCCATGTGGAGGTGGCAGATGGACGCGATTGAGGTGCAGTCCCTACGGAAGGTCTATGGCGACGTTGTGGCCGTCGATGACGTCACATTCGCCGTCGCGCAGGGGGAGTGCCTGGCACTTCTAGGACCGAATGGGGCGGGCAAGACGACAACGGCCGAGATCCTCGCGGGTTACCGACGCGCGGACGCTGGCGTGGTTCGCGTCCTGGGAGTCGACCCGGATCAGGGTGGGCTCCAGTGGCGCTCGCGCCTCGGCGTGGTCCTGCAGAGCACGCGCGACCTCGGCGATCTGACGGTGCGCGAGGCGGTCGAGCATGTGGCCGGGTACTTCCCCGATTCGCGTGACCCCGCGGAGGTCATCGCGTGGGTGGGGCTCACCGAGAAGGCCACCTCGCGCAACTCCAAGCTCTCCGGTGGTTTGCGCAGGCGCCTCGATGTGGCGCTGGGCATCATCGGCCGGCCCGAAGTGCTCTTCCTTGACGAGCCGACGACCGGCTTCGATCCTGAGGCCCGTCGTGACTTCTGGACGCTCATCGACCAGGTGAAGTCCGAGGGCACGACCATCCTGCTGACCACCCACTACCTGGACGAAGCCGAACGTCTCGCCGATCGCGTGGCGGTCATCGCGCGAGGTCGCATCATCGCGTGCGATACACCCGCGGGCATCGGCAATCGATCCACAGCCGCGGCCATCGTGTCCTGGTTCGAGGATGGTTCCGAGCGGGTCGAGGCAACCTCCACGCCAACCGCGCTCGTGAGCACGCTCTCCGAACGGCTGGGCGGCGAGGTGCCGCAACTGCAGGTGCGTCGTCCGACCCTCGAAGACGCCTACCTAACACTGCTGACACTGGAGGGAAAGCCGTGAGCAACGCACTCCGGATCGGTGGCAGCCGTATCAAAGTTGAGCTCCGTCAGTTCTTCCGCGACCGTGAGAGCGCCCTGTTCAACTTCATGCTCCCGATGATCCTGCTGGTGATCTTCGGTTCGGTGTTCTCCGGTCAGCCGATGGGCTTCGAGCAAGTCACGTTCTCCCAGTACTTCTTGGCGGGCATGATCGCGTCCGGAATCCTCTACACGTCATTTCAGAATCTCGCCATCGCCATTCCGATGGAGCGCGACGACGGCACGCTCAAGCGACTACAGGGATTGCCGATGCCGAAGGCCTCCTACTTCATCGGCAAGGCGGGCATGGTCTTCGTCGCCTACGTCGCGCAGGTGGTCATCCTGCTCGCGGTCGGAGTGCTCTTCTACGGAATCGATCTGCCGTCGAGCCCTGCGAAGTGGCTCACCTTCGCCTGGGTGAGCATCCTCGGGCTGCTGTCGTGCACCCTTCTGGGCATCGCGTTCTCGGTGGTTCCCAAGCAAGGCAAGGGGGCTTCTGCGGTCGTGGCGCCGATCGTGCTGGTTCTGCAATTCACGTCGGGTGTTTTCTTCGTGTTCACACAGTTGCCGTCGTGGATGCAGAACTTCGCCTCGATCTTCCCGTTGAAGTGGCTGACACAGGCGATGCGCTACGTGTTCCTCCCCGACGGCGCGCAGGTCATCGAGGCGGGGGGCGCATGGCAGTTGGGTATGTGCGCTCTGGTCCTGGGAGCGTGGACGATCGTGGGATTTGTAGTCGCGCTCAAGGTGTTCCGCTGGTCTCCGCGAGGTGAGCGGTAGAGCATCG
>CAFBND010000015.1_pt1 | contig 30068 bp, 27 predicted proteins | sample 7269171 | NCBI WGS metagenome assembly CAFBND01 (sample SAMEA6814083, study PRJEB35770) | uncultured Actinomycetes bacterium | biome: Freshwater; feature: Freshwater reservoir; material: water | place: Czech Republic | collected 2017-05-23 | depth 30m m | reverse complement strand
GTGATCCATTGGCAACACGGCGGCGCCACCGATCTCGACAACCTCGTCCTGCTCTGCCACCAACACCACCAGAGCCTGCACGAAGGCGACTGGACCGTGAGCCCCACACCCGCCCGCGACGGCGAGCGCTTCCACCCCGGCCACCCCGCCTACTGGCAATTCACCCCACCGGCACAGACCCGCTAGGTGCCTGGTGGTGCCACGGTTGCCCTCATCGCCGGTGTGCTGAGCATGGGGGCCGCTAACGCCCACGACCCGCGTTCGGCAACGAGGTGTCTGGTCGAGGCGGGGGCGGGTCATGGCGGGGGCTGGCTCCGTGTCGGTCGGTCGGGGCGGGGATTCGACGGCCTTGACCGTCGCGCTCGCTGGGTCGGAGCCGAGGATCTACTTCGGGGGGAACTGCCAGGGGAACTTCATCATCGACAGGAATGTCACCGTGATCGGTGGGCTACGTGCCAACGGATCCCGTAGTAAGGAAGGCACAGCCATCCTCGATGGCCACGGCAGCGGGACGGTCATCGCAGTGACCTCCGGGACAGTGGCTCTGTCCCGGCTGACCATGCGCAACGACTACACCTACGGTGGCGGTGGGATCCACAATGTCGGCAACCTGCACTTACTCGCTTAACAGTCAGCGGTAACACCTCCACCGGGGAGGGCAACCTTCCCTTCGGCGGCGCAAGCGATGGGATTCTGACGACCACCGGATCGTGGACGGGAACCACCTGCGGCAATACCGCGGATGACGTCAACGCCGTCAACGGTTCCACCTACACGGGTCAGCGCGCTGCCCCATGCTCAGTACCCCGCAATGCACGACGGTCCCGGCATCCGCGCAGGATGCCCCGACCGTGTGCCTGCTACCGGGATGCCGGCCCGTAACGGGAGGCGGCGACCTCGAAGGGTAGAAGACCGAGGCCACATCCTCGCGACCCAAGCACGGGGTGCAGCTTCGCCCCGCCATGGTGATCTCATATTCGAGGCTGGTGACACGGCCCGCAGCGCCACGGGAGATCAGGTTTTCCGCTGCCTCTGTGTCCAGTCGTCCCTGAGCCGTCAGTATGGAGTCGCAAGCCGTTAGGCCCGGCCGATCATCTCCGCGACGATCTCGGCCGACATTCCCACGAGTGGAAGTCCGCCGCCGGGATGTGAGGAGCCCCCGACGAGATAAAGCCCTGGTATCGGTGACTGGTTCGAGGGGCGTAGGAAAGCTGCGCGCACCCCGTTGCTTGAGGTGCCGTAGATGGCTCCGCCCGGAGCGCGTGTCTCGCGCTCGAGGTCGGCAGGCGTCCGGATGTGCTTCCACAGCAAGCGATGTCGGATGTCGAACCCACGTGAGGCCATCACCTCGATCACATGCTCGCTGTATGTCTCGGCAAGCCCCGGCTCGGTCCAGTCGACAGTGCTGTGCGCCATCGAGCCGCGTCCGCCCGCGGCGCCGCGGACTTTCGTGCTCGCGTGCCGGGGCGCGTTGACGAGCACGAACCACGACTCGTGATCGGAGTCTGGGCGCATGGCGTCGTCGTCGGGTGCGCACACGTAGAGGGTGGGGTCCTCGACAGGGCGCGCGTGCCGGCCGAAGACCGCGTCGAACTCGGCGTCGTAGTCCTTGGCGAACCACACGTTGTGGTGGCGCAGGCCCGGTGTGCGTCCTTGTACTGCAAGGCACATCACGAAGCCGGAGAGTGAGGGCGTGGCGCGCCCGAGCTTGCGAAGCGGGGCTTTGCCGCGCGCGTCGCGAAGCAGTTCGCGATACAGATGAGTGGCGTCGGCATTGGCCACCACGACGTCGGCGTCGAGCACCTCGCCGTCAGCCAGCCGGACCCCGGCCACCCGCGATGAGTTGGTGATCACCTCGGCGACGTCGGTGCTCATGCGGTAGCGGACACCTCGCTCGATGGTGCGTTCATGGAGAGCGTCGGCGAGGCGACGGATCCCTCCAGCGATGTGGTAGGCCCCGAAAGCCTGCTCTACATAAGGGATCGTGGCGAGTGCCGCCGGAGCCCGACGTGGGTCGGATCCGGTGTAGGTGGCATAGCGATCGAGAATCATGCGCAGTCTTGGATCATGAAGATAGCGTCGGCCGATGCTGCGCAGGCTGGTGAACGGCGCAACCGTGCGCACGTCGGACATGTTGCGCGCCAAAGGAAGTAGGTCGCGCACACCCGTGAGCGGTGATTCCAGGAACGGTCGTCGCGTCACTTGCCACACGTGCGCAGCGTGTCGCATGAACGCTCGCCAGTCGGCCTCAGCCGTGCCCCCGAGTGCTGCGCCGAGCGCGGCCGCACACAGCCCCGGATCCACTCCCGGCATATCGACGCTGGTTCCGTCGGGGAATCGGTAACCGAATCCGGGCTCGAGGTCGACAAGGTCGACGGACTCCTCGAGGGGCCCTCCGGTCTTGTTGAACAGGTCGCGGTACACGGCGGGGAGGGTGAGGAGTGAGGGTCCGGTGTCGAACACGAACCCGTCACGCTCGTACCTGCCGAGCTTGCCCCCGACGACGGCTGACTGCTCGACCACGGTGACGTCGTGGCCCTTCACGGCCAGTCGCGCAGCGACGGCCATGCCCCCCATGCCTGCGCCGATCACCACTACACGTGCCACAGTCACGCAGCCTAGGCCGTCGGGCAGGGACGGCAGGTCATGGGAGCGTGCGACCGCGCCAGGTGAGCGAACCCGAACGCCGGCGTCGCCAGGACTCGGCCACGAGAACGCCTAGCGCGGCGATGGAGGCCGGGTGTGCCGTGATGTCGGGGAGGAGGCGCCCGCCGGTGCGCCGGGCGACGAGTGCCCGCCCGGTGACCCCTGCTGCATATCCCACGGCACCCCACGTACGTGCCTTCGCGGTGGGTCCCGCGATCGCGGCGACTGGCGGCAGAACATAGAGCCAGGACAGCATCGCCATCACGCCCGCGGCGCCTACTGGTGATCCGAAAGCCGACCACAGCGATTTGGAGTAGCCCTCGACGAGGGAGGACGTGTCGTCGTACATCCGGCAGGTGGCGACGTCAGTGCCGTCGACGACCACCCCGCATCCCCCGATCGCCTTGACCGCACGCAGGAGTGCGACGTCGTCGAGGACCTCACCGCGCACCGCATCATGGCCACCGGCCTCGCGGTAGACGCCGGTATCAACCACGAGGAGTTGCCCGTTGGCGGCGACGAGCGAGGGCCGCGGCGATCTTTCGGCGAGGTCGAGCGGCAGCAGTGTGGCCCACGACCATTGCAGGAGCGGCTGGACGAGTCGGGGCACGAGCCCTTCGGCCTCCTGGCGTGGGTAGGGCGACACGAGATCGAGACCCGCATCTCGCATGAGGGCAACGCTTGCGGCGATTCCGTGGGGGGCGACCGTGACGTCGGCATCGACGAACACGAGCACGGACCCGGTCGCGGCACGTGCGAGACGTGCACACGCCCACGTCTTGCCCAGCCATCCCTCGGGCAGCGGAGCGGTGCCGCCGTCGAGGACCTGGACGGTCGCCTCGGTACGTCCGGTTTCGAGTGCCGCCCGACGCGCGACGTCGGCGGTGCCGTCGCTCGAGCCGTCGTCGAGGACGATCACCTCGAGGTCAGTGAGGCCCTCGGACGCGAGGAGTGCACTGATGCAGGCGCCGATACGGGAAGCCTCGTCACGTGCGGGCACCAGAATGCTCACGCGCTCTGCGGTGGCGGGAGGACGGCGCGAGGGGGTGCGCAGTCGGCCGAGGTTGTACGCCGTGTGCGCGGTGGCGAGGCAGGCGCCGATCGCTCCCGCGGCGACGGTGGCCTCGAGAGCGCGGGTCAGTCGCGAGCGGTCCATAGCGCGACCATGTACGGGATCGCGACTAGGCCCATGGCGACACCGCCCCAGAGCGCGACTCCCGGGCGGTGGAGGAAGGCCGCGTTGAGGACGACACAGGAGATGTACGTCCACAAGAACATCAGTGCGGGCACGCCATCGCCGGTGCTGCCATCTCCCCGGCGGCGTGGCAGGCGATCGAGCACCAGCATGAGCACCAGCGAGACGAGCAGCCAGCCCACGAAGTTCATGACCGGCACGCTCTCGATACCGCGCAGGGTCAGGGCGTCGTGCATGGTCCACGTCCAGCGACCTTCAGCGACCATCTGAGGGTCGAGGAACAGATCCCACGACGCCAGCGCCACCGCGGCGATGAGTGGGGTCACCAGGGGTCCGCGACCTAGGCGACGGGCTGCGAGCAGCGCGGGATAGCTCATCATCGCCCAGGCGAGGGGGATGACCAGCGGGACGCCGGCGACCACGGGCCCGAGGCCCGCGGCGTAGGCATAGTCGCCGAAGGGGAATCCAGTGCGCGTTCCGAGTAGTTCGGCGAGGAAGCCGATACCCCCGCTGATCACCAGCCAACCCAGCGCCCAAATCGGGCCGCGGGTGAGCAGTGCGTGTGAGGCGCTGGTGAGGAAGAACAGGACGACGGCGGTCAACGTCAGCGCGTCCCGCGCGCCGCCAGATGAAAGCGGCCAGGCGATCTGGCTCAGGATCGTGGCCAGCGCCAGAATCCACGGGAGCATGCGGATAAACCCACCCGACCCGCCTCGACGGCGATCGGTGCGGGGTCCGGAGTAGACGCGCATGCTCATTGCGTGGGAAACCATACGGGGTAGACGGGTGTTGAGAGGTATCGCTCGGCCACCGATACCCGCCCGAGGGCATGTGGTGGGACTGCGCGACCGGCCGGGTCTGGTCGCTCTCGTCAGATCTCGCGACCCTCGTAGGTGCCGCTGACATCGATGAGTGCGAACCGGGCGAAGAGCTCCTCGGCATACCACTGCCTCTCGCCCGTGCGGCGCATGACCTCGACGTGGGGCGCCCGCCGGTGGGCGAACTCGGTGAGTTGTGAGTGGGAGTCCCAGATGCTGACGGTGCCCTGCAGTCCGACGGGTGCCTCTCCGATGCCGAGTGCGAAGCGCAGGCCCTCGACCTCGCGCAGGTCGGTCGAGACGGGTGGCACCGCGGACCAGAACGCGCGCCACTGCGAGGTCTTGATGCGCGCGCGCGTGACAGCGGCCACCGGGCCGTCCCATCGTCGAGGCACGGGATCGCCGAACGGCTCGCGGCCCGACCATGACCCACGTGATACCAACGGCCGCATGAGAAACCGAGCGCTCTCGTCGGCGATGCGCGACCAGGACTCGTGTACCTGCGACTCCTCGAATCGGCCTGGCCCGTCCTCGCCGCTCCAGCAGGTGAGCACGGCCCAGTGGCCCGGATCGGCGTCGCGTGAGGTGAACGTGCGGGCCGCTCCGGTGCCGAGAAACTTGGTGAATGTCGCGCCGGGAATACGACGTGTCCGACCGCGGTGCAGGCCCATGTTCGCGACCGCACGCGCGACGCCGAAACCCGAGACGCCGTAGACGTGCAGGCTCACGACCGCGGGTACCGGCTCGGCGGCGCCGGGTCGGTTGGTGACCGAGTAGGCCGGATCAGACACCGGCGGTGTCTCTGATGATCCGCGCGGTGTCGTGGGGGGCATCCCACATCGGCACGTGGCCGCAGCGCGGGAGCGTGATCCAGCGGGCGTGTGCCGGGCTGTGCTCGCGTCTACGACCGGTGGCGGCCGGGATCATGCGGTCGTTGTCACCGAAGACGATCGTGACCGGGATGTCGGCGGCGATCTCGTCGGAGCGGTCGAACCAGCGGTGCAGCATGCCGTCGTGGGCCTCGTCGAACCCGGCGGTGTCGATCTGGTCGAGTGCCGCGTCGACGGCGATCGAGGGGGTGAGCAGATCGAACCGTTCGACCGCGGAGCGGAACCCGAACTTGCGCCCGAGTGAGGTGCGCAGCAGCAGGGGCAGGACGGGCCGGGTGATCCGCGCGAGCCTGCGGTTGCCATCGAGCAGGGGCGAGCGCTCGGTGAGCGGTACCCAGAGCCCGGCTGGGCACAGCGCGGTGACCGAGGCCGCACGTCCGTCGGCGGCGAGTTCGAGTGCGGCCCAGCCACCCATGGAGTTGCCGGCCACATGCACGGTGTCCAGGCCGAGGGTGTCCATCCAGAGACCGACCTGCCGGGCGAGATCGCCCGGGGTGATCTCCGCCGGGGCCGGGGTCGGCAGGGGCGAGCGGCCGTGTCCGGGCAGGTCCAGGACATAGGTGGTGAACGTCTTCGACAACGTCGCGACCAGGGGCGCGAACGCCTTGCCCGAGGATCCGAGCCCGTGCAGGAGTACGAGCGCCGGGCCGCTGCCCGACATGTCGAAAGTCAGGCCCGCGGCTTCGGCGGTGGTCGTCGGATGTGTCCTCATCGGCGACATCCTCACCCCTCCGCGCCTATTGCGCTCCTGCGACTGGCCGGGAGCCCGTGATCGGGTTGGGCGCGTGCGTGGTCGTCGGTTTGGCTACTCACCGATCTCGGTGGCCTCGCCTGCGGTGATGCGGAGCAGTTCTTCATACGTCGTCGGGAAGACGTAGGCCGGATGGCCCGCAGCAGCCCATACGACATCGTGGCGTGAGAGTTCGACGTCGACGATCGTCCGCAGGGGAGTGGGATGTCCGACGGGAGCGATGCCCCCGATCGGCTGGCGGGTCGCGGAACGGATGAGTCCGGGTGAGGCCGGGCTCACCGACAGGGACCCGGCGTTGCCAGCGAGCACCAGGATGTCGGGGCGGTGAACTTCCGAGGCCAGGACGAGGAGTGGTGAGCCGTCGGCGTCGTAGACGTACGCGCGAACGATCGCGCCCGGCTCGACCCCGAGCTGAGTCGTGGCCGAGGTGGTGTCGTCCGGGGACGGGTCGGGAAGCTCCCGCACGACACCGCCGACACCGAGGCCAGCGAGTGCCTGCGCCACGCGTGCGACGTCCGGGGGCAGCCCGGCGATGTCAGGCACGGCGATGGTGAGCGTGCCGTCGGCATTGACGCCGGCGTGCTGGGCCTCGGTGCTGAGCCCATCCCTGGCCTTGGGGTCCATGAATCGAGGGTAGGGCGCTCAGCGCCGCAGCGAGGGCTGATGCCGTGGACGGGCCCGACGGATGTGGGGGTGATGTTCCACAGGACTTGACGCGATGTCGGGGGTGGGGGTTACGGTGATGTCAAGTCGAACACATGTTCGAAGATGTTTCCGGAGAGGAGATCGCGATGCGCGTCTACGGCGAGGTCATCGATGTCCGAACCGATGTCCGTACCGAGGCCGGTGCCGGGGTTGGCGCCGGTGCTGGCCGGTTCGGTGCACCCGCCCAGTTCCTGTGGCGGGGACGGGTCTACCTCGTTCGCGATGTTCTCGCCCAGTGGATCGAACTCGGCAACTGGTGGTCGGTCCGCGGCGGCTCCATGTCCCCTGGATCTGATGTGCGTTCGATCCGGCAGTCGGACCAGTCGGTGGCGGCCGCAGTCCGCGCGGTCGAGTGCGAGGTGTGGCGGGTCGAGGCCGCCCGTGGCCGTAACGCCAGCCCGGGTGTCTACGACCTCGTGCACGAGGTTCCCGCCCACGACTGGGGTCGCCCTGATGTCGATGTGGGCCGGGGCCACGACCGATGGCGTCTGGCTCGCGCTCTCGACTGACCTGCTCGACCCCTGACCCACATCCCAGAACCGATCGATCCGAGAGGAGCTCGACATGTCACCCACGATCCTCACCTCATCTGCGGTCTTCCTGGTCCCGCAGGACTTCCCGGCGTCGCAGACCGGCGAGTCGACGGTGGAGCCGGTCCGGCCGCGCCCTGCGCTCAATGCCCACAGCCGTGATCTCCTCGCCGGTGCCGCACGCGAGCTGGTCGCCGCCGGTGCCGCGGATGAGAGCGAAACCCGTTACGCCCGTGCACATCTCGCGGCATTGCGTGCCGCGGCAGCGGTCCTCGCTGCTCGTGCCCGCCCCAGGTCGAAGCGTTCAGGGCGGTTGCGCAGTGCGTGGGTACTGCTCGCCGAGGTCGCCCCCGAGTTCGTCGAGTGGGCAACCTTCTTCGCGGCAGGGGCGGGTAAGCGTGCCGCGGCCGAGGCCGGGCTGCGCGGTGTCGTGACCGAACGCGAGGCCGACGATCTCGTCCGCGAGGTCGAGACCTTCCTCTCCCTTGTCGCACGAGGTCTCGGCGCTGTCCACCAGCCCGTGCTCGACGACGGTTCGGTGTGGGGGAGCGTGGCGCCGCGACAGGCCATCTCGGATCGACCCGCACCCACATCTCGCGCGTCCTGATCCCTCATCCCATGCCTGCTGATCCTTTTGTCCACCTCCATGTCGCCTCCGGCTACTCCTTGCGCCACGGTGCGAGCAGCCCGTCGGCGTTGGCGGCCCGCGCCGCCGACCTCGGCCAGGATGCGCTCGCTCTCACCGATCGCGACGGCCTCTACGGCGCGGTGCGTTTTGTCCTGGCCTGTCGCGACGTCGGCATCGCCCCGATCCTCGGCGTCGACCTTGCCGTGAGGCCCACCCTGGATCCGGCCATCCCGGGGGTGACGGCTGTTCACCAGGGTTCCTTGGGGTCGCGTGTACGTCGCACCTCGGCGGGCCGTCTGGGGTCGGGTCCCACCCTGGCCGAGCGCACTGGGGTGGCCGAGCGCACCCCCGCCCACGGTGGCAGCGAGATCGACCCCCGTCATCCACGGGTGCTCCTCCTCGCTCGGGGCCGGGGCGGGTGGGCATCGTTGTGCCGGTTGGTCTCGGCCGCGCACCTGGGCCTGCGTGGTGAGCCCGGTGAGCCCGGCGAGTACGGCGAGTACCCACCCGAGCCACATAGTCCTTCCCCGCGTCGAGGGGCTCCGGTCACCACCCTCGACATCGTTGCCCGTCATGCGGATGGCCTCGTGCTGCTCCTGGGCCCGGAGTCAGAGGTCGGCCGTTCCCTGGCGCGCCGTCGCCCTGACCTCGCACTCGCGGCCCTGGCCCCGTGGCGCACGGTGTTCGGCCGGCGGCTCGCGATCGAGATCGTGAGTCATCGCGCCCGCGACGGCGCGCTGGCCGTCAGCGAGGTGTCCGGATCACCCACCCGGGGGCTGTCCTACTCCTCATCCGCGGCCGCGCGCATGCTCGGCTTCGCCCGTGAGCACGGGCTGCCCGCAGTCCTCACCAACGCCGTCCGACATGCCGAGCGCGATCAGGCTCCGGTGGTCGATGTCCTCGATGCGATCCGCCGCCTCGTCCCACTCGATGCCCGCCACCTCGACCGGGCCAACGGCGAAGGACATCTCGCTGACGGTGTCCTGATGCAGCAGGTTGCCCGGGATGTGGTGCACCTGTCCGGTGTCGCACAGGGTGAGACCGGTGAACGGCACGAAGTCGCTCGTCTACTCGCCGACACGCGCGCACTGGCCGAGGTATGTCGTCTCGACCCGATACTCGACTTGGGCATCGGGGAGGTCCATGTCCCCGAGCTCGATCTGTTACTGCCCGCGCACTCGGCCGGGCGCAGCAGCGCCATCCGTGACCGCGGGCCGGCCGCACTTGCTGCCGAGGCACTCGAGGCCGATCGACACCTGCGAGGCCGGTGCGAAGCTGCGCTGACGGCGTATCTCGACCACACCCGGCACGGTAGCGAAACCACGCGCGACCGGCTCGATGTCGAGCTCTCGACGATCGCCACGCTCGGGTTCGCCGGCTACTTCCTCACGGTCGGCGAGGTCGTGGATCTCGTGCGAGCTAGGGGGATTCGCATCGCCGCGCGAGGGTCGGGGGCGGGCAGTTTGGTGAACCACCTACTCGGGATCTCTGGTGTCGATCCACTTGCGCACGGCCTGGTGATGGAGAGGTTCCTCTCGCCGCTGCGCCGCGCACTGCCCGACATCGACGTCGATGTCGAGTCCGCTCGTCGTACCGAGGTCTACGAACGGATCTTCGATCGTTTCGGCGGCGACCGCAGTGCCTGCGTATCGATGCGTGATACCTATCGCGTGCGTCATGCGATCCGTGATGTCGGGACTGCGCTCGGTATGCCACCGGGTGAGATCGACGTATTCGCCAAGTCGTTCCCACATATCCGCGCTCGCGATGCGCGGACTGCACTGGCCGAACTTCCCGAGCTCCGGTCGTCGGGGCTCGGCCGGCTGGCCGCGCGCGGTGAGCTCGAGGGTTTCCTCAGCCTCGTCGAGTCACTCGATGGCCTGCCCCGCCACATCGCACTGCACCCGTGTGGGGTGCTCCTGTCCGATGCCACACTTCTTGACCGCACACCGGTCGAGGCGAGCTGGCGGGGATTCCCCATGAGCCAGTTCGACAAGGACGATGTCGAGGAGCTCGGCCTCCTCAAACTCGACGTCCTCGGTATCCGCATGCAGTCCTCGATGGCCTACGCCCTCGCCGAGATCGCACGTGTCGACGAGATCGAGGTCGACCTCGACGCGGTCCCGCTCGACGACCCGGCCACGTACGCTCTCGTCCGGTCGGCCCACACCTTGGGCTGCTTTCAGATTGAGTCGCCCGGCCAGCGTGAGCTCGTCGGCAAGTTCGCACCCGAGACGTTCAACGACCTCATCACCGACATCTCACTGTTCCGCCCGGGCCCGGTGAAGTCCGACATGATCACGCCGTTCCTGCGTGCCCGGCAGGGCTGGAACGCGCCTGTCTACCTCCATCCCGATCTGCGTCCCGCACTCGAGGAGACCTACGGCGTCGTCGTCTTCCACGAGCAGGTTCTCCGCGTCGTCGCGGTCATGACCGGATGTTCACTTGCGGAGGCCGACGAGGTACGTCGCAGTCTCGGCTCGCCCGACACCCAGCCCGAGATCCGTGCGTGGTTCTATCCCGCGGCTCGCGCGCGCGGCTATGACCTCGTCACGATCGAGCAGGTATGGGAGGTGCTCCGAGCCTTCGCGTCGTTCGGGTTCTGCAAGGCGCACGCGGCTGCCTTCGCGCTGCCGACCTACCACTCAGCCTGGCTCAAGGCCCATCACCCGGCGGCGTTCCTCGCTGGTGTCCTCACCCACGACCCCGGCATGTACCCCAAACGCCTCATCCTCGACGACGCGCGCAATCTCGGGATCGCCATCCTCGGCCTCGATATCAACGCCTCCGACGGCACCTACCGGGTCGAGCGCGTGTCGCCCTATGACGAGCCACCACCCGAGGTCTTCGGTGTGCGTCCTCGTCGCCCCGTCGACGTCCCGGGGCTGCCCGACGGTTCGGCACATGGCATCAGACTTTCCCTCGCCGATGTCAAAGGCATCAGCTCCGCGGAGGTCGAGCGCATCGTGGCAGGGCGTCCCTACGGTTCGCTGTCGGATTTCTGGCACCGAGCCCGGATCGCCCGACCCGTGGTCGAAAGGCTTGTCGTCGCAGGGGGTTTCGACTCCCTCTACGCCATCGGGATGTCCTCACCGGTTCGTCGTCGGGGCCGGGTCACTCGACGTGATCTGCTGCTGCAGGTCGTCGATCTCGAGCGGCACACACGCGCCACCACGCGGGCGGCTCGCGGATCTGCGCCGCGAAGCCAGAGGCCCATCGCGCTGGGTTCTCAGGCTGCGGGCACCCAGGCAGCGATATCCCTCACCACGAGTCTGTCGCGAGATGTGGTCGCGGCGGCGCGTCGGCAGTCCATGTCCCCGGCCACTGCCGTGGTGGCCGCCGACCTAGACATCCAACTCGCCCTTGATCTCGGCGATGCCCCCGGTGAGATCGCGCCGAGTGGACTGCCGGAGATGACCGATGCCGAACGTGTGCGCGCCGAGCTCGAGGTGCTCGGCCTCGATGCGAGCCGGCACGTTGTCGACTTCTACACCCCGATGCTCGAGGCGCTCGGGATCGTTCGCTCGCGTGATCTGCTCACACGGCGCAATCAATCCGAGGTGTTCGTGGCCGGGGTGAAGGTCGCGACCCAGACCCCACCGGTGCGATCAGGTCGTCGCGTCGTGTTCCTCACCCTCGACGATTCCACCGGACCCGTTGATGCGACCTTCTTCCCCGATGCCCAGGAGCCCTACGCCGCGACGGTGTTCGGATCCTGGCTCCTGCTCGTGCGCGGGGTGATCCGGCGCACCGGCCCGCGTGGCATCTCCATCCGGGCCACGGGGGCATGGGAGCTCAGCGCGGTCCACGAGGCCTGGCGTTCCGGTGGCATCCCGGCGGTCACCGCTCTCGTTGATGTGGTGCGCGAGATCGCCGAGGATGTGATCGACACGACCACAGATCGTCCGGAGGCTCCGGGAGTTCCAGGCGAATCTCGAGAGTCGCGGATGCACCGGGTTCTCGTGCACGCCAGCGGTTTTCGCCAGTCGCCGTACTCTGATATCAAGCCGCAGGGTGTCGATCCTGCTGACACCCGGTCTCAGGTCACCCCACCGCCGAGCAAGCTGTGGCACTCCAGCCAGGGGAGCCCCGGATGGTGATCTCCGGGTGCGGCGACTGCGATCTTCCGGCGTGGCGACGGATGATGTCCCGGTGAGCCGCAGCCAGATCAGTCGGGGTGCACGGCTAACCCAGGCCGACGTCGCCGGCGACCCTCGTCGAGTTGACGGTGGTCGTGTGGATGGCCGTCGCGATGATGATGGCTGCCCGATCCTCCACATCGATATGGACGCCTTCTTCGCCTCCTGCGAACTTCGCTCACGCCCCGATCTGCACGGGCTTCCCGTGATTGTCGGCGGCACGGAGTCCCGCGGTGTCGTCACCGCTGCCACCTACGAGGCCAGGCGTTACGGCATCCACTCGGCGATGCCGATGTCGCGTGCGCGGCGGCTGTGCCCCCAGGTCGTGGTACTTCCCCCGAACTTCGCCCTCTACTCCGAGGTGTCGGCCGGCGTGATGGCGGTCTTCCGCGGCATCACCCCGCTCGTCGAACCGCTGAGCCTGGACGAGGCCTTCCTTGATGTGTCGGGCGCGATGCGCCGTCTGGGGCCGCCGGCACTGATCGGCGAGCAGATCCGCTCACGCGTCCACGACGAGCAGGCGATCACCTGCTCGGTGGGGGTGGCCTCCACCAAGTTCGTCGCCAAGTTGGCCTCCACTCGCGCCAAGCCCGATGGGCTCCTGGTCGTGCCACGCGATCGCGTCGTGTCATTCCTGCACCCGTTGCCCGTCGGATCCCTGTGGGGTGTGGGGGAGAAGACCGAGGAGGCCCTTCTGCGACTCGGGCTCACCACCGTGGGCGATGTTGCGAATACTCCGGTCGGCACTCTCGTCCGCGCCCTCGGGCAGGCCTCGGGAACCCATCTCGCCGCGCTCGCCTGGGGTCGCGACCCGCGCTCCGTTGAGGTTCCCGAGGGTGAGAAGAGCATCGGTGCGGAGGAGACCTTCGCGCGCGATGTCGATGATCCCGAGGTCATTCGACGTGAACTGCTGCGCCTGTCCGAGCGGGTCGCCGCGCGACTGCGTCATCAGGGCTACGCCGGTCGCACGGTCGTGATCAAGGTGCGGTTCGCCGACTTCTCGACGATCACCAGATCCAGGACGCTGCGCTCGGCCACCGATGTTGGCCGGGAGATCTACAGCACGTCTCGTGATCTTTTCGATGCTCTCGGATTGCAGCGTGCCCGCCTGCGGCTCGTCGGCGTCCGGGTCGAAGGTCTGGTCGAGGCGGGGTTGGCCCCGCGGCAGATGTTCTTCGATGAGCCTGAACTTGGGTGGCGTGAGGCCGAGCAGGCCATGGATCGGGCCGATGCCCGATTCGGCCGTGGTTCGGTACGTCCGGCCCGCCTGATCGACCCCCGGCCAGGAGAACTACCCACCACATAGTCGAACCGGGTTTCCACAACGCCGATCCCTGCTTATCCTTTTACTGACGCCGCTACACTGACGTCCCTATAGCCCGTCGACCGAGGAGGACCCATGCCGCTCTCTGAGCATGAGCAGCGCCTGCTCGAGCAGATGGAGCGCGCTCTCTACGCAGAGGACCCCAAGTTCGCCTCAAGCCTGCGGTCGGTCGGTCCGCGCATCGGGAGTCGCCGTAAGGCCGCCGTCGGCGTCCTCGCTGCCTTGCTCGGTGTGGGGCTCTTGGTGGGCGGTGCCGCGACCTCCCTGATCATCCTCGGTGTGGCCGGATTCCTGCTGATGCTCCTGGGCACCTTCCTGGTCATCTCCACGATGCGTGCCGAGCCGGCCGAGGCCGCACCGGAGGCCGGGTCCCCTTCGCCTGGCCAGCCGCCGCAGAACTCCAAGTCCACGTCGGGCAAGAAGCCCAAGCCGGGCAAGAAGCCCAAGTCAGGCTTCATGGATCGGATGGATGAGCGTTTCCGTCAGCGTCGCGAGGGCGACGGCCGGTAGGTCCGTCCCGGTTGGGTCTGACTACGCTCAGGGGCGACTGTTGGCCCGGCACGCGAGGTGCCGCCATGAAGGATGAGGCACCCCACATGACCATTCACCCGGCCCAGCTCGGACGGTTCTTCGATGACTACGAGGTCGGAGACGTTTACCAGCACCCCTTCGGCCGCACTATCTCCGAGGCCGACTCCACCTGGTTTACCCAGTTGACCTGCAACACCAACCAGAATCACTTCAATGCCCACCTGGCCGAGTCGAACCCGATCACGGGTGGTCGGATCATCGTGAACTCCGGGCTCACGGTGGCCCTCGTACTCGGTCTCTCCGTGATCGACATGAGCCAGAACGCTGTCGCGAACCTGGGCTGGACCGACATCAAGCTCACCTTCCCCATCTACATCGGCGACACGATCTACGCCGAGAGTGTGTGCACCGACAAGCGGGAGAGTTCATCGCGTCCCGGAATGGGCATCATCACCATGATCACCCGCGGCCTCAACCAGAACGGTGACGTGGTGGTGTCCTGGGTCCGATCGGTGATGATTCCCAAGCGCGAGACCGGCATTGGCCAGAACTACTTCCCGCAGGCCGCGTCCGGCCCGCTGAGTTTCGAGCCGACTGCCTGAGCGAATGACCACGCGGCACCCGCCGTGTGCGTGAGGATGTCAGCGTGACCCTTCCCCCTGACGGCGGCGACGTCGACGATCGGGAAGACCCTATGCCCGTGGTGGCGGTCGTGCGTCGCGGTGTGCCACAACTGCCCACCGTGATCGAGGGGCCAGTTGAGGTCGTTCTCGGTGCTGTCGTGGTGATGGCACGTCCCGTGGCCTCGGTGTCGGTCGCCCTGGTGCGCATGGTGACTCCGCTGGCCCGTAGCGGTCTGGCGCTGCTCATACGGCCGCCGGGCATCCCGGATGCGTGGGCGCCGGCGCGGGCTCTGGCGCACCTCGCGGACCGCGGGCACCGCGTCAGGGTCGCCGCAGGACAAGACCTAGCCACGGCGGGCGGCCGCGCCCTGGACTCGTTCCTGCCCGCGATCCTCGAGCCGCTCCTGGATCGCGTCGATCTGACCGGGATCGTCATGCAGCGGGTTGATCTGGAGCGATTGGTGGCTGCGGTACTCGACACGATGGATCTCACGGACGTGGTTCTGGACCGCGTTGACCTGCGACGGATCGTGGTGAGCGCTCTTGACAGCATCGACCTCAACGACATCGTGCGCACACGCGTCGACCTCGCGGCCCTGGCCGAGGAGGTCATCGAGGAGGTCGATCTTCCTGAGATCATCCGGGAGTCCTCCTCTGGGGTGGCCGGTGAGGTCATCGACGGAGCCCGACTTTCGGCCGTGGCCGGGGATGAACTGGTGAACCGGTGGATCGACCGCCTGCTGCAGCGGCGTCAGGCACGTCGTACGACCGCGCCCCGAGATCCTCGAGAACCCCGAGATCCCCGAGAACCCGGAGCGGACCGAACGTGACGGGCGACTCCACGGGTGAGGTGAGAGCAGACGTGCCGGAGGACCAGGCTGGCGACGCGCGTGCACATGAGGGGGCGGCCCGCCGGGTTAATCCGATTCCCCCGTCGGCGCGCGCATTCCAAGGACTGCGGGCCGGCGTCGTCAGTCGTGTGATCGCCGGGGCCGTCGACTATGCCCTCATGGCAGCGGCCACCATCGGGTGCTGGGTTACGGCCGCGGTGCTGCTGTTCCTGATCGACCCGCGTGACTATGTGGCACCCACCTGGCCCTTCGGGGTCTTCCTCGCCGTGGGCTTCTTTCTGTTCGTCACCTACCTGACGATCTCCTTCGCGACGACCGGACGCACGGCTGGCGGCCGACTTCTGGGCCTGCGGGTTGTGGGACGCAAGGGTCGACGCATCCCCTGGTGGTCCGCCCTCGTCCGGGCGGTGTTCTGCGTGGTGTTCCCGGTTGGCCTGTTCTGGTGTGCGGTGAGCCGGCAGAACCGCTCAGTTCAGGACGTCGTGCTGCGCACCTCGGTGATCCACCAGTGGCCGGTCGAACATGGTGTCCCAGCCCTGATTGACGTCGAGAAGCGCTCCGAGCTCTAGATTTCCCCCGGCTTCGGTCCGGGAAGTTTGCCCACCCTCCACTGCCCTCCACGGCTCTGACCTGCGCTGATACAGCCTTCGCATCATCTCGCGCGGCAACATGACGCACGAATAGCCCTAGTAGTGGTTGACGGTGGAGCGAAGTGGAGTATCTTGGCGCACACTGGAGGAAGAAGTCCTCCCTTGTCGCCCGGGAGGTGGTCGCGGTGTTCCTCGGTACCCACACCCCGCTCCTGGACGAGAAGAACCGCGTGATCCTTCCGGCCAAGTTTCGCGAGGCCCTCGCCTCGGGACTGGTGATGACCAAGGGGCAGGACCGTTGCCTCGTCATCTGGACCCGTGAGGGCTTCACCGACTACGCCGAGAGCCTGCGCAACGCCACCCAGACCACAGAGAAGGTCCGCGCCTACACCCGCGTGCTCTTCGCCAGCGCATACGACGACACCCCCGATAAGCAGGGGCGCATCACCATCCCCTCCACTCTTCGTGAGTACGCCGGTCTCACTCGCGACTGCGTGGTCGTCGGGGCCGACACCCGGATCGAGATCTGGGACTCCGGGGCGTGGGATGCCTACCTCGCGGGAACCGAGCAGTCCTTTGTCGACCTCGACGGCGAGGTGGTGCCTTCCGGCTAGGTGTCGTGGGGTGAGGCCTCCTGTTCGTCGGCATCCCACCTGGCTCACCTTCCCCGGTGCCAGGCGGAGCGAAAGCCGACGAGCGGGGGACCTGGTCCCACGAAACCGGCACCACCGCAATTCCCGGCACGACCCCGCACCACCATCTCGAGCGCCCAGTTGGGCAAGGAGGCTCCGTAGCCATGGATGTGAACCCGAAGTGCGAGAGCACTCCGCGGGGCACATCTGCGCCGGAGCCTGGTTCGATCAGCCGCGCCAGCCACGTTCCCGTGCTGCTGGATCGTTGTCTGAATCTGCTCGCGCCCGCGCTCGAGCGTCCGGGCGCGGTGGTGGTCGATGCCACCCTCGGACTGGGCGGCCACAGCGAAGGCCTCCTCCAGCGATTCCCTCAGGTCGCACTGATTGGGCTCGACCGCGACCGCGACGCACTGGCGCGCTCGGCTGGGCGGCTCTCGGCGTACTCGGCGAGGACCGAACTCGTCCACGCCGTATACGACGAGCTACCCCAAGTGCTCGGAGACCTGGGCCGGACTCGAATCGATGGAGTGCTCTTCGACCTCGGGGTCTCCTCCATGCAGCTCGATCAGACTGAGCGAGGCTTCGCGTACTCGCAGGACGCCCCGCTGGATATGCGCATGGATCCGAGTACCGGCATGACGGCGGCGGATGTGCTCAACACCTACGCAGCCAAGGACCTCGCACGGGTGCTCCGCCAGTACGGCGAAGAGCGGTTCGCCAGCAGGATTGCCGCCAATGTGATCCGAGAACGTGCCAAGGAGCCCTTCACCACCAGTGCCCGCCTCGTTGACCTCATCAGGGATTCCATCCCGGCCGCGGCACGACGAACCGGTGGAAACCCTGCCAAGCGCACCTTCCAGGCGTTGCGCATCGAGGTGAACGCTGAGCTCGACGTACTCACCCGAGCACTGCCCGCCGCGATCGATGCGCTCAACGTCGGGGGGCGCATTGTGGTGATGGCCTACCAATCGCTCGAGGACCGGATCTCCAAGCGTGCCTTGACATTGCGGGCCACGAGCGATGTTCCCGTCGATCTACCCTTCGTACCTGCCGGACACGAGCCGGAGTTCCGGCTGATCACCCGTGGTGCCGAGAACGCGACCGAGTCCGAGATTGCCGAGAACCCACGGGCGGCGTCGGTCCGGCTTCGCGCCGCCGAGCGCATGCGGGAGGCGGCGTGAGTACCGCTGCTCGCGCCGCCGTGTCGCGCCCACTGGGCCAACCGACATCGCCCCGCCCCGCGCCGCGCCGCAGGGCGAGTCTGCGTGAGCTCCCTCCTCCCCGTCCCACCGTCGCGAGACGGGGCGTGTTCAGCGTCATGGTCCTCGCGCTCCTGCTCGGCGGGATGGTCATGCTCCTGGCGCTCAATACCTCGCTCGCCTCGGGCGCTTTCGAGGTCAATGGGCTCACACGCGGGCAGCACGCCCTCGCCCTCCAGGAGCAGTACTTGGTCCAGGAGGTCGCACTCGCCGAGTCTCCTGAGGCTCTTCAAGCCCGGGCCGAGCTGCTCGGCATGGTGCCCGCGTCGGCGCCGGTGTTCCTCCGTATCGCTGACGGCGCAATCCTCGGGATCCCCACACCGTCGAAAGCATTGGCGCCCAGCACATCTCAACGCGCCACGGTCGCGTCGGCTGACGGCGCCACACTCGACGGGCCAGGTTCGACGACGGGCTCACGTCCGTGACACTGCTTGCGCCGCCGAGGCAGCCCGCGGTCGGGCCGCGTGGCCAAGGGCCCGGGCGTCCCTCCGCGCCTCGAACCCTTCGTCGGGGTGATCATGTGCGACGGCTCCGGGTATGGCAGTTGGGCCTACTCGTGATCGTCACGATTGCGGCTGGCCGCGTCATCGATCTTCAGGCCGTCCAGGGGCCCGCGCTCGCCGCTTCTGCGGCCAAGGACCGCATGCGCACTGTCGAGCTTCCGGCCGTGCGCGGCGACATCACCGACATCAACGGGATCTCGCTGGCCACGACGGTCGCGGCGAGGAATGTCACCGTCGACCAGACACTTGTCATCGATGCGGCGGCCGAAGCACGCTCGCTCGCCCGCGTGCTCGGTGGTGACGCCACCGCCTACCGCGAGAGATTGACGGGCACCCGGCGATTCGTCTACTTGGCCAAGAACATCACGCCCGCGCTGTGGGCGAAGGTGTCCGATCTCAAGCTTGCGGGCGTGTTCAGCGAGGCCACGACGACGCGGATCTACCCCGCAGGTTCGGTTGCCGCAAACGTCGTCGGCTACGTCCACGCCGATGGCACGGGCGGGGACGGGCTCGAATACGCCTTCGAGAAGGAACTCGCGGGCACTGCCGGTTCGCAGATCTTCGAGAGCTCCGCGCGCGGCACCGAGATCCCCACCACGGTCTCCTCAGGCACCGACCCGATTCCTGGCACCGGGATCAGGCTCACGATCGATCGTGATATCCAGTGGGTCGCGGAGAACGCGATCGCCAAGCAGGTCGCCGCCGCGAACGCCGACAGTGGGACGGTCGTGGTGATGAACGCGGCGACAGGGCAGATCTACGCGCTGGCCACCGTCCCCACGTTCGACCCGAACCAACCCGCGGGAGCCATCGCGTCGGACATCGGCAATCGAGCACTCTCGGACGTCTTCGAGCCGGGGTCGACCAGCAAGGTCATGACCATGGCCGCGGTGATCGAGGAGAAGAAGGCGACTCCGCTCACCAAACTCACGATCCCGCCTGTCTACGTTACGCCCGCGAAGGTGTGGCACGACCACAATAAGCACCCAACACTCCACCTCACTCTCAATGGAGTGCTCGCCAAGTCGAGCAATATTGGAACGATCATGGCCGCCGAGCGCATTGGGGGCCGGACTCTCTACGGCTATCTGACGAAATTCGGTATCGGATCCCCGACGGGCCTGCAATTCCCCGGAGAGAGCAGTGGCTTCGTTCCGGCGCCGCGAGAGTGGTCACCCACCACGTTCGGCACGCTGGCCTTCGGTCAGGGGCTCTCCCTCAATGCGGTGCAGGCTGCCTCGGTGTATGCCACGATCGCCAACAATGGCGTGCGGGTCGAGCCCTCGCTCGTGGCGGGATTCACGACGCCTGAGGGCATATTCGAGCCTGCTGCTGCGCCCACATCGGTCCGGGTCGTGAGCCCGGCTACCGCGCGCACCGTGCGCGAGATGCTCGAGTCGGTCGTGTCCGAGGACGGCACGGCGCCCATGGCTGCGATTCCCGGTTACCGCGTTGCAGGCAAGACGGGCACGGCGGACCGGATCGACGACACCTGTGGCTGCTACCTGGGCTACACCGCCTCCTTCATCGGTCTGGCCCCGGCAGACAAGCCAACTCTCGTCGTGGCCGTCTTCCTTCAGAACCCGCGCAACGGGCACTTCGGTGGAGTGCTTGCTGGGCCGGTATTCAAGACCGTCATGACCTACGCGCTCCAGCAGTTGCGCATCCCCCCGACCGGTGTCATGCGTCCGCGCATCCCGGTCACCTGGTGATGGCCGGATAGGGTCCGACCGTGTCCGCAGGCCCCCGACCGACCCCCAGGCCGCAGTCGCTCGCCCAGATCGCCGGCATCGCCGGCGCGGCGACTGCGGGTGCCGTGTCGTCATATCCCGACCGACCAGTCACCGGGGTTGCCCACGACTCGCGGTCGGTTCTTCCGGGCGACCTTTATGCCGCCCTTCCCGGCTTCCGTCGGCATGGCGCGGAGTTCATCGCCGAGGCGGTCGGCCGCGGTGCGGTGGCTGTGCTCACTGATGCGAACGGTCAGGACAGTGCCCGCGCGGCAGGTGTTCCCGCCCTCGTCGTGACGGATCCGCGGGCGGTTCTGGGCGCGGTCGCGTCGTTCATCTACGGCGATCCTTCCCAAGAACTCCTCGTCATCGGGATCACCGGCACCAATGGGAAGACCACCACCAGCTATCTGGTCGACGCGGGCCTGCGCGCCGCGGGGTACCTCACCGGGGTGATCGGCACCGTCGGTGTCCGAATCGGTGAGGAAGTCGTTGAAGCCGTGCGCACGACGCCGGAGGCAACGCAGGTGCACGCACTCCTTGCCGTGATGGTCGAACGTGGTGTCACGGCAGTGACCATGGAGGTCTCAAGCCACGCGCTGCGCCTCGGACGCGTCGATGGGGTGCACTTCGATCTGGTCGGGTTCACCAACCTCACCCAGGATCACCTCGACTTCCATGACGGTATGGATGACTACTTCGAGGCCAAGTCGACGTTGTTCACGCTGGCCCACTCGTCGCGGGCCGTGGTGTGTGTCGATGACTCCTGGGGGCGCAATCTCGTCGCGCTCGCCGAGCGCTCCGGACTCGAGGTGGCCACCTACGCCGTCTCGTCGGAGGATGCGCACTGGACGGTTGACGGAATCGTCGAGGTACCGGGCGGCTCCGTCGCACGCGCGCTCGGCCCTGGTGGCGTCGACGTCCCGCTCGAGGTGCGGATGCCCGGCACCTTCAACGTCGCGAACGGGCTCGGAGCCCTTGCGTTGCTCGTCGACGTGGGCGTGGATCCGCTGGTTGCGGCGGACGGAATCGCTTCGTGCGAGGGTGTTCCCGGTCGGATGGAACGTGTCCTCGACCCTGATCCGCACCGAGGGTTACTCGCGCTGGTCGACTACGCGCATACTCCGGACGCCATCGAACGGGTCATTCTCGCTGCACGCGGCGGCACGCGCGGCAAGGTCGTGGTCGTCCTCGGTGCAGGCGGTGATCGCGACCAGGTGAAGCGGCCGCTCATGGGCGAGGTGGCGGCTCGCGGCGCCGATCGAGTGATCGTCACCGACGACAACCCGCGCTCGGAGGATGCGGCCGCTATCCGCGCAGCAGTGCTCGAGGGCGCGCGTCGGGTCGAGGGCGCGAACGTGTCCGAGGTCGGTGACCGGCGTGCGGCGATCATGCAGGCGGTCGGGGGTGCTGATCGGGGGGATGTCGTTCTCGTCCTGGGTAAGGGTCACGAGCTCGGCCAGGAGATCGAGGGCTTCCTCACCCCGTTCGATGACAGGGTCGTGCTCGCGCAGGCGTTGGGCTCGTCGGAGTTAGATGAGGGCCTGACGTGATCCCGCTCACGCTGGGCGAGATCGCCGACGCGGTCGAGGCCTCACTCGGGGGCGGCGCGCGCCCCGACGACGTCGTCACCGGTGCGGTCCGCACTGACTCCCGTGCCGTTGCAGAGGGCGACCTTTTCGTGGCCGTCGTCGGGTCCGTTCACGACGCCCATGACTTCGCTGCCTCGGCGGTGGCATCGGGTGCTGTGGCCGTCCTGGCATCACAACCGCTCGAGGTTCCGTGCATCGTTGTCGCGGACACCGTTGTTGCGCTGGGTCTGCTCGCGCGCGCTGTCCTGGACCGGCTCGAGGATGTCGTGGTCGTCGCCGTCACAGGGTCCTCTGGCAAGACCAGCGTGAAGGACCTGCTCGCACAAGTGCTGACGTCTTACGGCCCCACCGTGTCCCCTCGAGGCTCCTTCAACAACGAGATTGGTGTGCCCATCACCGCGCTCGAGGTCGACCGCGACACCCGCGTTCTTGTGTGCGAGATGGGTTCCCGCGGGCCGGGACACATTCGTTACCTGATGACTGTGGCACCACCGCGCATCGGCGTGGTGCTCAATGTTGGTTCGGCGCACGTGGGAGAGTTCGGGTCCAGAGAGATCACCGCACAGTCCAAGGGTGAGCTCGTCGAGGGGCTCCCGGACTCGGCGATGGGTGGCGTGGCTGTACTCAACGCCGACGACGCACTTGTCGTTGGCATGCGTGGACGCACCCAGGCCCGCGTCGTGACCTTCGGCGTGACGGCCGAGGCGGATATCCGCGCGGAATCGATCGTCCTCGATGAACTCGGACGACCCTCGTTCACCCTCCGTGCCGGGGGGAATGTCGCGCCTGTCACATTGGGTCTCCACGGTGCTCACCATGTGCTCAACGCACTGGCCGCGGCCGCTGTGGCGCTCACTCTCGGGATTGACTTCGGTACCGTCGCGACCGCCCTCTCGAGATCTCGTCCGGCGAGTCGTTGGCGGATGGAGGTCACCGAGACCCCATCAGGTGTCACGGTGGTCAATGACGCCTACAACGCGAATCCGGAGTCCGTCCGGGCGGCGTTGCAGGCACTCGTCGCGATGTCCGGACCAACCCCCTCGCACCCGCTGCGCCGGACGGTGGCCGTGCTTGGCGAGATGCGTGAACTGGGCGAGGCCTCACAGGCCGAGCACGAGGACATTGGGAGGACAGCGGTGCGGCTCGGCATCGACCGACTCGTCATCGTCGGAACGGACGCGGCGGGTGTGCCTGCTGCCGCCCTGGCCCGGGGTGCGGCGGGCTTGCGGGCCACGATCGTGCCCGACGTCGACGCGGCGCTGGCCCTGCTTCGCGAGGAGCTCTCGAGCGGTGACGTCGTGTTGGTCAAGGCCTCACGTGCGGCGGGACTCGAGCGCGTGGCGATGTCGCTGGTCGAGTCGCTCTCTCCTGGGGTGGGCGCATGAGACTCGTCCTGATCGCCGCGGGGCTCGGGCTGTTCGTCTCCCTCCTGGGGACCCCGCTCCTGATCAGATTCCTGCGACGCCATGGCTACTCCCAGGCCATCCGAGTCTCCACCGAGGGTGAGCTCTACCCCGAGCACGAGGGGAAGCGAGGAACCCCATCGATGGGCGGGCTCGCGATCCTCGCCGGCTTACTCGTCGGATACTTCGGCGCCCACCTCGCGGCGTGGCGAGCGCCGAGCGTGTCGGGACTGCTCGCGATCTATCTCACCGTGGGCCTGGGCTGTGTGGGTATGGCCGATGACTACTTGAAGATTTTCAAGCAGCGCAGCACCGGGGTCCGCGCCCGCACCAAACTGCTGGGCCAGGCCGTGGTCGCGCTGTCGTTTGCCTATTTCGCGGTCCACTTCCCCGACGCGGACGGCCGCACGCCCGCCTCGCACGCGATTTCGCTGGTGCGCAACACCGGCCTGGTTCTGCCCACCGTGCTGTTCGTGCTCTGGGTATGGTTCCTGATCACCGCCACCACGAATTCGGTGAACTTGACCGACGGACTCGATGGCCTCGCGGCAGGTGCTTCGGTGATGACCCTCGGCGCCTACACATTGGTGTCGGTGTGGCAGTACGGGCAGAACTGCGCCTTCGGAGAGGTTGCGAACTGTTATGACGTCCGCGACCCACTCGATCTCGCAATCTTCGCGGCCGCAGCCGCCGCGGCCTGCTTCGGCTTCCTGTGGTGGAATACCGCGCCCGCCAGCATCTTCATGGGAGACACGGGATCGCTGGCTCTGGGCGGGGCCATCGCGGCGCTGGCGATCATGTCGCGCACTCAACTGCTCCTCCCGCTCCTCGCCGGCCTCTTCCTGATCATCACCCTCTCCGTCATCGGGCAAGTGGGCAGCTACAAACTCACGGGCAAGCGCATGTTCCGCATGGCTCCGCTGCATCATCATTTCGAGATGCTCGGATGGCAGGAGATACAGATCGTCGTCCGGTTCTGGATCATCCAGGGACTTCTGGTCGCACTCGGGCTCGGGTTCTTCTACGCCGAGTGGGTCCGGCAGTGACGGTTCTCGACGTCTCCGGCTACGCGCGAGACTCGGACTGGTCGAGGGTGCACGCAGTCGTGGCGGGAGTGGGGGTCGCAGGATTTGCGGCGGCGGATGCCCTGCTGTCTCTCGGCGCAGCGGTCACAGTGATCGATGGCGCCGACGGTGAGCGCCAACGTGAGCGGGCCACGGTCCTTGAGATTCTCGGCGCGACGATCAGGCTCGGGGATGGCGAGTCCCTCCCGGAGTCGGTTGATGTGCTCATCGTCTCGCCCGGCCTTCCTCCCGTGGCACCGGTGATTAGGGCGGCGCTGGACCGCGGTATTCCCATTTGGGGTGAGCTCGAGCTTGCCTGGCGGCTTCGGGGCGCCGACGCGGCACCGTGGCTGACAGTGAGCGGCACCAATGGCAAGACCACGACCACGCTGATGCTTGCCTCGATCCTTCGAGCCGCTGGTCTTCGCACGGCAGCGGTGGGCAATATCGGGGTGTCACTCGTCGACGCAGTGATGGACCCCGTGGGCTTCGACGTACTGGCGGTTGAGGTGGGGGCACCCCAGCTTCCCTTCCTGTTCTCGGCGAGTCCGCTCGCGTCGGTCTGCCTCAACCTCGCCCCTGACCACGTCGACCTCTTCGGTTCGTTCGAGGCCTATCGTGAAGCGAAGGCGCGCATCTACCGCAACACCCAGGTTGCGGCGATCTACAACGACGCCGACCCAGAGACCGAGCGCATGGTGGCCGAGGCCGACGTCGTCGAGGGGTGCCGGGCGATCGGAATCACCTTGGGTATCCCGAGTCGCTCGATGTTCGGCGTGGTCGACGACCTCCTTGTCGATCGCGCATTCGTGGAGAACCGCGGAGAGAATGCGCAGGAGCTCGCGTCCATCCGCGACGTGCGTCCATTCGCGCCGCACAACGTGGGAAACGCCCTTGCCGCTGCAGCACTCGCGCGCGCATTCGGGGTGTCGGCCGAGGCCGTGCGTGAAGGCCTTCGCACGTTTGAGCCAGCGGGGCACCGCATCGCCGAGGTCGCCGATGTGGGTGGTATCCGCTGGGTCGACGATTCCAAGGCCACGAACGGCCATGCGGCCCAAACCTCCCTTCTGGCTTATGAATCGGTGGTGTGGATCGCGGGCGGGCTTGCCAAGGGGCAGCAGTTCGACGATCTCGTCGAGCGCACGCGCGGGCGCTTGCGGGGGGTGGTGCTCCTCGGCGCTGATCGAGACCGAATCCGTGAGGCCCTCGTGCGACACGCGCCCGAGGTCCCCGTTGTCGAGGTCACGCGCACCGACACTGGATGTATGGACGCCGTCGTCAGCGCCGCTGCCGCGATGGCGAAGCCGGGCGATACCGTGCTCCTCGCTCCAGGCTGCGCATCGTGGGACATGTTCACCGACTACGCCCACCGCGGAGACGAGTTCGCCGCGTCGGTCGCTCGCCTGGTGGCCGGGTGAGCCAGGACGTCGTGCGACGGGTCGTCTCGAGCGGTCGGGCCCGGGCAGAACATCCGCTGGCCACCTACCACGTCATCCTCGCCGCAACACTGCTGTTACTCGTGCTCGGACTGGCCGAGGTGCTTTCAGCCTCCACCGTCGCCAGTTTTCAGTCCTTCGGCTCGGCGTACACCCTGTGGCTTCGTCAGTTGTTGTTCGCCACGATCGGTGTAGTGGCCATGGTCGTCGCCTCACGCCTGCCAGTGACGTTCTACAGGCGGATGGCCTACGTCCTGCTGGTATTTGCGTTCGTGACCCTCCTGCTTGTGCTTGTGATCGGACGCGACGTCCACGGCCAGCGCAACTGGATCGAGGTTGCCGGACCGTTCCGGTTCCAGCCGAGTGAGGTGGCAAAGCTCGCGGTCGTCGTCTGGTCCGCCGATCTGCTCGCGCGTAAGCAGGGGCTTCTCACGACGTGGAAGCACATGCTCATCCCGCTCGTTCCCGTCGTGGCGGCGATCATCGGCCTTGTGGTGCTTGAAGGGGATGTCGGCACCGCGCTGATCCTCGTTCCGATGATGGCCGCGATCCTCTACGTCAATGGCGCCCCGCTGCGTCTATTCGCGCTGGGGGGTGCGGTGGTGTTGGGCGGGGTCGCAATCCTGAGCGTCGGTCACAGTTATCGACTCGCCCGGTTCAGCTCCTGGCTCGACCCTTCGAGTGATGCGTTGGGCGCGGGGTGGCAAGTTCTGCATGGGCAGAGCGCCATGGCAGCCGGGGGATGGTTCGGAGTCGGCATCGGTGCCAGCCGTGAGAAGTGGGACTGGCTTCCCGAGGCACACACGGACTTCATCTACGCCGTACTTGGCGAGGAGCTCGGGATCATCGGATCACTTCTGGTGCTCGCACTCTTCGCCGCCATCGGGATCGCCGGGCTCCGCCTTGCCCGTACGACGTCAGACCCCTTCATCCGCACGGCCTCTGCCGTCGTGGTCGCGTGGTTGCTGACCCAAGCCACACTCAACATCGGCGCCGTTCTCCAGTTGATCCCGATCACTGGAGTGCCTCTCCCGCTCGTGTCCTACGGCGGTTCGTCGTTGATCCCCACCCTCGTCGCGCTCGGCATGCTCATGTCGTTCGCACGCGCGGATGCCCGACGATCGTCGCGTCCTCCCGTGACCGTCCGGGCTCGGTGATCTCCATGCACGTGGTGATCGCCGGCGGGGGAACCGCGGGGCACATAGAGCCTGCGCTCAATCTCGCGGACTGCATGCGCCGACACGATCCGAACATCTCGATCACGGCGCTTGGCACCGATCGCGGTCTCGAGACCCGGCTCGTGCCTGAGCGAGGTTATGACCTGCGGCTGATCACGGCGACCGTCATGCCGCGACGGCCGAACCTCGATCTCGTGCGACTCCCGCTGCGTGTGCGTCGATCGATCGCCGAGGTCCGCGAGATCCTCGACGCTACGCGCGCTGATGTTGTGGTGGGGTTTGGCGGCTATGTCTCGCTACCTGCCTATCTCGGGGCCCGTGGACGGGTCCCGATCGTCGTCCATGAAGCCAATGCCCGGCCAGGGCTCGCCAACCGGGTCGGATCGCGTTTCACGTCCTACGTGGCGTGCGCTGTTCCGGAGGCAATAGCGGGAGCCCGACATATCGGCATGCCCATCCGTGCAGCGGTCGCCTCGCTTGACCGCGCAGCATCTCGGGACCAGGCGCGGGCCTTCTTCGGTCTCGATCCCGACCGCCCGACACTGCTCGTGTTCGGAGGGTCGCAGGGTGCCCGACGACTGAACTCCGCCGTGGTCGAGGCAGCGCCCGGGCTCACCGCTCAGGGCATCCAGGTGCTGCACGCAGCGGGGCACCGGAACGGCGATCAGCGGCCGAGTGGCCATGTGGGCCCGGCTCCCTACGTCGCGCTGCCCTACATCGACCGGATGGATCTCGCCTACGCGGCAGCCGACGTCGCGCTCTGCCGTTCGGGGGCGATGACGTGCGCCGAACTCGCTGCCGTGGGGCTGCCCGCGGTCTACGTCCCGCTGCCGATCGGCAACGGGGAGCAGCGACTCAACGCACTGCCCGTCGTCGCGGCGGGAGGAGGGCTCCTTCTTGAGGACGCTGCACTCGATGGCCAGCGGATCCTCTCGGTTCTGGCACCGCTCCTTCTCGATTTTGACCAACGACGCCAGATGGAATTCGCGGCGGCATCCCATGGTCAGCGTGACGCCGACGAGAGACTCAGGGCCCTGGTGATTCAAGCCGCCGCATCTCAAGGCACGGGCGAACAACGTTCCCAGACCGCAGGAGGAAACCCGTGACAACCACGCCAGGCGAGCCCGACCAGCCCGTCGACCTCGAGGCCCTTGGACGTGTGCACGTCGTGGGGATCGGCGGCGCGGGGATGTCTGGGATCGCACGTATTCTCGTCGCCCGGGGCGTCGTGGTGAGTGGCAGTGACGCCAAGGACTCCCGTCGGCTCACGGCGTTGCGGGCCCTCGGAGTCGACGTGAGTGTCGGGCACGATGCCGCGAACGTCCGCGATGTCGACACCGTGATTTCCTCGACGGCGATCAAGCCGAACAACCCCGAGCTCGCGGCCGCGGTCACAAGCGGTCTCCGGTTGATGGGTCGCGCGGAGGCGCTCGCCGCGCTGATGTCGGGCTTGCGCGGTATCGCCGTTGCGGGCACCCACGGCAAGACCACCACAACCTCGATGCTCACGGTCGCCCTTCAGAACTGCGGTGCCGATCCCTCATTCGCTATTGGCAGTGAGCTCAACGAGAGCGGCAGCAATGCCCATCACGGCAGTGGCCCCGACTTCGTCGCCGAGGCTGACGAGAGTGATGGCGCTTTCCTCGCACTGCCGGCGCACGCAGGGATCGTGACGAACGTCGAGCCGGATCACCTCGACTACTGGGGCACATTCGAGGCCATCGAAGCCGCCTTCCTTGCATTCGCAGTGGGGATCCGCGATCGCGGTGGATTCATCACCGTGTGTGCTGACGATGACGGTGGTGCCCGACTCGCGGTCGCTGCTCGCGCCGTCGGCGTCGACGTGCGCACCTATGGGGTGAGCGAGTCGGCCGACTACCGCGTGGTTCTGCTGAAGGCAGGCGAGAACGGCTGGATCTTCGACGTCCTCGACCACGGGGTGCGTCTCGGCGCCACCGAGCTAGCCGTGCCGGGTCGTCACAATGTCCTCAACGCCACGGCCGCACTTGTCACGGGCATTGGCCTTGGGCATTCAGCGGCAGATCTGCGCGAGGGCCTTGAGGCGTTCAGCGGCACGCGTCGCCGCTTCGACTTCAAGGGCAAGGCTGACGGCGTGCGGGTCTATGACGACTATGCGCACCACCCCACCGAGATTGCCGCGACCCTCAACGCGATGCGCGAGATTGTTGGCGACGGACGGATCGTCGTCGCCTTCCAAGCGCATCACTACTACCGCACCGCCTTGTTCGTCCGCGAGTTCGGTGAGGCTCTCGGTCTCGCGGACGAGGTCGTTGTCCTCGAGGTGTTCGCCCCGGGGGAGGACCCGATCCCCGGTGCCTCAGGCGTGGCCATGGCGGCTCACGTTCCCCTGCCTGCCGACCACGTTGTCTTCGAGCCGTCCTGGAGCCGCGTCGCGGACCAGTTGGTGTCCCGGGCGCGAACGGGTGATGTGGTCATGACTCTCGGCGCGGGCGATATCGCGATGATCGGCACAGAGGTGCTCGACCTTCTCCGCGCGCGAGAAGGCTCATTGTCATGACCGTTCTGGACTCCGGGGGGCGCTTCGGGTCCGCGGGTCGAGCCAAGCGAACCAGGCGCCTCATCGCATGGGGTCTCGTCGCCGCTCTTGCGGCAGGTGGGGCGTGGGCGGTCTGGTTCTCCACGGTGCTGAGCGTTCGCGAGGTTCGGGTTCTGGGTGCGGTCACCATTTCGACGAATGAGGTGCGCAACGCGGCCGCGGTACCTGTGGCCCAGCAACTAGCCCGAGTGGATGTGCCGGGCATCACCCGACGGGTCGGGTCGATCCCGCAAGTGGCCTCGGTCGAGATCCGGCGGGGGTGGCCCGATGTTCTCGTGATCGTGGTCACCGAACGCAAGCCGCTCGCCGTCGCGCGCACCAGTGTCGGCTTTACCTACCTTGACCGGACGGGTGCGCGCTTTGGTGCGGTCACCGTCGCGCCTCGTGGAGTGCCAGTGGTGGTGGCCTCATCCGCGTCGGCACTATCTTCGGCGTTGGCCGTCGTCGCTGCACTGCCGTCGACTCTGCGAGC
>CAFBND010000009.1_pt1 | contig 39389 bp, 38 predicted proteins | sample 7269171 | NCBI WGS metagenome assembly CAFBND01 (sample SAMEA6814083, study PRJEB35770) | uncultured Actinomycetes bacterium | biome: Freshwater; feature: Freshwater reservoir; material: water | place: Czech Republic | collected 2017-05-23 | depth 30m m | reverse complement strand
TGACGATGACGATGACGAATCTGTCACCAACGCGGCATCGCCGTCGGGCGAGGATCAGATCAGCTAGTCGCTAGTCGACTCGAGGACGGACTGGGCATCGAGCCAGCGCCAGATGCCAGCAACGTCGGCCTCGGTGCTGGAGAGCACCTCGATCTTCTCTTCCAGCGCGGGAATGGACCGCAGGGCGTATCGCTCTGCGGTCCTTTCGCGTACCCGAGCCACGGCGTGGTCGAGGTCGAGCCCGTCGCCGCGCGCGTCGCGAACGAGCTCCACCCAGAGGCGTAGCTCCTCAACTGAGCGGTCCAGGGTGGTATCGACATCGGTCACGGGGCCGAAGTGGGAGAACAGCAGCCGCGTGGGGCGACGCTCGCGCATTCGTTCGAGCGAGGCGAGCGCTGCCACGAGATCGAATTCAGGCGGGGGCGTTGCCGGTCGGAGGTCACCCGTCTCGGGGGTCCAGACCCCGGCGGCGTCTCCGGTATAGAGATCACCCGTGAGGGAATCGAGTAGTCCGACGTGATGGCGTGCATGCCCCGGGGAGTCGAACGAGTCCAGCCGGCGGCCGCCGCCGAGGTCGACGCCCCCGTGGCCGTCAAGTACGCGGATCCGCGCGGCGTCGGTGGGACGCAGTTGCCCGAAGAGTTGATCGAGCACGTCACCGAAGACGCGGGCTGCGCTCGCCATCAGGCGTGAGGGATCGGCGAGGTGACGCGCGCCAGCCTCGTGCACGACCACCTCGGCGCGCGGAAATGCTGCTGCCAGATCGCCGACTCCGCCTGCGTGATCGAGGTGGATGTGGGTGACCACGATCGTGGCGAGGTCCTGGGGCCCCACCCCGAGTGCCTCGAGGCTCGTGACGACATCACCGGCCGAGGTGGCGGCACCGGTCTCGACCAGGCATGGCCGGTCGCCGTTGATGAGGTATCCGGCGGTGATCCCGTCATAGCCCCCCATGCGGGTGTCGATCAGCCAGACGTCGTCTCCGAGATCTACCGCGGGGGAGGGGGTCGTCGAACCTGACCTCGGCCCCCTTGTCGTGGTGTCGTCCACTGTCCTGTCCCTCCGGGTGTCGTCCCCAGTAGTCATCGCCGGGCACGATCGGCCTGTGTTCTCGCCAGAAGGGTACGCGGTGAGCGAGGGTGTCATCGAGGCATCCCGGGCACAGGGGAGCACCTGATGGCGGTATCGGCACGGACGCAGGAGCACGACCCTGGGCAGTCCCACGTCAATGAAGTCAGGCTGCGTGGGCGGCTCGCCGCGATCGCCCTCGAACGCACCCTCCCCTCCGGCGATGTGGTCGCCACCTTCAGGATCGTCGTCGATCGACCTCCTGTCCGCCCAGGTTCCCCTTCGACCGCGAAGGTCGACACCCTCGATTGCGCTGCGTTCCGGGCCGATGCTCGTCGCCGATTGGCGCGGATAGCACCCGGTGAGGTGATCGAGGTCGAGGGATCCCTGCGTCGTCGGTTTTATCGGGCAGGCGCAGCCGCGGCGTCTCGCTATGAGGTTGAGGTTCGCACGCTCGCGAGAGCCTCCCGGTCCTCGACGGTCGGCCGTGGCACGATGACGGGATGATGAGCGTGGGGCGCGCGGGGGCAGTCCGGGTCTGCGTCGTTGTTTCTGGAACATCTCCGATATGAGCAATTCGGTACACCGCGCCGAACGTGATGCTGGTGCGGCAACCTTGCTGGAGATGTTCGATGCCCTGCTCATCGATCTTGACGGTGTGGTCTATGTGGGGTCCGACCCCGTTCCGCACGCGGTGACGGTGATCCGTCGTGCGCGCGCTGCGGGCCATGCGGTCGCCTATGTCACCAACAATGCAGGCCGATCCCCGAGCGTCGTGGCTCACCACCTTCGTGAGTTCGGCCTCGATGTCGCCGATCACGATGTCGTTACCTCGGCGCAAGCCGGAGCTCGCGAGATCTCCGCTCGGCTTCCTCGCGGCAGCACGGTCCTGGCGGTGGGTGGCCCGGGTGTTGCCGAAGCCCTCCTCGCACGAGGGCTGACCCCGGTATCGCGTGCAGAGGAGAAACCATCGGCGGTGATGATGGGTTATGGCGCTGATGTGTCCTGGCGCGAGCTTGCCGAAGCCTCGTACGCGGTGGCGGCCGGCGCCCTGTTCGTGGCCACGAATACCGATGTGAGCTTCCCGCTGCCGCAGGGTCGCGCACCCGGTAACGGAGCTTTCGTCGCGGCCGTGGTGGGTGCCACTGGTCAAGAACCACTTGTGGCGGGCAAGCCGTACCTGCCGTTGATCACTGAATCGATTGAGCGCGTGGGCGCCCAGCGCCCGATCATCGTGGGGGATCGACTCGATACCGATATCGAGGCGGGACAGCGCGCGGGTATCGCCACGCTCCTGGTTTTCACGGGTGTCACCGGAGTGTCCGATCTGCTCGCAGCACCTCCAAGGCGGCGCCCCACGTACATCGCCGCCGACTTGCGCGGAATGCTCGCCCCGCCACGGAATCTTCTGGCTGATATGGCTGATATGGCTGATGTTCTGCCACCACCTGCGGGTGCCGATGACTTGCGTGATCTTCGCCAGGCGGCCCGAGCTGCGTGGGCGGCCGCAGATGCGGGACTGCCCGCACCGGCGGTTGACGTCGAGTCGCTCACTCGTGATGTCGTACGCGCCCTTGCCTCGGGCTGATCACAGGAAGCGGCGTAGTGCCAGCAGGTCTCGGAAGCGGGCGTCCACCTTGATCCGACCCTTTGCCCAGCCCGCTCCGAAGCTCAAACGGTCTTGCGCGAGCTCGATGAAGTCGTCCGATGTGAGGGTGAGCCGCAGGGCGGCCTTCACCACCTCGCCCGGATCAATATGTCCCACGTCCAGGAAGGCCCCCCCGTCGAATCGTCCGGAGAAGGCGATGTCGAGGTCGCGGATCCACACCGAGACGGAGATGTTCGGGATCTTGGCTCGGGTGCCTTGCTCGAGAGAGGCGAGGCGCGCGACGATTTCGTCGAGGGCGGCGTCGACGGACTCAATGTCGGCCATGGGCTCCCCTCGTTCCGCTCCTCCGGGAGCACTCCCGCGACGCTATCGCAGCGTGTCGCGATACCGTGGTCTCGTGGGCGCGCTTCCTGGCGTGCTGATCTACCGGAGTGAGGTGGCGGTCATGCTCGATGCGCTGCGGGGATACGTACAACTGGCAAGCGGGTTGACCGAAGTCACGCTCGCGAGAGCGCGTGAGGCGGCCACCTCGCTGCTCATTCAGGGCCTCGACCTAACTAAGGTAGCTGACGTCCCGGGCAAGGATTCCGCCGTTGACGCGGCCAAGGTCGCAGCCGGCCAGGTGCAGGGCCTCGCGGATGAGCTTCTCGAGTCGAGCAAGCAGAATCGAGAACTGCTCGTGGGGCTCGTGCGCACGGAGGTCGATCGCGCAGCCGGGCGCCTGGGTTTCGTCCGCGAAGAGGAATTGGCTGCCGTGCGACGCCACGTGTCGCGGCTTGAGACCCAGCTTGCGGAGATCCGTTCGCAGATGAGTGCGACGTCGACCCCCTCGTCACCCGCGACATCCACGGATGAGCCGGCAAAGAAGAAGAAGAAGGCTCCGGTCGCCAAGCGGGCGGCATCGGCGAGCGCTAAGCCCCGCGGATCTTCCGAGGGCGCGCTCACGTGAAGTCAGAAGGCCCCGAGAGCGCAAGCCACCCACAGCACCAGATCGAGGGCGACGTCCCCGTTGACGAGATCGATCTCCTCGACGACGGTGGGGCCGAGGTGGGCCAGCGCGGCCTCCACGACGCACCGCCATCCTCAGGTGAACTGCCCATGGTGGTCTCCGCGCGAGAGCTCTTCGCGGCCGTGGGTGAGCCCGCCGTTACCGGCGACTCCCGGGTCGACGCAGCCTCAGCCCGGCTCTCCGAGGTTCTCGAACTTCCGACGTCCGATCATGTTGCCGTGTACGACGACGTCCACCGTCGTCTGCAAGACGCCCTCGCCGACGCTGACGTGCGCTGAGCCCCCATGCCGCGTCGTCGCATCGACGCCGAGCTCGTCCATCGTGGACTTGCGCGGTCCCGGGAACAGGCGCAGGAACTTCTCGCGGCTGGGCGCGTGCAGCTCAACGGGATCAGTGCGAGTAAGCCTGCGACCCAGGTCGAGCACACGGCGAGCATCGTGGTTCGCGCCGGTCTCGAGGGCCCCGACTACGTCTCGCGCGGAGCGCACAAGCTCGTCGGTGCGCTCGATGCGTTCGCCCTGTCCGTCGAAGGACGCCATGCGCTCGACGCGGGTGCCAGCACAGGTGGCTTCAGCGACGTCCTGCTGCGGCGTGCGGTTGCGGCGGTAGTGGCCGTCGACGTCGGCTACGGGCAGCTCGCGTGGCCGATCCGGTCCGATACCCGTGTCGTGGTGCTCGAGCGCACCAACATCCGCGAGCTCACCTCCGCGATGCTTCCGTATCCACCCGATCTTGTTGTCGGCGACCTCTCGTTCATCTCGCTCGCGCTCGTCCTCCCGCCCCTGGCAGCTGTCTGCACCCCGGCCGCCGACCTCGTGGTGATGGTCAAGCCCCAGTTCGAGGTGGGGAAAGACCAGGTTGGTCCGGGTGGCGTGGTGCGTGAACCCGCCTTGAGGTCTGAGTCCGTACGTAAGATCGCACGCGTGGCATGGGATCTCGGACTCGGCACCTCAGGGGTGGTGGCATCTCCCCTTCCTGGGCCGAGCGGCAATGTCGAGTACTTCCTGCACTTGCGTCGTGGGGCCGCACCTCTCGACGACGACGACCTCGCACGAGCGATCGAGGAGGGACCTCAGTGACGCTACGACGCGTCCTTCTCGTCACCCACGGCGGCCGCGCGGAGGCGGTCTCTCTCGCGCGCACCGTCGCGCAGGAGTTGACCGATGCCGGTATTGAGGTTCGCGTGGCTTCGGACGAGGCCACGGCGGTAGCCCCCTCTGCGGCAGTCGTGATCGAGTCCGACTCCGCCGCGGAGGGCTGCGAACTCGTGGTGGTCCTCGGCGGCGACGGCACGATCCTCCGTGGCGCGGAACTGGCGCGGGCCTACGACGTCCCTCTGCTGGGGGTCAATCTCGGGCACGTCGGGTTCCTCGCAGAGGCTGAGGTCGATGAGGTCAGCACGGTGGTGCGGGCGGTCGTCGATCGACAGTGGGTGGTCGAGGAACGCACCACGCTCGAGGTGGTCGTCACGATCGCGAATGCCGAGATCGGACGTACCTGGGCGCTGAATGAAGCCTCAGTAGAGAAGGCAAGCCGTGAGCGCATGCTCGACGTTGTCGTCGAGGTCGACGGTCGCCCGCTCTCGCGCTGGGGCTGCGACGGTGTCGTCGCCGCCACGCCCACGGGATCCACGGCATATGCCTTCTCCGCGGGGGGCCCGGTGGTCTGGCCCGAGGTTGAGGCCCTGCTCGTCGTGCCCATCAGCGCGCATGCCCTGTTTGCCCGTCCGCTGGTGGTGTCGCCGTCGAGCACGATCGCGATCGAGGTGCTGCCCACAACTGCGGGCGGGGTCCTGTGGTGCGATGGCCGTCGCCTCATTGAGTTGCCGGCAGGTGCCCGGGTGGAGATCAGTCGTCACGGGGTCCCTGTGCGCCTCGCCCGACTTCACGCGGCGCCCTTCACCGATCGTCTCGTCGCCAAGTTCGGACTCCCGGTTGAGGGCTGGCGGGGTATCCGACGTCGTGGGGAAAACGGGGCGGCGCCGTGATCGAAGAGATCCGGATCCGAGGTCTCGGAGTCATCGAGGACGCCGTCCTGGAACCGCACCCTGGATTCACGGCGGTCACCGGTGAGACCGGTGCTGGCAAGACCATGGTGCTCACCGGTATCGCGCTGTTGTTCGGGGGTAGGGCCGACGTCGGCGCTGTGCGCACTGGTGGCGATCGGGCCGAGGTGGAGGGGCGCATCCGGGTCTCGCTGCCCGCCGTCGTCGAACGGGTGCGCGAGGCTGGCGGCGACCTCGATGACGACGTCCTCGTCCTGGCCCGCACGATCGCCCAGGAGGGACGCAGCAGGGCGTTCCTCGGGGGCAGATCCGTGCCCGCCTCGGTTCTCGCCGAGCTGGCCGAGGATCTCGTCGCCGTGCACGGACAAAGCGACCAGCAGCGTCTCCTCGCGCCCGCGCGCCAGCGCGCGGCTCTTGATCGGTTCGCCGGTGCGTCGGTGACATCGTCCTTGGCGACATACCGCGTGACGTTCGACCGCTTGCGCGAGGTCGAGCGCGACCTCGAGACCGTCACCACCTTGGCGCGTGAGCGAGCCCAGGAGGCTGACCTTCTTCGCCTGGGTCTGGAGCAGATCGACGCCGTGGCACCCGTGGCGGGGGAGGCTCTGGCACTTGCCGCCGAAACCGAACGGCTTGCCAACGCCGAGCAGTTGCGCGAGGCGGCGGCCTCAGCCCACGAGGCGCTCCGAGCCGACGGCGACGCCAACCTCGACACCGACGCGCTCACCTTGATCGCTCTCGCACGCCGATCAGCGGAGTCTCAGCGCGATCACGACAGTGCTCTTGGCGACCTCGCCGACCGGCTCGCCGATGTCGGCGCCGCCCTCGCCGACGTCGCCGGAGACCTCGCGAGCTACTCCGCCTCGATCGAGGCCGATCCCAACCGCCTCGCGGCCGTGCAGGAACGAACAGCGGCACTGGGCGCCCTCACTCGCAAGTACGGGGCCACGATCGAGGAGGTCCTGGACTGGTCCCAGAGCGCGTCGCTTCGCCTACTCGAACTTGAGGGCGACGACGAGCGCCGGGTCTTGCTCGCTCAGGAACGAGTGTCGTTGCGTGCCGAGCTCGGTCACCTCGCCGGTGAGATCAGCCAGGCCCGGTCCGAGGCGGGGGCAAGATTCGCCGCCGACGTGACGCGCGAACTTGCCGCGCTCGCGATGCCCAATGCTGTTCTCGCGGTAACGATCCGCCAGACACAGTCGCCATCTGGTCTGGTAGTCGAGGCCGAATCGGGGGCCCGACACCTCGCGTTCACCCAGCACGGCGTCGACGAGGTTGAGATCGTTCTCTCACCGCACACGGGGGCACCCGCACGTCCGATCGCGAAGGGAGCTTCCGGGGGTGAGCTCTCGCGGGTGATGCTGGCCGTCGAGGTGGTGTTCGCGGGCAGCGACCCTGTCCCGACTTTCGTGTTCGACGAGGTTGATGCGGGTGTCGGCGGCCGCGCCGCAGTCGAGGTCGGCCGTCGCCTGGCGCGTCTGGCCAGATCGAGCCAGGTCCTCGTTGTTACCCACCTTCCCCAGGTGGCGGCATTTGCTGATCGTCACGTGGTGGTCGAGAAGTCTGACGACGGAACTGTCACGACGTCCGGTCTCCGGGTGCTCGCTGACGAAGAGCGGGTGCGCGAACTGGCACGAATGCTAGCGGGGCTTGAGGGCTCAACCGCCGCCGCCGCCCACGCCCAGGAGCTCCTCGACGTGGCCTCCGCCGAGCGTGCGAGCGACCCGCGCGCGGACACGCCAGGACGGGCAACGGCCGACACGGTCCCGACTCCCTGATAACCTGGATTTCCGTGAACCCGCAGACGACTAAGCACCTGTTCGTCACTGGAGGAGTCGCCTCCTCCCTGGGCAAGGGGCTCACGGCCTCCTCGCTCGGAAACCTGCTGAAAGCGCGCGGTTTGCGGGTGACGATGCAGAAGTTGGATCCGTACCTCAACGTCGATCCGGGCACCATGAACCCGTTCCAGCACGGCGAGGTGTTCGTCACCAACGACGGAACCGAGACCGATCTCGATATCGGTCACTACGAGAGATTCCTCGACGTCGACCTTCATGGCTCGGCCAATGTCACCACCGGGCAGATCTACTCGACCGTGATCGCCAAGGAACGCCGAGGCGAGTATCTCGGCGACACCGTCCAGGTGATTCCGCACATCACCAACGAGATCAAGTCGCGGATCCGACGCATGGCGGGCCCCGAGGTCGATGTCGTGATCACCGAGGTCGGCGGCACGGTGGGAGATATCGAGTCGCTGCCCTTCCTCGAGGCAATTCGTCAGATTCGCCATGAGATTGGCCGCGACAACACCTTTTTCCTGCACGTCTCGTTGCTTCCGTACATCGGCCCGTCGGGTGAGCTCAAGACCAAGCCGACTCAGCACTCGGTCGCGGCACTGCGCAATATCGGTATACAGCCCGATGCCATCGTGCTGCGCGCGGATCGCGAGGTGCCCGTCAGCATTAAGCGCAAGATCTCACTGATGTGCGACGTCGACGTCGATGCCGTCGTCGCGGCCGTAGATGCGCCGAGCATCTACGACATCCCCAAGGTGCTGCACAGTGAAGGACTCGACGCCTACGTCGTGCGTCGACTCGACCTCCCCTTCCGCGATGTCGACTGGACCGACTGGGACCAACTCTTGCGTCGGGTTCACCATCCGGCCCACGAGGTCACCGTCGCGCTGGTCGGCAAGTACGTCGACCTCCCCGATGCCTACCTCTCGGTCACCGAGGCGCTGCGCGCAGGCGGTTTCGCCAACGACGCCCGCGTCAACATCCGCTGGGTCACCTCGGATGACTGCGTCACCGCGGAAGGTGCCGAACGTCTCCTCGGCGATGTCGACGCCGTGTGTGTTCCAGGGGGATTCGGGGTCCGTGGAATCGAGGGCAAGCTCGCCGCCCTGCGTTTCAGCAGGGAGCGTGGAATTCCCACCCTCGGGCTCTGCCTAGGCTTGCAGTGCATGGTCATCGAGTACGCGCGCACGGTTGCCGGGCTGGAGGGCGCTGGTTCGGCCGAGTTCGACGAGGCCACTCCTTACCCCGTCATCGCGACCATGGCTGATCAGCACGATGTTGTCGCCGGTGAGAGGGATATGGGCGGCACCATGCGCTTGGGTCTGTACCCCGCGAAGCTGGCCGAGGGTTCACTCGTGCGCGAGATCTACGGCGAGCCCTATGTCGACGAGCGCCACCGGCATCGGTACGAGGTCAACAATGATTACCGCCCCCAGCTCGAGGCGGCCGGGCTCTGGTTCTCGGGCACCTCACCCGATGGCCGCCTGGTGGAGTTCGTCGAGTTGCCGCGCGAGGTGCACCCCTACTACGTCGCTACGCAGGCACACCCCGAGTTGCGGTCACGTCCCACCAAGGCGCACCCGCTTTTCCGTGGCCTCATCGCTGCAGCGCTGGCGCGCAGATCCGTTCCGGTCGAGCTTGCGATCGTCTGAGCGGTGGGCGATTTCGTCCTCGAGCCCACCTGGCGTGGTGACGTCTCGCAGCTGGCGGATGAGCCGGTCGACTGCTCGGTAGTGCGCTCGGAGCAGATCTTGACCGGCCTTGTCTGGGACCTGCGACGCGACAGCGTCGAACTCGTTGACGGCCAGACGGTGGTGCGTGAGTTCGTGGTACACACCGGCGCTGTGGCCGTACTTGCCTTGGATTCGCTCGATCGCGTCTTGCTCATCCGCCAGTACCGTCACCCGGTGGGGATGGCTCTCTGGGAGCCGATCGCGGGTCTGCTCGACGTCCCCGGGGAGGAACCGTGGGTGGGTGCTGCCAGGGAACTTCTCGAGGAGGCCGGCGTGATTGCCGCCCGATGGGATGTGCTCGTGGATGTGGAAACCTCCCCCGGAGGATCGAGCGAGACCATTCGCTGCTATCTCGCACGAGATCTCTCAGCTGCCCCAGGGGGCCGTCCACCCGGCTCTGGGGAGGAGCGCACGATGCCGCACACCTGGGTTCCGCTGGAGGTGGCGGCTGCGGGCATTCTCTCCGGCAGGCTCACCGCGCCACTCACAGCGTCAGGGGTTCTCGCGGCGCTGGCTGCTCGCGCCCTCTCGTGGTCGACCCTGCGCGCCTTTGACTGTCCCTGGCCAGCACGTGAGTGGGTGCTCGGGCACGGTCGCGCTCGGGTATACGGACCGTCCGGTCCGAAATCGACCTTGTGACACATTGGTGCACCCATGGGAGCCTCGGACGCCCTACCGTGAGAGCAGTCCACCGCCCGGTGGGCGGTTCGTCGCGACACGACAGACGCGACGGACGAGATCTCACCCCGTGGCGACTCACCGCTGCGCGCATCTGAAGGACCTCACGTGAAGGTCGGAGTCCCGCGCGAGATCAAGAACCACGAGTACCGCGTTGCCATCACCCCGTCCGGTGTCTTCGAACTGGTGCGCAACGGCCACGAGGTCTTCGTCGAGCACGATGCTGGGGTCGGCTCATCGATCACTGATGACGAATACATCGCCGCCGGTGCCACCATCCTCCTTACCGCGGACGACGTGTGGGCGACAGGCGAGCTGATCTTGAAGGTGAAGGAGCCGATCGCTGAGGAGTACCAGCGGTTGCGCAGGGGTCAGGTCCTGTTCACCTACCTCCACCTCGCCGCGTCGCGGGCATGTACCGATGCCCTGCTGAATGCCGGTGTCACGGCGATTGCCTACGAGACGGTCGAATTGCCGGATCGTTCCTTGCCCTTGTTGGCGCCGATGTCCGAGGTCGCCGGCCGACTCGCACCGCAGGTGGGGGCACATGCGCTGCTCAGAGCCCATGGTGGGCGCGGTGTTCTCATGGGCGGGGTGTCGGGCACGTACGCCGCGAAGGTGGTGGTACTTGGTGCCGGGGTGTCTGGTCAGAATGCGGCAGCCATTGCTCTCGGGATGCAGGCTGAGGTACTCCTGCTTGACCTGAACATCCCGCGTTTGCGCCAGGTGGATGCGATCTACCAGGGACACATGCAGACAATCGCGTCGAACGCGTACGAGATTGAGCGGGCCGTCCTCGACGCCGACCTCGTGATCGGAGCAGTCCTTGTGCCTGGGGCAAAGGCGCCCACGCTGGTGAGCAACGACCTTGTCTCACGGATGAAGCCGGGCTCCGTGCTCGTGGATATCGCCATCGATCAAGGCGGATGTTTCGAGGACTCTCGCGCGACCACTCACGCTGACCCGACATACACCGTGCACAACTCGGTGTTCTACTGCGTGGCCAACATGCCGGGAGCAGTTCCCCATACCTCGACTTACGCGCTCACCAATGTCACGCTGCCGTATGCACTGGCTCTGGCGAACAAGGGTTGGGTTCAGGCATGCCGCGACGATCGCTCCCTCGCGCTGGGCCTGAACACCCACGACGGCCAGATCACGTATGCCGCTGTGGCGGACGCCTTCGAGGATCTAGACCATGTCGCTCTCGACGTGGTGTTGGCCTAGCCTTCATTGTTATGTCGGGTAAAGTCTCGACGTGACCGAGCAGCGCCCTTCACCGTTCACCCGTGCGGTCAGGTTGTACCTCGATCACCTGCGGGTCGAGCGTGGCCTGGCGGCCAACTCTCTTCTGGCCTATAAGCGCGACCTGGACCGCTACCTGGACTTCTGTCGTGTTCGACAGATCCGCGAGGTGTCATCCGTGGCAGAGACGGATATCACTGACTTCCTGGTGTCGTTGAGGACCGGCGACCCAGAGCACCAGCCACTCTCGGCCTCATCCGCAGGTCGGGCGGTTGTGGCCGTGCGCGGGTTCCATCGATTTGCTGCGCTCGAGGGGATCACGGTCACCGATCCCGGGCGAGACGTTCGTCCTCCTACGCTGCCGACGCGCCTACCCAAGGCCATCACCGTGGAGGAGGTCGAGGCGATCTTGCTCGCTTCTGGGGCGGAGGGGACTCCTCGCGCGCTGCGCGATCGCGCACTTCTGGAACTCCTCTATGCGACGGGGGCACGAATCTCCGAGGCGGTGGGTCTCGATGTCGACGACATCGACCTCGGCACTGCATCGGTGATCCTGCGCGGTAAGGGGTCCAAGGAGCGAATCGTTCCGGTAGGCCGGATGGCCCTCGACGCCGTGAGCGCGTACCTCGTCCGGGGTCGCCCCGCAATCCTCGGCTCCGGGATCGGAGGCCCAGCCCTGTTCCTCAATCACCGGGGTGGCCGACTGACCCGGCAGAGTGCGTGGACCGTGCTGTCCGCGGCAGTGATGCGGTCGGGGGTCGCCGCTGAGGTCTCGCCACATACGCTCAGGCACTCCTTCGCCACCCATCTGCTGGACGGAGGCGCCGATGTTCGTGTGGTTCAGGAGCTTCTGGGACACGCCTCGGTCACCACGACCCAGATTTACACCCTCGTCACTATCGATCGCCTTCGCGAGGTTTACGCGTTGTCGCACCCGCGCGCACGCTCCTGACCTGCGGGGATACACCGAGGGTCGTCATATGGGGGACGCGACCTAGGCCCACCTCCGCCATCTCCCCTTGCCCGAGCGAGGCTCTGGCGCCTAGTGTGGCGATCCATCGTCAAGGCGATCAGGGTCCATATCGAGACAGAGGCGAGTCCACTTGTGAGTAAGTCGACAAATTCGGCGAGGGTCGCGGAGCGCGCGAGCGGAGCCCCCGCGTCAGGCAACGTCGAGCCGGACCTCGTTGCCAATCTCGATGCCACGGGCCGCCCGCTCACGGTGTTCCCGGAGCCTCCGGCGCTCGAGACCCACGGCCCAGCCCGTGTATACGCGCTGTGCAACCAGAAGGGTGGGGTCGGGAAGACCACCACCACCATCAACCTCGGCGCCGCGCTGGCCGAGCTCGGCCGGCGAGTGCTCGTGGTCGACTTCGATCCCCAGGGCGCACTATCGGTGGGGCTGGGGGTCGACCCTCATGAGCTCGACCTGACGATCTACAACCTGCTCATGCAGCGGGATGTCTCGATCGATGATGTCCTACTCAAGACTGGGGTCCCCGGCCTCGATCTCCTCCCGGGCAATATCGATCTCTCGGCCGCCGAGGTCCAACTTGTCTCCGAGGTCGGGCGCGAGCAGACCCTGAGCCGCGTTCTCGCTCCCGTGCTCGGTGAGTACGACGTCGTGCTCATCGACTGTCAGCCCTCTCTGGGGCTGCTCACCGTGAATGCCCTTGCGGCGGCTGATGGGGTGATCATCCCGCTCGAGTGCGAGTACTTCGCGCTGCGAGGAGTCGCCCTACTAATGGACACTATCTTCCGAGTGAAGGAACGCATTAACCCTCGACTTGAGGTTGAGGGAATTTTGGCCACAATGTTTGATGGCCGCACCCTGCACGGACGTGAGGTGATGGCCCGAGTGGTCGACGCCTTCGATGACAAGGTCTTCCGCACGGTGATCGCGCGGACCGTCCGATTCCCCGAGACGACCGTCGCGGGCGAACCCATCACGACGTACGCGTCGAGCTCATCGGGCGCCGCGGCGTACCGACAGCTCGCGCGGGAAATGCTGGCACCATGAGCCGACGAGCGACCATGCCCGGTGCGGATGAACTCTTCCGTCGCACCGGCGACTCTCCCGAGACCGCAGCCCCCGCGCCATCCGGGCCCCTGGACCAGCCCGCACCGCCGCCTGGTCTGGCACTTGCTCCGGGCTCGGAGGCCTCCTCGGCGAGCACTGAACCCTCGCCAGCGACATCAGGAGCCTTCTCCGACGAGGCGGTGGTCGAGGCCACCCGCCAGACCAAGCCGGCCGCGCGCCGCCGGCCTCGCGCCGGTGACCGCCGGCCCACCGGTCGCGAGCGTCACGAGGAAAAGATCACGGTCTACGTGTCTCCCGAGGAGCTCGTCGACATCGAGCAGGCCAAGCTCATTTTGCGAGCCCAACACGGCCTGGCCGCCGACCGCGGTCGGATCGTGCGTGAGGCCATCGCCGTCGTCATTGCCGACCTAGAGGCCAAGGGCGAGGAAAGTATCCTCGTACGCAGACTCCGGGGAATCTGATACCCGGAGCGGGTGGTTCACAGTATAAACGCAGGTCAGAAGCTCGCATTAAGCGTTATGTCGGTTTAGCGATTGATATATTTGACGCTACATCAGCCTAGGCGCGGTGGGTCGTTCTGGGATCTACCTGTCCTGTCCCGGTACCGTGCGGAGCGTGATCGAGGTGGCCGAAGCTGAGCGCCCCGGGTCGGAGCCGGACCTGGGCCCGTCGCCGGTCGAGTTGCCGACGTTGGGCGCGCCGGTCGCCGATTCGCCCGAGTCGCCGGACTCCAACGTCTTCTCGGTCAGGCTGGACGAGTTCGAGGGGCCTTTCGATCTGTTGCTCTCGCTGATCGCCAAGCACCGACTCGACGTGACGGTGCTGGCGATCCACACGGTCATCGACGACTTCGTGGCCCACATTCGTTCGCGAGGCCCAGAATGGGATCTCGACGAGGCAACAGAATTCCTGGTGGTGGCGGCCACATTGCTTGATCTCAAGGCCGCGCGACTCCTGCCCTCGGGTGAAGTGGAGGACGAGGAGGATCTCGCGCTCCTCGAGGCACGAGATGTTCTCTTCGCCCGTCTGCTCCAGTACCGGGCCTATCGGGACGTCTCAGCGGTGCTCGCCGAGATGCTCACCAGCGGCGCTCGCCGCCACCCACGCGAGGTTGGCCTCGATCCGAGTTTTGCCCAGTTGTTGCCCGAGGTTCTGATCGGACTCGGCCCCGACGAGTTCGCTGCGCTTGCGGGGCGGGCGTTGGCACCCAAACCTGTGCCAACCGTCTCGATCTCCCACGTGCACGCACCCCGCGTCAGTGTGCGAGAGCAGGCGGCAATACTCGTCGATCGACTGCGCCGGCATCCGTCGTCGACCTTTCGCAGCCTCACGAACGATTGTGAGACCACGCTGCTGATCGTCGCGAGATTCCTCGCCCTTCTCGAGCTTTACCGGGAGGGTTCGGTGGCCTTTGACCAGCTCACCCCGTTGGGGGAGTTGCACGTGCGCTGGACGGGGTCGAACCAAGGCGACATCGCCCTGCAGTCGGAAGAATACGAAGGAGCGCCCGAGCCCGAGGCTGGCGACGCGTTGCTGGCTGAATCCGTCACCGACGAAACCCTGCGCGCCGCCCTGGCCGCCTCGGGATTCGGCAATCACAGGCGCGACGGCTCCAACGAAACCGCCCTCGAGTCACCACACAGCCCGATACCCCCGAGCCGCAGCAGCACCCAGGAGCCCGTGTGAGCCCGCAGGAGAACGACAACCCGCCAGAAGACCTCGTCCACGGTCTCGCTGACCCTGAGGGCCCCTCAGCAGCCTCAGAGGCCCCCCAGGGGCCCTCTGAGGGCTCAACAGGCTGGCAGGCTGATCTCGTCAGCGGGATTGAGGTCTCCGAGCAGGACGGCACGTCTGAGGACGACATCCTCGAGGCCACCCTCGGAGCCCCCACCCTGGGTGCGGCACTCGAGGCCATTCTCTTAGTCACGGACCTGCCGATCGACGCAGCGACACTGGCCTCGCTGGTGCGGCGTCCGTCGGGTGAGGTTGACGCACAACTAACTATTTTGGCGGCCGATTACACCTCTGCTGGAAGAGGTTTCGAGCTTCGCGAAGTGTCTGGCGGGTGGCGCTTTTACACCCGCGCAGAGTGCGCCGAGGTTGTGGAGAGGTACGTACGCGATGGCCAGCAGGCTCGCCTGACCCAAGCCGCGCTGGAGACGCTCGCCGTGGTGGCCTACCGCCAGCCGGTGAGTCGTGCGCGAATCTCCGCCGTGCGAGGGGTCAATGTCGACGGAGTCGTCCGCACCCTCACCAGCAGAGGGCTGGTTGCAGAGGCTGGTCACGACCAGAGCACCGGGGCGATCCTTTACCGCACGACCGAACTGTTCCTGGAGCGGCTCGGGCTACGAAGCCTGGAGGAGTTGCCACCCGTGGCAGACTACCTCCCAGATATCGAGTTGCTGGATGAATTCATCGAGCAAACATCAAGTTGAGGTTGAGACAACAATGAGCACCAAAGATGATGTTGAGGGTATTCGATTGCAGAAGGTTCTCGCTGCTGCGGGAATCGGCAGTAGGCGCGCCTGCGAGCAGATGATCGACGAAGGCCGTGTCGAGGTCGACGGCCGGATCGTGCTTGAGCAAGGCCTGCGGGTCGATCCGCGGACAGCGGCCATCAAGGTTGATGGGATGAGGATTCCCACCGCGCCGGGACATGTGGTTCTGGCGCTGAACAAGCCGCGAGGTGTGCAGTCGACCATGACCGACGATCGCGGTCGCCCCTGCGTGGGCGACTACCTTCGCGGCCGTAAGGAACGGCTCTTTCACGTTGGTCGCCTCGACGCTGAGACCGAGGGACTACTGCTGTTCACCAATGATGGCGACCTGGCTCAGCGCCTGGCCCACCCTTCACATGGGGTGACCAAGTCCTACCTTGCACAGGTCAAGGGGACGATCCCCAGGGACCTGGGGCGCAGGTTGCGCGAAGGTGTCGAACTCGCCGACGGCATCGTGAGGGTTGATCAGTTCAAAATTGTGACGTCCGCACCGGGTCGTGCGCTGGTCGAGGTGGTGCTACATGAGGGTCGTAACCACATCGTCCGCCGGCTACTCGCCGAGGTGGGGCACCCCGTGGAGGGGTTGGTCCGGGTGAAGGTCGGCCCCATCGGGTTGGGAGACCTCAGATCTGGCAAGGTTCGCACCTTGTCTATCGTCGAGGTCGGGGAGCTGTACGCGGCAGTCGACATGTGAACCGTCGCACCCCCGGTATCGCCGCCCTTGTAGGGCACGAGACGCTCCCGTTGAGACGCCAGATGGTGCGCTGTTGCGACGAGTCGCGCCTCCACAGTGTGAGGCGAGTTGGCGGTTTACCGCCTGATGGTTATGTCGACTTACTGGTTCACGGACAGTACTTGTTGTCTATTCAGTGGCGCATCATTGACCTAGTGCTCTGTCCCTATATCGATTCTATCGCCATCTCGTGTACCGAAGTATGGTCATGTCGATATTTATAAAGATCTTGGCCACGTGCACAGCGCGAACTCCAGCGATATACATGCAGGTCAACGAGCTGTGATGATTGATTAAGCGACATAGGGCACCGCAGGCCCGTCAAGATTGCGTAACGCAGGCCAAGCGCGCCCCGCGGCAGTCGCCAGCTGGATTTCGACCTGGCAACCACAACGACAACTCTATGACTCGTCATATCGACAAAATGAGAAATATGCATCACGTGCTAGAGGCAAGTTGGTTCAGAGGTAAATCGAGATACCAATGTATGGATACGCACTTAGATCGACGAGTCGATGTAACGATTGATAACCAGAGAGATCTGCCGATCTAAGAACTAAGTGGCATAGAGATCTACCGGCTCGTCGGTGAGTCGTCATGGTGCCAGATCGATGGATCGTTATCATGTTCAGGACTCAAGAGAGGTGCCTTCCGTGGCTCTGCGTGCGATCCGGGGTGCGACCCGACTATCTGCTGATGACCCGATCGAGATGTCTGCGGCCGTCGTCGAGCTGGTCCTGGCGATGTTGGAGCGCAATGGCATCGATCGCGATGCGCTGATCTCGGTGATCTTCACCTCAACGCCGGATCTTGTGTGCATGTTTCCCGCGGCAGCTGCCCGTGCCGTTGGCCTGGGGGATGTGCCGTTGATGTGCGCTCAGGAGATTGCAGTGCCCGGGGCGTTGAGTCGCGTCGTGAGAGTTCTCGCCCACGCCGAAATCGACAGGCCGCGAGCGGAGGTCTCTCACGTGTACCTGCGCGGGGCCGAGGTCCTACGGCAGGACCTCGCTCAGTGAACGAGTTGAGCCAGGCGCTGCCGGTGACATCGGTACTGATCATCGGCTCTGGTCTCATCGGGGCTTCAATCGGACTCGGATTGCGTCAGTGCGGTGTGGAGGTGCGTTTGGAGGATGTGAACCCCGATGCACTCGCTCTCGCACAGGATCGTGTATCCCGTACGGGAGGCACGGGTACCCCCCGGGAGCCTGTTGAGGGTGATCCTGACGTCGTCATCGTGGCAGTTCCGCCGGCAGCGAGTGCATCAGTCATTAGCAAGGCTTTGGGTACATACCTCAATGCGACTGTTAGTGACGTATGCAGCACGAAGACTCAACTTCAACGTGAAGTTGAGATCTCAGGCGCCGATATGACTAGATTTGTCCCTGGGCATCCGATGGCGGGACGTGAGGTGTCCGGCCCGGGCGCATCGAGCGCGGATCTGTTCGAAGGCCGGGTATGGGCCCTCACCCCATCGCCAGTGACGGACACGCGCCGAACCGCGCAGATGAGTTCCCTGGTGCAACAGCTTGGCGCCTTGGTGGTGATGACCACGCCCATGGCGCACGATCGGGCCGTCGCCCTCACCTCACACACCCCCCAGGTGGTGGCGTCGATGGTAGCCGCCGGACTCGAGAGTCTGGGAGACGGCGATGTGCTGCTCTCGGGGCAGGGACTGCGCGATGTCACGCGCCTCGCGGCTTCTGATCCAGATTTGTGGACGGAGATTCTGGCCAGTAACGCTGAGCCGGTGGCCACGGCCCTCGACGGTCTCATCGAACGGTTGGCTCACGTGCGTGATGGGCTCCGAGCCGGACCCTCGGGCGCATCCGTGGTCCGGGCAGGCCTGGCCTCGGGGGTCTCAGGTCACCGGCGTGTGCCGGGAAAGCATGGCGCCGCGCCCGTGCCGTATGTCGTCGTCTCCGTGGCAGTCGCTGACCGACCAGGCGAACTCGGACGTCTCTTCGTCGACATCGCCGACACGGGGGTCAACCTCGAAGACGTACGGATCGAGCACGCGCTGGGAAGACCGACGGGACTCGTCGAACTCGACGTCGACCCCGCGTCCTCGGCGACACTCGAGGAAGGTTTGCGGAGCGCCGGATGGGAAGTACGGCGCTAGAAGGACATCGTCGCTTCCCACGGTGAGAGGCATCTAGATTTTGGTCGCTATGCAAACATGTCGATAAATGGAGTGATGATCGGCGTGAGTAAACATTGCTAGATCGATATATCGATAGAGCCATGTTGATACCACGCAATCACACCCTGTCGGCGATTCCCCAAGTGTCACAAACAGTTTTGAGCCCCACCGAGTTCACATAGGATCGCGCTAGTGGGGATGCACTAGATGAAGCCCCTACCGGTTCCGTCACCAGCCCGCAGATAGATGTACAGAAAGTCTTGACCATATGTCGACAACATCCACCGCGATCATTACCGTCGACGGTCCTTCGGGCTCAGGAAAATCCAGCGTCTCGCGCGCGGTGGCGCGCCAGTTCGGTCTTCACTATCTCGATACCGGCGCGATGTACCGCGCCCTCACCTGGGCCGCCCTCCGTCACGGCATCGACCTGACCGACGCGGACGCCATCGCGGCCACGGCCGACTCCGTCCAGCTTGCCTGGTCCACCGACCCGGACGAGTCCTGGATCCGGGTCGACGATGTAGACGTCTCCCGAGCAATACGTGAGCAACCGGTGACGTCCGCGGTCTCTACGGTCTCCGCGGAACCTCGCACACGGGCCGTTCTGGTGGCGCTGCAGCGGCGGGCTGTCAGCGACGCGCTTGCGCAGCAGCGCGGAATCGTCGTGGAGGGTCGAGATATCGGCTCGGTCGTTCTGCCGGAGGCCGATCTCAAGGTCTGGCTGGTCGCCGACCCGGAGGTGCGAGCCGCGCGCCGGGCCGCCGAAGATGTGGCGGAAGGTCGAGCCGATGCCGGCCCGGGCGCCGTGCCCCCTTCTGGTGCAAGCACCAGCACCAGCACCAGCATCAGCACCCGCACCAGCACCGGTACTGCGCCTGCTGCGGGGATGGCCGGTTCGGCAGCCCCCTCGGTGGCCGCGGACCTCGCCCGTCGCGATGCTGCCGACGCAGGCCGGACTGCTTCGCCAGCCATGAGGGCCCACGACGCCGTGATCGTGGATGCCACGGAACTAACCCTTGCTGAGGTAGTTGCGAAGGTCGTGGCCTTGGTGCGCGAGCGGGTTGGCCCGTGAGCGACATCGTCACTGGTGCACGCATCGCGGGTTCTGGTTACCTGCTTGGCCTGAAAGTGTCGGATCATGTAGGTGAGGCGCGGCGCGGCGCGGAGGCTCAAGCCCCCGCCACCTCGACCGACCATCCCCACCAGCACCGGAGCACCCCGTGAGCAGCCACGACCCCCATGTCGACCCGTCGCTCGTCGACACCGACCTCGGCTATGACGACGACGACACCGCATGGGACTCCGATGAGGTCATCGAGGTCGATGATCTCGACGGCGAAGGCCAGGGCCCGGATCTCGGCGAGCTCGTCGACGGCGAGGACTTCGACGCGCGCGCTCTGGCCGCGCTCGGGTTCGACATCGACGACCTTGAGGTGTTCGACGACGAAGACGACGTGATGTTGCCGGTCGTCGCAATCGTCGGACGACCCAATGTTGGCAAGTCCACTCTGGTGAACCGCATCCTCGGACACCGAGAGGCCGTAGTGGAGGACGTCCCCGGGGTTACTCGTGACCGCGTGACCTACCCGGGGGAGTGGGCCGGTCATCGCTTCCTCATGGTCGACACCGGTGGCTGGGAGCGTGAGGCGAAGGGCATGGCGGCCCAGGTCACCGCTCAGGCCGAGCGAGCGATGTTCGAGGCCGACGTCATCATGTTCGTGCTGGACGCGATGGTCGGCGCAACCGACGCTGACGAGGATGTCGTCAAGGTCCTCCGTCGCACCAACAAGCCGGTGATCCTGGTTGCCAACAAGGTGGACGACAGCCGTGGCGACGCGGATGCGGCGAACCTCTGGTCGCTGGGCCTGGGCGAGCCGTACGCGGTGTCTTCACTCCATGGCCGCGGGTCGGGAGACATGCTCGATGCCGTGGTGGCCGCGCTCCCGGAGGTGGGCAGCCGTGCCTCAGCCCCGCGGGGACCGCGCCGAGTGGCGCTCGTCGGCAAGCCCAACGTGGGCAAGTCGAGCCTGTTGAACAAGCTCGCGGGTGAGAGCCGCGTCGTCGTCGACTCAGTGGCGGGCACGACGGTAGACCCGGTCGATGAGCTCGTCGAAATCGCAGGCACCACATGGCGTTTCGTCGACACCGCGGGAATTCGTCGCCGAGTGCTCGAGTCCAGCGGTCACGAGTACTACGCCTCATTGCGTACCAAGGGAGCTCTCGACAAGGCCGAGGTAGCGGTGGTCCTGCTGGAGGCTCACGAACCGCTGGCCGAGCAGGACCTTCGGATTCTTCAGATGGTCATCGACGGTGGTCGCTCACTCGTACTCGCTTTCAACAAGTGGGACTTGATCGATGATGAGCGCCGGAAGTACCTCGAACGAGAGATCGAACGCGATCTCAACTTCGTGCAATGGGCTCCTCGCGTGAATGTCAGCGCCCGAACGGGTCGACACATGGAGAAGTTCGTGCCTGCGCTCGAGGCTGCGCTGAAGGGCTGGGAGACCCGCATCTCCACCGCGAAGTTGAATGCCTTCCTCGCGACCCTGGCGGCTGCTCACCCTCACCCCGTCCGAGGTGGCAAGCAGCCGCGCATCCTCTTCGGCACACAGGCGACGACGAAGCCGCCCACCTTCGTGCTGTTCACGACGGGATTCCTCGAAGCGGGGTATCGCCGGTTCATCGAGCGCCGATTGCGCGAGGAGTTCGGGTTCGAGGGCACTCCGATACGGGTAAATCTGCGGGTTCGCACCAAGCGTCCGCGCCGCTGACCCACCCGTGTCGGCGTCGTCGCAACAGTGGGGTAATCTTCGCAGGGCCGATGAGCGGACATCCGCGTTTCGGTAGCAAGAATCGGGCTGTAGCGCAGCTTGGTAGCGCACCTGACTGGGGGTCAGGGGGTCGCAGGTTCAAATCCTGTCAGCCCGACAGAGAAGTGCCCTACTGCCGCAGGACAATGCGGCAGTAGGGCATTGTCGTATTCGCGCTCGTTCGCTGTGCGTGCTCTGACGGGTCGCTGAATTGCGCAATGGGCTTGGGTGCGTAGTCTCGAGTTGACGGCCCTGCCCACTGCCCCCCGCAGGAGCGGCGGGGTCGTCACGCCGCAGCGGCTCGGCGGGCTCTCAGCGAGAAGCCTGCGGAACCGACACATCAGCTGTCGGCGAGAGATCGCGATGCGCGACCCCGTGGCGAGTTGGGCTATGTGCGTGAGAGGGCCACTCCGTCGAGCTGGACCAGTTTGCCCGTGTCACTGACGACGCGCAGAACCAGCGTTCCGGTGCGATAAGTGAAGGCAGGGACGGTGAGCGTCTGCTGGTAAAGGGTTGTGGGCGACTGCAGGTCGATCGTGGCGGTCAGTGCGCCGTTGACGTAAACGCCCAGTGCGCCGCAGGTGCTGCAGGTGGTGGCGACGATCCCGACACGTGCGAGTTGAACACCACCGAGCGTCCAGGTTGCACCCTTGAGGGTCGTGCGTGTGATGGTGCCGCCGTAGTAGAGAGGCGACCCCGCCTTCGTCCAGCCGCTGGAGAGGGAAGTCGCGGCGCGATCGTCGAGAGCCGAGGTGACACAACGGGCGCGCGACCACAACCCGATCTGCCCGGCGCGGTTGTGTGCTCGAACCTGGAAGCAATAGTCGTCGCCTGGCGCCAGTGGCGCACTGATGCGCGTTGAGGTGAGTCCCTGAAGCGAGAGGGGATAGATCCACGGCGCGTACCCCGACCAGTAATGCGACTGCTCGAAGCGAACGTCATAGGTGGTCACTGCACTTGACGCGATGGGCGCGACCCAGCTCACCGACGCGGCCCGCGTCGCAACGATCGGTGAGGACGGTGCCACGAGGGCGACCACCGGGGGAGCGCTGGCCAGGTGGCTCCACGGGCCAGACAGGCCCGCGTTGTCGAGGGCGGACTGGTCGATGGCTGTGCTGGGGGTGACGGCTGCCACGGCAACGGCGGCAACTGCGACGGGCCGTGCCACGCCGCCGAGCACCTCGTAGGTGGCGCCGCTCGACACGCTGGTGAGCATTGTGCCGTCCGCGGGAAGAGCGGCGAGGTGATCGGTGTGGTCGAACTCCCAGCCCGATGTCGTGACGACGTGGCTCGTGGCCCACGTGGGCAGAGTCGTGGTAGCGGATGCGGGCACATGGATGGGTGCGCCGCCAGCAGTGACGTAGCAGTTGGAGTCGGTCACATCACAAATAAATGCGCCATCGGCAGGCCGTCGACTCAAGTGCGCGTAGTTGATGAATTCCCAGGCGGAGGTGGTGACCCGCTTCGCCGTAGACCACCCAGGCACGGTGGGGGCGTCGAGAGGCGAGATCCGGAGCGGCGCGCCTCCGGCGGTCTCGTAGCACAGGGTGGTCGAGACGTCGCAGATGAAGGTGCCGTCCAGCGGCGTCTGTCTCAGGTGGGCGAGCGCGGTGAACTCGGCGCTGGACACGGTGGTGGCAGCGCTCGGTTTCCACCCCGGCACCGTCGCCGCCTCAGATGCGGGGAAGTAGAGCGGCGCTCCGCCGGCGACCACGTAGCAGTGGGAGTCGGAGATCGAGCAGATGAACGTGCCGTCAGCCGGGTAGGCGCGCAGATGGTCAAGTCTGAGGAAGTCGTAGTGATCGAGCCCGATCACCGGGGCCACGCCCCAGCCCGGGAGTTTCGTCGCCTCATCGGCCGACACGAGGAGTGGCGCGCCACCTGCCATGCGGTAGACCGACTTGTCGAGGTTGTCGCTGATGTAGGTGCCGTTGCTCGGGTAGGCGCGCATCGTGGCGAACTGCTGGGTAGTGATCACACGCAGGGGCTGTACGCCTCCGTACGCTGACCAGGTGTAGATCCGCATCGGTGCACCACCCGCGACGCGGTAGACGGCGGTGGAGCCGGATACTTGAATGAACGCCCCCTCGGCGAGCGGGTCGCCGCGTCCGGCGAGGTCGTGGAGCCAGCCGTAAGGGGTCTGCGAGCCGAAGGGCTGCACCACCCAGGCATTGACCGCCAGCGTGCGCCAACCGTCGATTGTGTCGTTCTGCGAGAGCATGGTGATGTTGCCGTTGCCGTTGCCATCGATGGAGGTGCTCGCGACGACGGCGACATGGCCGTAGGGGTTGGTGCTGGCATTGAAGGAGATCACGTCACCCGGACGAGGGGGCTGCCCCACGGTGCCGTTCGAGATCTTGATCAGATTGCCGCCCTGGGCGGTGGTGTAGTTGGCGACCACCGCGTTGCCATTGGCGCCGTACGCGCTGACACCGTAGATCTGCGCCATGAACCGTTGGGCGAGCTCGACGCATTGCCATTCGGCCTCGCCCCATCCCGGCCTAGCCCACATGACGTTGGGCGACCCGTCTATCGCGGGCCGAGGACCGCACACTGGCACCCCGAGGTAGGAGGCGCCGAGCCGGTGGGCCCCCTCGCCCTTCCACCCCGCGGCTGTCGCTGTGGCATTCCAGTGGGTTGCGTCGCAGTCGCCTGACCACCAACTGGGGATCCCGACGGTCGCGCTGGCCGTATCCCTCGTGGGCCCGATCGTGACGAGGTCGAGCACCGCCAGAGCGACAACGAGCGAGGTGACCACGAGGAGTGTCAACGCCGCCCGCGCGCGGGCGGCGCTTCGACGTTCGGGGTCCCACCTCGCCCTTCGGGCCACGTGATCACTCCTCGATCAGGGCCCGCGGGCTCGTGTGGCGGCTTACACCTACTCGTATCTCCTCGGAAGGTATCCCGGAACCCTTGAGCACTTGTGGAGGTCAGCCTTGTGTGACCTGGCATGTCCGGCTGGGTGTACTGCTCCGACTCGTCACACGCGTGGGTCAGGTGAGCACGGCCAAGACCACGTCTCGTGCGTAGTCTGCCCTGTGTCAGCCATGTGACCAGGAGATCCGATGACCCCGTTGATCGCATCCACCATCGAGCAATGCGATGCCGCGGTCGACGCCGCGCGGTCAGGTGCGGCGTCGTGGGCGACCCTGCCACTCGGTGAGCGGATCGACCTTCTCGAGCAACTGCTTCCGAGGATCATGGCCGAGGCCGAAGAGATGGTGGCCCATACGCAGCGGTGCAAGGGCATCGAGCGCGGCGGGGCCTGGGGCTCGGAGGACTGGCTCTCGGGGCCGTGGGCGTTCATGCAGGGGGTCGCGGGCCTACTCACCACGCTGCGACGCGTACACAAGGGCGCGCCTCCTCTCTCGCCGTCTAAGGCGACCCAGAATTCCTCTGGTCGGACGGTCGTGGAGGTGTTTCCAGCCACCCGCATGGATTCTTTGCTGCTCAACGGTTATCGGGCGGAGGTGGTGATGAGTCCCGGAATTAGCGCCGCCGATGCGCTGGGGTCGGCGGCGGCTGTCTACCGCGGACGAGGTTTCGCCAAACCCGGCGTGGAATTGGTGCTCGGCGCGGGGAACGTCGGAGCCATCGCGGTGCTCGACATTCTCTACTCGCTCTATGCCAAGGGCTCGGTCGTCGTGGTCAAGATGAGTCCGGTCAACGATTACCTCTCGGCGTATCTCGAGCGCATCTTCGGGGAGTTCATCACGCGGGGCTGGTTGCGCTTCGTGCATGGGGGAGCCGACATTGGCCAGTACCTCGCGCATCACCCGGATATCGATTCGGTGCACATCACCGGCTCCTCGCTCACGTTCGATTCACTCGTGTGGGGATCGGGGCCCGACGCAGCCGAACGTAAGAAGTCGCACACCCCCCTTCTCACAAAGCCGATCACGAGTGAGCTCGGCGGGATCTCGCCCATCATCGTCGCCCCCGGTGAGTGGGATGACGCTGATCTGCAGTTCCAGGCTGAGCAGATCGTCACGAGCAAGCTCAACAATGCTGGCCACAATTGCATCGCCACACAGTTGGTGATCCTTCCCGAGTCGTGGGCACAGGCTGACGCCCTGCTCGATCGGATCCGCGCCGTCGTTGAGTCACTTCCTGCGCGACCGTCCTACTACCACGGCTCCCAGGACAGGATGAGTGCAGCCGTTGCGGGGCACTCCGCCGTTGAGCCGTTGGGAGCGAAGGCTCTCTGCTCGCTGGTGACGGACGTCGATCCCCACGGCGCGCAGAGCCTGATCACCGCGGAGGTCTTCGCGGGGGTGCTGGGGGTCGTGCGGCTCCCGGGTGCCACGACCGCGGAGTTCCTCGCGAATGCTGTCGCGTTCGCCAACGACGTCCTCCCAGGCACGCTGGGCGCATCGATCTTTGTCGATCCCGCAACTGCCACGCGGGAACGAGCGGCGGTTGAGAAGGCGGTGGCCGACCTGCGCTACGGCAGCGTGGGTGTCAACGTCTGGAGTGCTCTGTCGTTCCTCCTGGCCTATACGCCATGGGGTGCGTTCCCGGGCAACTCCGCCGGGGATATCGGAAGTGGCATCGGCTTCGTCCATAACGCGTTCCTGCTGGAGGGAATCGAGAAGTCCGTCGTGACCATGCCGTTCCGTCCGATGCACCGCGCTGCGTTCAGGGGCCACCTGCATCTCTCACCGAAGTCGCCGTTCTTCGTGACGAACAAGACCGGCGAGATCACCGCGCGTCGCCTCACCGCCTACCTGGCTTCGGGCAAAATCAGCGCACTCGTTGGGATCTTCGCCTCGGCATTGCGAGGGTGAGCGCTCGCTCGCTGATTACGCGCGCCCTGAGTACTGACCGTCGGCACGACCCGAGGCCAGTGGAGACGGGGATCTTCTAGGTCAGTCGTCCGCGGTGACGATCACGCGCAGCGGACTCCCCAGGATTCGCCCGATCGACTGTGACAACGCCTCGGCGAACTGTGGACGTCGCGCGCGTTCGAAACCATGGCCGCCCGCGAGTTTGGTCGCGTCTGAGAAGTCGAGGGTCACGGTGTGCGAGTCGACCGCGGCGAGGCGGCCGTCGAACAGGGCCATCCAGGCGGTGCGATTCGTCGACTCAAGATCGTCGAGGATGTCATTCCATCGCGTCTTGAGCCCAGCCAGGTCGATCTCGTGCGCCTCGTCCATACCCGAACGCTAGCGAGTGGCCACGGAGGCGACATCAGCGCAGGCGCGGGCCGGTGCCCGGGTTCGCCAATGTGCGCCTGACATGTGTAGCCCTCGGCTAGCGTGACGATCATGAAGCGGGGCGTCCTCATCGCGTTCGGCGCGGTCTGGATCCTGTGCGGAACGCTCCTGGTGGCGGCAGGTGTCGTGCTCGCGTCGGTGCTCGGACCCGCGAGCACGATCTCGACGCCGGTGACACGCCTCGTGGGTACCGGTGTTGCGCTCATTGTCGACAACCTTGTGATCGATGTCAGCAGCGTCCCGTTGCCGGCAAGGCTGGGCTCGCTCACCCTGCGGGTCGCGGCTCCCGATGGCCGTCCGATGTTTGCCGGTTCGGCCCGCACGACTGACGTCGATGCCTATCTCTCGGGTGCCCCGTATGACGCCGTGGCACACCTGTCGACAGGCGGTGGATCACAGACAAGATCAGTTCCCGGAACGCGGCGGCCACCTGTGGGCGGCGCTGTGAAGTTCTGGTCCTATCAGGGGACGGGTGATCCAGCAGTCCTGGCGGCACGCCTCGAGCCCGGTTCGACGCTGGTCATCATGAACGCGGATGCTGCGGTTGGTGTCACCGCGGACGTTGCAGTCACCTTGACGATCCCGGGCGCATGGGCCGCTCCCTGGGCATGTGGGGGTTCGGGCTTAGCGCTCCTGGCGGTGGGGGCTCTGACGCTCTGGAGGGCATCGAGTGTGCAGCGATCCGACGTGGGCTCCCATGAACTCCTCCCGACAGCGAGCGGACGGGGGCTCCGGCGGAGGACGCGCACATGATCGGGCGTGCGCGCAAGAGTTGAATCCCGCGAGGGGACGGTTATGGTCGCACTGTGGACGTCCAGGAGACCGAGGTGCAGACCGATCGCATCGTGACTATCCCGAATGCGCTGTCATTCCTGAGACTCCTCGGAGTGCCGCTGTTCTTGTGGCTCGTCTTGGGTCCTCACGCGGACGGCTGGGCCGTGGCGCTCCTGATAGTGAGCGGCGCCACCGACTGGCTCGACGGCAAGATTGCCCGCGCAACGGGGCAAATCAGCAGGCTGGGCCAACTACTCGACCCCCTGGCAGACCGCCTGTACATCGCTGCGACCCTGGTTGGTCTTGCACTACGAGGGCTCGTCCCGTGGTGGCTAGTGGTGTTGCTGCTCGCGCGAGACCTAGTGCTCGCAGTGTTCCTCGCCGCCCTGAAGCGCCGTGGTGTCACCGGACTCCCCGTCCACTTCTTGGGCAAGGCAGCCACCTTCAATCTCCTCTTCGCCTTCCCGCTCATCCTTCTGGGAGCCGACGCGCTGGGGGTGGCGTTCAGTTGGGCCGATGTGGCCCGCGACCTCGGCTGGGCCTTCACTCTGTGGGGCACGGCGCTTTACTGGTGGGCTGGATTGCTCTACATCGAGCAGGCACGCCGATTCCTGCGGGCACCTCGACTGTGAGGTGCGTCGGCAGATTCGACTCGATGGGGACCGATCACTGATGGCCACCAGTTCTGGCGACCGTGCCGCGTCGATGGCGCTCTTGCGTGACCTGCTGCGCGACGATGCGGCGCTCGACTACGTCGAGGCGACGCGTGTTCGTCGCCTTCGTGACCAGGGTTCGGTTGGTCGACATGGCCCGACGTGGTTACTCGCCGCCACGTGTGTTCTGGTGGCGGGGATCCTCGCGATCGGGCTCGTTCAGCGCAGGGCCGATGAGCCGCAGGCGACCCAGTCCCGAGACGCACTGGCTGCCCGCGCCGCGTTGGCCCAGCAGAACGTCGACCTGCTCGAGAGTGAGGTCGCTAGCGCGCGCGTTGCACTGTCCGCACTGGGCCAGAGGCTGCTCGCCGAGTCCGACATCGGTCAGGAGTTGACGAGCAGTATCGAGTCGCTCTCGGCCATCGCCGGGTATTCCGCCATTGCCGGGCCAGGGGTCGTCGTGGTGCTCGACGATGCGAAGGGCATCGACCGCAATGATCTCGCCTCGCCAGGTCGTGTGATGGATCGCGATGTACAGACCGTCGTGAACGGCCTGTGGCAAGCAGGTGCCGAGGCCGTCACGATCAATGGTCGACGCCTCACCGCCACCAGTGCGATACGCGCGGCCGGCGCGGCCATCCTCGTGGACTTCAAGCCGGTGCTGGCGCCGTATCGCATCGAGGCCATCGGCGATCCCAATTCGTTGGCTAGCGCGTATGCGAGCACTCGTTCTGCGGCGGATCTCTCCGCGCTCGCAGAGGCATATGGACTGCGCGTGACTACCGAAACGGTCAGCACGCTCACACTCGGTGTCGCCACTTCCGGGCTGCCGACAATCGCCGAGGCGCAGCACCCGGTGGGCGCTAACCTGACACCGTCGTTGAGAAGTCCAGGAGGCACGTCGTGATTGCAGTGATCGGGCTGATCGTGGGCATCGCCCTCGGGATCTTCCTGCAGCCAGCCGTGCCGCTTTGGCTTGAGCCCTATCTGCCGATCGCGGTGGTGGCGGCGCTCGATGCCGTCTTCGGCGCGGGCAGGGCGATTCTCGACGGTGTCTTCGACGATCACGTCTTCGTTATCTCTTTCCTGTCCAACGTCCTGATCGCATCGTTGCTGGTATTCCTCGGCGACCAGCTCGGTGTCGGGGCGCAGATCTCCACCGGCGTGGTCGTGGTCCTGGCGATGCGAATCTTCGCGAACAGTGCGGCCATCCGCCGCCACCTGTTCAAGGCGTGACCATGGCCGAAGACTCCCCATCGGGTGATGCGGTGAGCGCTGATCCCGTGATCCCCGATCTCGCGGCGAGACGTGGTCACCTGCGCCAGGCACTGGCTCTCCGAGCCACTCGGCGGCAGGCGATCATCGGGATCCTCTTCGTGCTGCTGGGGTTCGCGGCGATGGCTGCCACCCGCGCGGTGGGAGGTAGCGCATTGCTGGCCACCGCACGCCCCGACGAGGTGGTGCGCGTGCTCGACGACCTCACCGAGCGTCAGGCGCGGCTGGAGATCGAGCAGCGCGCTCTCGTGGTCGAGCGGGACCGTCTGCTCTCCGGCAGCGAGGAACAGCGACTTGCCGCGTCGCGCGCACGTGTTGACGCTTTGGCCATCCTCGCCGGGACCGTGCCAGCTACGGGACCGGGCATCTCCCTGACCATCGCGGACCCCAACGGAGCCATCGACTACTCCGTCATCCTCTCCACGATCCAGGAACTGCGTGACGCGGGCGCGGAGGCGATCTCCATGGGCCCTGTTCGCGTGGTGGCATCGAGCTGGTTCGACGACGTGCCGGACGGCATCGGCATCGTGGTGTCGGGTAGAACTCTGCTGCCGCCCTATCGAATTCTCGCGATCGGTGATGCCGCGACCTTGGCCACGGCCATGGCCATCCCCGGCGGCGTCTCGGACATCGTGCGCGCGGCGGGGGCGAGGATCTCGATCTCTCCGCAGGCGGTGGTTGTGGTGTCCGCGTTGCAGCCCCTCGTCGCGCCTCAGTACGCTCAACCAGCGGCGAGCCCTGGGGCTCCGTGACCTACTCCGAGAAGGGCACCACCCCATGTCCGGTCAGACACCCGAGCACCTTCGCTACACCCGTGAGCACGAATGGGTTGAGATCACGGCCGAGGGCAGGGCGCGCTTCGGGATCACCGACCACGCCCAGGATGCCTTGGGCGACATCGTCTTCGTGACGCTTCCGAACGTTGGAGCACAGGTCGTCGCGGGGCAGCCATGTGGAGAGGTCGAGTCGACCAAGAGCGTGTCCGACATCTACGCACCCGTCACCGGAACGATCACGTCGCGCAATAACGCCGCCGAGACCAGCCCCGAGACCTTGAACTCTGATCCCTATGGTGATGGGTGGCTCGCGGAGATCGATGTCTCGGACGTGGCCACGTTCGACCTACTCCTTGACGCCTCGGGCTATCTCGCATCCCTCGAAGGCTGAGCCAGCCCGCGTCCCATGAACCGGGCTCGGGACGGGATACAGCATGACTCTCTGGTAGAGGTCGAGGGTTCTCGCATTGACCGAAACCGGACCGATCCGTAGGGTCGAGCCCTACCCTCGACGCTGGGTCGAGGGCAAGCCGCGAGGAGGCCAGATGGGTCGCCAGTGTCCTCAGTGCGGTCACCTGTCCGACGAGCAGGACCACTTCTGCGGTGCCTGCGGGGCAGAGTTGTCAGCCGTGGAGCACCCGGTGCACCAGACCGGCGTTCTGGGCTTGCGGGCCCCGTCCGAGGGCGACTCAGCGCCTATGCCCACCGTCGATTCCACCAGTGTCGGGGGACTGGGCAAGGGTGAGGCCGTCCTGGTCGTCCTTCGCGGCCCTCAGCAGGGAATGCGTTTCGATCTCGACCCCAGCGCGGGCCTGATCGTCGTCGGACGTTCCCCGGAGTGTGGGCTCTTTCTTGACGACGTCACCGTCTCGCGCCGGCACGCCGAACTGCACTCGGTGGAGTCCGGCTGGGAACTCCACGACTCCGGCAGCCTCAACGGCAGCTACGTGAACCGCGAGCGCATCGACCGCACCACGCTCACGGGTGGCGACGAGGTGCAGATTGGCAAGTACCGCTTCGTCTATCTCGAGGCCGCGGGCAACTCGGCAGCAGGAACTCATTCCGGGGGAGAATCATGACCGCCTTGGCATCGCGCGGATTGATGGGCATCGGTGACGTTCTCGCGCTCCTGCGACCGGACTTCCCCGATGTGACGATCTCCAAGTTGCGTTTCCTCGAATCCGAGGGGTTGGTACAGCCTCAGCGCACTTCGAGTGGCTACCGCAAGTTCAGCCATGTCGACCTCGAGCGCCTGCGTTACGTCTTGTCCTGCCAGCGTGATCGCTACCTGCCGTTGAAGGTGATTCGCGACCACCTCGAGGCCATCGACCGTGGTCTCGAGCCGCCGGCCGGGGGCGAAGGTCCCCGCGTCCCGCGGGCCTTGGTCTCCACCGATGGAATGCCCTCGTCAGATTCCTTCAGGCCCAGCGCCGCGGAGGTTCGGCTCTCGCGTCATGAGCTCCTCGAAGGTAGTTCGCTCGACGACTCACTGCTCACCGAGCTCGAGGGCTACGGCATCATCACCAAGCGCGGCACTCACTACGACGGCGAGGCTCTGGCCATCGCCAGCACGGTGGGGGAGATGGCGGCATTCGGCATCGAGCCCAGGCACCTGCGCACGTTCAAGGTCGCGGCTGATCGAGAGGTCGGACTCGTCGAGCAGGTGGTCACCCCGCTTCTGCGCCAGCGTGATCCCGAGGGCCAACAGCGGGCCGACGACGCGATTCGCCAGTTGGCAGCGCTGTCGGTCAGGCTGCACTCCTCGCTCGTCAAAGCCGGGCTGGCCAACGATCTGCGGCGCTAGACCGACAGTCATTTTCGACCGTCGGGTCGCGTAGCGCGCTCACGAGACTAGGCTGGTTCCATGCACCAGATGGACGTCGTGGGAGTCCGCGTCGAGATGCCATCCAATCAGCCGATTGTGCTGCTCCGCGAGATCGATGGAGAGCGCTATTTGCCGATCTGGATCGGGGCCGTCGAGGCGACGGCGATCGCTTTCGCCCAGCAGGGGGTGGTGCCGGCGAGGCCGCTGACCCATGATCTCCTGCGCGACATTCTGGTCGCGCTCGGGCACCGTCTGACGGAGGTACGTATCACCGACCTCGTCGATGGTGTGTTCTTCGCAGTTCTTGCCTTCGAGGGCGGTGTCGAGGTGAGTGCTCGCCCCTCGGACGCTATTGCCCTTGCACTTCGCACGGGGACCGCTATCCACGCTGCCGATAGTGTGCTCGACCAAGCCGGTATTGCCGTCCCTGATGAGCAGGAGGACGAGGTCGAGAAGTTCCGCGAGTTCCTCGACCAGATCTCGCCGGATGACTTCCTCGGTGGTACGAGCGCCCCTGAGTCGGAGTGATCAGCACCCTTCGCTGAGGGCCGCCGAATGCCCGATGCTCCGCAACTCTCGACCTCCACCTGAGACTAAGCCCGGGTTCGGGACGGGGTCGGCGTGTCGAGGTCCCCAGCGTTGACCGCGACCCCTGGGCGGCCTACGGTTCAAGTCGAACGTCGACGGTGTAACTCTCGCGGTGTGCTTCCCCCACCCGCGGCACCGAGGGCGGGTGCGGAGGTCTCCGGTGTCCGGTACGGACGAGGGTCGCGAGAGCGTGGATCCCACACATGCCAGTGCGCGTGTCGAGGCCGCCGACGAAGCTGGCAGACAGGGTCTGCTCTTCGGCGATGACGTGAGGTCACTCCCCGCGGACGTTGGATTCCGTGGCCCGGTCGCCTGTTCGGCGGCGGGTATCACCTACCGCCAGCTTGACTACTGGGCCCGCACAGGGCTCGTGCAGCCGACCGTGCGCGGCGCGGCCGGCTCGGGCAGCCAGCGTCTCTACGGCTTCCGCGACATCCTGGTGCTGAAGGTAATCAAGCGACTGCTCGATACGGGGGTGTCCTTGCAGAACATCCGCACGGCCGTTGAGCACCTGCGTGACAGCGGTGTCGACGATCTCGCCCAGGTGACCTTGATGAGTGATGGCGCCAGCGTCTATGAGTGCCGAAGCAAGGACGAGGTCATTGACCTCGTACAGGGCGGCCAGGGTGTCTTCGGCATCGCTGTCGGCAGAGTGTGGCGCGAGGTCGAGGGGAGCCTCGCCGAGCTCCCGAGCGAGCGACTCGATGGCACGCCGACCACGCTGGCGACCGAGGGCGACGAGCTCGCCGCCCGCCGCGCCGCCCGCGCCACCGGCTGAACCTGGCATCACCGGGGCGGTAGGCTCCCCACACGCCGTTCATCCCGTGCGGGAGAGTTCCGTGGCAGCCAGCCACGGACGCCGAAGGAGCAACTCCCCGTCAATCTCTCAGGCATCCCGGACCGTACGGGCAGGCGTCTCTGGAAAGCGGGACCACTGGTCCCCGCCGACGGTGCAAGCCACGGTTTCGTGGTGAAGCTCTCAGGTGCGCGGACTCGCGCGGAAACAGTGGGGGATCGACGTCCGCGTGTCCGCGTGGCGACGGTCCACCTGTGTGCGCCTAGCGCGCCCACCTGCGAGAAAGCCTGCCGTGTCCGACATCCTCGAGCCCCGCCCCGTCGTCTCACTCCTCGATGACGATCTCCCGTTCGCAGACCGCCATATCGGCCCAGATCCCGATCACGTCGCCCGGATGCTGAGTGTGGTGGGCTACACCTCCCTCGAGTCCTTGGCCGAGGCGGCCGTGCCGGAGACGATCAGATGGACAGCAGGCCTCGATCTGCCGGCGGCAGAGTCGGAGGCCTCGGTGGCCGCCGACCTCCGGGCATTGGCGGCCCGCAACACCGTGGCACGTTCGATGATCGGCCTTGGCTACTACGACACGCACACCCCTGGGGTGATCCGCCGCAACGTGCTCGAGAGCCCGGCCTGGTACACCGCGTACACGCCCTACCAGCCCGAGATCAGCCAGGGCCGACTTGAGGCGCTGATCGGCTTCCAGACGATGGTCGAAGATCTCACCGCGCTTCCCATCGCGGGCGCGAGTCTGCTAGATGAGTCGACCGCCGCCGCGGAGGCCATGACCCTCGCGCGCCGCGCCGGCGCGTCTCCCTCGAATCGCTTCGTGGTCGATGCCGATACCCACCCGCAGACTCTTGCTGTTCTGGCGACGCGCGCGGAGCCGCTGGGCATCGAGATCGTGCTCGCAGACGTCACGGGCACCTTGCCCGATGGTGATTTCTTCGGATTGCTCTTGTCCTATCCCGGATCGTCGGGCGAGATCCGTGACATCGCCGCGCACATCGCGACCGCCCACGAGCGCGGGGCCATCGTTGCCGTGGCCACCGACCTGCTCGCGCTGACACTCCTGACCCCGCCCGGGGAGCTCGGAGCCGATGTCGCAATTGGCACGGCCCAGCGTTTTGGCGTCCCGTTCGGGTTCGGCGGTCCCCACGCTGGATTCATGTCGGTGCGGGCCGGCCTCGAGCGGTCACTGCCGGGCAGGCTGGTGGGTGTGAGCGTGGATGTCGACGGCCACCTCGCCTACCGGCTCGCGCTGCAGACCCGTGAGCAGCACATCAGGCGTGAGAAGGCGACGAGCAATATCTGCACGGCGCAGGTTCTGCTCGCGGTCACCTCGCTGTTCTATGCCGCGTACCACGGACCCGACGGGCTGTCTCGGATCGCGGCGCGCACGCATCGTCACACCGTCGTGCTTGCCGTTGGGCTTGAGCGGCTAGGTGCAAAGGTGGTCACCTCGGTCTTCTTCGACACCGTTCACGTCCGCGTTCCCGGCCGTGCACACGCGATCGTGCGCGCGGCGGAGGATCGAGGAATCAACCTTCGCCTGGTCGACGCCGACACGGTGGGCCTGAGCTGTGATGAGACCACCACGCGTCGCGACCTCCTTGCGGTGTGGGCGGCCTTCGCCGAGGTGCTCGGTGCCGTGGCGCCGTCCCGAGCGGACGTCGACGACCTCGACGCCTCCGCGGCGGAAGTGCTCACTGTGTCGATGCGCCGCAGTTCGCCGTTCCTGACGCACCCCACCTTCCACGACCACCGCAGTGAGACCTCGATGCTGCGCTATCTTCGCCGGCTCTCGGACAAGGACGTCGCACTTGACCGTTCGATGATCCCGCTCGGCTCGTGCACCATGAAGCTCAACGCCACCACCGAGATGGAGCCGATCACCCAGCCTGGATGGGCGGGCATCCATCCGTTCGCACCTCTGCACCAGGTGAGCGGCTACCTCGAGTTGATCAGGTCGCTCGAGGCGTATCTCGTGGAGATCACCGGCTACGACGCGGTGTCGCTCCAGCCGAATGCGGGCAGCCAGGGCGAGTTCGCTGGGCTTCTCGCGATCCGTGGCTACCACCGTTCGCGCGGTGATCTCCGCCGTGAAGTCTGCCTGATCCCGAGCAGCGCCCACGGCACCAATGCCGCGAGTGCCGTGATGGCAGGTATGCGCGTCGTTGTGGTGGCCTGCACCGAACACGGAGACGTAGATCTCGACGACCTTCGCGCGAAGATCGCCGAACACGGGGATCGGTTGTCAACGTTGATGATTACCTATCCCTCGACGTTCGGGGTGTATGAGGAAACCGTCACCGAGATCTGCGCTCTCGTCCACGACGCGGGCGGGCAGGTCTACGTCGACGGAGCCAACCTCAACGCCCTGGTCGGGTTGGCCAAGCCCGGCAAGTTCGGGGCAGACGTCTCACACTTGAACCTGCACAAGACCTTCTGTATCCCGCACGGCGGCGGAGGTCCCGGTGTGGGTCCTGTGGGCGTGCGCGCCCACCTCGCACCATTCCTGCCGGGCCACCCGTTGCGTCCTGAGGCGGGGCCGACTGGTCGAGGGCACGTCGATGGTGGTGTCGGACCGGTCAGCGGCGCGCCCTGGGGGAGTGCGGGCATCCTGCCGATCCCGTGGGCCTACATCCGACTCATGGGTGGTGAAGGACTCACACGCGCCACCCAGACTGCCGTTCTCGCGGCGAACTACGTCGCGACCCGCCTCCACGACCACTACCCGGTGGTCTACACCGGTCGACACGATCTGGTGGCCCACGAGTGCATCGTTGATCTGCGCGAGATCACCAAGGCGACGGGGGTCACCGTCGACGATGTTGCCAAGCGCCTCGTCGACTACGGGTTCCACTCACCGACAATGTCATTCCCCGTGTCCGGCACGTTGATGATCGAGCCCACCGAGAGTGAGGACCTCGACGAGCTCGATCGATTCTGCGAGGCGATGATCGCGATCCGCGAGGAGATCCATCAGGTGGCCGCCGGGGTGTGGTCACCTGAGGAGTCCCCGCTTCGCGGCGCCCCTCACACCGCTGCGTGCCTGCTCGGTGACTGGGACAAGCCCTACTCCCGCGAGCTCGCGGCATTCCCCGTCGCTTCATTGCGGAGCCTCAAATACTGGCCTCCGGTGCGGCGCATCGATGGGGCGTACGGCGACCGGAACCTGGTGTGTTCATGTCCTGATCCGGGTGCGTTCGCGGAGTAGTCCACCGACACGCGAATGTGGGCGCACCCGAAATCGGGCACGCCCACATCCCCCGCAGTCTTGATCAGACGGAGGCCATCGCCGCTGCTTGCTCGCCGAAGGTGCGCCCATGGGTGGCCGCGGCGGCGTGGGCCGTTGCGAGGAACTCCGCGGCGAGCGGCTTGAGGTCCGACATGGCAGGAACGATGTCGGCCAGGGTCAACTCGGCCTCGACGATGCGCAGGTCTAGGCCCCACACCTCACCAATCACGCGGGTGAGGTACGCCGTCGAGTGGTCCCAGCCGAACTTGGGGGTGCCCTCGCCGTAGGCGCCACCGCGGGCGATGACGAGAAGTCCGGAACGACCTGCGAGAGGTGTTTCGGAGCCGGCCCCGAAGCGTGGATCGGCGATGACGAGGTCGATCCAGGTCTTCATGTGCTGGCTGATTCCCCAGTTGTACAGCGGGACGCCGAAAAGGTAGGAGTCGGCGGCGAGGAGTTCGTCGCCGAGTTGAGCCGAGAGGGCAACGGCATCACGCTGGGCTGCGGTCTGCTGATCAACCGGGGTCCATCCAGCGAACGCCGCGGTTGCCCAGGCGTCGGACGGCAGGGGAGCGACTCCGAGGTCACGGCGGATCACCTCACCGGTCGGGTGCTCGGCACGCCAGGCGGCCTCGGAGGTGTCGGCGACGGCGCGGCTGATGGAGCCCTCGAGGCGAATACTGGAGTCGAGGCGGAACAGGGTCATCGTTGTTCTCCTGGAGTAGTTGAAATCAATATCGTAGAATTTTCAACCACTGTACCATGCGGATGAGGTGGAATGACTGTCAGCCTGGGGTGCTGCAGCGGTACTCACCCACCCCGCATGGCGCGAGGGACCGTCCCGCATCAGGGAAGCAGACCTAGCGGCGGCGCGGGTGTGGGAGCAGGGCCGGTGTCGGGTGACGCCACGCCGTCCGGTTCATCGAGGACGGTGTCGTACCTCGCCGTGCGCCCTCCGCCCTGGCTCTTCGCTCGGTAGGCGGCCAGATCGGCTTGGCGGAGCGATTCCGCGCCGTCCATCCCCGGGGAGAGCACGACGAGTCCGATACTCACGGTGACGGTAATCGTGGCGTGATCAACCGTGAGGGGCGCGAGAAGGAGGTGGTGGATCCTCTCGGCGACGACGTCGGCATCTGATGCGGAGCTGACACCGCTGAGTGCGAGGACGAACTCATCACCCCCGAGCCGAGCGACGATGTCGCCCTCGCGCAGGACGGTATTGAGTGAGTGCGCCACGTATCGCAGCACGTCATCCCCAGCAGCATGCCCGAAGAGATCGTTGACGGGCTTGAGCCGGTCGACATCGATGAACAGCACAGCGACGAGGGAGCCCGTGCGCGGCACCTGGGCGAGCAGGGCATCGAGCTGGGTGGAGAGTCCTCGACGGTTCAACAAGCCAGTGAGGCTGTCCCCGTTCGCCTGCGTGAGAAGATCGGACCAGTCACTTCGTGATTCGTGGACGTCCACGAAGTGTGACATGTAGCAGTCCGGGGCACCGTACTCATCCAGGATGAGCACGATCGAATGCGAGGCCCAGAACTCGGACCCGTCCGAGCGAACGAGAACCAGATCCTTGATCTGGGTCGAGCCGGGGCTGGTGTTGGCGTCGAAACGCATCGCCCAGTCTGTTGATGAATCGGCCGGCGAGAGGATGTCGGCCACCGTGAGCGCTGTCAGTGCTTCGCTGGTGTAGCCCAGCATCTGGCGTAGAGCAGGATTCGTCTCGATAAAGCGACGATCGAGCCCGACAAGCGCCATCCCCATGGGTGCCGCGTTCATGGCCCCTCGCAGCAGGTGCGCGTCGTGACGCACCTGTTGGTCGGCTCCCACCTGCTGGTGCACATTGCGCAGCGAGAGCACGCACTCGGCGAAAGATCGGGCTGTGAGGACGCGACGCCCGGTCATTGACCACCATGCATAGCCGCCTCCAGCATCTGTGAGCCGAATCGTGGTGGCGTCTTGGTGTCTGGACTCGTTCATCGTCCGGGCGATGAATTGAGTCATGAGCGGCCGGTCCGCAGGATGGACTCGCGCCTGCCATTCAGTGCCGATCAGCAGGTGTAGCTCACGGCCAAACGCGGCTGCGGCCGATTGTGAGGCGTAACTGATCCCGCCCATGGAGTCGAGACCGATCACCATGTCGAAGGAGTACTCGGCCAACAGTCGGAATCGCGACATGTCCGGCTCGAGCTCCTGGGGGGCGAGCGCATCATCATCTGCCGTCAACTCGCGCCAGGTCACCATGAGGTGGTCGCCGACGGGGAAGCAGCTCAGCCGGAAGGCAACGGACTCCCGTGAATCTCCGCTGCGCCTGAGCCTCTGCGCGGCCAAGACGGTTGGCTGGCTGGACTCGAACGCGCCTTTGTACACGCGAAAGAACTCGGCAGATCTCATGTCGGGGAGCAGTTGCAGATAGGTCTGCCGGACGAGATCGTGACGTTCAACGCCGAGGTAGGCGCAGGCGGACGGGTTTGCATCCGCGTAGCGCAGGTCGATGATCGAGCCCGATGAATTCGTCACCTTCGTCAAGAGCACGCGAGCATCGCCTAGTCCGCGGAGCCTCCGCGACTCGGGCGACTCGAAGGTCGCGACTACCCGCTGGCGTCCTGGCCCGAGTTGCAGTTCGGTGGTGGGGGGTGGGTTCGTGATGCCGACGTCTTCGCTTTGCAAGCCCCCCACCCCCCCCGCAAGATGTGCTTTGCAAGCCCCCCCCCCCGCAAGATGTGCGTCTGATTACTGGCTTGGTGACGGTAAACATAGTTGATCAAGGCCCGGAGTGCAGACGTTTGAACAAGGTGTCGTCGTCGGTGACCGAGACGTTGGCCGGATGGGAGAGCTGCCGCGGACACTGCTTGGGCACAGGACATGGTCGGCAGACCT
>CAFBND010000008.1_pt1 | contig 40108 bp, 40 predicted proteins | sample 7269171 | NCBI WGS metagenome assembly CAFBND01 (sample SAMEA6814083, study PRJEB35770) | uncultured Actinomycetes bacterium | biome: Freshwater; feature: Freshwater reservoir; material: water | place: Czech Republic | collected 2017-05-23 | depth 30m m | reverse complement strand
GACTCCTCGGTGGTCGCCGACGTGGCGAACGTGTTGTCGGGGATCCGCAAGGCCAAGAGCGAGGCCAAGGTGTCGATGCGGGTGGATGTCGCCAGCGCCGTCGTGTCCGGGTCAGCCGCCGCGCTAGCCCGGGTGCAGGTCGCGACGGGCGATCTCGCAGCCGCTGGCCGGGTCGCCGAACTCACTTTCGTGACCTCAGATGGTCCGCTGAGCGTCGAGGTCACCCTCGCTGGCTGAGCGGTTGGCGGGCGGGGAGATCAGCCCGAGAGACTGACGACTCAGGCGCTCTTGTCGCGGCGTTCGCGCCGCGCGGGTGTGGCATCGCGCGGAACGAGTGTGGGCAGCACGTTGTTGCGAACCACGTCACCGGTGACAACCACGCGCGCGACATCGTCGCGGCTCGGCACGTCGTACATCACCGACAGCAGGACTTCCTCCATGATCGCGCGCAACCCGCGTGCACCCGTGCCGCGCAGGATCGCGAGATCGGCCACGGCCTCAAGGGAGTCGGGGGTGAACTCAAGCTCGACGTTATCGAGCTCGAAGAGGCGCTGATACTGGCGCACGAGTGCGTTGCGCGGCTCGGTGAGGACCTTGACGAGTGCCTCCTGGTCGAGCGCGACCACCGAGGTGAACACGGGCAAACGGCCGATGAACTCCGGAATCATGCCGAACTTGAGCATGTCTTCGGGCATCACGCGGCCGAACACGTTGCCGGGGTTGGTGTCCTCGGCGTCCATCGACGCCGTGAACCCGAGGGCCTTGCGCCCGATGCGCTGCTCGATGATCTTGTCAAGGCCAGCGAACGCGCCGCCGACGATGAAGAGCACATTGGTGGTGTCGATCTGGATGAACTCCTGGTGCGGGTGCTTGCGCCCACCCTGCGGAGGAACGGACGCAGTAGTGCCCTCGAGGATCTTCAACAGGGCCTGCTGGACACCCTCGCCCGAGACGTCGCGAGTGATCGACGGGTTCTCGCTCTTACGAGCCACCTTGTCGATCTCGTCTATGTAGATGATGCCGGTCTCGGCCTTCTTGACGTCGTAGTCAGCGGCCTGGATGAGCTTGAGCAGGATGTTCTCGACATCCTCACCCACATAGCCGGCCTCGGTGAGTGCGGTGGCGTCGGCGATCGCGAACGGCACGTTGAGCATGCGCGCGAGGGTTTGGGCCAGCAAGGTCTTGCCCGAGCCCGTAGGGCCCAGGAGCAGGATGTTGGACTTCGCGAGCTCGACGGTGTCATCGCTGCGGCCGCCCGCGGCCGTGCCTGACTGAACGCGCTTGTAGTGGTTGTAGACAGCCACGGACAGGGACTTCTTGGCGTCGTCCTGGCCGATCACGTACTTGTCGAGGAAGTCGTAGATCTCACGCGGCTTGGGGAGCTCATCGAACTGGAGATCACTCGACTCGGAGAGCTCTTCCTCGATGATCTCGTTGCAGAGGTCAATGCACTCGTCGCAGATATAGACCCCAGGGCCTGCGATGAGCTTCTTGACCTGCTTCTGGCTCTTCCCGCAGAACGAGCACTTGAGCAGATCGCCACCGTCGCCGACTCGTGCCACGTGATCGTCCCTTCGGTCGAGATGAACCTGCTGCCCGAACCCTTGCCAACGAAACGACGGTACCCCCACGACGCCTCGAACACCTGTTGTGGCGCACGCGGATCGAGGTGGTTATGCCGACAGCGCAACGCCCGCACGACCGAGAGTCGCGCGGGCGTCGTGCCTGGTCACAGACTTGCTGAACCCGGTATGAGGGGGCTCAGGACGCAGCGGCCGATGCCTTGCGCGAGGGGATCACGGAGTCGACGATCCCGTACTCGACCGCGTCGAGGGCAGTCAGGATCTTGTCGCGCTCGATGTCCTTCTGGATCAACTCCGTGGCCCGGCCTGTGTGTCGCGACAGGATGCTCTCCATCTCGGTGCGCATCCGCAGCAGCTCATTGGCCTGGATCTCGATGTCAGTGCCTTGGCCGCCACCCTCGGTGTAGGGCTGGTGGATCAGCACGCGAGCGTGGGGCAGTGCGTAGCGCTTGCCCGGGCTGCCCGAGGCAAGGAGCACCGCTGCGGCCGACGCGGCCTGGCCAAGGCAGACCGTCGTGATGTCCGGCTTGACGAACTGCATCGTGTCGTAGATCGCGGTCATGGCCGTGTAGGAGCCGCCGGGCGAGTTGATGTAGATGCTGATGTCGCGGTCGGGATCCATCGACTCCAAGCACAGCAACTGCGCCATGACATCGTCGGCACTCGCATCGTCGATCTGAACGCCGAGGAAGATGATGCGCTCCTCGAACAGCTTGGAGTACGGGTCGTATCGCTTGTAGCCCTGCGGTGTGCGCTCCTCGAACTGCGGGAGCACATAGCGGGAGGTGGGTGCGGCATATCCCGCGCGCAGCCCGAAATCGCCTGAGTTCGTCAACTGGTTCATCTGGTGGTCTCCGTCCGTCTCAGGCCGTGCCGCCACCGTCGACGACATCCTTGGCGGACGTCACGACGTGGTCGACGATTCCGTAGTCCTTGGCCTCCTCGGCGGAGAACCACTTCTCCCACTCGGAGTCCTCGACGATCTGCTCGACAGGCTGTCCGGTGTGGTGGGCGATGAGCTCAGCCATCGACTTCTTGATCAGCAGCATCTGCTCGGCCTGCTTCTGCACGAGAGACTGGACGCCGCCCAGACCACCGAGGGGCTGGTGCATCATGACGCGGGCGTGCTTGAGGGCGTAGCGCTTACCCGGCGCCCCCGCGGTGAGCAGGAACTGCCCCATAGAGGCACACATCCCGAGCCCGAGCGTGGCGACATCGTTGCCGACGTACTGCATGGTGTCGTAGATCGCCATGCCCGCCGAGACGCTGCCGCCCGGTGAGTTGACGTACAGGAAGATGTCACGCTCGGGGTCCTCCGCCGAGAGCAGCAGCAACTGACGGACGATGTCGTTCGCCATCTCGTCGCGGACCTCGCCCTCGAGGAAGATGATCCTCTCGCGCAGCAGCCTCTCCTTGATCGAGTCGGCGTAGCCGGAGACGCCGGCTCCGGGCCCTCGATCGCTCCAGGTAGCGCTCACTGTGGTCCTCCCGCAGTCGTGGTTCGCTCGTGATCGGTGCGAAGTGGTGATGGTGCGTGTTCGACCCTAACCAGAGAACGCCCCCATGCCATCCCAGGCGCGGTGGTGTTCGCCGTAGGCGTGACGCGACCTCGGGAGAGAAGGCATCACGAGGCACGTGCGAGGGCGGCCCTCAGGCCACGGGCACCGGGGCCAGCAACGGCGCAGGAACCAGTCTTCCGGCAACGAGGAGACGGACCGTGCCGATCACCAGCACCGCGATCACGATGTTGGCGAGCAGGAAGAGCAGTCCGGCTACCCATTGGATGTAGCCGGTCTCACCTCGAATCACGAACAGCACCGCGTCGAAGGCCAGGGCGGTGACACCGAAGCTGAACGCCCAGAACGACGCCCCGAAGGACTGCTTGAGGATGAAAGGCATCAGGCGCAAGAGAAGGAGCAGTTTCACGAGGGCATAGCCCAGCAAGACCTGACTCAGAAGATCGGGGGCCGCCCCCTCGACCCCACCGGTGAGGAACATGTACGCGATCAGTCCGACCGCCGGCGGGGCCAGCATGATTCCCAGGGTGGGTCGCAGCGGCGCAGCAAGCGTGAGGTGGAAAGCGAGCCGGTGGGACACGATCGATTCAAGTGAGAGCCACGACAGCAGCCCGGCGCCGAGGAAGAGGCCGCCAACCGCGATGAAGCCGAGGTAACCGGCCACGAATGCGGCCACGAAGTTGGCGGCCACAGTCGGCAGGTACAAGGCCGGTGTGGCCGTTCCCAAATCACGGTCGCCCATCCAGAGTCCACCGGTGAAGTAGACCCCGTAGGCCACCTGAGCGATCGCGCCGACAACAAAAAGCACGACGGCCAGGTCGTGCGCCTGAGGCCCGATCGCGACCGCCGCGAGCATGGTCGCGACGCCGGCGAGGCCCACGAAGCAGCTCTGGATCGGGTGCCGCATCTCGGCGATGGCCTCGTCGCGGGCCCAGATCCACTTGCCCACGTAAAGAACGAGGAGCACGAACCACACGACGAAGGCGCTGAGCATCACCACAAGCCCGATCACCTCGGGCATATCCCAGGCCTTGTGCGCCAAGCGCCAGCAGTCGCCCATGCCGACGAGGCCGAGGACCATGCCGAAGAACGATGCGGGAATGACGGGCCAGGAACGCTTCACGAGGTCTCCTGCAGCAGTGGGGCTTGCGCACTGCGAGCCCGGACTGCCAGCAGACGAGCAGGACTCTACCTCGCCCCGCTGCCGGGCTACGAGGGCTCTCGGTGAGAAATGTGATCAACTACCGAGGCCGTGTGATCGCCACGAAGAAAACGACCGTCACGGCGGAACTCTGAGTGACGAGGCTCCGCCGTGACGGCAAGTCGCTACCTCGTGATGCGCACTACCTGCCCTTGACCAGCGAGGGCAGTGGAGGTGTAGGTCGATACGTAAATCTCGCGACCGTCAGCGGCGACCGCAATGCCGTTGGGCTGCATGATGAGTGGGTTGGTCAGGATCGTGCGTGCACCGTTGGGATGTGCGAACGAGGCAATCTGCACGTCGTCCATGAACATCTCGGCCGCATAGAAGTAGCCCTTGCGGTCGAAGGTGCAGCCCGTGATGGTGCTGAATCCGGTAGCCCACACTGTGGCGACGTTGAGCACGCGCGGCAGGCTTGAGGGACGAGTGGCGCGTGGGTCTACCCGGTACACGACCGACTGGCCCGGACCTTCTGCGAAGAACCCGGCAAGGTCGAGCGTTCCGATGTAGAGAGCACCATCAGGTCCGGCCGCGACGCAGGTCGGAACAACATCGCTGATTGACGTATTCGGCAGGTATGCGAGCACCTGCACAGTGCCATCGCGCTTGACCTCATCGAGAGTGTTCGCACCTGCATCGACCACGTAGGTGTGGCCATTGGTGACAAGAACGCCGTAGGGGTTGGCGTCGGGGAACTGCGGATCACCGGGGGGGGCTAGTTCCGGGTGACTTCCGGTCCAGGCGAAATCGAATCCACCTACATCCGCGAGATTACGAACCCGCGCACGGTAACCGCTGGCATTGACCGAAAACAGGTATCCGAGATTGGTGCTGCCGACCGGATCGGCATGCTCGGACATGATGCCGAACACCGTGCTCTGGTTTCCACGGTTGGACACCGCAATCCCGTCGATGCCCGTGACCTCAAGTCCGTGACCCGGGTCGCTGGCAGTTGACCAAAGTCCCGACACAAGAACACTCTGTCGGGGATTCTTGCCATCCGCGTCCCTCACACGAGTGATTGCGCCTGTTTTTCCTTCCCCCTCAAGCAATCCAGCCTCTGAATTGCCAGCACCGAGGCCGGCTTCGGCCACATAGAGAGTGTCATTCTCGGCCAGTGCGAGTCCGCGGGGGTTGTTGAGTCCCGAGGCAATCACGTCATACCGAGGCGACGGCGACGGCTGTACCGGGCGAGCGTTCGCCGCAGCGGGTATGGCGAGAGCGCAGGCAGCGCCAACGACCGTCATCGTCATGAGAAAACGTGTGGGGCCAGACGAGCGAGCCATCAGATCCTCCAAGAGTCGGGGTCGTTGTCGCGTCCTGTTTCGGGTCAGACGTTCAAAGATCAATAAGCGTGACCGTAGTACATGGATTGCTCGATCAATGTGTCAGTGACGGTGTGCGCAAATTTGAGGAGGAGATTGCGGTCGGCAGCGCGTTCTCGACTTTTCGGGCCACCGTCGCCTCCGACCCACATGTGGGTGATACACCCGAGGAAGGGGCCCACCGAAGCGGAACGGCCAGAACGACGCCCCGAACATCTGCTTGAGAATGAGCAGCAGCAGCGCACAGGGGTCGGGCAACTGCGAGCCAGGACTGCCAACTGAGGTATCCGGACTCGATATCCCTTTGTTAACGAAGATCGAGTGACCTCATCGGCGCAACGTGACGGCGGATGAGGCGGGGCGATCAGTCGTGGTCGTGACCTTCGTGATCACCGTGGTCGTGACCCTCGTGATCACCGTGGTCGTGACCGGAGTGGTCAACCTCGGCCGGAGACGTTGAGAGTGACGCGAGGTCGATCACGACGCCATTGGTGTCGACGATGCGCGCGTTCTCGAGCACGTGGGCCAGCGCCTTGCCACGGCGAACCTCGGCCACCGCTGAGGGCACCTGGCCGGCACTGACGAGCTCCTGGGCGAACTGGTCGGGGCTCATGCCATAGCGGGGTGCCTGCTGGACGAGCCACGCCGAGAGCTCGGCCTCGGCGACGGAAAGCTGCTCCGTGCTGGCGATCTTGTCGAGGACGAGCTGGCTCTTGAGCGCATCGCGCGCCTCGGTCTCGAACTCGGCCCGGTGGCCTTCGTCGCCGTGGCCGTCGACGAAGTGCTCATCGACCTGCTGCTTGATCGCACCTTCGGGAATGGGCACCTCAGTGGCCGCGAGCAGCGCGGCGGCGACCTTGTCGCGCGCCGCGTACCCCTGCTCGAGAAGCTTGACGCGGGCGAGGCGCTCACTGAGATCGGTGCGCAATTCGGCGATGGTGTCGAACTCGCTGGCGAGCTGCGCGAAGGAGTCGTCGGCCGTGGGCAGCTCACGCTCGCGCACGGTGGCCACGGTGACGGAGACCGAGAGTTCCTGGCCCGAGAACTCGCCGGCCTCAGGGGTGAACGCGAACGTGCGGGTCTCCCCGGCCGAAGCGCCCTCGAGCGCGTCGTCGAAGCCAGGGAGCATGCCCTCGGTGCCGAGCTCGTAGGACATCGCCTGCGCGACGAGGTCCTCGACCGGCGTGCCGGCGTTGTCGCCGCTGATATCGAAGAGCAGGACGTCGCCCTTGGTGGCGGCGCGCTCGACGGCCTTCAGAGAGCCGAAACGGGCACGGAGCCCATCAAGCTGGGTGTCGACGTCGGCCTCGGTGACCTCGGCTGCATCGACCGTCACCTCGATGGTGTCGAACGCGGGGAGATCGAACTCCGGGACGACATCCATCTCAGCGGTGAACAGAAGTGGTGCGGCGTCCTCAAAGGTGGTGACGTCAACCTCGGGGCGGCCGAGAAGCTTGATCTCGTTCTCGCGCAAGGCGGAGTCAAGATTGGTGTTGAGTGCGTCGTTGATCGCCTCGTCGAGCACAGCGGCGCGGCCAACCCGCTGATCGATGATGCGGTTGGGCACCTTGCCCTTGCGGAACCCGGGGATGTTGACCTGCGCTGCGATGCGCTTGTAGGCGGCGTCGAGTGCTGGCTTGAGCTCCTCGAACGGGACCTCGACGGTGAGCTTCACCCGGGTGGGCGAGAGGGTCTCGAGAGCGCTCTTCACGGGATCTGTACTCCTGGGTCGGGGACGAGGCGGAACTGGTGAACGAGTCGGGGCGGGGAGAGTCGAACTCCCGATCTCCTGCCCCCAAAGCAGGCGCGCTAGCCACTACGCTACGCCCCGCGGCGCCGCCCGAAGTCTAGTGGACCCCGCAGCGACGACCTACCCGGAGCCCGATCATCGCCCGACCCAGCTCGCCTGGTCGGGCCGGCGCTGGTGCCGGGCCTGTCTCGCGGGACCTCGCGAGCGTGGCATCATGGGGCGGCGCCGTCGAAAGATCGGCCCCGCGGGTGTAGCTCAATGGTAGAGCCCCAGCCTTCCAAGCTGGCCATGCCGGTTCGATCCCGGTCACCCGCTCTGACGTGCAAAGGACCCCCATCTCGGCTCGCTCGGGAGAGGGACGCAACCCCGGACTCAATCATCAACTCTTGCTCTGGAGCGCAGGTCGATGGATGATCACTTTCCTCATTCGTGAACCTCCGCTAAGGGATCCCCGATGAAGACCCTCGTCCGTCGCCTGTACGCCCGACGCCACCGTGGCCGCGCGCTCGCGGCAACGGCGATCATCCTCGCCGCACTCGCCCACACCGCCGCCGCTCTCCCGCCAGGACCCGTCAGCGGCATCGTCTACAGCCTCACCTACCTGGCGACCGCTCTCTGCCTCCTCGCCGCACCCATAGTTGGCCTCATTAACATCGCGAAAGCGAACACCGCTCGTAACGCAGGAGAAGATCCCGCTCAACCACATACCAGCAACAAGTACCTCGGCCGCATCATCAGCGCGGCTGGGATACTTGTCATGATCGCTCCCGTCCTGATCGCGGTCGCCACTACACCACCTGGCCACAACATGTTCAGCGAAGGAGACTCCCAGAGCGGAGGCAGCGCCATCTGGCTCGTACTGCTCACCTTCCCGCTCGGAGGCGCAGCTGCTCTCACCGGCGCAATCATCGGCATCATCCGGAGAAGCCGCCCCTCCCCAGACCTCCCTCGGGTCTCTCCTCCAGGTTGGTACGAGGACGCTAGCTCAGCCGGGCGACAGCGATGGTGGGACGGAGCGGCCTGGGGACCGCTCATGCCGATGGATATCCCTGCGACTAGCACGGGTCCGGTCTCGACCGCTGTCGCCCCTCCGCCGAGGGCTGAATAGGTTCATTCATCGAGTGTCCTTGGCCGAGCCTCGGTCGAACCGGGCGCTAGCGACAAGATCAACAACCGTTGACAGACAGTCGGCATATCCCTTCGAGCGGGGACGGGTGTGCTGCAGGACAGGGGATTACGAGATCCCATGTCCTGCAACAGTTCGCGCTCTGCCCGGCTACGCGCCGGGGGTAGTGTTCGTACCGCCAACGCTGAGGTAGGTCTGCCGACTCAAGACCCTGCCCTTCTTGGTGATCTCCGTTGACGCGGGGCCTGGCGTGCCTCCGACAAGCCGCGGCGAGTCCAGGACCTTCTCATGATCGACGGAGGCCACCGCCGTGACCTCGAGCAAGGTGCCGTCGTCGGCGAGCAACAGAGTCACCGTCTCGGTCGGGCCGAAGGGGAAGTCCAGCGCCGTTCCAATCCGGCCTAACTCGTCCTTGACGAAGTCACGCTTGGTGACGCCGGGCTGCGTGGACAGGATGGTGAACATCGCCGCCCTCTGGCTCGATGTCAGCGGCGCGGTCGCCAGGAGGATGCCGACGGCGTCGATGATCGACCCCCTGGCCCCCACGAGGGTCTTCAGGTGTGTGTCGAGTGCGATGGGGTCACTGCTCATTTCGGCTACTTGAGCCCACGACAGGGCAGCGTCGTAGGGCAGGGTGAACCGCGCCGGGGCGTTGCTGACCTTCATCAGCTTCTCGCTTCCCGTCTGGATCCACTCGCCGCCGTTGCGCCCGTACCAGACGGTCGTCGTTTGCACCTGGTCCGAGCCCGGGGCTGGGTTGGCCAGGTTCACGCTGGTGGATGTCACCTTCCAATACGCGGCGTCGATGCTGGTGACGGCAGGGGCGATAGCCGCGAGGTGGGTGAGGAACTCAGACGCGGAAGCGACAGACACCGGGGCGATGCCCGGCGTGCTGAGGGTCGGTGCGGCGATGACGAGTGCTGCCGCCGCGGCGACCGCGCCCGCGCCGACAGCCCAGCGGGTGCGCCGACGTCGCGCCGAGTGGATCGACTTGGCGCGCGAACGGATGACGTCGGCCGATCTGGCCCGCGCGGCGTCGACGGCGATGGCTTCGCGCACCGCGGTCGCCGAGCGGTCGAGAGCCTCCGAGGAAGGCGCCGGGGAGGGTGAGGCGGTGAGAGCCTCCCAGCCGGGCAGGTCGTTCAGGTCGTCGAGCAGCTGGTCGTCGAGGGTGTTCATGCGATGGCTCCAGGGATGAGGTGAGAAGTCAGTGGAATGGGTGCGGTGTAAGCAGGCTCGGCGGCGTCGAGCTGTTCACGTATGCGCGCGCGGGCACGGTGCAGTCGTGAGCGGGCGGTGCCGGCTGGAATCCCAAGTGCCGCGCCGGCTTCGGTGGGAGTCAGCCCATCTAGTGCGACCAGGAGCAGCAGTTCCCGCTCGCCATCGGGCAGTGCACGGACTGCGGCGAACAGCGCGGGTGCGCTGCGCTGGGCATCGACGCGGTCGTCGACGGCGTCCCAGCCCTGGTCCTCGGCACTCCCATAGCCGAGGGGAAGGGCGGTCGGGCGGCGCAGATGGGTGGCCACGGCGTTGCGGGCAATGCCGAACAACCAGCCGCGGGCGGGGCCACGATCGGGGTCGAACGTGGCGCGCCCGGCGTAGGCCATGAGCCAGACCTCGGACAGCACGTCCTCCGCTGCGTGGGGTATCCGGCGGGCGAGGTATGCGTACAGCGCTCCTGAGTGGCGATCGACCAACGGCTCGAACGACATGGGGTCGGTCTCGGAGCGTGCGAGCAGTTGCTCATCGGAGTCCACGGTGCCTCCTTCGCGGGCTCAGGCGAGCCCTCACCCTCTACTACGCGAGGAGTTCAGCAAGCGTTCGCTGGAGCACCGCGCCGAGTGCATTGGTGCTCGGCCGCAGAGCCACCGCGCCTCGTAACCTCTGCGTCATGCGCCGTTCACGATGAGTCCCTAGCGTGACTGTTCTTCACTGTGTTGGAGTGGCTTTCGGGGCTTTCGTTGCCCATCGTCTTCCTGATGATTCTCGCGCTGTGCGTCCTCACGTTGGAGGTCGTCAGCGCCGCGTCGAGGAACTTCGACCCGAAGGACCGCACCAACGACAACATCGGTCGAGCTGCACGGGCATTCCTGAGCAGCGCCTTCAACTTCGTGGGGGCGTTCACGATCATCACGTCATGGAACGAGGACACCAAACTCCACTCCAATGGCGAGCGCGAAGTGGTCGCGGCGCAGACACTCGTGCGCGAGATTCGATTGCTGGCGCCGGCGGACTCCACTGTGAGCAGTGCGTTGAGCGACTACGCGCGGGCTGTGCTGCGGGGCGAGACCGGCGACGGAGGGGAGCTCGTGCCGAGCACGCAGGCTGAGGATGCCTTTGTCGTCGTAGAGAATGCCGCTGTCAGCGTCATAGAGCAGCCCGGGTCGGACACCTTCCGAAGCGGGGAGGTTCTCGACTCCCTCAAGGATCTCAAGCTCGCTCGCCTGGAGCGGGTGGGAGAGCTGTCCAACACGATCGCGCTGCCCCTCATCTTGCTGCTGCTGGTGATGGCCGCTCTCAACCTGGCGGGCATCGGCCTATTCCCGAGCGGCACCTCGCGGGCACTCAAGCGGATGTTCGGTTTCGTGGTTGCGGTCGCTGTTGCGTCGATGCTCACCGCTGTCGTCTTGCTGGAGTCGGTCCAGTTCATCCACCCAGGGCTCTCCGTACCCTTGGAAGGCCTCATCGCCGACGTCAATGGACGCTGACCCGCCGCGGACGGCACCTGGTAACGCGGTCGACGGGATCGAGCCCGGTGATCAGACCTGGGCCACGCGTAGGATCAGTTCCCCACGCGGCGCTAACCAGAAGCGACGTTGACCCCGATCAAGGAGACTTCAATGAGTGACTTCGATGTACGGATGGTCGTGCTCTCCACTGACAACCTCGACGAGTCGATCAGCTTCTACACCGAGACCCTGGGGATGCCGCTGAAGTTCCGCGACGGGGCCCACTATGCCGCTCTCGACGGCGGCTCGATCACCCTCGCGCTCGCCACCGACATCGACCACCCGCTGCCGGGCAAGGTCGTGGTCGGAATCAAGACTGCCGACGTCGACGCTGCCGCCCGGGCCATCGAAGAGAGCGGCGGCGCCATCGTCAAGGCACCCTATGACGACGCCCATGAGCGCCGCGCTGTCGTCTACGACAACAAGGGCAACGGCCTGGTCTTCTACTGCCCCCTGCCCCGCTAATCCGCACCCGATTAGACGACTAGGACGCCCGGGGCACCCACGCCCGCAAGGAATCCGTCGCCAAGATCGCCCCTCGAGCACGACGAAGGGCCTCCCCACCGGGGAGGCCCTTCGTCGTGCTGTGGTGACGATCAGCAAGTGCCGATCGTTCAGCTCAGGGTAATTCCGAGCGCCCAGGCAACGGGGACAAGGAAGAAGGTGAGGAGCGAAGTAATCATGAGGATGATACCGAGCACCTTGCCCTGCATCTTCCCGTACGTGGTGAGCGCGATCGCGAGGAACGTGATCGCCCACCAGATGAGGATCAGGATGAACGTGGTGCTGCCTGAGAAGAAGTGGATCCAGGCGAGCGGAAGGATTGCTGTCGGGATCGCCATGTTGCCGATGACGCGTAGGTCGAGATCGAGGATCTCGGTCAGGCCCAGGGCCACGAAGAACATGCCGTAGAACGACAGGAGCCCGGCGAGGAGCAGTGAAGACGTGCCGTCCGTGTCACTGTCGAGGGGACGACCCATCGTGATGTAGACGCCAACGACGAGGTCGATGACACCTGCGATCACCGAGACGTAGCCAACGCCGAGGATCGGGCTCTTCTTGCCCGCACTCGCTGACGCACCTACGCCGAGGAAGTACATAGCTTGCAGGAATACCGCGAGGCCCGTTACAACAAAGGCCATTGTGATCGGTGGCACTGACGTCTCCTTGGCTTAAGGGACAAGATGCATTTCCTATTGGGAATGCCGCACCCACGAAAGTAGGGGACTACCACACCTTCGTCAACCACCTAGCCAATTTGGCTACTTTGTGTCGCGCGCCACATCGGGGAGGTCGATGGCCATCGGCTGGTGATCAATTCCTGCGTAAATCTCGACCGCACCGTCGAGACGCCACCCCAGGTGTCGGAAGAAGCGCACATTGGGCAGCTGGATGTGGGCGTACATGATCTGGCCACCCTTGCTCGCCGCGGTGGCCACGGCGAGGTGCACGAGGGGTGCGCCGAGTTGAAGGGCGCGCGATCCAGCGGCGACGGCTAGGCGGTCACCGAGCCACGTCCGCCCAGCAAGGTCGAGTGGGTAGAGGCGCACAGCCCCCACCACGTCGACACCCAGCGAGGCAACGAGGTGAACCGTGCCAGAGGAATCGTCCCGCTCGTCGCGATCCGTACCGTCGAAGATGCCCTGCTCGCGCACGAACACCTCATGCCGGAGCGCAAAGTGCGATGCAAGGTCGCCCTCGGATCTCGCCACCCGGAATTCGGGCTCGAGCACCCGAGGCTGGCTCACGCGAGGTCGAGCGGGCCGCGTCCGATCGTGAGCGGCACTGCCCCGATGGGAGCGTCGAGCGACTTCAGACCCGAGCACGCCTGGCACCGCGCGCAGCCGGCCTTCGCCGAGTTGGAGTCCATCCCCCGCAAGGTCATGTACGTCTGGACGCGGCGGTAGATCGGCTCCATGTACTCGCTCGGCGGTGAGGGCCAGTCGGCCATCAACGAGCCCACCACGGGCCGCAGCGGCACGAGCAACGGGTAGACGCCGATGTCGATCGCGCGCTTGGCCCCGGCGATGGTGATCTCGGGGTCTTCGCCCATGCCGAGGATCACGTAGGTGGAGACCTGGCCCTCGCCGAAGACCTTGACGGCCCGCTCCCAGGCCGCGAAATAGGTCTCGATCCCGGTGCGCGCCTTGCCCGGAGCAACCCGCGCGAGTACCTCAGGATCGAAGGTCTCAAGGTGGATCCCGACGGAGTCGATGCCCATATCGCCCACCTCGTCGATGACATCGAGGTTGTAGGGCGGTTCGAACTGGACCTCGACAGGAAGCCCGCTGGCCTCCTTCACCGCCGCGGCGCACTTGGCGACGTAACGCGCACCACGGTCGACACCGCGAGTGCTACCGGTGGTCAAGGTTGCGTCGACGGCACCGTCGAGATCGCGAGCAGCCACGGCCACCTCAGCGAGCATCTCCGGGGTCTTCTTGACGATGGTGCGACCGGCGTCGAGCGAAACCCCGATGCCGCAGAAGGTGCACTGGTCGGCGTTGCCCCAGTAGGTGCAGGTCTGAATCACTGTGGTGGCAAGGGAATCGAGGTGGAGCAACGCGATCTGCTCGTAGGGGATTCCGTCGGCGGTCTTGAGGTCGTAATAGCGCGGACGCTTCTGCGCCTGGGCGCCAGCGAGCCTGACTCCATCGACGTAGATGCCGTATCCCTCGTCCTCGGCGCGAAGGGAGTAAGGGGTGTCGCCCACGTTCGTGGTGGGCGCTGTGACGCGGTAGCCCTCAATCCACAGCATGCCGAGGTCGGTGGGGCCCGCACCACCCGCGCGACGCTCCATCGGGGCATCCATCCGCACACCACGAGCCTGGATGTCGATGGTGAGACTACTGATGTCGAAACGGCTACGGTCGCCAGAGATGGCACGGCCATCCGCATCCGACCGCTCAAGAACCGGTGCGTAGTCCAACTGTGTGGTCATGTGCGCGAGCTCCGTCCGATTCCGAGGTTCACTGGGCGCCCCCTGAGGCGAGCATCATAGGAGTGTCGCGATGCGTTGCGGTAGAGGCTCACGGGGGGTTCGCGCTCGCTGAGCAGCGTCGCGATCCGCGGACTAACCATTCTCGGCCTCCACAGTCTCGCGCACGGACTCGGCCGCCCGCAGCCATTCCTGGCGGTCGGGATACATGACGGTGGGCTGAGCGCCGTCCGGGCCCGACACCGTGATGCTGAAGGAGGGGCTGCCGGTGTCGAGATCCATGGTGATGGTGCGGACCAGTTCCGTCCGGGTCGCAATGTGGACATCGATCCACTCGTGGTGCGGGCTCATTCCCAGCGACGCCGCATCCGGTTCGGACATCACCACCCACGCCAGCCCGGCGCGACGGGCATCTTCGAGCCGCGCATCTGCCTGGTCGCGGACCTCCAGAACCAGGAGTGAACGGAACCGCTGGGACATCGCCGCGTCGGCCACGACATCGAGGTCGAGATCGGAGGTCACCAGCGCCTGTCGGCTCGCGAGATCCCTCGCCATCGCCACCGCGTCCACACGCGCCTGAGCGAGCTCGGAGAGAGACGCGGCACGTTCAGTGAAGTACTGCGAGAGCAGCCCGATCAACGTCACCGCACGCTGGTAGCGCTCAGGATCGACCATCACCAAGGGGAAGATCTGGCCTTCAGCGGCGGTCAATCGCGCGGCGAGCGCGCGGTACTCCTCAGGGATTCCTGGCATCAAACCCATTGGCGGCCGGTCACTCCCGTGTCATAGTTCACTATAGTGCGATGCGTCTTTCCTATACCGTACGTTCTCCTCCACGATAGCCCGTGCACCCGACCGAAAGGTAGTGGCTCCTTGCCCGACCAACGCCCCTCCCGGACAGTCGTCATCGCACTTGGCGGCAACGCGATTACGGCCGAAGATCAGCTCGGCACCCATGAGGAGATGCTCGCCAACTGCATGGAGATGGCATGGGCGATCTGCGATCTGGTGGAGAAGGGCTGGCGCGTCGTCATCGCACACGGCAATGGTCCGCAAGTCGGCAACATCTCTCTCCAGCAGACAGCGGCCGAGCCAGACGTGCCCGCACAGCCCATGGGCTCGCTCGTGGCCATGACTCAGGGCTGGCTCGGCGGACTCATCGAGCTCTCCCTACGCAATCTCGGTGGGCCTGACTTCCCCACCGTCGTCACCGTGGTGACCCACGTCCTTGTGGACCTTGACGACCCGGGATTTGCCAATCCCACCAAGCCAATCGGGCACTTCTACACCCGGCTCGTCGCCCAGGAAAAGGAACTGCTCGGCTGGCAGATCATCGAGGACTCCGGCAGGGGATACCGGCGCGTGGTCGCCTCTCCGCAACCGATCGCGATCCTCGAAGCTGAGGCGATCGGGTCACTCGTCGACAACGGTTTCCTCGTGATCGCCGCGGGTGGCGGCGGCATCCCGATCGCCGGCGACAGCGGCTCACTCGCGGGCGTGGACGCGGTCGTCGACAAGGACCGTGCCGCCGCACTGCTCGCCTCCCAGTTGCAGGCTGACGCACTCGTACTCGTCACCGCGGTCGACACCGTCCTGCTCGATTTCGGCACTCCCACGCAACGAGCCCTCGAGGAGGTCGGCGCTGAGGAAATGCGCGGGCATCTACGCGACGGGCAGTTCCCCCCCGGCAGCATGGGCCCGAAGGTCGAGTCCTCGCTCCGGTATCTTCAGGACTGCGACGGCATGGCCGTCATCACCTCGGTCGGCATGCTCGTCTCCGCACTCGACGACGCGGTACGAGCCGGCACCCGAATCACCCGCTCCGCCGCGAGGGTTTCATGACTGAGACAAGGTCCTTCACGCTCATCCCGCGCACCTACCTCGACTCGGTTCTGCAACTGATGGGCACGCGTGCCATGGAGGAGATGGCCGGTGTCGGGTGGGCGGCCGTCGCGATGTCGACCGCGGCGAATATCGAAACCCTGACCGGCCGGGGGTTCCTCGACCCCGCGCTCGCCACCGCAACTCCGGGTGACCTGTTCATCGCCGTCGAGGCGACCGACTCGGCCGTCGCAGCCGAGGCGACTGCCGCGGCCGAGGCCCTCATGTTCGCGGCCCGCTCGCAGCGCGCGTCCACCACTGCCGAGGCCCCGACGTCACTCGACGATGCGATCGCGCTCCAGCCCTCGTCGAATATCGCGATCATCTCCGTCCCTGGCGACTACGCGGCCCTCGAGGCCCACAAGGCTCTGGCCAAGGGGCTCGACGTCCTCCTCTTCAGCGACAACGTGTCGCGCACAGACGAGATCGCCCTGAAGGATCACGCCAAGCTTCGCGACCGCCTCCTCATGGGCCCGGGCGCAGGCACCGCGATGCTCGGAGGGGTCGGCCTCGCGTTCGCCAACGTGGTGTCGAGAGGGCCCGTCGGCGTCATCGCCGCCGCCGGAACCGGCGCACAGGAAGCCATGGCGCTGCTGGACCGCTGGGGTGTCGGCGTCTCACACGTGATCGGCCTCGGCGGGCGCGATCTCAATGCCGACATCGACGGGCGCATGGCCGAGATGGCCATCGAGTACCTCAATGCCGACGAAGCTACCGACGTGATCCTGTTCGTCTCCAAGCCTCCGGCGGCCACGGTCGTGAGCAAGGTGCTGACACTGGCCAAGAACACTCCGATGGTCGCGTCGTTCATGGGCGCCGACACCGCCATCGACACACCACCTGGTGTGATCGTCACCGACACCCTGGAGGGCGGAGTCGTCGCGGCACTGGGCGTTCTCGGGAGAACGCCTCCTGACACCACCTCAGTCCGAGGCCCGTCGGTGGCCGAGGCCACCGCCCGGCTCTCACCGGCCCGAACAACGATTCGCGGCCTCTACTCCGGCGGCACTCTGTGCTACGAGGCGCTGGTACTCCTCGGCCGCCACTTCGGCGCGGTGCACTCCAACATCGCCATCGACAAGTCGCTGCATACGCCTGCGCCAGCACACTCCTCGATCCTTCTCGACCTCGGCGAGGAGGAGTACACCAAGGGCAGGCCCCACCCGATGATCGATCCGCAGGCCCGGGTCGAACTCCTCGAAGAAGCCGGCCGCGATCCCGACGTCGCCGTCATCGTCATGGACGTCGTGCTCGGATACGGCTCACACCCCGATCCGGCCGGCGTTCTCGCCCCGATCTGCCAGCGCATCATGGCCGGCGGCGGGCCGCAGGTCGTCACCTACGTGCTCGGCACCGAGGGCGACCCACAACACTACGGATCACAGGTCGCCGCACTGGTCGAGGCGGGATGCATCGTCACCGAGACTGCGGCCCGCGCGGCCCTGGTGTGCGCGGCGATTGCCGCGCGATCGCCCGAGATCGCCACCGTCGACCTGTGAGTACTCCACTTCGCCTCGCGATCCTCACGTACTCGACAAAGCCCCGCGGCGGCGTAGTCCACTCCCTGAGCCTTGCCGAGGCACTGCTCGAGTTGGGGGTGGACGTACACCTTGTCGCCCTCGGCCCAACCGACGGCGAGTTCTTCCGTCGCACCAAGGTGCCCTTCACCCTGATCCCCGTGGACGACACCGGAACGACCCTGGACGACAAGGTCTTTGCCTCGGTCGATGCGATGGCCGAGGGTCTGCGAGGAATCGCCGGCGAGTTCGACCTCGTGCACTCGCAGGACTGCATCTCGGCTCGTGCCGCGACGCGCGTCAGGGATGAAGGGGTGGCCGTCCCCGTCGTCCGCACCGTGCACCACGTCGACGACTTCACGACCCAGGCCCTCATCGACTGCCAGCGTCAGGCGATCATCGACCCCGACCACATCCTGGTCGTGAGCACGGTGTGGCAGGAGATCATGCGCGCGGAGTACGGCCGCACCTCCGACATCGTCCGAAACGGTGTCGACCCGCGACGCTTCCCCGAGATCTCCCCAGCACAGCGTCAGCACCTGCGTGATTCCGTCGGCGCCGGCGACCGTCAGGTACTCCTGTCGATCGGCGGCATCGAGCCACGCAAGGGCAGCCTCGAACTCTTCGAGGCATTGGGGCTGCTGAAGAGTCGCGGGCTCGACCCCCTGCTCGTCATGCTCGGGGGACATTCCTTCCAGGACTACGCGGCCTATCGCGATGCCGCCCTGGCGCGACTGCCCGGGTTCGGGCTCGCACTCGGTGAGGACATCGTCCAGGTCGGCACAGTCGACGACGTGACCCTCGCGCAGTGGTACCGCGCCGCCGACGTGCTGGCGTTCCCCTCGGTGAAGGAGGGCTTCGGTCTCGTGGCTCTGGAGGGTCAGGCGGCCGACCTGGCCGTGGTCGCCAGCAGCATCCCGGTCTTTTCGGAGTTCCTCACCGATGGCGTCAACGCTCTACTGCCCACGGTTGGTGATCCGGTGGCGCTCGCGGACGCGCTCGAGAGCGTCCTGCGCGACACCGAACTTCGATCTCGACTCGTCGAGGGCGGGCGTCTCACGGTTCCGGCGTTCAGTTGGATCGCGTCCGCGCAGCGCCATCTGGAGATCTACGACGAGGTGTTAGCGCGGCTCTCTCAGAGCTGAATCCGGGAAAGCCCGGTGGCCGGGTCGGCGCGCACGTCGAGCACCCTCACCGATCTGCCTCCGGCTGTCAGGGTGATGATCCCGCTGGCATCGACTGTGCCGACCTTCGCCGCGGAGAGTCCGACGTCGGTAAACATCGCCATGCAGGCCTCAGTGGTTGTCGGTTCGCAGGTCAACAGGAAACCGAAGCAGGGGAAGCAGTTACACCACTGCGCCAAGGGCACACCCTGAGGCGCCGGTAGAGCATCGAGGTCGAGGGTGACGCCGAACGAACCCCACTCGAGGAGCATCGCCAACGATCCGACCAATCCGGCCATGCTGATGTCCTTGGCCGCACGCGCGAGGCCGCGCTGGGCGATCGTCGCGAGAATGCGCACATCGTCGCCGAGTGAGGGACCACGCTCGTCGAACGAGGCGAAGAACGGGAAGTCGGCCCGCATACGTCCCTCGACGCAAGCGGCGACAACAAGATCGTGACCGGCCATCACATTGGTCGAGGACAGGACTGCCTCGGCGTGACCCACCGCGAATGCCGACAGTGAAGGCGGACCCTCGGTGATGGTGAGGTGCCCGCCGACGATCGGGACGCGGTACATCCGCGAAGCCGATCGCATACCTTCGAGCACCACTTTCGCGACATCGCGACTGGCCACCACGGTGTCAACGATGGCGAGAGGCACTCCGCCCATCGCCGCGACGTCGTTGACATTGGCCAGCACCGCGGCCACTCCGGCGCCGTAGGGGTCGGCTGCGACGAACGGCGGCCAGATCGCCTCGCCGCAGGCAATCACGCTGCGGCCATCGACGGTGACTACCGCGCCATCATCGCCCGGGCCCTCGACCCACCCGGAGTCTCCGAAGACCTCGGTCACGAGGCCGATTTCACGCTTGGCCGCGAGCGAGGGGTTCGAACGGACCGCATGCGCAACATCGTCGAGCTGCTCGAGCGGCGAGGGGTGTCGGTGCACGGCTCCCAAACCCGGTGCAAGCCCACATGGGCTGCCCGTGAGGTGAAATACGGCTTTCCTATAGTGAATCCGGTCCTAGCATAGTCTAGGCTGGCAGCGTGCCCGCAGACTTCCTAGCGCTCCCCGAAGTGCCAGAGAAGCCACGCCCAATCGCCGTGACGCACATGCTCGACAAGGGCCTCCCCGTCCAGCTCACCGCCGACCACCTGAGCACTTACGGCCAGCATATGGACTTCTGGAAGTTCGGCTGGGGCACGGCCTATCTCGAGACCGCGCTGACGGAGAAGGTCGCACTCCTGCGCGATCACGGAGTTGTCGCCTGCCTGGGCGGCACCTTGCTCGAGATCGCATGGGCCCAAGACGCTGTCGAGGACTGCCTGTCGTGGGCACGCGAGGTCGGGTTCACGGCGGTCGAGGTCTCACGCGGCAGTGTGCCCATGTCCCGCCAGGCCAAAGGCGAGCTCATCGCCAGGGCGACGCAGCACTTCACCGTGCTCGCCGAGACCGGATACAAGGACGCAGATCGATTCATGGGCGTCGACGAATGGTCCGAGGAGATCGCCGAGGATCTTTCACATGGCGCCACGTTCATCGTGGCCGAGGGCCGCGAGAGCGGAACCGTCGGTGTCTACGACCATGACGGCGAACCCAAACTCGATGTCGTCAATGCCGTGATCGCCGCCGCGGGTATAGAACGGGCGCTGTTCGAGGCTCCGCGCAAAAGCCAGCAGGTGTGGTTCATCAACACGTTCGGGCCGCACGTGAACCTCGGCAACATTCCTCCGGACGACGCTCTCTCGCTCGCCACCCTGCGACGCGGTCTGCGTGCCGACACCCTCGGCCTCGTCGTCGGCCCGGCCGCGGACCTGCTGGCGTGACTGCGCAACTGGGCCTGGACCTTGCCACACGCCAGGGGATCGGGCCATGTCCTCACGCCTGACCGAGTCGGCCATGTATCGGCACGCCTGGACCACCCCAGCCCTGGACAACGTGCTCGGTGAGGATGCGCGCCTTCGATCGTGGCTCCACATCCTGACCACACTCGCGATCTGCCAGGCCGAACTGGGCATCATCCCCGCTGAGGCGGCCGCCGGCATACGCGCCCACGCCAAGGTCGAGGATCTCGACCTCGACTTCGTTGCCGAGCGAACACGGACGACCTCCCACAGTGTGCTGGGGCTGATCGAAGGACTCCAGCGCATCCTGCCGCCCGAGGCGCGCGAGTACATCTACTACGGCATCACTGTGCAGGACCTCACCGATACCTGGTTCGGCCTCGCCATGCGCGATGTCAGCGCGATCGTGCGAGCCGATCTGGTCCGGGTTCGGGCTGCATGCGTGCGTCTGGCACGGGAGTTCCGAGACACCCCGATGGCCGGTCGCACCCACGGTCAAAGTGGGTCGCCCATCAGCTTCGGACTCAAGGCCGCCACGTGGGCCGACGAAACCAGCCGAAATATCGACCGGCTCGATCAGGGCTTGCCGCGCTGGGCTGCCGGCCAACTAGCCGGGTCGACCGGTGGACTCGCCTTCTTCGCCGCGCAGGGCCCACCGCTGAGGGCCTCTCTCTGCGCCGCACTCGGGCTGGCCGACCCGGGAATCTCCTGGACGGCCACGCGCGATCGCATCGCCGAATACGGCTCGACCCTGAGCCTGATCAGCGCCTCACTGGCACGAGTGGGCAACGAGATCTACGAACTCCAGCGTCCCGAGATCGCCGAGCTCGGCGAGCCCGTCAACCTCGCCGTCGTGGGCAGCATCACCATGCCGCACAAGCGAAATCCTGAGTTCTCCGAACACCTCGACACGCTCTCGCGCGTCGCGCGCGCCGCCGCAGGTGGCCTCGCCGACGGAGTCGTCTCGAGCCACGAACGTGATGGTCGATCCTGGAAGGCCGAATGGGCCTTCCTTCCTGACGTCTCTCTGGCCACCGGCAAGGCGGCCGCCCTCGCGGCCGAACTTCTCGAAGGGCTCGTCGTCGATCCCGTGGCGATGCGCCGCAACCTCGGAGCCGACGCCACCTGGGCATCCGAGCAGGTACTTGTCCAACTGTCCCTGCGCATGGGCAAGCACAGCGCACAGGCCCTCCTGCAGGAGATCTACGCAGAAGGCCCCGATGACCTTCCCGCCCGCATCGCGGAAAGAAGCGGTGTCGACGTCACAACCGTCCTCGGGTGGGTCAGCACCCCCGACATCAGCACGGCGGCCGCGATGACCGACGCCGTCATCGAGCGCGAGAGCACGCACCCGTGAACCCCACCGACCACTTCCCTCGCCTCTCGCTCGGCCACTTCCCCACGCCCATCCGACGGCTGCACCATCTTGAGCAGGCTCTCGGCGGTGGCCACCTACTGCTCAAGCGCGACGACCTCGCTGGCTTCGCCCTCGCAGGCAACAAGACAAGGCCGCTCGAGTTCCTGATCGCAGACGCAACCTCGACCGGGTGCGATGTGGTGGTGGGCGGCGGCGCACCGAAGTCCAACTTCATCGCAGCCCTCGCCGCAGCGGCAAGTGTGGGCGGGATCGCATGTGAACTCCTCATATCCGGCGCCGCATTGGTCGACCCACCTCCCACCCTCCGACTGGCCGAGGCGAGCGGTGCTCGACTCACCTTCACCGGCGGAGACCGCGAGCATCTCGACGAGGAAATCGACGCTCGCGCGTCGGCGCTGAACCGCGATGGCCATCACGCGTATGCCGTTCCTCGGGGCGGCGCATGTGCTGTTGGGGCACTCGGATTCGCCAGTGGTGCAAGCGAAATCGCCGGGCAGGGCGTGCCCGACAATGCCACAATCGTGCTGGCTGTTGGCTCGGGCTCCTCCGTAGCCGGGCTCAATGCGGGCAGAGGCGCAATAGGCGCGAATTGGCAGATCATCGGTGTCTCGGTCAGCAGACCGCTCGAGGAGATGCGACGGCACGTCACAACACTCACCCGCGCGTGCACACAACTTCTCGAAGTGGCGGCCCCGTCCGATGCCGTCATCGTTGATGCCAGCGTGCCGGGCATGGGCACGACAACCGATGCCGAGCGGATGATCGTGAGCCTCGCGTACGAGTCCGAGGGTCTGTTGTTCGACCCGTCCTACGGGGCAAAGGCCCTAGTCGAGGTGCAGCGCCTCGTGCGGACCGGATTCGAGCGTCCGATCGTCCTCTGGCACACCGGCGGGCTCCCATCGGCGCTGAGCCTTCTCACCACCGAGAAGGGCGCGTAATGCTGGACGGCGCCGAGGAACTCGCTAAGGCTGGGTACGCGTGGGAGATCGCCGACGCACCCATCCTGCACCGAGCCCTCAACCTCGCAGACCTGGCACATGTGCTGGAACTGCTACGCATCAAGGCGATCCCCGAACACGCCGGACACGCACTGATCGGCGAATTGCTTCACCTTGCGGACTCCCCCGACGACACAGTTCGCTACGACCCAGAGTTCGGTGAGATGTACTCCTCCCGCGAACGCTATTTCGCCGGGCGGATAGGTGACGACGCCGGCTGGCTCCACGCCGGCCGCACCCGTCGCGAGGCAATGCGAATCGCCTACCGCATCGTCGTACGTCGCCAGGTGCTCACGTTGGTGACGGCCGCAGCCGACCTAGTTGAGCACCTGTGCCTCCAAGGCCGAGCACACATCGACACCGTGATGCCCGACTACACCTATCTGCAGCCCGCACAGCCCACCACGTTCGGGCACTACATACTCTCGTTCGCCGATCCCGTCCTCCGTGACGCCGGGCGCCTGGTCCGCGAGTTCGCGGACATCAATGCCAGCCCCGTCGGTTCCGGTGCCGCAAGCGGCTCTGCACTTCTCAGCGACCGCGAGGGCCCCGGCCACGACCTCGGTTTCGACGGCCCCATCCACCATGTCCGCGATGCCATGTGGCAGAGCGATCCCTTCACCCATGCGCTCCTGGCGGCCACCACCCTGGTGATCGCACACGACAAGCTGGCAGAGGATCTCGAGATCTTCACCAGCCGCGAGTTCGGCTTCGTGACCCTCGGCGACGGGCTCGTCCGTCCGAGCGTGCTGATGCCCCAGAAGCGCAATCCCTATGCACTCACCGTGATCCGGGGTGTCGCCGGCATCATGATCGGACGATCGACCGGGCAGTTAACGGTGACGAAATCCCCGTCAGCCCGCAGCGACCTCTACATCTACGCATACGGCGAGGTGCCGCGATCCCTCGACTTGGCCATCAGGGCAACCGAGCTCACCTCGGCCGTGGTCAGAACACTCTCGGTGGACGCCGGGGCCATGAAGGCGGCGCTTGAGGAGACCTTCACGGAGGCTGCAGACATCGCGACCTTCCTGATGCAGCGCTTCCACATCGACTACCGCAGTGCCCACTCGATCGTCGCCGCCGCAGTCGACTACGCCCGGGCGGACGCCAGGCCGTTGTCGCCGCAAGACATCTCGCGGTCAGCCCAGTCGGTCGTGGGACGAAGCCTCGATCTCACCGACGATGAGCTCGCGAAGCTGACTGATCCCGTTCAGGTCGCAGCATCGCACGACGGGCTCGGAGGCTCCGCGCGTACGCCGATGCTGGCCTTCGCCGACGACCGAACCACTCAGGCGATCGAGCTCCGCGACTGGGCGGGCCGTACCCGCGACACGCTCGATCTGGGCGAAGCAGACCTACTACGACGTGCACGTGCCGCCATCGACCACGAAGAAGCAACGGAGACGCCATGAGTTCAGTCCGCACACTGCCCACGTCGGCCCAGGTCGTCAACCTCGGGCTGCCCGCCTTCACCGATGCCGTGCTGGCCCAGGGTGCTGAGGCCCTCCAGGTCGACTGGACGATTCCCGCAGGCGGGGATCCCGCCAGCGTCGCCGCTCTGACAACTCTCTACGGCACTCGATCCGTGGCGATCGACGAGGCCAACGCCGAGATCGTGCGCATTCTCGACCGCGGTGTGCCGTTCCTCACCGGAGTGGCCCCCGCACGCGAGGTGGTGCCCGGCATGGGCGAGCGGATGCTGCTGCACTCGGGCCCACCGATCGCGTATGCCGACGTCTGCGACCCGATGCGACGCTCCATGCGTGCCGCAGTGGTGGCCGAGGGCTGGGCCCTCGACGTCGAAGGAGCCGACAAGCTCCTCGCCCGAGGGGAGATCACCCTTGATGCGGCGAACGATCACTCGACCGTCGTGCCGATGGTGACGGCCCTCGGGCCCACGACACCGATGTGGATCGCCGACAACACCGACGCGGGCACTCGAGGGTTCGCACCGGTGAACCAAGGCCCCGGCGATGTCGCATGGTTCGGACGCGAGAGCCAGGCGGCGATCGATCGGCTCGTATTCCTCCGCGATGTCGTCCAGCCGCGATTCTCCCGGATCATCGACCAGGTGGGGCCGATCGACATCATGTCCCTCGCGGGCCAGGGCGTGCAGATGGGAGACGACGTCCACCTGCGCACGCAGGCAACCACGAACCTGCTCATCCGCAACCTCCTCCCCGCGATCGCCGGCCTGGGCAACGATCCGGAATCCCTTGCCATGTCGCGATTCCTGGCCACATCTCACCTGTTCTTCCTCACCATCGCCATGGCTGGCGCGAAGTCGCTCACCCTGGCAGCCGAGAAGGTGACGGGCGGCACGGTGGTCACCACCATGGCGCGCAACGGCACCACCTTCGGAGTCAAGATCGCGGGCTCGGACACCTGGCACATCTGCGACGCACCACCGGTCGGCAACGCGCTCTACTACTCCGGCTACACCGAGGCCGACGCTGCGCGCGATGTCGGCGACAGCGCAGTGCTCGAACTCGTCGGCCTCGGTGGTGCTGCGGCTGCGGGCTCACCCGCCGTCGCTGGATTCCTCGGCGGCAGCATGGACGACGCGGCACGCGCAACGCGTGAAATGCGCAGGATCTGCCTCGCGGAAAGCACCCGGTTCAAGTTGCCCACCATGGACTTCAGCGGGACGCCCGTGGGGGTCGACGTCCGCAAGATCATCGAGACGGGGGTCCGCCCGAAGGTCACCACCGGGGTGCTCCATGTGAGCTCCGGCGCAGGCCAGATTGGCGCTGGCGTGGCCACGGCCCCGATAGAGGGGTTCACCGCGGCCCTGATCACACTGGCCGACTCCGGGCCCGCGTGACACGACTGTGCTCAACCCGACCATGACCCTCACCGTCGGGAGCGCTGCCCACCGGATCCTCGCCCATCGTCATGAGGGCACGGTGATCGCGGCGTTCTCGAAAGCCGTGTACCTCGATTTCGATGACGCGGTTGTGGCACTCGTCGTGCCGGGGGTCGCGGCCGGACCACTCCATGTGCAGGTGTCATGGCTTCCCGACGCGAGTGGCGGAATGCCCGCGCACTCCGGCGTCGATGGGCTCAGGGTCGGCGCCACGGCTGTGCCTGTGCCGGATGAGGTCTGGAGCCCCCCTGAACTTGACGATGTCAGAGGGGCACTTCCACTCCTCCGTCGCCTCGTCTCGCATCGGCCAGTTCTCGATATCACCTCCGGTGACGGGGTCGATGTGACGAGGTCGCTGGATCCCTTTCTTGCACAAGGTGATACAGCGGGGGCTTGCAGGACCTTGTTCGGGCGCGGGGGCGGTCTCACGCCCGCAGGCGACGATGTGGCGGCGGGCGTCCTGCTGATCGCTGCGCTGGATGATCCGTCCCGCCTTCTCGAACTCCGCGCGATTGCCGACACGGCGCCCACCCACACGATCTCGCGCGCCTTCTTGCGAGCAGCAGCCAGCGGAGAGTGCATCGAGCCGGTGCACTCACTCCTGAAGGCGTGCATAGACGACGAGATCGACAACGCAACCGGGCATCTGGAGCGTGTGCGGGGGGTCGGTCACACGTCCGGGCTCGACCTCGTGGCGGGGGTGCTGGCAGCACTGACAGGGCTGAGTGTCCGAGAGGCGCGTCTCTCGCGCGAGACGAGCAGCATCCACGTCCAGAGCAGGCCATAGGCGACGACGATGATGTAGCCAACGACCTCGAAGTGCTGATTCATCTCAGCGACCGGGGCGAGCGAGGAAACCCAGGACTCCCTCACCAGGAAACCCGCTAGGTAGATCAGGCCTACCCCAATTGCGATGGTCGCGGTCACGAATGTCATCACGACGTTGAAGGTGAGCCGTTGCCTCACCCTGGTGTTGCTCGACTGGTACATACTCACCATGAGGACCGAGTTGAGTGTGTCGAACAACGTCATGCCAGCGGCGAACAACAACGGCAGCGCGATGAGCGACAGCAAAGACAGGTGCCCTGTTGTCGCCGCAGTGGCCGAGAGCCCCAGCAGTGCGATCTCCGATGCGGTTTCAAGGCCCAGACCGAAGATGAACCCCAAGGGAAACATCTTCCAACTCGCGGTCATCGAGGACTGCATGCGACGGCCGAAGACCCGGCTCATCACGCTGCGAGCATTGAGGATCTCCTCGATCTGCTTGTCGCCGAAGGCTTCCCCGCGCAGGGCACGGCGCGCGGTCCACACTCGCCGCAGCACTCGCAGGTTGAGCAGGCCCACGAACAGCAGGAACAGCGCGGCAACGATTCCTGAGATCGGCCCCATGACCGTCGTGATCGCGTGGGTGGCCGTCTCACTCGCGGACGCACTCGCCACCGCGACACCGATGAACAGCAGGAACACCACGCTCGAGTGACCGAGGGCGAAGAACAAACCGAGCCCGATCGGTCGCTCGCCACGTCGGATGAGCAACCGGGTGCAGTCGTCGATGGTGGCGATGTGATCGGCATCGAATGCGTGACGCATTCCCAGGACGAACGCCAGCGTGCCCGCGCCGACATAGGCCGCAGTACTCGTCGTCCCCGTCACCGAGAATCCGTAGAGGCCCCATGCGAGGACGTTGAGCGCCACGACGACAAGGACGACCCAGCCCAACCGTCGGAGCCTGCCCGCAGCCCGCGAGTTCTCGCGCTGCATCTGCATCTACCTCCGTCGGAGTTCGAAGTCCGGATTACGACATGTGGTGCGTCAGGGGGCAACCCTGCGTGCGATGAGTCTGGCGTATGGTCCATGTTCCATGGAGGACAGAACAGTAAGTGCTCGATGGCTCGGTGGATACCAGGTCGACGTAGTGGCGGGCGATTTCACCGTGCGCGTCGACGAGCCCGAGCGCGTCGGTGGCACGGACACCGGCCCCCAGCCCACCGATCTCCTGCTCGCCTCGGTTGCCTCCTGCTTCGTGCTGTCCCTGGCATGGGCCGCCAACAAGCGTGGCATCACACTCGAATCAGTGGGCGTGAACGTGACCGGGACTTACGAGGGGCCACGCTTCTCCGCGATCGCCATCGACGTCGATCTTCCCCTGCCGGCCGAGCAGGCCGAGGCACTCATTCGCTCTGCCGAAAGGGTTTGCTACGTCACGAACACGCTTCGGCGGCCACCTGAGCTCACCGTGCGACACAACCTGTCGTGATCGCCTAGCCGCTTCGCAGAGCGACCCAGACGACCTCGGCGGATTTGCTGCTGAGGTTCTCCCACTGGTGCGGGACCTCCCCGGAGAAGTGAAGGGAATCGCCCTTCACGAGCACGAAGTCCTGCTCGCCGACGTGGAAGGTCACCTCGCCACTGAGTACATGGACGAGTTCCTCGCCCGGGTGCTTCAGCAACTTCTCGCCGCTGGTGGCCCCGTGGGCGATCTGGGCCACCGCCGCCGCCGTCTGGAACTGGCGGTAGGACCCGGTGATACCCGCGAGCGAGAGCCCCTTGTGTGGGGTGAAGACCGCCCGGCGATCTCCGGAGGCCGTGAAGTGAACGGGTTCAGGGTGTGACTCGTCCTCCTGGACGAAGTAGCTGACGGGAACTCCGAGGGCCGTGCCGATCTTCAGCAGCGTGGTGATGGTCGGGACCATCCCGTTGCGCTCCATCTTGTGGATCGCGGCTGCCGAGACATCGCTGATCGCCGCGAGTTGCTGGAGCGACAAGCGCTGCGCCCGGCGAAGTCCGGCAATCTTGGGGCCGACCTGGCTCACGATCTCGTCGACTTGGAGGGACTGGACCGCGATGTCGTCCGGCCTGTCTGGCCTATCGGCCCTGGGTCGAGCCGGCCTGACCTCCACCGAATCCTCCGTCGAGTAGCGAGAGCGTTAACCTTGGCAGCAGACTAGCCTCGGCGCCACTCGGCACCTTCGGGCCGTGGCGGCGACGCCACGCAAAAACGCAGCCTCACAATTGGTTGACGGCCCTCGCCTACTGCAGCATAGTGAACGCTTAATACTTCATCGTGTACGCGCACCTGCTGTCGGAAGGACGTCCGAGTGGCCCAGAGAGTCGTCGTGATCGGTGGTGGCGGGGGTGGCCTCGGCGCCGCCGGCGGGGCCAAAGCGATCGATCCCACTGCCGATGTGCGCGTCTACACCGAGTTCGAGGATGTCGCCTACAGCCCCTGCGGCATCCCGTTCGTGCACGGCAAGGAGATCCCGACCTTCGAGTCGCTCTTCCTGGCCGAGAAGCAGGCGTACGTGGATGCAGGCATCGAGGTCCACTACGAGACCCGCGTGAACTCGATCGACCGCGCGAACAAGACAATCTCCGTCGAGGGCGAAGGTGTCGTCCCCTACGACTCGCTCGTGATCTCCACCGGGTTCATCTACCAGGATCCGGGGGTTCCGGGCGCCCACCTCGACGGCCTCTACTACGTCAAGAACATCCGCGCCGCGATGGAGTGGGACAAGCGTCTCGACACCGTCAAGAAGGCCGTTGTCGTCGAGGCGGGGCCCCTGGGAATCGAGATGGTCACCGCTCTCGCCCACCGTGGCATCGAGACGCACGTCATCGACCCGCACCCGTGGGCGCTCGGCGAACTCCTCGACCCTGACCTTGCCCAGATCGTCCAGGATTCCTGGACCGAGCTCGGTGTCACCATGCACTGGAACACCGAGTTGGTGGCGTTCCTCGACAACGGCAACGGATCCGTGGGCGGAGTGTCGACCTCGGGGGGCACCATCGACTGCGACCTCGTCGTCGTCGCCACTCACAAGCGCGCAAACAACTCGCTCGCCGTGGCTGGGGGCATCGCGATCGGCACCACGGGTGGCGTCGTCGTCAACGAGAACATGAAGACCTCCGACCCGAGCATCTGGGCATGCGGTGACGTCTGTGAGATCCCACATGGGTCTGCGTCGCTGCCACTCCAGGGCCTGACCGGATCGCACGCCTACGCCCAGGGAAAGGTCGCTGGCTACAACGCTGCCGGTGGCTCCCGTGCCTACTCCTCGGTCTACGTCCCGTGGGGCATGGTGGCCGGCAAGTGGATGATCGGCGGCGCCGCATTCGGGGAAGTCGCCGCCACAGCGCTGGGGATGCCCTACGTCCTCGGAGTTGCCGACGGCATCTCCCGCGCGCGCTACTACCCGGGTGTGAAGAAGGTTCGGGTGAAGCTCCTCGCGGAGCCCGGAACACTCCGCCTCATCGGCGCCCAGATCATCGGTGGCGAGGGTGTCAAGGAACGAGCTGACTTCATGGGTCTCGCCGTGAAGATGGGCCTGACCCTGCATGACCTCGCCAACATGGAGAACGTCTACTCTCCGCCGATCGGCGCCCTCAACGAGCCCATCAAGGTCGCGGCCACCAACGGCATCGCGGCAGCGGGAAAGTCCTGACATGACGTGGCTGGCCACATGGTTGAGGACGAACTCCCAGAAGTACCTCCTCCGCGACTCCCAGGCGCTCATCGCCCGCAAGTACGGCATCGCGCCGCCGGACACCCACGGATCCCTCTTCTGGACCAAGGTGTTCGTGCCGATCTACCGAGTTCTCCCCTGGGGGCTCCGCGCGCGGGCCATGGCCGCCATGCCAGGTAGCCACCGCCAGCGCTGGTCGAAGCCGACGGCACCCAAGGGCGCCGCAATCTAAGCCGACATACATCGATGTCCATGCAAGGTCAACTGGAGGATCAATGCCGAAGACTGTATTCCGGACTCTCCCGGCCGACGGTGAGTCTCTTTTCAATACCGAAGAAAAGCTCTTCCCGGAGATCATGGCCAAGCCCGGCCAGAAGGCGTTCGTCTTCATCCACACAGTGCCTTTCGAAGGCTCCGTGCTGCTGGTGAATCTCCTGACGTCGACCCGGCTCGTCCGCAAGGGCTTCCAGGTCAACATCATCCTCTACGGCCCCGGCGTGCTCGCAGCCTCGGGAACTCGTGGCTACCCCGGTGTCGGACAGGGCGCGTTCCCCGGCCACCTGGCGATCAACGAGCAGCTCAAGACCCTCATGCGTGAAGGTGCCACGGTCTACGCCTGCCGCTTCGCGATGGGTGCGCTCTACGGCTTCGGCGAGGACGACCTGATCCCCGGCGTCGTTCCGTTCAGCCCGCTCGACGTCCTCGACTCCGCGCTCACCGCGTGGACCGAAGGCGCCTTCCAGCTCAACACCTGGACCCTGTAAGCCACGAAGGATGGGCGGAACCCCTCGGTTCCGCCCATCCTTCCGGCATTGTTAGCCCTGAGACATTCTTGGCTCGTAGGCATTCTTGACCCTCGACACGGCAGGAGGCGACCCGATGGCAATCCAGCGGGCGAGTGGCATCGCGGATTTTGGCGGCACGCAAGGGTGGGGTCCGATGCCCACCATCGATCGCAACGAGCCGGTCTTCCCGGAGCCATGGGAAGGGCGCGCTTTCGCCCTCGGCCTGCTCTCCATGAGGCTGTCGGGCACCAACCTCGATTCTTTCCGGCACGCCATGAACCGTCTCGACAAGGACGCCTACCTCGAGGGTGGCTGCTACGGCCGCTACGTTCAGGGAGCCGAGAACCTGCTCCTCGACAGCAACATCATTGCGCCAGGCTCGGTCGAGGCCCGCGCCGTGAACCTCTCCGGTGGAAGTGCCGACGAGCCCGCCGCACCTGAGCCGCAGAAGCCCGACTACGCACCCACCGCAGGCGGTTCCATCCGCGCGATCGAGGCCGCTCCTCGCTTCACCGTCGGGCAGAAGGTGCGCACCAAGGTGCAGGAAGCCGCCGGACACACGCGTCTGCAGCACTACATCCAAGGACATGTCGGCACGGTGGCGATCGTCGAGCCTCCCCAGGTGCTCCCCGACACTCACGCCCACTTCCTCGCTGAGAACGCGCAGTGGGTCTACACCGTCGCATTTGACTCCCGTGAGCTCTTCGGCCCCGATGCCGAGATCTTCACACTGAACACCGACTGCTACGAGGACTACCTAGGGGACGCGTCATGAGCAACGAACTCACCGTGAACGACCACATCCCGATCGAGTTGCGCACGGAGGCCCTCGAGGATCTACTCGTCGAGCGCGGCCTCGTCGACCGCACGGTGATGGACAACTTCATCAAGACCTACGCCCAGGATGTTGGCCCGCTCAATGGCGCGAAGGTCGTCGCCAAGGCTTGGACCGACCCTGAGTTCAAGGAACGCCTTCTGGCCAATGGCACCACCACGGTTGCCGAGTTGGGCTTCAAGGGCCCGCAGGGTGAGCACATCGTCGTGGTCGAGAACTCCGACGACCTCCACAACGTGATCGTGTGCACGCTCTGCTCCTGCTACCCGTGGCCTCTCCTGGGCCTGCCGCCGTCCTGGTACAAGGACCCGGTCTACCGTTCCCGCGTGGTCAAGGAGCCTCGCGCGGTGCTGGCCGAGATGGGTCTCGATCTCCCCGATTCCCAGCAGGTCAAGGTCTGGGACAGCAGTTCGGAGGTTCGCTTCTTCGTTCTGCCGCAACGGCCCGCAGGCACGGAGGGCATGAGCGAGGAGGACCTCGTTCCCCTCATCACACGTGAATCCATGATCGGCGTCGCCCTCGTCGCTGCACCATGACGAACGTCAGCACCCTCGACGTCGACGGCGTCGCGGCACCTCCGCGGGCGAACGGCGAGCTTGTCTTCGCCGAGCAGTGGGAGAGCCGTGCCTTCAGCCTGTGCATGACGCTGCACGAGTCCGGCGCATTTGAGTGGGACGAGTTCCGGGTCGAGCTCATCGCGGCGATCACCTCCTGGGAGGCCGACGCCTCACCGGGCGACACCTACTCTTACTACCGTTGTTGGCTCACGGCTCTTGAGAGGGTCGTTGTCACCAAACAGCTTCTCGCCTCGGGGGCGGTCGACGACCGCGTGGAGGTCCTGGCCGCAAGGCCCGCGGGATACGACCACGGACATGACCACGGGCATGACCACGACCACGATCACGGGCATGACCACGGCGATCACCACTAAGTCACCGTCGAGCCCGTCCGCCCACTGATCTGAGCCCACGAAGGGCGCCGGAATCGGGGCATCGTTGACACCGCGAGCCGGTCACGGCCCAAGCGAAGCGGGGCCTCCAATAGTGAGTTGCCCGCTGACTGGGGCGGCGTTGCTGACGACGGCGTAGTTCATCCCTGCATCAGCAGTGGGTGGAGCCGGAACAACTGCGCTGTAGTCGAACGTCCAACGGGGGCTGATCCACGTACCGTTGACCGCGTTGCCGTCGGCGAAGGCCCAGGTCGCGCGCGATGTACATGCGGCCGAGGGCATCTGCGCCAGATCCGTCGCGATCACTGCGGTGATCAGCTCCCCACCAGAGCTGCGGGCGAATGACACGGCCCATCCGTCTGTGCACTGGGTCTGACGAAGATCCAGGGTTCCGATGTTCGGCACCCTGAGAAGTCCACCAGGGCTCAACACCAATGCGCTCGCACCCGCGGCGGCGAGGGCGAACACTCCACTCGCCACGGCCAGTGTCAGGACTGACTTGCCCACGATGACAACCAGGAGATCCGGGTAGGGATGAGCCTGAGGGCATGAGGATCACCGTCAGGACAATCACTGTCGCACAGGTCGACTCCGGGTCGCACGGTGAGAATCGTTGAAGTCCGGCGACCCCGTCCACACGCGCACTCGGACAACGCCCTCGCGAGATCAGAGCACCTGGGCAGCGCCGATCCGCTCAGGGTCGAGGAGTGGACCCACCCCGGTCAGCAACCGGAGTGCCAGCCGTACCTCGTCCAGGCTCGACCCCCAGGGCACCACGACACTGGTGCCGTGCTGCTCGACCCCGCGCTCGAGAAGACAGCACTTGGTCAGGGTCAGGGTTCCCTCATCACCACGTGAGGAGCGCCGTTGAGGACAGAGGTCAACCTGTCGTGGTTCGTCACCGTAGAAGTGCCGGTGGAACTGCATTGACCTCTCGCAACCGATGAGCAGCCAATCGTCGCGCTTCTCGGGGTGGGTATCGAGGAAGAACACCGGGGAATCGAGGTCGGTGCCCGATCCCCTGCACGGCAACAGGTAACCGCTCGCCGGGTTGTCGTGGGCCACGCTGCGAATATCGACCGACTCGAGCACGAATTCGATGGGCGGAAGATCACCGTCGAACGCCACAGCCTGCCGCGCCATCTCCAGGAGTTTCGCCGGCTCAGGCGGCACCACTTCGGTGACCACGATGCGCACCGGCGCGGGCCGCCACATCACGTTCACATGCTCGAACCGACCTTTGACTGCGTAGGCGTCAATGTCGTTCCGGCCGATGCTCAAGGCCGCGACGGCCAAAGATGTCGCATTGCCGACGTCGGTGTCGGGGTCCTCGATCCACGCGGTGCGATCCGGTCCTGCGAGGATTCGGGCCTCGATGATCGGTGACATCAGTGGCTCGAGGGACTCCTTGCGCACCTCGATCAGTGCATGGTCGGACCCGTTGCCCAAGAGCAGCCAGTCGGTGCGCCGATAGGCCTCACGACCGAGAAGGTAGGCAAGGATCGCGGATTCATCCGTCAGGTCGAGGTCGACTTCCTGCACCGAGAGGCCGCGATAGGGCCTCGTCATGGCGTTGGGCTGCGGAAGCGGAATCACACCTCGGATTCTGTCACGACGGGGGCAACATCGGAGGATTCACCAGCTGCGCGTGATCCTCACGAGAGCAATACAACGTGCGACGGATGGGTGCCCCATTCCTGACTCTGAGCCGACCGCCAGACCGGGCTAGCTCTGACAGCTCGGGCACCAGAACAGTCGTCTGCCATGGAAGTCCTGTGCAGCAATGCTGGAACCGCATCGAACACACGCACGTCCCGCCCTGTTGTAGACGTACACGCCGGTGTTTCGCCGCTGACGTCGACGTGCCGGAGTGTCCTCACCGCCGTCGAGGTCGGGATCGTGCGGCGCTATCCGATCGGCGTCGATGGCCTCTAGTGCGTCGGCGTCGACACCCTCGACGGTCACGATGCGACCGCGCCGAACACCATCCGCCATCAGTGAGCAGAGGTCTGCCCACATCGCGTCGAATGTCGCAGGAGAGAGGTCACGGCCCTGCGTGAACGGCGAAATACCATGTCTGTAGAGAAGTTCCGCGCGATAGATGTTGCCCACACCTGCCAGGACAGATTGATCCATGAGCAGGGCCCCGATCGCCACCCTGCTCCCCGCGATACGTCGCAGGGCCCGCTCGGGTTCGCAGTCAGGCCGCAGCGGATCAGGTCCGAGACGGGCGATGATCGCGTCGCGTCCGCCGGAGCCGAGAAGATCACAAGCGGTCGGGCCGCGAAGATCCGCATACGACGAACTGCCCTCGAGGCGCAGCCTGACGGCTCCTCGAGGCTCGGGCGCAGGGGATCTGGCACTCAGCATCGCGCCGTACAGCCCGAGGTGGACGTGCACAAGCAGGTCAGCCTCGAACTCCAGGAACAGGTGCTTGCCCCAGGCCTCGGCGCGTTCGAACACGCGGCCGTCGATTTCGGCCGCACCCACGGTGAACCGTCCCTGAGGACTACTGGCGCGCAACGATTCGCCCGCGAAGGCACGATGAATACCTTGCGCGAGCCGATGAACGCTGTGTCCCTCAGGCACGACTCTCCTCAGGTGGTGTCGGCACGGCTGGCGGGCCGGTACCGTCGACTTATCGCACGACGTCAACACAATGGCAGCAGCGGCGACGAGCATCCCGACGACAAAGCCCTCGACCGCCTCGCCGACCGTGGCCCCTCACGAGTGGGCCTCGACGGCGCTCTTCGTGCGCGCGACGTGTCCCGGCCCAGCCAGGCTGACCGCGCACGAGCCGAGCGCTCGGTCACGATTCGCAAGGCGCCACCGGTCAGTCCCTGACGCGCCTTGGTCGGGCGGCTTTTCGAGCTTCGCTCAGAACGAGCCCGCGGACTCGAACGCGGTGACCTGATCGATGCGCCGGATGTGGCGCTCGTCGTCACTGAAGGGCGTGGCAAGGAATGCATCCACGATCGCCAATGCGGTGGCCTCGTCGTGCATCCGGGCTCCGAGGCCGATCACATTGGCGTCATTGTGCTGGCGCGCCAACGTTGCCGTCTCGACCGACCAAGCGAGGGCCGCACGAATGCCTCGCACCTTGTTGGCCGCGATCTGTTCGCCGTTTCCCGATCCCCCGATCACCACGCCACGACTGCCAGAGTCAGCCACCACCCCTTGCGCCGCCGCGACGCAGAACGCGGGGTAGTCATCGAGAGCGTCGTACTCATGGGCTCCGTGGTCGATCACCTCATGGCCACGCTCGCGCAAATATTCGGTGAGCACGGCCTTAAACTCGAAGCCGGCATGGTCGCTTCCCAGGTGAACTCGCATGAGGCTGATCGTGCCAGATCGCGACCCGGAGACACGCATAGGCGCAACGGAACTGACAAAGACCATCCCCACGAACGCGAGCGACGGCCGTGCGAGAATGAGCCGCTCGCGATCCAGGCGCCTCCCTGGGGAGGCACCACAGCGGCCACGGCATCTGCCTCCGCGCATGACGAAGGAGCCGACCTCAATGAGCGACACCAACATCACGCGTGCTGAAGCCGCTATCCGCTCGGCGATGCTCACCGTGTCGGGCTACGAAGTCGATATCGACCTGACTGACGTGCGTAACCCTGACGCCGCCACGTTCGGGAGCATCACCACCGTGCGCTTCGCCGCCGAAGCCGGCGCCGACACCTGGATCGACCTCATCGCGCCGTCGGTGCGCCGAGCGGTCCTCAACGGTGACGAGCTCGACATCGCCTCGTTCACGGGCACCCGACTCCCCCTCCTCGAACTCGCCGCTGACAACGTTCTCCTCATTGAGGCTGACTGCGCCTACATGCGCACGGGCGAGGGCCTGCACCGCTTCGTCGACCACGTCGATGACTCCGTCTACCTCTACACCCAGTTCGAGGTCGCCGACTCACGACGCATGTTCGCCAGCTTCGAGCAGCCTGACTTGAAGGCAACGTTCGCGTTCACTGTCACGGCACCCGAGGGCTGGCAGATCATCTCGAACTCTCCGACGCCGGTACCCGTGGCACTCGACCGGGGACTCGCGCGGTGGAGCTTTGAGCCCACTCCGCCGATCTCGACATACATCACGGCACTCGTCGCCGGGCCATACCACGTCGTCCGTGACGAATACTCCGGCATGGGGGGCACCTACCCGCTGGCGATCTTCTGCCGCGCAACGCTGGCGCAGCACCTCGATGCCGACGAGGTCTTCACCGTGACCAAGCAGGGTTTTGCTCACTTCGAGACGGCCTTCTCGACGGCTTACCCGTTCTCGAAGTACGACCAGATCTTCGTTCCCGAGTTCAATGCCGGTGCGATGGAGAACGCCGGCTGCGTCACGATCCTCGAGGACTACATCTTCCGTTCGCGCGTCACCGACCATGCTTATGAGCAGCGCGCCAACACCGTGCTCCACGAGCTCGCGCACATGTGGTTCGGCGACCTCGTCACGATGACCTGGTGGGACGACCTCTGGCTCAACGAGTCCTTCGCCGAATGGGCAGCCCACTACGCGAGTGTCGGAGCCACTCGCTTCAGCGAGGCATGGACCACGTTCAGCATCCAGCGCAAGGGCTGGGCCTACCGCGCGTCACAGTTGAGCTCGACCCACCCCATCGCCGCCGACATGGTCGACCTCGAGGCTGTCGAGGTGAACTTCGACGGGATCACCTACGCCCAGGGCGCTTCCGCGCTTCGACAGCTCGTCGCCTGGGTTGGTGAGAAGGAATTCCTCGATGGCGTCAGAACGTACTTCGACAAGCACGCGTGGGGGAACACGCAGCTCTCTGACCTCCTCACCGAGCTCGAGCGCGCGAGCGGTCGCGACCTCTCGCACTGGTCGGAGTCATGGCTCGAGACGGCAGGCGTCACGCTGTTGCGTCCCGAGATCGAACTCGATGACGACGGTTCCTACCGCGCGGTCACGATCGTGCAGGAGCCACCGTCATCGCCCCCCGGCATTGCCGCAGTGCTCCGGCCGCATCGCGTCGCGCTCGGACTTTACGAATCCGTCGACGGGCGTCTGGAGCGAGTGCGCCGCCTGGAGATCGACGTCGTCGGCGCACGCACCGATGTCCCCGAACTGCGCGGCATCACGCAGCCCGATCTTCTGCTCATCAACGACGACGACCTGACGTTCGCGAAGATCCGTCTCGACGAGCGCTCACTTCGCACGGTGATCTCATCGTTCGCCACCCTCGAGGCGCCCCTTCCCCGCGCCCTGATCTGGGCCGCAACCTGGGACATGCTGCGCGACGCCGAGATGGCCACCGGCGATTTCCTCGCCCTGTTCGAGGCAGGCCTGCCGAGCGAGAACGACATCGGCGTCGTCCAGACCCTTCTCGGGCAGACAAAGGCCGCGATCGAGCAGTTCTCCGGGGTTGGCCGTCGCGACGGGTACCGCGACCGGCTCGCCGCCTTGTCAGCCCGTCTTATGGTCGCGGCAGCACCCGCCAGTGATCACCAGCTCGCCTTCGCCCGCACTTTCGCCTCTGCTGCACGCACTCCCGAGCATGCCGCGACTCTGAGGGCCTGGCTTTCCGGCGACGCACCCGAGGGCCTTGCGATCGATACCGATCTTCGGTGGACGCTTCTCCACCGACTCATCGCGCTCGGTGCCGCCGAGCCGTCCGAGATCGACGCTGAACTGGAGCGCGACGACACTGCCACGGGTCGCCGTCAGGCGGCCACCGCGCGCGGTGCGATTCCCACGATGGCGGCCAAGGAACTCGCGTTCGCTACTGCGGTCGAGTCCGACACCCTTCCGAACGCCCTCCTCAACGCGACCCTCGCCGGGTTCGTCCAAGCCGACCACCGCGAGCTGCAGCGGGCTTTCCTCGAGCGATACTTCGACGCCATCCCGACGGTGTGGAAGACACGCACCAACGAAACCGCGCAGACGATCGTGGCCGGCCTCTACCCTGCGCTGATCATCGAGCAGGCGACCATCGACATGACCGATCGTTTCCTCGAGCGCACGGACATTCCCTCTGGCGCAGAGCGTCTCATCCGTGAGGGACGCGACGGGATCGAGCGATCGCTACGGGCTCAGCGGCTCGATTCCTAGCCTGGCTGTATGGGACTCGTACCCAGGACACTCACTGCGTCGATCTCTTGATCGCTCGCCGGCTACCCGAGGTCGTGAAGCCTCGACACGACCTGACGTGTGACCTGCTCAACCCATGCTGCTGGGTCCTCGCTGGCGGCGCTGATCCAGACAGTGTCGACCCCGAGCTTCGCGTACTGTGCCATCTCGGCGAGGAATTCGTCGACCCCCGAGAGCGGGTCGGTCATCGCCAGGATGGTCTTCTCAATCAGCGCAGGGTCACGCCCTTCGTCGTCGCAGTGCCGCGTGAGGACATCGAGCTTGTGAGCGATCTCCTCTGGGTTTGATGCGAAGAGGTTGCAGGCATCGGCGTAACGTGCCACCAGCCGTAGCGTCTTGCGCTCGCCTCCCCCACCGATGAGGACGCGTGGTGATGGCTTCTGAATCGGACGAGGCGAGCAGACCGTCTCTGCCAGTTGGTAATAGCGACCCTCATAGGGGCCGTCATCGTCGCTCCACATCTGGCGGCAGATTTGAAGAGTCTCCTCAAGGCGCTCGAAGCGCTCGCTGACGGGCGGGAACGGGACGCCCAGACCTCGGTGCTCGCGCTCGTACCAGGCGGCGCCGATACCGAGTTGGGCACGGCCGCCGGAGAGGACATCGAGAGTGGTCACCGTCTTCGCGAGCAACCCCGGGTGGCGGTACGTGGCGCCGGTGACGAGGAGCCCGAGCGTCATTCGCTCGGTGAGGCCGGCGAGGAAGCCAAGTGACGTGTAGCCCTCCAGCATCGGATCGGACGAGCTGGCCGCTTCCTCCATCTGGAACCAGTGGTCCATCAACGTGAAGTTCGAGACTCCACCCGCCTCCGCCGCTCGCGCCGTGGCCGCCAGAGCCGGGGCAAGAGCGCCCGGGCCACCGGGCAGGGTGAAGTTCCAGAAGTGGATACCGAGTTTCATGAGTCCACACTAGGGTTCCCGGTCGTCGAAGGGGGGATGACGGCGTACGTGGGACCCTCGATCACTGAGCCGCTCTCGCTCGACGACAACGAACGCCCACTCAGCGCCTCGGGGCCGGTGGGGTGAATTGCCAGTACTGCGGATGGCCGGGGTGGATGTGTTCGCCGTCGCGGGCGGGTGTGGGGCTCACCGTCCAGTCGCCTTCGTGCACGCCCTGGTGGTGTTGGTGGCAGAGCAGGACGAGGTT
>CAFBND010000007.1_pt1 | contig 40236 bp, 41 predicted proteins | sample 7269171 | NCBI WGS metagenome assembly CAFBND01 (sample SAMEA6814083, study PRJEB35770) | uncultured Actinomycetes bacterium | biome: Freshwater; feature: Freshwater reservoir; material: water | place: Czech Republic | collected 2017-05-23 | depth 30m m | reverse complement strand
CGGGGATCCTGCATACGCTCACCCGGTGGCGATCAACCAAACTCGTCGGGCTCGGGCCACCCGCAGGCGTCAGCAACGGATGGGTCGGGTCGCCCATGACCTCCATGACGATCAGTGGGCCGCACTCCAGGTGGCGTGGGGCGGCTGCGCCTACTGCGGCGTCACCGGCGTCCCCTTGCAGCGCGATTGCGTACAGGCGATCTCCCGGGGCGGTCGCTACACGCTCGCGAACGTGGTGCCGGCCTGCGGCTCGTGCAATGCCAGCAAGTGCAACGACGAGGTCACCGGCTGGCTACGTCGCAAACGCCTCGACGAACGCACGTTCCTGCTGCGCTACGCGGAGATCTCATCGGCGCTCCGAGCGCGATTCACCGCCGCCGAGGATTCGACCGAAGGCATCGGCGACGCCTCGTCCGAGACACCGCTCACGACGCGGAAAGTTCACGAGTGAGCAGTTTCAACTCTCAGTAGGTGGCTCCCGCGTCTGGATTCGAACCAGAAACCGCCCGATTAACAGTCGGGAGCTCTGCCGTTGAGCTACGCGGGATCATCGTGCTGCGCCAATCTCTACGACGCCTGCAGAGGATAGCAAGGCCGAAGGGCGGGTCCGAAATCGCGGCCCAACCTGGCGGATTCGCACCGGGCACCCGAGGGCCTCAGATCCCGAGCGATGCCCTCACTTCCGCAAGCGCTTCGTCGGCGCGCGCCCGCAGGACAGGGTCGGCGGGGTCGAGCCCGGCGTCGAACACGACCGACCAACGCAGATCGGTGCTGCCTGCCTCTCGACGCGCCACCATGCGGGCCCCGCGCTCGCCGTCGAGAGCCACATGGTGCTGGACGACGATGCTGGCCATCACTCGCTCGCGCACGACGTGCGGCAGCACTCCGGGGTCGGACTCCACCGCGATGCGACGCGAGAGCGGACGTCCACCTGCAACGTCCTGAGAGATCACCTCGACCGAGTCGGGTTCCCACGAGGCACGCAGGACGAGATCCCACGCGAGCCGCTCGGGCGCCGATCCGGCGGGCAGCACGAGTGCCTGCTCGGTGGCGATCATTGATGACACCCCACTCGGCATCCACGCCAGCACTCGTTCTCCCGGAACCCGGGCACGAACCTCGCGCGGAGGACGGATCCTCACGACGAGCCGCCCGCGACCTGCTCGCGAAGCCCGCGACGATAGCTCTCGAGGGCGAGCACGTCGGCGAACAACGCCTGATACGTATCGGGATCCGACGAGGGCTCGATGCGTTGGAGCCTGGCCTTCACATCGTTGATACGACGCGCTGCGTCGATCTCGAGAAGCCGGGCGATCACCGACTGGGCGTAGCGGGTGTCGGCCTGGTCGATGGGCAGCGCATCGACGGCGAGCTCGTGCACGACCGCGCGCACGGCATCGTCGGGGCAAGCAGCGAGTACGGCGTCGAGCCAGGCGCGGTCGGTGAGGCCAGCGGCCGCCCCACCCGCGTCGACGATCGCCGTGTGCACCGCGATGTAGGCGGGCGATCTGAACGCCGGGGTCTCGAGAGCATCAACCCATGATCCGGCAAGCTCTGGGCACTGAAGTGCGACCTTGAGTGCCTCGCGCTCAACCGAGGCCACCTGGTCGCGAGGATCGGGACGGGGAAGTCGCCCCGCGGCGCCCGGCTCCACGGTCGGGGCGTCCGGATCGGCGGGACGCCGCGCGGCCGGAGCCCGCGCCCGTCCCGCGTCCGACACCGAGCGCGCGACCTCCTCCACCGGGAGGCCGAGCCAGCCCGCGAGCATGCGGGTGTACTCAGGCCGCAGGGCCTGGTCGCGGATGCCGGCCACCACGGGAGCCGCGGCACGAAGACCCGCGATGCGCCCCTCGGCCCGGTCGAGGTCGTGATCGGCCAAGGCGGCGCGGATCGCGAACTCGAACAGAGGAACGCGGCGCTCGATCAGCTCTCGCACCGCGTCCGGACCCTTCGCGATACGGAGCTCGCACGGATCCATGCCGCCGGGCTCGATGGCGACGAAGGTCTGCGCGGTGAACTTCTGATCCTCGCCGAATGCGCGCAGCGCGGCCTTCTGGCCCGCGGCGTCCCCGTCGAAGGTGAACACGACCTGGCCCGAGAAGGTGTCGTCGTCCATGAGGAGGCGTCTCAGGACCTTGACGTGATCGGATCCGAATGAGGTGCCACACGTGGCCACCGCGGTCTCGACGCCCGAGAGATGCGCGGCCATGACGTCGGTGTAGCCCTCGACGATCACGGCCTGCTGGCGCTTGGCGATCTCGCGCCTGGCGAGGTCGATGCCGTAGAGGACCTGGCTCTTCTTGTAGAGCGGGGTCTCGGGGGTGTTGAGGTACTTCGGACCGTCGTCGTCGTCGCGGAGCTTGCGGGCGCCGAAGCCGACGACATCACCGGACAGGTCGCGAATCGGCCACATCAGACGGCCACGGAAGCGGTCGTAGATCCCGCGCTGACCACCGCGCACCGCGAGCCCGCCCTCGACGATCTGGTCGTCGCTGAACCCCTTCGAGCGCAGATGGGTGAGCAGGACGTCCCATCCCATCGGGGCGAAACCGACGCCGAAACGCGCCGCCGCCTCGCGGTCGAAGCCGCGCTCGTCGAGGAAAGTGCGGCCGATCTGGGCCTCGGGGGTGTCCAGCCGCGCCTGGTAGAACTCGGCCGTCACCTTGTGGGCCTCGACGAGGCGGCTGCGCTGCCCCGTCTGGCGTCCGGCCGCCGACCCGCCCTCGGTGTAGCGCAAGGTGACGCCGTAACGACTCGCGAGCTTCTCGACCGCCTCGCTGAACGCCAGGTGATCGATCTTGCGGAGGAAGCCGATGACATCGCCACCCTCGCCGCACCCGAAGCAGTACCAGGCGCCCTTGGCCGGGCTCACATTGAACGAGGGGCTGCGCTCGTCGTGGAAGGGACAGAGCCCCTTCAGGCTGCCGCCGCCCGCCGACTTCAGGGTGACGTAGTCGCGGATCACCTCGTCGATGCGGGCCTTCTCGCGAACAACGACGATGTCGTCGTCGTGGATGCGGCCTGCCATGCCCTGATCCTACGGAGGGTTGGAAGGGGTGCGCGCCGCGTCCGTGGGCTGGGTGGGCTGGGTGGGCTGGGGCCGCGTCCTGTGGTGGGATCAGTCCGTGGCTGCCGCGATCCCCCCGCCCCCGGCAGATGTCGACCCCTCGGGCCTGACCCCGGACGACATTGCCCGGCTGCGCGCCGACACCCCCGGGTGCCTCACCCGTCACCACCTCAACAACGCCGGAGCCGCGCTGCCACCTCAGGTGGTGGTCGACACCATGATCGAGCACCTACGTCGCGAGAGCGTCGTCGGAGGCTATGAGGCGCAGGACGAGGCACACGAACGCATTGCCGCCACGTACGTCTCGGTCGGACGCCTCGTGGGGGCGCCGGTACGTCAGATCGCACTCACCACGAGCGCCACGGATTCGTGGTTGCGCGGATTCCTGTCGGTGCCGCTGCGCGCAGGCGACCGCGTCCTCGTCTCGCAGGCCGAGTACGCGAGCAATGTGCTGGCGATCTTGGCGGCGACGCGTCGGGTCGGGGCTGTCGTCGAGGCGGTGCCCGATGATGCGGAGGGCGTGATCGACGTCGACGCCCTGCGCTCGATGCTCGATGAACGCGTGCGCGTCGTTGCCCTGACCCACGCACCGAGCCAGAACGGGCTGCTCCACCCGGCCGCGGAGGTCGGGCGTGTGCTGCGCGAGGCGGGCAGCGAAGCCTGGTATCTCCTCGACGCATGCCAGTCTGTTGGTCAGGTGCCGATCGATGCCGCCGACATCGGCGCGGACTTCATTTCCGCAACCGGGCGCAAGTTCCTGCGTGGGCCGCGCGGAATCGGGATGCTCTACACCTCAACACGCGCCCTCGAACTCGAGCCCGCCCTCATCGATCTGAATGCTGCCGAATGGGTCGATGAGTCCTCCTATGTCATCGCCGACGGCGCCACGCGCTTCGAGTCGTGGGAGCGCTCGTACGCGGGGCTGCTCGGGTTCGGCGCCGCCGCCGACTACGCCCTCGATCTCGGCCTCGACGTGATCGCCTCACGCATCGGCTGGCTCGCCGAGTCGATCCGATCACGCCTCCGTGAGATCCCCGGTGTGGTGGTGCGCGATCGCGGCACCGTGCGCACCGGCATTGTGACCTTCACCGTCGACGGGCGAGTCAGCGCCGACGTCGCACGTGAGATCAAGGCCGCCGGGGTGAACGTGAGCCACTCCCCCGCGTCGTACGCACTACGCGACTTCCGCGCCCAGGGGTTGGCCGGCATGGTGCGCGCGAGCCCGCACGTCTACAACGACGAAGGCGACCTGCAGGCGCTGGTGGCTGCAGTGCGCATTGCTGCAGCCCGAATCGCTTGAGCCTCAGGCAATCCCGGGATATGTGGTGTGGGGTGCGGGGTGCCCACGGGGTTCGTTACGTCAGCGGCACAGGCTCGCGTGCCACGCGGCGACCGAGCGATCCGTGAGGCTCGCCACCTGGTCGATCACCACACGCATCCGGGCCGCGTCATCTGCCGCGCTGTCGTACGCCGCGCGCAGCACAGGATCGAGCACGTCGGGAGCCTTCAGCGCAATCGCGGCCGCAAGTTCCTTGATGAGCTCGCGCTGGCCTGCGTAGAGATAGTCGGCCCCACTGCGCTGGATGACCCAACGATTGGCCACCGCCTTGAGAACGGCCACCTCAAGGCGGCGATCGCGCGGCACCACGAGATCAGCTCCGTAGCGAGTGAGCCGGCCCTCGCCCCAACGTTCACGAGTTGCGGCCTCGACGTCATTGCAGAACCGGCCGATGAGCTGAGAGGTCAGGTTCTTCAGCGCGGCGAGATCGCGCAGCGAACCGTCGTAGCACGACGGCCAGAAGGGCAGCGCCGTGAGCCGCTCGACGGCCGCACCGAGTTCGGCGGCCGTGGCATCGGTGGCGTAGCCGAGAGCGACGTCGAGCAAGCCCTCGGGATCGTGCGCCTTTCCCGCGCCATGAAGGGCGCGAATGTCGAGATGCCCGGCGACGATGGCATCCTCCACATCGTGCACGGAGTAGGCGACATCGTCGGACCAGTCCATGACCTGCGACTCGAAACAACCACGCTCGCCGGGGGCTCCCTGACGCAGCCAGGTGAAGACGTCGAGGTCGTCGTCGTAGACGCCGAACTTGCGCGTACCCGCGAGGCGCGGCCACGGGTACTTAGTCGCGGCGTCAAGCGCCGCGCGCGTGAGGTTGAGGCCGACCGGGCCACCGGGGCGCGGGCCGTCGTCATCGCTGAAGGTCTTGGCCTCGAGCCGGGTCAGGATGCGCAGCGACTGCGCATTTCCTTCGAACCCCCCGATGCCGGAGGCGATCTCATCGAGGGCATCCTCGCCGTTGTGCCCGAATGGTGGGTGGCCCAGATCATGGGAGAGGCAAGCAACCTCGACAAGATCGGGATCGCATCCCAGCGCGGCACCGAGTTCGCGGCCCACCTGGGCACACTCGAGCGAATGGGTCAGACGAGTGCGCAGGAAGTCGCTCTCCCCCGCCGCGAGAATCTGGGTCTTCGCCGCGAGACGACGCAGCGCCGCCGAATGCAACACGCGCGCCCGATCGCGCACGAAGGCCGTACGGCCTGCGCGCTTGGGCGGCTCCGGAACCCACCGCGCCTCATCCCCGGGCACATAGCCTTCGGAGAGCCGGTCATCATCAAGTGAGGGCTGGCCATCCTCGCGCGGAGTCAGGCCATCCTCGCGCGAGGGCCGCTGCTGGTTATCCATTACCCGCGACCCTAGCGACCCGCGCCCCCTCACCCCACCCCCTTGGTGGGTCAATGTGCCCTGGGCGGCCTTAGGGGCCTCTAGAACGCCCCACTGAATCCACAGAGGCCGGGCGCGTCGACGAATAGACGCCGACCGATCAGCGAGTGTCCGACGCCGCAGACTCAATCGCGGCCCGGCCAGCCTCGAGTCGCGCCACCGGCACGCGGAAAGGTGAGCATGAGACGTAGTCGAGGCCGACCTTGTGGAAGAAGTGCACTGACTCGGGGTCTCCACCATGTTCGCCACAGACCCCGACCTTGAGATCCGGACGGGCCTTGCGCCCTTCCGTGACGGCGATCTCGATGAGTCGCCCGACACCGTCGGCATCCAGAGTCTCGAAAGGTGACACCGTGAACACGCCCATATCGAGGTAGGCGGCGAAGAACGCAGCCTCAACATCGTCGCGCGAGAATCCCCAGGTGGTCTGGGTGAGGTCATTGGTGCCGAAAGAGAAGAACTCGGCAACCTCGGCGATGCGGTGCGCGGTGAGTGCAGCGCGCGGCAACTCGATCATGGTGCCGATCGGGATGACCAGAGCCACGCCCTCGCGAGCAGAGATCTCGGCGACGATCCCGTCAGTTTCATCGGCGACGAGGTGGAGTTCCATCACAGAGCCGACGAGTGGGACCATGATCTCGACCTTGGGATGACCGCCCGCCTTGATGCGCGCCGCTGCCGCTTCGGCAATCGCACGGACCTGAAGCGCGAACAGCCCGGGAATCACCAGCCCCAGACGGACACCACGCAGGCCGAGCATCGGGTTCGACTCGTGAAGGCGCTCCACTGCCGCGAGGAGTGCGACGTCACCTTCGTCGACCCGCCCCTCGGCACGGGCGACCGCCACCCGGACCGAGAGCTCGGTGTAGTTGGGAAGGAACTCGTGCAGCGGTGGGTCGAGCAGCCGGATCGTCACCGGCAACCCATCCATTGCCTCGAGAAGGTCCGTGAAGTCCTTGCGTTGCAGAGGGAGTAGCGCAGCGAGCGCCTCGTCGCGGTCGTCTGGATTATCGGCGAGGATGACTCGCTCGATGAGGACTCGACGATCGCCAAGGAACATATGCTCGGTGCGGGTGAGCCCGATTCCCTCAGCACCAAGGTGTCGGGCACGTGCGGCATCCTCGGCCGTGTCCGCATTTGCCCGGACGCCGAGCCGTCGAGTCGAGTCGGCATGGCGCAGCAAGCGGTCAACAGCGCGAACGAGTGCACCGGTCTCAGTGTCGACTTCGCCCAGTGCGTACTCAAGGCCGTGCTCGAGGTAGGTGACAACCGGCGACGGCACCACGGGCACCTCGCCGAGGAAGATCTCTCCGGTGGAGCCATCCACACTCAGGAGATCGCCCTCGACGACCGAGATCTGTCCGACGAGCGCAATCTTGGCGCTCACATCCACGTCGAGCTCTTCGGCGCCACAGACACACGTGGTACCCATACCGCGCGCGACGACGGCCGCGTGGCTGGTTTTGCCACCACGCGAGGTGACGATGGCAACAGCGGCGATCATCCCCTCAAGGTCGTCGGGGGTCGTCTCACGACGAACGAGAACCACGCTCTCGCCACGCGCCTCCCATGCGACCGCGGTCGCGGAGTCGAACACCGCACGGCCGACAGCCGCACCGGGGGAAGCCGCCATCCCCCTGCTAAGAAGGGTTCTCGGCGCCGTCATGTCGAACTGCGGGAACATCAACTGTGCGAGTTGCTGTCCGGTGACACGTTCCAGCGCTTCGTCCTCCGTGATCAGGTGCTCGTCGACCAGCTGAGTTGCGATTCGGAAAGCCGCGGCCGCGGTTCGCTTCCCGACTCGGGTCTGGAGCATCCACAGCTTGCCGCGTTCGATCGTGAACTCGATGTCACAGAGATCTCTGTAGTGAGTCTCGAGCCGGCGCATCACTCCCGTGAGCTCGGTATGCGCGGCCGGATCGAGCGATGCTAGATCATCGAGACTCAGGGTGTTGCGGATCCCCGCGACGACGTCCTCGCCCTGCGCATTGACGAGATAGTCCCCATAGGCACCAGGCTCTCCCGTCGACGGGTCTCGCGTGAACGCGACGCCGGTGCCACTGCTCGTGCCGAGGTTGCCGAAAACCATCGTGCAGATGTTCACCGCAGTCCCGAGGTCGTGCGGGATCCGCTCGCGTCGGCGGTAAAGACGAGCGCGGTCGGTGTTCCAGGAGTCGAAGACCGCTCGGATAGCGAGGTCGAGCTGCTCACGCGGGTGCTGCGGGAAGTCATGACCAGATTCCTCGCGAACGACATCCTTGAAGTGCTGGACGAGATCACGGAGATCGTCGACGCCGAGCTCGACATCGGTCTTAACGCCCTTCGTGGTTTTGGCGTGGTCAAGTGCATCTGCGAATCGTGCGCCATCGATGTCGAGTACGGTCTTGCCGAACATTTGGATCAGACGACGATAGGAGTCCCAGGCGAAGCGCTCGTCGCCGCTCGCCTCAGCCAGACCCACCACACTGGCGTCGTTGAGGCCGATATTCAGAACCGTCTCCATCATGCCGGGCATCGAAAACTTGGCGCCCGACCTCACGCTCACCAGCAACGGGTCATGGCGGTCACCCAGGCGTCGGTCGAGATGATCTTCAAGTCGGCGAAGTGCGCCGGTGACCTGCACGCGAAGCTCAGCCGGCTCCTTTCCCGCGTGGAGATACGTCCGACACGCCTCAGTGGTGATGGTGAAGCCGGGGGGCACCGGGAGCCCGAGACGCGTCATCTCTGCCAGGTTCGCGCCCTTGCCACCAAGCAGATCCTTCAGATCCATCGACCCCTGCGTGAAGTCGAAGACGAACGTATTGACCGCCATGGCTCTAGTCTCCCGAAGATCAGTGTCCGAATCGTTGGCGACCGGCGCACGAGGATGAAAATCTCCCGAGACGACACACTGACGAAGGTTCCCGTCCGTCTCAAGTCGACCCCTGAACAAGGTCCCCTTCCGACGCCATCTTGCCGGTGAATGTGCCCCCAGCGGCGCTAGAAGCCGCAAAGAAGCCCCATTGAATCCACAGCCTGTGGGCGAGCCGCACAGTCGGGGCTGTGGCAACTGGCGGAGGGAACCCCAGGGCAGTGATACCTGACACGCGTCAAGCGACGCACTCGAGCCTGACAAGGCTAGGTAGCTCGCGGTCGCCGATGCGGAGGCCACGGCTAGCGATCGGGAAGATCCCCCTCATCGTTCGAGGCAGAGCGTCGGGTGATGAGCCGATCCCAACCAACATGTGCCACCGTCGACGTGAAGGAACTACTCGAGTCCTACCCCGGGCTTGAATCAATGTCGACGATCAGCTGCCGTTCAGCCTCACGATCTCCTCCCGCGGACTCGCACTCGCGGCGGATGGTTCGGTCATCGGTGGCTTCGGCGTGAGCGGGGCCCGACCCGATCAGGATTCGACCGGTGCCGCCGCCGCTCTTGAGAAGTGGACTCTTCAGTTGCCCCCGCAACATCCGTGGATCAGGACTGCGCTCTGAGCCGCGCCTCAGCGAACAACTGACCGAGCGCCTCCGCGGCCTGAGCGCCCTGGAGCGCCACTGCCGCCGACGAGATGCCCAGTGCCTCATCCGGCACGCCAACGTCGGCGACGAACGTGGGCACAGAGCTCACACCGAGCTCGCGTCCCAGAGCCAGATCATCATCCAGAGCGCCGTCCGGCTGGGCGCTGATACGTGCCTTCACATCGTCAACCGACTCTCCGGCGGCCCGAGCAGCCACGTCGAGGACGACCGACTGATCAGTAATGTCCAACGCGCTTTCGAAGTACGCCGAGAAGAGCGCGAGCAAGACCTCGCGCTGACTCGCCTCTCCATCAAAAGCAAGCACCACTGAGTGCGCGAAGCGAGTGTTGGCCACCTTTGGCATCGCGCGCTGGTTGATGGCAATTCCTGCGTCGCGCCCCGCCATCTCGACGCGATCGAACAACTCAGCCAATCGTTCGGGGCCCCCGAACTTCTCGGCGAGGTAGGCCTGGGCAGGCAAGCCGTCAATCGGCATCTCGGGCATGAGCTGGAATGGCCGGTGCCGAGCGACTACTTGCCGACCGGCGGCTCGTTCAACCTCGAGGGCCTCCTCAAGCTTTCGCGAGCCAATGAAACACCACGGACACGCAATGTCAGACCAGACGTCGAGACGCACCGGGTTCTCGACGGGTGTCTCATTGACGCTCATGTGCCCATCCTCGCGCTGCGACGCATGGGACCACAACTTCCGAGTGCCACGAAGGAGCGACCACGTTCGTGACGTGCTCAACCGCCCGAGATCGACAGCTCCGCGCCGCGGATGTCGTCGAGGAACCCGGTGAGGTCGTCCGGGTCGTCGAGCCAACCATCGGGAAGCGCGACCCGCTTGCCTGGTTGTGTTCGTCCTCGCGGGCCCTCGGATACCGAGCCCGGCCAAGGTTGGTCGAGGTCGATCCGAGCGATCAAATCGTCGACGTCGTCCAAGGTGTCGACGAGCGCCAGCCCTTGTCGAATCTCGCGACGAACAGCGAAACCCTTGAGATACCAAGCAATATGTTTGCGGAAATCGCGCGGTCCAGACTCAGGCCCCAGCACTTCGATCAGGAGTGACGCGTGATGACGCATGGTCTCCGTTACAGCACGGAGGTCTGGATCCGCGGGAATCTCGACGCCGGTGAATGACGCTGCCAGCTGTCCGAAGAGCCACGGTCGGCCGAGACATCCGCGCCCCACCACGACGCCAGCAGCGCCCGTCTGCTCGATCATGCGGGCCGCGTGCACGTGAGTCCAAACGTCACCGTTTCCGAGAACGGGAACTCCGTACGGCTCGAGTTCCTCGACGAGGCGCGCGATCGAGTCCCAGTCAGCCTCGCCACCATAGAGTTGAGCGGCCGTTCTCCCATGAAGGGCGACCCAAGCGGCACCCTCCTCAGCAGCGGCGCGACCGGCTTCCAGATAGGTCAGGTGGTCAGGGTCTATGCCCTTGCGCATCTTCACCGTAACCGGAACCGCCGGGCGCCCATGCGCGCGCGCAGTCTGGTCGGCGGTCGTGACGGCGGCGCTGACTATCGCGCGGAAAAGGCCGCGCTTCCATGGCAATGCGCTACCGCCGCCCTTGCGAGTGACCTTTGCCACCGGGCAGCCGAAGTTCAGGTCGATGTGGTCTGCGCGGTCCTCGTCAATGAGTAGGTGCACCGCCGCCGCGACGGTGGCGGGATCGACGCCATAGAGCTGAACGCTGCGCGGCGACTCGTCCGGGTCGGTCGCGATCATCCGCATGGTCTCCTCGTTGCGTTCGACAAGCGCCCGCGACGTGATCATCTCGGTGACATAGATGCCTGTCGCTACGCCGCCCGTAGCAGCCCGAGCGTGCTCGCGTGCTAGCCGCCGGAAGGCACGATTAGTGATCCCCGCCATCGGGGCGAGCACAACCGGCACCCCGCCGCGTGCGAGCAACGCCCGCCCCGCGGCGCCTCGCTCGTCGGTGTCGATCCCCATCCGTCCTCACCCTGTCCACAACCATGCCGGTCAATGTGCCCTGGGCGGCGCTAGAGGCCGCTCAAGCTCCCCATTGTGTCCACAGGAGAGCCACGGGGGCCCGACACGAACTGCAGGGAAGACCCACCGTACGACCCATGCCTCGAATCTCACGACACCGTCACGACCTCCTTGCTACCGCCGACGCCCAGATGGGCCTGGTAACAGCTGCGCAATTGGCAGCGCTCGGCGTTTCCACGAAAACCACCTCGCGCCGCAGCGCCGGAGGAATGTGGACACGCGTACTCCCCGGCATCCATCTCATCGAAGGCGGCCAACCATCGCGAAAGCAACGGGAACTCGCGGCCCTTCTCTACGCCGGCGATGATTCCGTGCTCACGGGAGTCACTGCGCTTCGTCATCACGGAATGCGCTCACTTCGACTCCAGGAGACTGCGGATGATCAACCCGAGCGCCCGGAGCCGGTGCACGTGCTCATCGCGCACGATCGTCGACGCCTGTCGACGGGATACGTCCGCATCGAGAGGACTCATCGTCCTCCCGCGGGCGCTCTGCGCCGATATGGGCTCACGATCGCCCCTCTGCCAAGGGCTGTGGGCGACGCCGCTCGACGATTGCGGCGACCTTCGGATGTGCTTGCGCTCGTTTCGGAAGCAGTCCAAAGAGGCCTCGTCGATATCCACGACTTGGAACGAGAGTTACGGGAGGGGGCGCGGCGCGGCAGCGGCCTCTTCCGCGATGCGATGTCGGCCGTGCGAACCGGGGTCCGTTCGGCACCCGAGGGCGACCTCGCCCAACTACTGTCCGCCGCCGGGATTCGCCACGTGATCTACAACGCCTCGCTTGTGACGAGTGAAGGACGATTCGTGGCCGTCGCCGACGCCTGGCTCGACGATGTGGGCGTCGCCATTGAGGTCGACAGCGACGAGCATCATGCAACCGGTGACGGCTTCCGGCGCACGGTGCGTCGCAACGCCCGCTACGCGCGGGTCGGGGTTCCGGTCGTCACAGTGCTTCCAATCGATCTTCGAGACCGACCGTCCGGCGTGGTCCACGACATCGCGGCAACGCGGGCAACGGCCGCCAGTCGACCCCGTCCGCCGGTTCACGTGAGCGAACGCGACGCCCCGTCATCCGGACGCGAAGGGTGGCGCTGGGGAGCCTGAGCGGCCTCTAGGGCCGCCCAAGGCACATTCACCGCAAATGGGGGGTTAGCAGCCGGGGAGGCGGGTGGCTAGCCAGGTGGGGAGGGCGGAGAGGGGGACGCGCTCTTGTTCCATGGTGTCGCGGTCGCGCACGGTGGCCGCGTCGTCTTCGAGGGTCTCGAAGTCGATGGTGACGCAGTAGGGCGTACCTATTTCATCTTGACGACGGTAGCGACGGCCGATCGCACCCGCATCGTCGAACTCGACGTTCCAGGACTTGCGCAACTCATCGGCCAGGCCCTTGGCCTTGGGGGTGAGATCCGTGTTGCGCGACAGCGGCAGCACCGCAACCTTCACTGGGGCGAGGCGCTTGTCGAAGCGCATCACCGTGCGCTTGTCGACGCCGCCCTTGGAGTTGGGTGCCTCATCTTCGTCGTACGCCTCGAGCAGGAAGGCCAGCACCGCACGCGTGAGACCTGCCGCGGGCTCGATGACATAGGGAAACCAGCGCTCGTTGGCCTCCTGGTCGAAGTAGGAGAGATCAACTCCCGAGTGCTCAGAGTGCGTCTTGAGGTCGAAGTCGGTGCGGTTCGCGATGCCCTCGAGTTCGGCGAACTCCGAGCCGCCGAACTGGAAGCGGTACTCGATGTCGACGGTGCGCTTGGAGTAGTGCGACAACTTCTCCTTCGGGTGCTCGAAGTAGCGAAGGTTGTCGGGCGAGAGGCCAAGGTCGATGTACCAGTCCCAGCGAGCCTTGAGCCAGTACTCGTGCCACTCCTCATCGGTGCCGGGCTTGACGAAGAACTCCATCTCCATCTGCTCGAACTCACGAGTGCGGAAGATGAAGTTGCCGGGTGTGATCTCGTTACGGAAGGACTTGCCCACCTGTCCGATGCCGAATGGCGGCTTCTTGCGCGCAGTGCCGGCGACGTTGGCGAAGTTGACGAAGATCCCCTGCGCCGTCTCCGGGCGCAAGTAGTGGAGCGAAGAGTCGTCCTGAACCGGCCCGAGGTGCGTGGTCAGCAGTCCATTGAAGTTACGCGGCTCGGTGAACTGCCCCTTCACTCCGCAGTGCGGGCAGTTGACGCCCGCCAGACCACCCTCAGGCGCTCGGTTGTGCTTCTCCTCGTAGGCCTCGATGAGGTGGTCCTCGCGGAAGCGCTTGTGGCAGGACGTGCACTCAGTGAGCGGGTCGACGAACGCCTCGAGGTGCCCCGATGCAGCCCACACCTGCGGCGAGAGGATCACCGCGGAGTCGAGCCCGACGACGTCCTCACGGCCCTGGACGACCGAACGCCACCACTGACGGCGCACGTTCTCCTTGAGCTCGACGCCGAGGGGGCCGTAGTCCCACGCCGATCGCGTGCCTCCGTAGATCTCGCTGCAGGGATAAACAAATCCCCGGCGCTTGGAGAGATTGACAACGGCGTCAACGCGATCGAGGGCCATGGGGGCTCCATCCGGCTGGTGTGTCGGCGAGGGTGAGCGAACTTCTCGTGAGGTCACATGCGAGACGTGATCCGGATCGACAGGTTACGCGAACCTCTCGTAGTGCCAGCGCAGGGATCGTCGGACGAGGGGGCGGGTCACCGCGATGACATCGTCGTAGACCTGCCGAAGCCCTACCTCGGAGTCACGGGGACACACCGGGACAGCGAGTACAACGTGCACGGCACCGGCCTCGCGCAGCGCAGCGACCACGGCTCGTGCCGCAGTGCCCGTCTCGACACCGTCGTCGATGACCATCACGTGGCGACCAGCCACCTCGAGCGCAAGCTCCACGCGAACGCCGTCGTGATCACGCTCGACATGGAGCGGCACGACGACACATCCGAGCGCGTCAGCCACCGCGGCGCCGACCGGCAATCCTCCCGGGGGCACGGCAACCAGAAGGGTGGTGGAGTCGATATGTGCGCTCAGCAAGGGGGCGAGTTGCTGGCCGCCATCGGCGAGATCGAGGAACTTCATCCGAAGTCCCCGCGCGAGACATGGGCCGCGGCCGCATCGCCTAGGCCCACGGTGTCGGCGTCGGCCCCACGATCACTAGGCCATTCGCGCACGGTGTCAGGGGTGCATTCGAGGAGAACTTCGAATGCGGTCGCCTCATCCACGGCGCTCTGGAGGAAGGGCCAGAGAAGCTTCACATCGTACGAGGAGAGAGCGCGGCGGTAGGAGCCGACATCGGCCCACTCATGGGCGACCACCAGAAGGTCCGGTTCGTCGACGGCCCGGGTGAGCCATCCGCGAACGAATCCGGGCCGCGTCGCGAGGGCAGCGAGCGTGCCACGGGCGGCATCGAGCGCTGCGCGGGTGTCGGAGAAGCCCGGGAGCGGGAGCCGGTGGCGTGTGATGACGAGCACACCCCCACCGTACGGCGCTGACGCAGGTGCGACGATGACCCCCGCGTAGTACGTACGACCCGCACCACCCAGACCACACGACCCCAGAGACTTTCGAGCCGAGGATCACCGTGCCCAAGAGCAAGCGTCATCCCGCCCGCCGCCCACAGCAGCGCAGCCCTCGCACCGACCACCGGCCGTCTGCCACGGGCAGGTCCGGGGCCGCGACGTCCCGGGCACCGGCCACGGGGTGGCGCGCCGCTCTCGAGCGTCGGAGTGCGGGCCCGCTGATCATCCTGCATCGCCTGCCGTCATGGCTCGTTCCCGTCCTTCTCGCGATCCTGCTCGTGGCAGGTCTCGCGCTCCCGCGGCCAGCACAGATCCTCCTGCTGGTGCCCGGAGTCTTCCTTGCCTGGCTGCTCTCGCTGTCCTGGCCGATCACCTCGGCGAGTGGACGACTCATGCGCCTGTTCGTGGTGGCACTGCTGTTCGCCGCCACGGTGCTCAAGTCGACTGGCACATTCGGCGACTAGGCCCCCGCCTCAACGTCGACCCGGTCGCGCAGGGCACCCGAGCGCCCCGGGCCACAGCCCGAGCTCAGGCCCACACGGTTTTGACAACCATGTTCGTTAGTGCGACGGTGGCTATGTGAGACCACCGCGCATCCACGTCCCCGCGCCGCCTGCGCACACCCTGGTCGCGCCCCACGGGCCTCAGCACGCGCGTCGAACCCGAACGGCCGCGGCCGCGCTCGTCGCCGCAGTAGGGCTCACACTGACCGGCTGCGCCACCTCGCCCCCCGCGACCACGAGCACAACCGATCGTCTTTCCGTGGTCGCGGCGTTCTACCCGCTCCAATGGGCCCTGGCGTCCGTCGGTGGGGACCACGTCGAGGTGACCTCGTTGACCGCATCGGGGGCAGAACCGCACGATCTCGAGCTCAGTCCCCAACAGGTGGCCGACGTGGCAGACGCGCAGCTCATCGTCTACATCAACGGGTTCCAGCCCTCCGTCGACGACGCGGTCGCTCAGAACCCGGACGGCGCCCTCGATGCCGGAGCCGACGTCGAGCGCCTGGACGTCGCATCGGGATCGAGTGCATCCGATGCCCCCTCGCCCGCGCGCGATCCCCACATCTGGCTCGATCCCCGAAACATGGCGACCATCATCGACGCGATCGCAGGCCGCCTCAGCGCACTCGACCCGGCGAACGCCAAGACCTACGCGTCGAATGCCATGACCACCAAGGACAAACTCAATTCCCTCGACCGCGACTGGGCTAGTGGTACAGCCACCTGCGCGAGTCGCGATCTAGTGGTGGCCCATGACGCCTTCGGCTATCTCGCCAAGCGCTATGGCTTCACCCAGATAGGGATCTCGGGCCTTTCGCCCGATGCCGAGCCCAGCCCCGCGAAGCTCGCCGAGGTCACCGATTTCGTCCGCGCACACGACGTCGCCACCATCTACTACGAAACCCTCGTCGACCCCAAGGTGGCGGAGACGATCGCCACCGAAACAGGAACGGCGACAGCGGTTCTCGACCCGCTCGAAGGGCTCACAGAAGGCTCGACCCAGGACTACCTCAGCGTGATGCGTACTGACCTCGCCACCATCCGACAGGGGCAGCACTGCACATGAGCCACGATCATCGCCCAACACCTCTGCCGACGACACCGTCGTCGACCCAGCCGGCGTTCTCCACCACGCGCGCATGTGTCACCTTCGACGGCGAGTGCGTCGTCGACGAAGCAACCCTCTCGATCGCGCCCGGCGAGTTCGTCGCGGTGCTCGGGGAGAACGGCGCCGGAAAGTCGACCTTGATACGTGCTCTCCTCGGACTCGTCCCGCTCTCCCACGGCAATGTGCGCATTCACGGCACGCCGGTGGAGGACTTCCGCGACTGGTGGCGCATCGGCTACGTACCACAACGCCTCCTCGCCACCGGCGCGGTGCCGATGTCGGTGCGCGAGGTCGTTGCGTCAGCGCGGTGGGGGCCTGCAAGCCGTTTCCGCCTTCCCCGCAAGGCGAATCAGGAATCGCAGCGACGGGCGCTCGAGGCCGTGGGTCTGTGGGACCGGCGCGACGCCCGTCTCGACACGCTCTCCGGTGGACAGCAGCGACGCGTCCTCATCGCCCGGGCACTGGCAACGGGCGCCGACACTTTCGTACTCGACGAGCCGACCGCAGGGATCGACAGCGAGAGCCAGGAGCGCCTCGCCGAGACACTGGGCGCACTGCGCGACGCGGGCGACACCGTCCTGTTCGTCACCCATGAGCTCGGCGCCCTCGCCGACCTCGCGACGCGCGCGATAGTGCTCGGACACGGCGAGCACGGCTCCGTCCGCTACGACGGACCGCCTCGACGCGAGGAGCTCGCCCATCACCACGCCTGGCACCACAGCAATGAGCTTGGGCCCATCGATCCCACCCCCACTCTGATGGAGGGATAGCCGATGTCCCTTCTCTCCTACGACTTCATGCAGCGCGCCCTGATCGCGGCCGCACTCATCGGAGTCGTCGCTCCCCTGATCGGGGTGTTCCTCGTGCAGCGCCGGCTCGCCCTGCTCGGCGACGGCATGGGACACGTGGCCCTGTGCGGCGTGGGCATCGCGTTCCTCGTCGGCGCGGCACCGGTCCCCACTGCGCTCGTGGCGGCCGGTGTAGGCGCTGTCGTGATCGAGGTCATCCGCGCACGTTCCCGAACAGCGGGCGACCTCGCACTGGCGCTGATCTTCTACGGTGGCATTGCGGGCGGCGTGCTCTTCACCTCGCTCGCAGGAGGCAAGTCATCGGCGGCCCTCAACCAGTACCTGTTCGGATCGCTGTCCACCGTCGCGGCGTCGGACTTGGTGTGGCTCGGCGTCGTCGCCCTTGTCGTCCTCGGCGTACTCGCGATCTTCGGACGCGAGATCTTCGTGATGGCCCTCGACCCGGATGTGGCTCGTACGCAAGGGATTCGCACCACGGGCATGAGCATGCTTCTCACCGTGCTTGCCGCGATGACGGTCGTAATCGGGATGCGCACTGTCGGCCTTCTGCTCGTCAGCGCCATCATGATCGTCCCCATCGCGGCCGCCCAGCAGCTCACGCGAGGCTTCCGAACCACCGCCGTGGTCGGTGTCGTCGTGGGCGAGATCTCGGCCGTGCTCGGCCTGGTCGTGTCGTTCTACCTCGATGTTCCCCCAGGCCCGAGCATCGTGTTTCTCTCGCTCGCCCTGTTCGCGGTGTGCGCCGCGATCGCCCTCCCGTTGCGACGACGCCATAACCGCCTTGCGGCATCGCCCGCCCCGCACTCGTCAGCAAGGTCGTGATCGCGCGTGCGTAGCCCCGCATCGGTTCCTGGTCTTCGATCGACCCGACAGCGCGCGGCTGTCGCGGGCATCCTCGACGAGCTCGACGCCTTCCGCAGTGCACAGCAAATCCATGCCGCACTCGTCGCACGTGGCGAGGCCATTGGCCTCACCACGGTGTACCGCACCTTGGCGGCTCTGGCCGAGGCTGATGAGCTCGACACGTTGCTGCTCGACGATGGCGAAGCGGTGTACCGCCGGTGCCGCGGTCTCACCCATCACCACCACCTGGTGTGCCGCTCATGCGGGGCCACGGTGGAGGTCGACGGCCCTACGGTCGAGACCTGGGCCGACCGCATCGCTGCCGATCACGGCTTCGACGAGGTGAGCCACACCCTGGAGATCTTCGGCCGGTGCGCCACCTGCCGCTCGACCTAGAACCTCAGCGCACCCGAGACGGTTCGAGATTGAGCCCGAGAATCGCCTCGAGCTGGAGGATCGTGGCTTCGGGCTCTTGGTGATGCACCACCGAAATCCCGAGCGCCTCCGCGCCCACGAAGTGGCTCACCGTGTCGTCGATGAAGACGCAGCGACGGGCATCGACCCCGAGCCGCTCGACCGCAAGGGAGAAGATCGCAACATCAGGCTTGCGGAGCCCGACCTCACCGGAGATCACCACATCGTCGAAGGCCTCGGCAAGTAGATCTCTGGGATAGAGAGCGGTGCCCCAGGAGTTCGACACGAGTGAGGTCTTGATCCCCTGACGGCGCGCCTCACCGATCGCCTGGAACATCCGCTCATCGGGCCGCAGATCAGCGAGCATGAGGTCGAGTTCGTCCGTCGTGATACCGAGCGCGGCGGCGAACTGCGGGAGGAACTCGTCCGCGGTCAGCTCTCCGCGCTCGTAGGCGTGGAACAACGGCAGGTGCTCCGACTCGTCGGTGAGCAAACGGGTGACAGCGTCCTCGTGGAGGTCCAACGAGCGGCAGAACTCCTGAAGCAACGGATTGAGAGCGTTCGTCAGGACACCGCCGTAGTCGACCAAGAGGGCGTCGAACGCACCCGGCACGCCAGAGTCGGAGCCGCCCATCAGCCCTCCGCGTGGTTCGGGACGTAGTTCTGCGACTGCATGTAGTCCAGATATGGCTTCTGCCACTGCATTTCGAGGTGGCCCGCCCCCGGGACTCCCTCGATCTCGAGGATCATCGATCCCTCGTGGTTGGAGGACATCGGGTGCGGTGTCATCTTGTACTTGGCGAAGACCTCGCCCTTCATCGTGGTGGTGCGACCAAGCTCGTCACCAACAACGACGACGGCGGAGGTGTGCCAGAAATCGGCGTCGTACTTGTACTTCACGTCGAGATCGGTGATCTCAGCCATCGCGCCGTCCCGCCATACGTAGCCGTGCACGAGGCGGTTGCCGAGAGCGTGCAGCTCCATGAAGTGCACCGCGAGGTCCGGACCAGCCTGGGTCTCGCACCACTTCCAGTGCTGTGCGATGCCCCAGTGGCGCATTCCCCAGGAGTGATCCCGGTGGCCATAGGTGTCGAACGGGTACTCGACCCCGTCGACGACGACACGGCCGGTGATGTGGCCAGACTGCTCGAAGCGATCGTCGGCGATGAAGTCGGGCGAACCGTCCGGGTGGCAGCTGTAGAGGTAGGCGGGGTGCGAGGGCGTGAAGTCATAGTCGATCTGGACGCGGTCGCCGCGGAACGTGGCCGACATCGTCTCGTCGTCACCGTGCTTGATGTGGACGTCGCCGACCTTCCAGTCGTCGAAGTCCTGGCCATCGTCCATGACCACACCGTTCACGAGGACCTCGATCGGCTCATCGCCGATAGTGGGGCCGTAGAGGAACATCGCTGACCCGGCCCGGCCCAGCCCACTCACCCAGGAGTAGAGATAGCCGGCCATACCGTGCTCGGGTAGGGAGAACAGGTAGGCGATCGACTCGCGCTGCAGCTCCTCAGCGACGAGCTTGTGGCGACCGTGGTGCTTGATGTCCATGGGCTTGTAGGGCACGGGTCATCCATTCTTGAGGGGTGAGTAGGCGAGTCCCTTGACGAACAAGGGTCCGAGAACTGATGCGGCATCGCCGTCAGCGAGAGGGCCCCAACCGGCCAACGCGAGGTCGGTGAGTTCCGCGATGCGGGGCTGCATGGTGTCCCACAGACCCGCCGCCTTCGCGTGAGGACGGATGTGGTCGGCAGCGTAGACATAGATGCCGTCGCGGATCTTCTGATCACGGTCCTTGGACGCCAGCGTCCGGTAGAGCGCGAGTGTGGCTGCCTTCGACTTCTTGGTGATCTCGACCATGTCGTCGATATCGAGCAACCGAAGGCCGGACATAGGGGTGTCCTCGGTGTCACGCGCGAAGACCGCCACGCCACTGAGGTGCTGGAGGTAGTCGCGCGGCTCGGAGAAGGTCGTGCCGAGATCGTTGATGGTGATCTCGACATCAGCGTCGGGCCGGAAGATCATGGCCTCGGTGACGCAGTAGGGCAGTCCCTCTGCGGGAGTGGCCCACGGGTAGGACGTCTCGTTGAGCCAGTGGTCGCGCACGATCATGAAGCCGCCGCCGGGCACGGGGTAAGGGCCGGTGTCCTGCACGCCGAACCGGCAGTCGTAGTGGAGCAAGTAGCCCATGAGCTCGGTGGTGGCATTGAATTGGCGGAAGATCTGCCGCTGAGCGGGATCGTCGAGCCGCTGCTCATTGGCGATGAGCATCTCGACCATGTCGTCCTCGAGAAGAGGGGCCTTGTACCCGCGTCCGGAGGCGAATGCGGCCCCCTCACCCCAGGTGCCGAAGGCAAGACGACGAGCGAACTGAACGGCAGTCTGGAGCTCACCCCTTCGGGAGTCAGGGGTCTCGAGCCCGAACTCCAGGGCGATGGAACGACCGAGGTGGCAGCAGTTCTGAGGCGACCACGTGTGCGCAAGGTTGATCTTCGTGCCGATCTCGCGACGCGGTGTACGCCCGATCTCGATCACGCCGTCGATCCCGACGGCTTCCGTGATCTCGGACATCAACTGCGGGTAGAGCGACCAGATCTGCAGGAACGAGATGGTCTCGTACTCCTGACGCGGGATAAGGCCAGACTCACCCTCGGTGGAGCGGGCGGCGATAACGTCCCAGAGGCTCCAGCCCATGTAGGCACGCCACGCGTTGTACTCCTCGAGCGCGATGTCATCACGAAGAACGTTCTCGCTCGTGAGGTCCATGAACGGCGGCGTGATGAGTTCGCGCATGCGACGCTCGCCGGCGAGACCCGCCGGAACCGACTTCTGGTAGAGCTCGAGATAGGGCTGAAGATCCTCGTCGTCAGCCATTGTCGGCACCGTCGTCGATCAGCACCCGGCCCCGCGGCGTCGTCGCGATGTCGAGTGTGACCAGCGTGCCGTCGGCGGGGATGATCTCGCCGCGACTGGTCTCGACACCCTCGGTGAAGGTCACCGACATCACGCAGGGGATCCCATATTCGCGCGAGAGGATTCCGAGGTGGCTCTCGGGGGCGCCCTGCAGAGTCATGAGGCCTCGCACTCCGGCGGTGAGGGCCGGAGCCACGAAGGTGGTGGTGCCGCCTCGTGAGATGACGATCGAGGACTCCACGTCATCACTCATGATGAAGTCGAGGACCTGATCGGGTGAGTCCAGGAAGATCGTTCGACCGGTGATGGGCTCCGCGAACTCCATCACGTTGATCCCGGCGCCAATTTCTCGTTGCCCGCTCATGGCTCTCCTCACAGATTCTTCATTAGGACTCCCGCGACACGGCGGCGAGAAGATTCGCCACGCGCCGGTGAGTTTCGTCAAGGTAGCAGTGCTACCGCACGGACCCTAGGTAGCCCGTCCGGGTAGTGCCGGGAGCCCGTGTGCACGGACGTAGTCGATGTAGTCCGAGGCCCATAGGAGGTCGAACTGGCCGGTGCCGGGATGCCCGTCGATCTCGATGGTGTCCGAGCACACGACGAGCGTGGTGGTGGGTGGGAAGGGGAACTCCATGGTGGCGTAGGTGATGCCACGCAGCGTGGTGGTACGCCCGGCGTCGTCCTTGATCACCGCCTCGAGGGTGCGATGAACCATGGTGGAGTCGAGTTCGTAGTCACAGGCGAGTTCGGTGATCTGGGCCATCTCGCCGTCGCGGTAGACATAGCCGCGGACGTTCACGTGCCCGAGCACGACATCCTGCGTGAAGTTCACGGAGTAGTCGGGGCCCGCATTGGCCTGCAGCCAGCGGTAGTGCTGACACATCCCCCAGTCGCGAATCCCCCAGGACTGGTCGCGGTGGGAGATCGTGTCGAAGGGGATCGTCCGGCCGCGAAGGGTGAGCGAGCCCTGCCAGCGGCCACTTTGTTCGTAGCGGTCATCAGCCATCCACGGGAGGGCGCCGTCAGGGTGCGCGCCGTAGTTGTAGGGCGGGTGAGTGCCCTCGAAGCTGAACTCGATGCTCGCCTCTTCGCCGGTGAACACACAGGTCGTGCGCTCTCCGTGCTGGAGCGAGAGCCCCCCCACGTTCCAGTCGGCGAAACACTGCTCGGCCGGGACCTGAACACCGTCGACTCCGATGAAGAGGGCCTCGGGGCCCACCGCGGGCCCGTAGAGGCATAGAGCCGCACCGGCGACACTCTCGCTGTTGACCCAGGTGTAGACGAACCCGGCGATCCCGTCCTCCGGGATCTGCAGCATGTAGGACAGCGACTCGCGGGCCGCATGGTGCGGAGCGAGCTGGTGTCGCTCGTAATGACGCGGATCAAGTGGCGGAACGCTCACGAGCCGGCCTTCGCGCCGAAGGTGGGGAAGCCACCTTCGAGCAGCAGCACGATCGGGAGGATCTCGCCGGCACGGGAAGTCGAGAGCACCGGGTAAGCGGCCTCGGTGAGGGGGTGCCAGTCGTCGTAGGTGGTCTTCACCGAGTCCCAGATTCCAGCGGCCTTGGCATGGAAGGAGATCATGTCGTGGGTGTAGACGACGATTCCGTCGCGGATCTTCTGCTCGCGGCTCTTGCCCGCGATCACCTTGTAGAGCTCGAGCATTCCGACGTTGGACTTCTTGGTGATCGCCGACATCTCTGCGGCATCAACGCGGCGCAGTTCCGACATCGGTGAGTCGACACGATCGCGCGCGTAGACGGCCACTCCGCTGAGGTGCTTGAGGTAATCGCGCGGCTCGGTGAAAGTGGTTCCCAGATCGTTGATGGCCACGTGCACCGGGACGTCCGGCCGGAAGATCATGGCCTCAATGACGCAGTACGGCAGGCCCTCGGCAACCGAGGCCCACTCGTACTCAGTCTCGTACAGGAAGTGCTCGCGCACGATCATGAAACCGCCGCCGGGAACGGGGTAGGGGCCGGAGTCCTGCATTCCCGCGCGGGAGTCCCAGTGGATGAGGAACCCGAGGAGTTCGGTGGAGGCATTGAACTTGCGGAAGATCCCGAGCTGCTCAGGATCGTCGAGCCGCTCCTCGTCGGCGAGGAACCTGTCGAGGATCTCCTGGCCGAGTGTCTGCTGGACGAAGCCCCGGCCGGACACAAGCCCCGAACCTCCGCCGAACGTCCCGTGCTGGAGGCGGCGAGCGAACTGCACGACCGAAGCGATGTCGCCCTGGCGCTCGGTGTGGTCTTCGAGGCCCAGGTGGATCGAGATTCCGCGACCGATGAGCGGGCACATGGGCAGGCCCCAGTTGCGCAGGACATTGATCTTGTTGCCTACCTCGCGGTGAGAGGTGCGGCCAAGTTCGATCACGCCGTCGACGCCGATCGCTTCGGTGATCTCGCGCATGAGTTGCGGAGTCTTGGCCCACTCCTGGACGAATGCCAGGCTCTCGTACTCCTGCCGGGGGATGAGCCCGGACTCGCCTTCGCTCGCGCGCTGGGCCACCGTGCCCCAGACGTTCCAGGCCGCGTACTGGATCCAGGCGTCGACCTCCTCGAGCGTGGGCTCGCGGTGCACGTTCTCATCAGTGGTGTCGACGAAGTCGAGGCCGATCCGCCGGCGGATCTCGAGGTCACCCTCGGGCCCGCCCGGGACCTGGCCCATGAACATCTCGATGAAAGGCTGGAAGTCGATCGGCTCGCTCACGCCCACATCCCCCTTCCGGATCGTCGAGTTGATCACTCCGAGGCGTCCACGACGACCATTCCCCCGGACCTAGTGCGGTGTGAAGTACACCATCGGAGCCTGGATGAGTCAACCAATTGTTTGGTTGACGCACCGTCTCCGATTGTGACCACGGAAGATCATCAGCTGCCACTCTCAGGCAACGCGGCCGGGGCCGCACCACCGTAGCGACGATCGCGTGAGGCGTACTGCTCACACGCCCTCCACAGGTGACGGCGGTCGAAGTCCGGCCAGAGCGTGGGCACGAATACGAGTTCGGCGTATGCCGCCTGCCAGAGTAGGAAATTGCTCGTGCGCTGCTCCCCCGACGAGCGCACGAACAGATCGACGTCGGGCATATCTGGCTCGTCGAGGAAGCGTGCGATGGTTCGCTCGTCGACCCTGGACGGGTCGAGCCTGCCCGCAGCGGCCTCGCGCGCGATCGCGGCGGCTGCGTCGGCGATCTCGGCCCGCCCGCCGTAGTTGACGCACATCGTGAGAGTCAAGGTGGTGTTGGCCGCCGTGAGCCCCTCGGCTTCCTCGAGCTCGTCGATCACCGACTTCCACAGCCGCGGTCGACGCCCCGCCCACCGCACCCGCACCCCGAGCTCATTCATCTCATCGCGCCGACGCCGGATGACGTCGCGGTTGAAGCCCATGAGGAATCGAACCTCGTCAGGTGATCGCTTCCAGTTCTCGGTGGAGAACGCATACGCCGACAGCCACCCGACGCCGAGCTCGATTGCGCCATGAACACAATCGAGGAGGCTCGCCTCGCCAGCCTCGTGGCCGGCGGTACGCGGAAGGCCACGCTCCTGCGCCCAGCGGCCGTTGCCATCCATCACCACCGCGACGTGGCGCGGAACGAGGTCACTCGGGATCGCGGGTACCACCGCACCACTGGGATGCGGGGTTGGCGGGCGCAACGACACCGAGAGTGGCGCTATCGCACCTCGGCGGCCTTGCCCCCGCGAGAGTCGGCCGGCCACCGGGCCATCGTGGCACCCATCTGCCACCCCATGTCCAGCGACCCGCGATCGCCGAGTATTGGAATCTCCGCAGGAGCCAGCCGAGCTCCCAGATCCGCTTCATCACGGTGTGCCCGAGGGCTCAGTGCGAATGGCTTAGGTCACCTTGCGAATCGCCCCGTCAACGTAACCGTTCAGGAAACGATCAGTGACGTAGAGGCGAGTGCCGTCCTTCGTGACTGCGATGGCGTAGATTTCGTTGAAAGTCGCTGCCGATCCGGTTGCGTCGACAAGGCCCCTAACTCTGGTACTTCCCGCCACCGCACTGACGGTGCGGGAAGCGATGTCGAACCGACGGATCACAGGGTTACCGATCCGCCCGTCTGAGACCCAGAGGGCCCCCGGTCCAGCCATGGTGATCGACGACAGTTCATTGAACAAGGCCGCGCTACCGACGCCATTGGTCGTTCCTAGAACACCGTTGGTGTTGCCCGCCAGAGTGGTGACCTGGCCGGAGGTGGTGTCGAACGAGCGAATGGCTGCCATGTCAGCCAGGTAGAGGATGCATGATCCGGTGCAGTTTCGCTCGATCGCTATCCCGATTGTATCGAGCTTGGCAGCCGTGCCAACCCCATCGGCGAAGCCCCTCGTGCCAGTGCCAGCCACGGTCGTCACAACGCCCGCGGATGTGATCTTGCGAATGCGGTAGGAGTCGAGCACATACACGTTGAAGTTGCCATCCACCGCAATCTTCGTGGGCGACTTGAACTGGGCTTCGGTGCCGGTAGCGTCAGTGGAACCGCTGACTCCGCTGCCCGCCAACGTGGTGACAACACCCGCCGTAGTGATCTTGCGAATACGACGGTTGACAGCCTCAGCCACGTAGACGGTGCCGTTCTTGTCGACCGCCACCCCCTGAGCGCCCTTGAAGCGCGCCGCTGTACCCGTGGCATCGAGCCAGCCTGATGAGATACCTCCGGCCAGGGTAGTAACCGTCATGGGCGTGACTGTGGGGTTGAACTTCTGGATTCGTGTGCCATTAGCAATGTAGAGATTGCCCTGGTCATCAGTGGCGCTACCGTAGGGAGCGTCCAACCCCGAGACTGCCGCGTTGAGGGTCGTGACCACCCCACCTGCCGTGGTGCCCCCGAGCGCGCCAGCCACACCCTCGTTTGACGAGCGAACCGCTGAAACCCCCACCACCCCGCCGATGATCACGACTGCGGCTACGCCCCCCGCTACCCATTTCCACCGAGTGGGGTGTCCACGAAGATCGTCCTGATCGTTGACAATCCGAGCATTGGTTTCGGGGGCGCTCATGGTCAATCTCCAACTCGTCGAGGGCCGATCACCGATCGCGGGTTGACACCCTGCGGGCATCTGAGTGCCCCAAGATCGAGTCAAGGACTAACTGCGGCAGATCATAGTTGCTCTGAGCACTCGGGATTGGCCCTGTCGCGGTTGGCGGTCACACGGTTGGACGTCTTTGACTGCCTGGGTGTACCAGATTCGGTTGACGAGATGGACGCCGAGCGGTGCTACGTCCGCTCGACGAGGGGCAGGCTGCGAAGGCCACGCTCGAGCTGCCAGGACAGGTAGGCCGCCACGAGACCGGACGCTTCACGTCGGGCTCGCACGTCACTGGCATCGGCCACGGCCCAGTCACCGGTGAGCAGTGCACCGAGGAGGAGGAAAGTGTCGGCAGACGGTGACGCCGATCCGGCGACGCGGTCCTCGGTGCACAGTGCCCCACCCGCGGCGACATTGAAAGCCCGATGCGGCCCTTGGACACCACAGCGGGCGCACGCGTCGAAGCTCGGCGCCCAGCCGGCGACCGACAGGGAGCGCACGAGATAGGAGTCGAGGATCAGGCCCGGGTCGTGGTCACCCGCGACGAGCGCACGAAGGCCAGCAACGAGGAGCAGGTACTGCTGAACCGCGGGCTCGCGCTCCTCCGGTGTCAGCCGCTCGGCCGTCTCGAGCATGGCCTGCCCGGCCGTGTAACGCGCGTAGTCGCGCACGAGGGAGGCGCCGAAGGACGCGATCGTCTCCACTTGTGACACACCGTCGAGTGAGCGGCCGGTGTAGAACTGCACGTCGATGTGGCCGAAGGGCTCGAGCCGGGCCCCGATGCGCGAGGTGGTACGGCGCACACCCTTCGCCACGGCGCGCACCCGGCCGTGGTCACGCGTGAGGACAGTGACGATCCGGTCGGCCTCGCCCAGCTTCTGGGCGCGCAGCACGACTCCTTCGTCCCGGTACAGGCTCACGAGCCCATTCTCGTCGGCTCACGTCACCTCGTAGGCCGTGGCACGCCCGTGGCGGACGCCGATCCCGGTAACGTCAGCCAGGAGGAGGAATCGTGAGCGATCAGGAGCCCGACGTCATCGCCCTGGCAGGTACATCCGAGGGCAAGGCAGTACCCGTGCGCTTCGAGTCACGGGCACTGCGCCGCAGCGCCGTGACCCTTCTTGCGATCTTCGTGACCTTCCAGGTGGCGGAGTGGGCGTTCGCCTCGCTCGGGCGATTCCTCTTCATGTTGCTGCTCGCCTGGCTGCTCTCGATCGCGATGGAGCCGGGCGTAACCTGGCTGGCCAACCACGGGATCCGCCGCGGCGCGGCGACGGGCATCGTGCTCGTGTCGATCATGATCGCGTCGATCGCCTTCCTCGCCGTGTTCGGGAGCCTGTTCTTCTCCCAACTGTCCGAGTTGATCGGCCAACTACCGAGCACGATCACACAACTGACCACCTGGGCGAACGACACCTTTCACCTCACCCTTGACGCCGGGAAGATCCTCGAGCAGCTCCAGGTCAGCCCCAGCCAGATCGCAGGGCTCGCGAGCAATCTGGCTGGTGGCGTGTTCGGCGCTCTCGGATTGATCTTCGGGGCTCTCTTCGATGCATTGACGGTTGTCGTGTTCGCCTTCTATTTCTCGGCCGACGGTCCGCGGCTGCGACGTGCGATCGGGTCGTGGCTCCCGCTGAAGTCCCAACAGGTCTTCGTCACGGTGTGGGACATCGCGGTCACCAAGACCGGCGGATTCGTCGTATCGAAGGTTGTGCTCGCCACGATGTCAGCGTTCTTCCACGCGGCCTTCTTCGCGATCATCGGCGTTCCTTATTGGCTCCCCATGGGAATCTTCGCTGGCGTGGTGAGCCAATTCATCCCCACAATCGGCACCTACATCGGGGTTGCGATCCCGGCGTTGTTCGCCGCGTTCACCGATCCCATTGATGTCGTGTGGATCATCGTGTTCGCCACCATCTACCAGAACATCGAGAGCTACGTGTTCACCCCACGGGTCAGCCGCGCCACCATGGACATCCATCCGGCCATCGCCCTCGGCTCTGTCTTCGTCGGCATCGCACTGTTCGGCCCGATCGGCGCACTCATCGGTATCCCTCTGGCCGCAGCAGTTCTCGCCGTTATCGAAACGTATGGCCAACGCCACGCGCTCACTGACGAACTGCGAGCGCGCACCAAGGGCGAGAAGCCCGCGCGCCTCGGCGATGCCCTCGCGGGAGATCCCGCGCGGATTGCCGTCACGGGCAATCCCGTGGGCGGAGGTGCGTCGCCCGACACCGGCGACGCGTCCTGACCTAGTGCCAGAGCTGGTCGGTGGAGCAACGTACGGACGCGCGCCGAGGGTTAGAAGCCGAGCTTGCGCAACTGGCTCGGGTCTCGCTGCCAGTCCTTGGCCACCTTGACCCGAAGGTCGAGGTGAACGCGAGTGCCGAGCAAAGCCTCGATATGGCGCCGAGACGTCGTGCCCACATCGCGTAGCCGAGATCCCTTGTGCCCGATGATGATCGCCTTCTGGCTGTCGCGCTCGACGTAGAGGGATGCGTGCACGTCGAGCAACGGGTTGCTCGGCGAGCGGCCCTCGCGCGGGATCATGTCGTCGACCACCACTGCGATCGAGTGAGGAAGCTCGTCGTGAACACCCTCGAGCGCCGCCTCGCGAATGAGCTCGGCCACCATGATCCACTCCGGCTCGTCAGTGAGCTCGCCGTCGGGGTAGAGGCGTGGCCCGGGGGGTAGGAGCCCCACGAGCAGGTCTTCGAGAAGGCTGACCTGGTCGCCGGCCACGGCCGACACCGGAACCACCTCGGCCCACACGATGCCCACGGCCTCACCAAGTCGCTGCACCTCGAGGAGGCGATGCCCGACGACGGTGTTATCAACCAAGTCGGTCTTGGTGACGATCGCGACCTTCGGGGTGCGGCCGACAGCCGCCAGCTCGGCGGCGATGAACTTGTCGCCGGTGCCGATCGGCTGATCAGCCGGGAGGCAGAACCCGATGACGTCGACCTCGCTCCAGGTGTCGCGCACGAGGGCGTTGAGGCGTTCACCGAGCAGGGTGCGTGGCTTGTGAAGGCCGGGCGTGTCGACGAGTACCAACTGCGCGTCGTCGCGGTGGACGATGCCCCGGACGGTGTGACGCGTGGTCTGCGGCTTACTCGAGGTGATGGCGATCTTCTCGCCCACCAGGGCGTTGGTGAGCGTGGACTTGCCGGCATTGGGTCGGCCGACGAAACAAGCGAAGCCGGAGCGATGATCGGTCACTCGGCCATTGTCCCCCACCGAGAAGCCCCTCAGCGCCGCGCGAGCGTCCAAGGACGATCTCAGGTCGTGATGGTGGACAGCACCGTGGAGTCGAACGACACGAGGTAGACGACCACCCCCGGCCCGCCGAGGTCGCGCACGGCCGCAAGGTCGGAGGGGTCGAGTGTGCCGTCGCGTCGGGTGACCACTGCGGCCTCGAGGCCGTTCGATCCCGCCGAGACCGCCTGGGCAACGGCCAGTTGCAGGGCTGAGATCTCGAAGGACGCGAGCGAGACCGCTGCACCTGAGTAGGTTCGCCCGGTCTCGTCGCGCACGGCGGCGCCCTCGGCGGCGCCCGAACGGCCGCGCGCACCGCGTGCCAAGGTCACCAACTTCGCATCCTCGGGGCTGAGCTCGGCCGGATCAGGCATCGGTCCGCGCCCCTTCGTGGCTCTCGCGGCCCTCGGCACCCTCGAGCCCTCGCGCGATGGGCTCGGCCAGCACTGTGCCGACTCGGCGACGGCGACCAATGGCTGACTCCGCGGTGAGGTCCCACCCTTGCACCGTGATCTTCACGCCCGGGATCGGCACGCGCCCAAGGCGTTTCGCGAGCAAGCCTCCGAGGGTGTCAACGCCTTCCTCCTCGGCATCGATCCGGATTCCGACGAGATCGGCGAAGTCCTCGACGTGCATACGGGCATGCACTCGATACGAGCCATGCGCGAGCGCATCGACCTCGGGCACCTCGGTGTCGTATTCGTCGGTGATCTCACCCACGATCTCCTCGACGACGTCCTCGATCGTGACGATGCCGGCTGTGCCACCGTACTCATCGACGACTACCGCGAGGTGGACCCGTGCGGCCTGCATCTCCTTGAGCAGTTCGTCGGCGCGCTTGCTGTCGGGAACCATGAACACGGGGCGCATGAGACTTGCGACGCGTTCGCTCTGCTCGGACTCGTGGTGCTCGAATGTTCGCCTAGCCAGATCCTTGAGGTAGACGATTCCGACCACATCATCGACGTTCTCACCGGTGACGGGAATCCGCGAGAAACCGCTCTGCAAGGCGAGAGAGAGCCCCTGCCGCAGGGTCTTCGTGGCCTCGACGTACACCATCTCGGTTCGAGGAACCATGAGCTCGCGGACAATGGTGTCGCCGAGCTCGAACACCGAGTGGATCATCTGTCGCTCGTCGTCCTCGATCACGTCGCTCGCTTCGGCGAGGTCGACGAGCTCTCGGAGCTCGGCCTGTGAGGCGAAAGGCCCTTCGCTGTAACCGGGACCAGGGGTGATCGCATTGCCGACGAGGATCAGCAGATGAGTCAGCGGACCGAGCACCACAGCGACCGCCCTGGCGAAACCCGCCACGCGCAAGGCAATCCGGTCGGCATGCTGCACACCCAATGTACGAGGTGCCACGCCGAGAGCCACGTAACCCACGATCACCATGACGAGCGCGGACGCGACCAACTGCCACCAGATAGGTCCCGCCACGAGGACGAGAAATGAACGCGTGACCAGAACCGTGGCCGCGACGTAGCAGACCATGTGGAGGAAGAGGAGAACGTTGACGTATCGGGCCCGGTCAGCGAGGAGCGGACGAAGGCGAGCCGCGCCACGCACACCCTCGCGATGAAGTCCCTCGACATGTGCACGGGAGACCCGACCGATCGCGGTCTCACTCGCGACCAGGAAGGCACCGATGATCACCAACAACGCCGCGACAACGAGCGAGCCAACGTCAGGGTTCATCGCGCGCCCCCCGACTGTCCGACCCAGCTCGAGAGCAGACGGGCCTGAAGCCCGAACATGTCAGCGTGCTCCTCGGGCTCGGCGTGGTCGTATCCAAGTAGGTGCAGGATTCCGTGGGTGAGGAGCAGTGCCATCTCATCGTCGAACCCGTGCGCGGCCTCGATCGCCTGTGCCGCAGCAACCTGAGGGCAAATGACGATATCCCCGAGAAGACCCTCCTCGGGCTCCTCGTCGTCCTTGGGTGGGCGAAGTTCATCCATCTCGAACGACAGGACATCGGTGGGCCCGGGCTCGTCCATGAACCTCACGTGCAGTTCGGTCATGGCCACCTCGTCGACAAGGAGCACCGAGAGCTCAGCCAAGGGGTGGATGCGCAAGCGGTCGAGCATGTACCGCGCCTGCGCGCCGAGGGTGTCGACGTCGACCTCGACACCACTCTCATTGACGACCTCGATGCTCATCCCGACACCCTCATGCCCGGTCAGTGCGCGAAAGGGATGCCTGCGATGCGGCGAGCTTCTCGGCGTCGTCGCGGGCGTAGGCATCGACGATGCGCCCCACAAGGTTGTGGCGCACGACGTCTTTGCTGTCGAGGCGGCAGAAGGTGATGTCGTCGACACCTTCGAGGATTGACTCGACCACGCGTAGTCCGCTCGCAGTTCCCGTGGGGAGGTCGATCTGGGTGGTATCGCCCGTGATCACCATCGTGGAGCCAAAGCCGAGGCGGGTGAGGAACATCTTCATCTGCTCGGGCGAGGTGTTCTGGGCCTCATCGAGGATGATGAAGGCGTCGCTCAATGTGCGTCCTCGCATGTAGGCGAGTGGCGCCACCTCGATAGTCCCGCTCGTCATGAGTCGCGGGATCAGGTCAGGGTCGATCATGTCGTGCAGGGCGTCGTAGAGCGGACGCAGATAGGGGTCGATCTTCTCCGACAATGTGCCCGGGAGAAAGCCGAGGCGCTCGCCGGCCTCGACCGCCGGACGCGTGAGGATGATGCGCGTGACCCGCTTGGCTTGCAACGCCTGCACCGCCTTGGCCACCGCGAGATAGGTCTTGCCGGTGCCCGCGGGGCCGATGCCGAACACGATCGTGTGCTGGTCGATGGCGTCGACGTAGTTCTTCTGGTTAAGCGTCTTGGGGCGGATCGTGCGACCGCGGTTGGTCAGGATGTTCGCGGTGAGGACATCGGCAGGACGCACGTCGGCGTCGAGACGAAGCATTCCGGCGAGGCGATCCAGTGCGTCTGCCGTAAGACCGGCGCCGGCCCGCACGGCGGTGAGCATCTCGCCGATGAGGCGGTCGACGAGAGCGACCTCCACCCGATCGCCCGTGACGGTGATCTCGTTCCCGCGCACGTGGACGTCGACCGTCGGGAAAGCCCGCTCGACAACGCGCAGCAACTCATCACCTGACCCCAGCAAGGTCACCATGTTGAGGGATGCGGGTACGACGATCTTGGCCTGCGTGTCAGTCGTGGTGGTCATGGGTCGGCCTTCTCGGCCCTCGCTGCCCTTCATCACTCGACGGCCCGCCCGATGCGGTCCGGATGATCGGCCTCACAGCCGATGAGGACATGCTACGGCGAGCGCAACACGGGCAACCCCCGGAAGTGACTGAGCGGCTGGGGCGTCAGCCCGGAGGCCAGCCCAGGGCACGTCCGCCGAGTAGGTGGGCGTGCACGTGGAACACCGACTGCCCACCATCCGCCCCGGTGTTGAAGACCACCCGATGGCCATGGCTGAGCCCCTCGGTGCGGGCCAGATCACCCACGACACCAAGCAACTCGGCCGCCAGCGCAGGATCGGCGACCGTCAGCGAGTTCAGATCAGGGTGGTGGTCCTTGGGGATCACGACAACGTGGACAGGTGCCTGCGGTGCGATATCGCGGAAGGCGAGAACCCGATCCGTCTCGTGGATCACGGTGGCCGGGATGTCACCGGCAACAATGCGGCAGAACAGGCAGTCGACACTCATGACCACAACCTAGGGCCTCAGGGCCTCCCATGGACGGGTGGTCAGTCCCAACGCCCGCACGAGGACAGGACCACGGAGGCCGCGACGGCACCAGCCGTGGACGTGCGCAGCACCGAGGGCCCCAACCGAACGCTGATCGCGCCCGAGTTCTCGAACATCGCCCTCTCGGCATCGGTGATCCCGCCCTCGGGCCCTACGACGAGGATGACGTCGCCACGCCAGGGCCCGCCCATCGCGGCTAGGCGCCGATCCGCATCCTCGTGCAGCACGAGTGCGGTTCCACCCGCGGAGACGACCTCGCCCACCATCGCGGCCACAGCCGGGGTGCTCGCCAGTGCCCGGATGGCGGGGACGAACGGGCGACGTGACTGCTTGGTGGCCTCACGCGCCGTGGCGCGCCACTTCTCGACACCGCGCTCGGCCTTCTCACCGCGCCACTGGGCGACGGAACGCTGCGCGGACCACGGCACCACGGAGTCGACGCCAACCTCGGTGAGAAGCTCGACCGAGAGCTCGGCACGCTCACCCTTCGCCAGCGCCTGCACGACGACGACCTGAGGTACGGGCCGAACATGCAGGGTGTGCGTGGACACTGTGACCTCGACGCGGTCACGACCGACGACTGCCGAGACCACGCCGTCGACCACGGCACCATCGCCGTCGCCCACCATCACCCGCTCACCCACCGCGAGGCGTCGAACAGTCGCCGCATGACGCCCCTCGGCCCCGTCGATCACCACGACCGAGCCCAGCACCGAACCGAGGGCATCGCTAGCGACAAGGAAGAACGGAGCGGTCATCAGTTGTTGAACGCATCCTTCAGGCGGGTGAACAAACCGCTCTGGGCTGAGTTCGCCGACACGACCGACGCTGCCGGGCGCACTTCGTCGCGCAGGGTCGCAAGCTCGGCGAGGAGTTCGGCCTGGCGCTCGTCGAGCCGGGTTGGGGTGACAACATCGACGTGAACGTGCAGGTCGCCGCGTCCCGAACTGCGAAGGTGCTCAGTTCCCTTCTGCCGCATGGTGATCACGTAACCGGACTGCGTTCCGGGGCGGACGTCGACGCTCTCGACCCCGTCGAGGGTCTGCAACTCGACGGTGGTGCCGAGCGCCGCCGCCGTCATGGGCAGTGACACGGTGCAGTGGAGGTCGTCTCCCTGGCGGGTGAACACCTCATGCGGACGTTCGACGATCTCAAGGTAGAGATCGCCAGCAGGCCCGCCGCCGATGCCGACCTCGCCCTCACCACTGAGTTGGATACGAGTACCGGTGTCGACGCCGCCCGGGATCTGAACCGTGATCGTGCGACGCGTCCGCACGCGACCCTCGCCCGAACACTCAGGGCAGGGATGCGGGATGAGGCTCCCGAATCCCTGGCACTGCGGGCATGCGCGGGCCGTCATGACCTGACCCAAGAATGATCGCTGCACCGACTGCACCTCGCCGCGACCCTGACACATCGTGCATGTCACGACCTGGGTGTTGGGAGCTGTGCCCAATCCCTCGCATGCGCCACAGGCAATCGCGGTGTCGACGGTGAGATCACGACGGACACCGAACGCCGCCTCGGGAAGGTCGAGCTGCACTCGGATGAGAGCGTCCTTGCCACGACCGACCCTCGAACGAGGACCCCTCGACTGGGAGCCGAAGAACGCGTCCATGACATCGCCGAATCCGAACTCGTGGCTGAAGCCTCCGCCGCCACCGCCTCGTCGCCCACTTCCGCCGAGGTCATGCATCTGCCGCTTCTCGGGATCGGACAGCACCTCGTAAGCCGCCGTGACTTCCTTGAACTTGTCCTGGGTCTCGGGGTCGCGGTTGACGTCGGGGTGGAGCTCGCGCGCGAGTTTGCGATAGGCGCGCTTGATCTCCTCAGGCGTCGCGTCACGTGCGACGCCGAGGACGGCGTAGAGGTCGGATGCCACAGTGCTGGACTCGTTCGCTTCAGGAGGGACGTGATCGGTCAGGTGGTGCGGGTCTGCGGTGAAGGAGGCGGGAGATCACTTACTGCTCGGTGAGGATACGACCGACATAGCGCGCCACGGCGCGCACCGATCCCATCGTGCCGGGGTAGTCCATGCGGGTGGGGCCCACGACACCCAACTGCGCGACGACCTCGTCGCCGAGGGAGTAGCCGACCGTGACGACGGAGGTGGCACTCATGCCCTCGACCTGGTTCTCATGGCCGATGCGGACGGTCAGGACGTCACTCGATCGGCTCTCACCCAGGAGTCGCAGCAGCACAATCTGCTCCTCGAGCGCCTCGAGCACAGGCCGCACCGCACCGTGGAAATCCTCGCCGAACGTGGCCAGGTTGGCCGTTCCCGCGAGCATCACGCGCTCCTCGTGCCGCTCGACAACGGTCTCGAGAAGGGTCGCGACCACTGACTCGGCCACGACGCGGTCATTGCCGGCGAAGCCGTCAGCGAGGTCGGACACCGTTCCCGGGACATCGATGAGTCGCAGGCCAGTGACGCGCTCGAGGAGTCGAGCCCGAAGGCGGCCGAGGAGGTCATCAGGGATCGCGACCGCCGTGTCGACCACACGCTGCTCGACTCGACCGGTGTCGGCGATCAGCACGAGCAGCAGCCTGGACGGCGTGAGCCCAACCAGCTCGATATGCCGGACAGTCGACCTTGTGAGCGAGGGGTACTGGATCATCGCGACCTGGCGGGTGATCTGCGAGAGCAGACGGACCGAGCGCTGCATGACATCGTCGAGGTCGACCGCTCCATCGAGGAAGGAACCGATCGCCCGGCGCTCGGCCCCGGAGAGCGGCTTGACCTGCGAGAGGCGGTCGACGAAGACTCGGTAGCCCTGGTCGGTGGGCACGCGACCAGCGCTCGTGTGGGGCTGGGCGATGAGACCTTCGTCCTCGAGGGCCGCCATGTCGTTGCGGATCGTGGCAGGACTCACCCCGAGGGCATGCCGTTCGACCAGCGACCTCGACCCCACGGGCTCGTGCGTCGCAACGTAATCCTCGACGATCGCACGCAGCACGGACAGGCGGCGGTCCTCGACCATGCGCCCACCTCCTGCAATCTCCCGATCGGGGTGCTGGCACTCCCCGTCGACGAGTGCCAAGTCTACGACGCGACAGCGCCAGCGCACCCCCTCCGGCCGACTCGCACGAGCCACAACCGCCGCTCACCCACATCCACCGCCGGGCGTCCTAGGCTCGCGTGAGACCCGCGACCACCCACCCGAGGAGCCCGAGCCCGGTGAACGACCGCTACGGCCGCGATGTCCTCGCCGTCGATCCGAACGCGGCCCACCGACGACGGCGACGCGTCGAGGAGGTCGAGGCCGAGCCCGGACTCGTCGTCGAGTGCGCCTACACCGCATGGTGCGGAGCCATCGTCGGCATGGACAAAGGGCCTGAGGGCTGGGCCGTCGTTCTCGAGGATCGGCACGGAGTCAGGCGCCCGTTCACGCTGATGCCAGCCGCATTTCTGCTCGACGGCCGCACGATCACCCTCACCCGCCCCACGCCATCGGCGCCCACGGCAGCGGCGCGGTCCGCCTCGGGCTCTTTCACCGTGGCGAACACCCCTGCGAAAGTGGCCCGGGGATCGCGCATCTGGGTCGAGGGAGTCCACGACGCCGAGCTCGTCGAGAAGGTCTGGGGGCACGACCTGCGGGTCGAGGGAGTCGTCGTCGAGCCCCTTCACGGAGCCGATGACCTCCTAGGCGCGGTGCGCGAGTTCCGACCGGGCCCCGGCCGACGACTCGGAGTACTGCTCGACCATCTTGTGCCCGGCACCAAGGAGACCCGGATCGCCGAGGAGGTGCTCGGGGAGTTCGGTGCCCACGTCGTCGTACTCGGCCATCCCTATGTCGATGTCTGGCAGGCGATCCGGCCCGAGGTGCTCGGGATCAGCGCCTGGCCCGTGGTCCCCCGGGGGCGGCCATGGAAGATCGGGGTGCTCGAGGCTCTCGGGAGGCCCTCGGCCACACCTGCGGACGTGGCCGCAGGGTGGCGCTGGATGCTCGGGCAGGTGCACACGTATGCGGATCTCGAACCGAGCCTGCTCGCACGAGTCGAGGAGCTCATCGACACCGTCACCGGACCCGACACCCGCGAGGACTGATCCCCCGACGGCATGGTCGCGAATCTGGTCGAAGCCGAGAAACCGCCCCACCTCGCGCGCTAATCTCAATGGTGCCGACGACGCCCGCATCCTGCCCGCGCCCCGGTCTCTCACGGGAGGACGCCATGTCCGAACAGGTACCTCAGGACCCTTCGCGTGATTTCTCCACGCCCACACCACCTCCGCCTCCTGCGCCGGCACCGCCCGCGGGCGCCTACGCAGGTGCGCCGACAGGGGCCGAGGTTCCGCTGCGGCAGGACGAGGAACGAATGTGGGCGATGCTCAGCCACGTCGGCGGCATCGTGGTGGGCTTCCTTGCCGGGTTGATCGTGATGCTCGTGTTCGGCAAGCGGTCAGCGTTCGTGAACGACCAGGCCAAGGAGGCCCTCAATTTCCAGATCACCCTGGCCATCGGGTGGGTCGCGGCGCTGATCCTCAGCGCGGTGTTCATCGGGTTCCTGCTCTACCCCGTGCTCGCGATCGCCGACCTCGTCTTCTCGATCATCGCCGGTATCGCGGCGAACAAGGGCGAGATCTACCGCTACCCGGTCTGCCTGCGGCTCGTGAAGTGAGCGCGACCTAGTCCACGAGATCGCGCACGAGCGCGTCGGCGAGAAGTCGGCCGCGCAGGGTGAGCACGAGTCGACCGCCGGCGAATGCGCCGGGCTCGGCCAGGCCCTCGCCAACCGCGCGCTCAGCGACAGCGATCGCGCTGTCGCTGAGCGCGGTCAGTTCGAGGCCTTCACGCAACCGCACTCGCAACATGATGTCCTCGACGCGGCGGGCTTCAGCGCTCAACAACTCACGCCCCTGCGCCGGGCTCGCCCCGGCCTCGATGCGCTCGGCGTAGGCCGTGGGATGGCGCACGTTCCACCAGCGGACCCCGCCCACGTGGGCGTGGGCCCCCGGACCGACACCCCACCAGTCGTCGCCACGCCAGTAGCTCAGGTTGTGCTGGCATTCGCCACCGAGGCGTGCCCAATTGCTGACCTCATACCACTGGAATCCCGCTGCACCCAGGGCGGATTCGGCCTGCAGGTAGCGATCGGCGGCAATGTCGTCGTCAACATCGGGCAGGTCGCCGCGCTTGATCCGGGCCGCCAGCCTCGTGCCGTCTTCGACGATCAGTGCGTACGCCGACACGTGGTCGGCGCCGCTCGTGACGGCGGCCTCAAGCGACCCAGCGAAGTCGCGCTCGGTCTCACCGGGCGAGGCATAGATCAGATCGACGTTGACATGGGCGAAACCCACCTCGCGCGCCTCGGCCACGGCCGAGATGGCCCGACCAGGCGTGTGCGTGCGGTCGAGGACGGCGAGCACATGAGGCGCGGTGCTCTGGAGACCGAAGGAGATCCGAGTGAAGCCCTCCTCTCGCAGAGCTGCAAGGGATTGCGCCGATACGGAGTCCGGGTTGGCCTCGGTCGTGACCTCGGCGCCGGGCTCGAGGCCGAACTCTGCGCGAATGGCCCCGAGGATCCGCCCGAGGTCACCCGGCGGCAACAGGGTCGGGGTGCCACCCCCGACGAAGACACTCGACACGGGCAGGTCGCGGTCGCCGAGGATCCGGCGGGCCATCCGCACCTCGGCGATGGCCTGGTCGGCGTAGGCAGCCCGCCCTACGCCCGGCCCGAGGTCTTGCGCGGTGTAGGTGTTGAAGTCGCAGTAGCCACAGCGCGTGGAGCAGTAGGGCACATGGACGTAGAACGCGAGCGGGCGCAGCCCGAGGGTACCGAGCGCAGACGGCGGGAGTACTCCGTCGACGGGAGCAGGGTCGCCCTCAGGCGGCAACGAGGGCACACCTCGAGGCTACTTCCCCGCCCCCGCCCGATTCGACGGGGCGCTACTTGGCCTGGGTGAAGATGTAGGTGGTGATCAAACCCGCACCTGAGCCGTTGACCGCCCGGACCTGCATCCGATAGGAGTGCGTCTTGACCAGACCGCCCAACTTCGTCGAGGTGAACAGCCCCGTGGAAGCCCATGCCGACCAGGTCAGCCCGGAGTCAAGGGACCAACGCACCTGATAGGCCGTGATGGCGCCGCTGCCCAAGTACAGCGGAGCGACCCACGTGATCGAGGCCGTACCCGCAGACGGGAAGGCCGCCACGACCGAACGTGGAGCCGTGGTGGTGCCTGCCACCACCAGCCCGCTCAGGGCCGACGCGGCGCTGGCACCGTTGGTGTTCGTGGCCTTCACGCTGAACCGGTACGAGGTCTTGTTGACCAGCCCCGTCACCGTGCAGGTGCGGGCCGTGCCCAAGGCGGTACAGGTGCGACCGCCGGGTGTCGCCGTCACGGTGTAACCGGTGATCGTGGTGCCGCCGTTGCTCGTCGGCGCTGCCCAGGTAACGACCGCAGACACATTGCGCGGGCTCGCGGATACCGACAGTGGCACCGAGGACACCGTCCCCGCGCGGAGCGATGCCGAGGCCACCGACGCCGATCCCGTGCCCACAATGTTCGTGGCTCGCACGGTGAACGTGTACAGAGCGCCGCTTGTCAGGCCCGTCACCGTGCACCTGAGTGCCGGAGCCACCGCGGGGCAGGTGCGTCCGCCCGGCGATGCCGTGACCGTGTACCCGGTAATGGCAGTGCCGCCGGTGCTCGTCGGAGCAAGCCAGCTGACGACTGCGGACCCGATAAGCGCACTCGCGGTGACCGTGCGCGGAACCGAGGGAACCGCCCACACCGTGACCGGCGATGACGCCACCGACACCGGACCCGCGCCGGCGCCGTTCGTGGCCCGCGCAGTGAAGGTGTAGGCGGCACCGGCCGTCAGGCCCG
>CAFBND010000003.1_pt1 | contig 44991 bp, 34 predicted proteins | sample 7269171 | NCBI WGS metagenome assembly CAFBND01 (sample SAMEA6814083, study PRJEB35770) | uncultured Actinomycetes bacterium | biome: Freshwater; feature: Freshwater reservoir; material: water | place: Czech Republic | collected 2017-05-23 | depth 30m m | reverse complement strand
GCGTCGAAGAAGCAACGCATCGCCCTCGACGTCCGCGACAAGCACTGCGCGTTCCCCGAGTGCCGGGTCGACCCGAGCCGCTGCCAAGCCCACCATGTGATCCATTGGCAACACGGCGGCGCCACCGATCTCGACAACCTCGTCCTGCTCTGCCACCAACACCACCAGGGCGTGCACGAAGGCGGCTGGACCGTGAGCCCCACACCCGCCCGCGACGGCAAGCGCTTCCACCCCGGCCACCCCGCCTACTGGCAATTCACCCCACCGCCCCCGCGGCGCTAGCGCCAGGGCCATGTCCGCTGCGGTCGCCGGACTCTAGCCCTGAACTGCTCCAGGAGGACCGAGAGTGTGAGTCCGCAGCCCTTCAGGTCGACCCAGCACGGCACCAAAGACAGCACCCACCGACGCGAGGATAGGTCGGTGGGCGCGGTCGCGGCAGCAAGGTGGGTTGACCGGTGAGGGGATGCGTTACTTCCCGACGTTGTTCGACCCTGTATTGGTCACCCACGTGTTTGGACCGTCACAAGTGATCCCGATAGGGCTCAACCCGGTAGCAATCATCGCCGCGAGGCCAAAATCATCGTCGTCGACTACCTCGAAGCGTTCTACAACCCACGCCGCTGGCACTCTGCCCTCGGCTACATCTCCCCCGGCGCAGTTCGAAGCACGACACACAGCACAAGCAGACGCGGCCTAACCCAGGTTCGCAGTCACGAGGTGTCCGCGAAGACGCGTGAACTCCAGGTGAACGGATCTGCCGCCGCCGCTGGTGGACATGCGACCCATCGCCGTTCCGGGTGGGGGAGGTTCGGCATACTGTCGTCGCGACGAGAGGTGGGGCGCCTGTGCCGTTCGGGCTGGATCGGTACGGGCTCGACTCTGCGTGGTTCGCTATCGCGTGCGTCGTCGCGCTCGCGGTGGCGTGGCTCGCCTGGGCTGCCGGCGGGTTCACGAGGCGCTCCTTGCGCTGGGCCCTGACCGCCCTTATCTGGGGCGGAGTCATCGCGTTGACGCTTACCAGAGTCCGCTTCGGGGACTCCTTCGGCGGCCTTTACGGGCCGACGACCGGCTGCCTGACCCACACCTCGGTCGGCGACTGGGCCCGCGAGTCGCGGTGGAATCAGGAGCGCGTAGGCAATGTCGCGTTGTTCGTCCCGATGGGGCTTTTCGTCGCGATGATGCCGCGCAGGAGGCTCGCTATCGCGCTGGCCGTCGCCACGCCGTTCGTGATCGAGGCGGTACAGGCCTTCGTCCCCTCGCTCGGTCGTCAGTGCGATGTGCGAGATGTCATCTCGAACGAGGCAGGGATCCTCATCGGGATCCTCATCGGCAGTGTGGTCACGATCCTGCTCGCGCGCCGTAGATCACGAGTGACACCGCGACGTACTGGGTGACGAATCCGCCAATCGTCAGTGCGTGGAACACCTCGTGGAACCCGAACCATGCGACCGAGGGGTTGGGCCGCTTGAGGGCGTAGATCACGCCTCCGGTGGAATACAGGGCGCCTCCCGCCAGCAGCAGAATCACGACGGCGGGCCCGCCTGCGGCCCAGAACTCCGGGATGTAGAACAGCGCAACCCACCCGAGGGCGATGTAGATCGGGGTGTAGAGCCACCGGGGTGCACGTACCCAGAAGACGCGAAAGAGCACACCCGCGAGTGCGCCGCTCCATACGAGCAACAACAGAGTTCGCTCGTCACCCCCGGGCAGTAGGACTACCGCAAACGGCGTGTACGAGCCAGCGATGATGAGGAAGATGTTCGAGTGATCGAGTCGCTTGAGCAGCATCGTCACCCGCGGACTCCAGGTGAACCGGTGATACAGCGCGCTGACGCCGAAGAGCATCAACGCCGTGAGGCTATAGAGCCCAGCTGCCCAGCGGTACTGCGACGGCGAGAGCGACACGAGGACGATGCCGCACACCAGTGCCACGGGAGCCATGCCTGCGTGTAACCAGCCTCTAAGTCGCGGCTTGAGCGCGGGCAGCACAGCTCGACCCGTGGTGGATCCGCCGACGGCGTCTGCCGCTGCGTCCGCTCTGGGCCGCTCCGGCTCGCCGAGCTGGTGAGGTGACACGTTTGCCAGGCTAACGCCCCCATCCGAGGGTTGCGGGTCCAAGGGCGAGCATCGAAGTAGCACAGGGCTGAACATTCGGTGATGACGGGCCCGACGTCCGGGACTCACGTCGCGGCGGGCCGGGAGACAGCCGGGTCTTCGCGCGGGTAGCCTCCATGCCACGTGGTGGTCGCGAGTTCGAGTTCGCCGTGGTGAGGAGGTGGACGACCGTGGGGATTTCGGACGTCGTCTACGGCGTCTACGAGCGCCACCTCAAGGCCGCGCTCGACCCGGCGAAGGTCCCGCGACATGTCGGGGTGATCCTCGATGGCAACCGCCGCTGGGCTGCCGTCCAGGGCAACACGTCGGCACAAGGTCACCGCGCGGGTGCGCGGCGGATCGAGGATTTTCTCGGCTGGTGCGAAGAGGCCGGTGTCGAGGTCGTCACCCTTTGGCTCCTCTCGACCGACAACCTCGACCGGCCCCCGGCTGAGCTCGCACCACTTCTCGAGATCATCGAGCAGACGGTCGTCGACCTGGCCGAGCACGGCCAGTGGCGCCTCCACCCTGTGGGCGCGCTCGATCTCCTGCCCGCTCACACGGCTGCGGCGATGAAGAAGGCCGAGGCTGATACCGCATCTGGCAGTGGGCTTCTCGTCAATCTTGCTGTCGGCTATGGCGGCCGACGCGAGGTCGTTGACGCAGTGCGCGCCCTTCTTGCCGAACACTCTGCGCGCGGAACAACGCTCGACGATCTCGCCTCGGTGCTCGACGTGGAGCACATCGCCCAGCACCTGTACACGGCGGGCCAACCAGACCCCGACCTCGTCATCCGAACATCGGGTGAACAGCGGTTGTCCGGCTTCCTGCTCTGGCAGGCCGCACACTCGGAGTTCTACTTCTGCGAGGCCTACTGGCCCGATTTCCGCAAGGTTGACTTCCTTCGCGCACTCCGGGCTTATGCCGCCCGCGGTCGCCGCTTCGGCACCTGACCCACTCCGGCGTGGCGTGCCACGACTACGTGCGGGCGGGCTTAGCGTCAAAGTATTCGGGCCGGCGCCCGGCCGGTCCGCACAAGGGGAGGCCCCTGTGTCTGTTGCGCGTATCCGCCCGACATCCCACCCTGCCGCTGACGTCCGCACCTACGTCCTCGATACGTCCGTGCTTCTCTCGGACCCGCACGCACTGCTGCGATTCGATGAGCACGAGGTCGTCATCCCGGTTGTCGTCGTGGTGGAGCTCGAGGCAAAACGCGCCCATCCTGAACTTGGTTACTTCGCGCGGCAGGCCTTGCGACTGCTCGACGACCTTCGCATCGCCCATGGCCGCCTCGACCACCCGATGAGAGTCGGCGATGCCGGAGGCACGCTGCGCGTCGAGCTCAACCACACGGATATCTCGGTGTTGCCCACGGGATTCCAGCTCGGTGACAACGACACCCGCATCCTGGCCGTGGCGCGCAACCTGGCGGCTGAGGGACGAGATGTCATCTTGGTCAGCAAAGACCTCCCCATGCGCGTCAAGGCTGCCGCGGTCGGACTCACCGCTGAGGAGTACCGCGCCGAACTAGTCGTCGAGAGTGGCTGGACGGGCATGAGCGAGCTCGATGTCGCAGGTGCTGACGTTGATCGTCTCTACGAAGAGGACCGCATCGATCTTCCCGAGGCCAGAGAGCTCCCGTGCCACACCGGGATCGTCCTCGTGTCCGAACGTGGAAGCGCCCTCGGCCGCGTCACCGCCGACAAGCAGGTGCGACTCGTCCGCGGAGACCGAGAGGCGTTCGGGCTCCATGGCCGCAGCGCCGAGCAGCGGGTAGCTCTCGACATCCTGCTCGATCCCGAGATCGGCATCGTGTCGCTCGGGGGCCGGGCTGGCACCGGTAAGTCCGCGCTCGCATTGTGTGCCGGGCTCGAGGCCGTGCTCGAACGTCGTGCCCACCGAAAGGTGATCGTCTTTCGACCCCTGTACGCGGTCGGAGGTCAGGATCTTGGCTACCTCCCGGGCAATGAGGGCGAGAAGATGTCGCCGTGGGGGCAGGCTGTCTTCGACACCCTGGGCGCACTCACCACGCAGGAGGTCGTCGAGGAAATCGTCGAGCGCGGGATGCTCGAGGTACTTCCTTTGACGCATATACGCGGGCGGTCATTGCATGACGCCTTCGTCATCGTCGACGAGGCTCAGTCGCTCGAGCGCAATGTGCTCCTCACCGTGCTCTCGCGTATCGGCCGCGACTCGCGCGTGGTGCTGACCCACGATGTGGCGCAGCGTGACAATCTGCGAGTGGGTCGACACGACGGCGTGGTCGCGGTGATCGAGAAGCTCAAAGGACACCCGCTTTTCGCCCACGTCACCTTGACGCGGAGCGAACGCAGTCCGATTGCGGCCCTGGTCACCGAGATGCTCGAGGACCTCACGATCTAGGGCCCCGACCACTCGTCGACCGGTGACCTCGATGTGGTTCTCGTCACATCAGATGTCCGATATCTGGCGAATCATGAGTGATCGCGTGTGGATAACCCTCCGAGGTGAGATGGCAAGGGGGGATCCGATGTGCTGAGTGTCGGTCGTTGCGGGCATGGTGGGGGGCAATGACCCTGCGTTCTGGGTCGGACAGGCCCGCCAGTGCGTCGGCCCCCTTCTCGTGGGGTGGCAGTTCCCGCAGGGATGGGCCGATCGGTGTGAGGAAGCCGGTCGCATGTCCGGCCTCGTTCGCCGCCCCTGCCAGCCCGGATCTCGCGGCTGGATAAGGGGGCCAGATGGCCGGCACGCACCGACAGTTCTCCGGTTCGTGTGCAGTCCGGCCCAGCGCCCGGGTTCCTACGCGCGGACGTCCGGAGCGTCTTCGCCCGAACAAGGAACTTCTGTGATCGTCGCTCAGCCCCTACTTCGTCACGCTCGTCGCGTGGGTGTGGTTGCCTTTGGCGCCCTCGCGGTCATCATCGTGGCCACTGTCGTCCCCGGCCCCGGTGTCACCGGCAGCCTCAGGCTCGCGCTGGCCGCGGACCGCGAGCCAGTCACGCCCGCGCTTGCCCTGACGGTGAGGCCGCGCACGATCCTCGCTCCGACGTCCCCCCCGGCTCGAGTCGAGTCGCCCCTGGTCACGGCCACGCAACCCGTCGCGGTACCTGTCGCCACGCCTACCGCCGCCTCACGAGCCCGCACCCGCACCCCTGTCGCGTCTCCGCTCCGGCCGAGCACTGTCGCGGGCTACAAGTCATGGGCGCGCGACTTTATGGCGACCACCTACCGGTGGACCACTCCGGAGCAGTTCACGTGCCTGAACAATCTGTGGATTCGTGAGAGCCAGTGGGACCCACGGGCCAAGAACCCGACGTCCGGCGCCCTCGGCATACCTCAGGCACTGCCCGCCTGGAAGATGCGCGCCGCGGGTTCGGACTGGCGCACCAACCCCCAGACCCAGATGACCTGGGGGCTCGGATACATCAAGGCTCGCTACGGCACGCCCTGTGGAGCATGGTCGGCGTTCCAGCAGAAGAATTGGTACTGAACGGATATCGGGGTCTTGAGTGACCCCGGCGCGCGTCACGAACCGCTTGGTGGGCCCACGGGGATAGAGGTGACGAGGGCGCTCATCGTCTCGGCGAAGAAGTCGTTGCCCTTGTCGTCGACGACGATGAACGCAGGGAAGTCCTCGACCTCGATCTTCCAGACAGCCTCCATGCCGTTCTCGGGGAAGTCGATGACCTCGATGTGCTTGATGCAGTCCTGCGCGAGGCGCGCGGCGGGTCCGCCGATGGAGCCAAGGTAGAAGCCACCGTTGTCTTTGCACGCCGCGGTGACGCCCTTGCTGCGGTTGCCCTTGGCCAGCATCACCATCGAGCCCCCAGCCTTCTGGAACTGATCGACGTAGGCATCCATACGGCCGGCGGTCGTGGGTCCGAAGGATCCAGATGCCATCCCCGCGGGAGTCTTTGCGGGACCCGCGTAGTAGACGGCGTGGTCGCGCAGATACTGCGGCATGGGTTCGCCGGCATCGAGCATCTCCTTGATGCGTGCATGGGCGATGTCACGGGCGACGACGAGTGGCCCGTGAAGTGAGAGTCGAGTCTTCACTGGGTACCTGCTCAACTCAGCCCGGATCTCGGCCATGGGACGAGCGAGATCGATGTGCACCACGTCATCGTCGAGAGTCTCGTCGGTGACGTCGGGCAAGAAATGGGCGGGCTCGCGCTCGAGCTGCTCGAGGAACACGCCCTCAGGGGTGATCTTCGCGAGTGCCTGGCGATCGGCCGAGCAGGACACGGCGATCGCGATCGGGCAGGACGCGCCGTGTCGAGGCAGTCGCACGACGCGTACGTCATGGCAGAAGTACTTGCCGCCGAATTGGGCCCCGATGCCGAACTCCCTCGTCAGCTCAAGCACTTCAGCCTCAAGTTCGAGATCTCGGAATGCTTGTCCGCCAGCGGATCCAGTCGTCGGTAGTGAGTCGAGATAACGGGCGCTGGCGTACTTCGCGGTTTTCAGCGCGAACTCCGCCGACGTGCCACCGATCACGATCGCGAGGTGGTACGGCGGGCACGCCGAGGTGCCGAGAGAGCGCAGCTTCTCGTTGAGGAAGGCGCGCATCGACTTGGGGTTGAGAACGGCCTTCGTCTCCTGGAACAGGTAGGACTTGTTCGCCGAGCCGCCGCCCTTGGCCATAAAGAGAAACTTGTACGAGGTCTCGTGGCCGGGAGTGGTGTCTGCGTAGAGCTCGATCTGCGCGGGAAGGTTGTTGCCGGTGTTGCGCTCGTCCCACATGGTGAGCGGGGCCATCTGCGAATAGCGCAGGTTGAGCTTGGTGTAGGCGTCGTATACCCCTCGGCTGATCGCACGCTCGTCGTCACCTGGGGTGAGCACGTGCTGTCCGCGCTTGCCCATGACGATTGCGGTTCCGGTGTCCTGGCACATCGGCAGGACTCCACCGGCGGCGATGTTGGCATTCTTCAGCAGGTCGAGCGCGACGAATCGGTCGTTGGGCGAGGCTTCAGGATCGTCGAGGATCGCGCGGAGTTGGGCAAGGTGTCCAGGCCGCAGCAGGTGCTGGATGTCCCGGATCGCCGTCTCCGTGAGGAGTGTGAGCGCCGACGGGGCCACCTCGAGGAATGTGCGCCCGGCCACCTCGACGGTGGTGACTCCCTCGGTCGTGAGAAGCCGGTAGGGCGTCTCGTCGGGGCCGAGCGGCAGCATGTCGGTGTACTCGAACTCAGGCATGAGTCGAGCCTACGGCGCATCGGGGGGCCTTCCCGCGCGCGGGTGACGCGTCGAGGTGAGGTGTCGCGTTCTGGTCTACTTCGTGCCGTCGAAGTCGATCGCGGAGTACAAGCGCAACTTGTTGAGTGCTTGCTCGCTCTTGACCTCGCGGATGGTGCCGCTCTTGCTGCGCATCACGATCGAGTGGGTGGTGATGGTGTCGCCACTGAACCTGACGCCCTCGAGCATCTCGCCATCGGTGACTCCGGTTGCTACGAAGAACACGTTGTCGCCCGTGACCAGATCATCGGTGAGCAGCACTCGATTGAGGTCGTGCCCTGCGTCGAGCGCGCGACGGCGCTCGGCCTCGTCCTTGGGCCAGAGCTTGCCTTGGATCACGCCGCCGAGGCACTTGATAGCGCACGCGGTGATGACGCCCTCGGGTGTCCCGCCGATCCCGATGAGCAGGTCGATGCCAGTGCCCTCGCGTGCGGCCATCACGGCCCCGGCGACGTCGCCGTCGGTGATGAACTTGATGCGCGCGCCAGCCTTGCGGATGTCGGTGACGAGTTGCTCGTGACGTGGTCGGTCGAGGATCACCACCGTGAGGTCTTCGATGCGCTCGGACTTGGCCTTGGCGATCCGGGCAAGGTTGTCGCCGATCGGAGCCTCGATGTCGACGACGGCTGCTCCGGCTGGTCCGGTGACGAGCTTCTCCATGTAAAAGACTGCGGACGGGTCGTACATCGTGCCGCGCTCGGACACGGCGAGGACCGACAGTGCATTGGGCATCCCCTTCGCGCACAGGGTGGTGCCGTCGATCGGGTCAACGGCGACGTCGACCTCAGGGCCCGTGCCATCGCCGATGAGTTCCCCGTTGAACAGCATGGGGGCGTCGTCCTTCTCGCCCTCGCCGATCACGACAGTGCCGCGCATCGACACTGATTGGACGAGGGCACGCATCGCGTTGACGGCGGCGCCATCGGCACCGTTCTTGTCGCCGAACCCGACCCATCGCGCGGCGGCCATGGCTGCGGCCTCGGTGACTCGGACGAGCTCGAGCGCGAGGTTGCGGTCTGGGGCCTCAGGCTGTCGGGTGGAGTCGGTGGTCGTCATAGTGCTGGCTCCCGAGGTCGTGGTGGTCGCACGCTGGTGGCGCGGGCGAGAGTCGCGCTGCTTCTACGCACTGTAACGAGGTCGGGGCGCTCGCGGGAGCCGGATGTCGATGCACGTGCCTGCGGTGCCCGCAGAGGTGCGCGTCGACACGGTCGCGCACAATGGCATGGTGGATCAGAGCAATGAAGCCGAACTCGTGGCCGCGATGCGGGAGGAACGCTCCCGCAAGCGCCTTCGCCAGACGGTGCGGGACATGCTCCTGTCGATGCTGGTGGTCACGGGTGTGGTCGCGCTCCTGGTCCTTCCTTGGAATCGCGGCAACCCCGACCCCGTGCGCGCGATAGACCCCGCGCCCGTCGTTCAAGGGGCGAGGACGGCCGAGACCTGGCCCGTGCTTGCCCCTCGGGGGCTCAGTGCCCAATGGAGATGTACGAGCGCACGGATCAGCACCGCCTCGGATGGTGAGGACGTTGTGCACCTGGGCTATGTGACGCCGTCGGCTGCCTATATCGGCGTTGAGCAGTCCGCCACCAGGGCGGTGTCTTTCGTCCACGAGCAGTCACTCGGAGGCCTCCACGAGGGCACCGTCGAGATCGCTGGCCAGACGTGGACACGGCTGGCCACGCCTGACCGTCGCTCCCTCCTGCGGGCTGAATCGGGAGTGACATACGTGGTCACAGGATCTGCTGCGTGGCCGGAGATCGAGGCTTTCACCAAGGCTTTAGTCGCGGGCTGAATCGCGGTCGGTGCTGCGGTGCCGCGGTACGTGTGCTGCCGCGCGTCAGGAGTTCACGAATCCGCGGGGGAGTTCTGGGACCCGCGTGCGGCGTCGAGCCGGGTTCGGGCATCGTCGAGCCAACCCTGGCACAGGGCCGCGAGGGCCTCGCCGCGCTCCCAGAGGGCCAGCGAGTCCTCGAGTGTGGTGCCCCCAGCTTCGAGACGCGCGACGACGTCGGCGAGCTCGTCACGGGCCTGCTCGAACGAGAGGTTCTCGGGAGTGGCGGTCATGGTGTCCAGCCTAGGGTTGTGACGGCGTCAGGCGTGACGACGGGCGTGATCATTCTCGGCGAGCCTGGAACTCGCCCTCGCTGAGCCGGATGCGGACGACGACTCCGGCCGCGACCTCGCTGGCTGCTCGCACGACGGAGCCGTCCGGGGTCTGGACCACGGCGTACCCGCGTTCGAGGGTGGCCGCGGGCGAGAGTGTGCGAACGCGGGCCCGTAGGTGGTCGATGTCGTCGTGGGTGCGCACGAGCCGATGCTCGAGGGCGCGACGTGATCTGGTGATGAGGGTGCCCAGATCCTGATGTCGCGCCGTGACGAGCACGACGGGATCGGCGAGAACGGGCCGATGGCGAATGCCCTCGAGCCAGGCCGTGGACTGATCGACGCGGGATCGCATCACGCGATCGGCACGCGCCCGCAGCTCGGAGACGATGCGGATCTGCTCGACCATGTCAGGGACGATCTTGCGGGCCGCATCGGTGGGGGTGGAGGCCCGGACGTCGGCAACGAGGTCGAGCAGTGGAGCGTCCTTCTCGTGTCCGATCGCGGAAACCACGGGGGTACCGCACGCGCTCACGGTTCGCACGAGACCTTCGTCCGAGAAGGGCAGGAGATCCTCGACCGAGCCCCCGCCGCGAGTGATCACGATGACCTCGACCTCGGGGCGGGAGTCGAGATCGCGTACGGCCGCGCTGACCTCGCTGACAGCGCGCACCCCCTGCACCGCCACCTCGCGGATCTCGAATCGGACCCCAGGCCAGCGTCGTCGGGCGTTCTCGACGACGTCGCGCTCGGCATCACTTCCGCGGCCGCAGATCAGGCCGACCACACCGGGCAGGAAGGGCAGGGACTTCTTGCGGGAGGTGTCGAACAGGCCCTCGGCCGCCAGAAGGTTCTTGCGCTGCTCGAGTTGGGCGAGAAGCTCGCCGAGGCCGACGGGACGGATCTCCGCCGCGCGAAAGGCCAACGTGCCACGTCCGGTGAACATTTCGGCCTTGGCGTGGACCACGACTCGCTGCCCCTCCGCGAGAGGTGGTACACACGACTCGAGTACCCGGGGCAGGCAGGTGACCGTGAGGGACATGTCGGCCTCGGTGTCGCGCAGGGTCAGGAACACCAGGCCTGCGCCGGGGCGCCGGGTCAACTGCGCGATCTGCCCCTCGATCCAGATCGATCCCAGTCGTGCGATCCAGCTCTCCACGGCTCGAGACACGGTGCGGACAGGAGCAGGCTTGTCCGGGGAGGTGTCCAACGTCATGGGTCGAGCCTAGGAGAACGGGCCGACATGTCCTCGCCCACCTACGATGGTGCCGTGACCGACACCGACAGCGCTCTCTCGGATGTGCCTGTGATCGATCCGGCTCTTGCCGGTCGAACCAAGAAGGTGCTCTTGGCAGCCCCCCGTGGATTCTGCGCCGGGGTCGAGCGCGCGGTGGTCACCGTCGAGAAGGCCCTCGAGCTCTACGGTGCCCCGGTCTACGTTCGGCGCCAGATCGTTCACAACAGTCATGTGGTCGCGGGGCTCGAGCGCCGTGGGGCCATCTTCGTCGAGGAGGCTGACGAGGTCCCCGAGGGTTCCATCGTGGTCTTCAGCGCCCACGGAGTGGCACCGTCCGTGCACGAGCAAGCGGCGGCGCGTAACCTGCGCACCATCGACGCCACCTGTCCTCTGGTGACCAAGGTGCACCACGAGGCCCGACGATTCGCCGACGAGGGCTACCGGATCTTGCTCATCGGCCACGAGGGCCACGAAGAGGTTGAGGGCACCACCGGCGAGGCGCCGGATGCGATCACCCTCGTCGATGGTCCCTCGCATGCGGACGAGGTCGAGATCGGGGTCGACGAAAAGGTCGTCTGGCTCTCTCAGACGACCCTGTCAGTCGATGAAACCATAGAGACAGTGGAGCGGCTCCGGCTGCGCCTGCCGCTCCTGATGGATCCGCCCAGTGACGACATCTGCTACGCCACCCAGAACCGCCAGCTCGCGGTCAAGGACATCGCGGCGGACTGCGACGTGCTGATCGTCGTCGGTAGCGGTAACTCCTCGAACTCCGTGAGGCTGGTCGAGGTGGGCCTTGAGGCCGGCTCGGCGAAGTCTTACCGGGTCGACTCGGCCGACGAGCTCGACGACGCCTGGTTCATCGATGTCGGCACCGTGGGCCTCACCAGCGGCGCCTCTGTGCCCGAGGTGCTCGTCGACGGAGTTCTGGCCTGGCTCGCCGACCGCGGATGGATCGATGTCGAGGAAGTGTCCTCGGCCGAGGAGCACCTGATCTTCTCGCTGCCCACCGAACTGCGACGCGATATCAAGGCCGCTGCGGCCGTGCCCCGCGACGCTGGGCGCTAGGGCACCTAGGGCCTTTCGCGCCGGAGGCGACGAATCAGCACTACGACCAGGCACATCAGCGTGGTGCCGACTATCCATGGTGCGTTGACGGCGAGTGTGAGGGCGAAGGTGTAGCCCTCGCGCACGAGCAGCGATCCTGTCTTGTCGAGGGTGAGCTGTCCGGCGGTGACAGTCGCGGCGAGGAATGCCAGCGGCGGCACGAACACGGCGGCCCAGATGTCCGTGCGGCGAACGACGAGGGCCGCGTACAGGGATGAGATCGCCAGTGCGACGCCGGTGACGACTCCGATCTTCCCGTGCAGGAGTGCGTCGGCGAATGCGACGAGAACAGTGGCCGAGGTGAGCACCACGACTACCCCGGAATAGGCCAGGCCCGTGACCGCGAAGCCGGGCCGCCCCACCGCCCCGGTGCTCGGGTCGGCAGACCTGTTCGTTTCTGGGGAATCGATTGCGGGAATGGCGTCCAGGCTTGCCGAGCCCTCGGCTCCGGCGGATCGGTAGAGCCTGCCGGTAGCGATGGGCGCTGCCAGCGCTGCCTCGGGGAGTGAGGAGGGAGCGCCCGGGTCGTCGGACTCGTCGCTGTCCTGGTCGTCGACAGCGTGCAGATCGGGGATTTGATCATTGCTCACGGTGCCCAACCGTACGGGATGGGGGGACCCGCTTCGACACTCGACGCGTGCTCGGCGAGGTCGGCCAGGCTGCCGTCAGCCGACGCCACCAACTCCGAGGCGGCGAGGGGCCGGGTCGATGTCGTGACCAGGCGTGGCATGACCAGACCGGACTCGCCGTCGTCGAGGGCATCGACGACTCCGAGGCCGGCGAGTTTGCGGGCGCTGACCAGGACGCGGGACTCGAGTGATCCGACCGTGGAGTTGTACTGCCCCACGGCACCGTCGAGTGCGGCCCCGAGTTTGCCCAGATGACTCCCGAGCGTCGCCAGTCTCGCGTGGAGGTCACTGGCGAGTTTGTGCACCTCGCGGACATTCCGTGCCGCCGACTCCTGGCGCCAGGTGTGCGCCACTGTGCGCAGCAAGGCCAGCAATGTGGTGGGCGTTGCGATCACGACGTCACGGGAGAAGGCGTACTCGAGCAGGTCCGGACGGACCTCGAGAGCTGCGGAGAGGAACGACTCCGCCGGAAGGAAGAGCACCACGAATCCTGGACTGTCATAGCGTCGCCAGTACTCCTTGCTCGAGAGCCTGTCGACGTGGGCGGCAACCTCGCCGGCATGTCGGGCGAGGAACGTGCGTGCCGTGGCGTCGTCGGTGGCCTCGGCGGCGTCGAGGTAGGCCGAGAGTGGCACCTTGGCGTCGATGACGATGTCCCGGTCGTCCGAGAGGTGGACCACCAGATCCGGACGCAGCAGGTCGCCGGCATCGTCGCGCGTGCTCGGCTGCTCCTCGAAGTGCACATGGGCGAGGAGCCCTGAGGCCTCCACTAATCGCCGTAGCTGGACCTCACCCCAGCGGCCCCGAACTTCTGAGCGGCGCAGGGCCGTGACGAGCCGACCGGTTTGGTCACGCAGGGAATCGGTTCCGGCAGCGGTGAGCCGGATTTGTTCGTGCAGGGTGGCATGGGCCGCCGCACGTTCGCGCTCGGCCCGCGCGAGGTCATCGGACACCCGCGTGAGGGTCTCGTTCACCGGCCGGACCAGGGCCTCGACGGCGGCTCGCTCTGCAGCAAGGGTGGTCGTCGCTGGAGTGATCAGGCGGGTGAGCACGAGAACGGCTACCGCCCCGAGTACGAAACCGACGAGGAGGGGAATCAGATCAGTCATGTGAGCACTGTGCACTGGCCCTCTGACAGTCAGTGCTGGGGCGACAGCGCAGGCACAGGTGAGACCCGGTCAGTCCAGCGCGAGGTGGTCGTCGATCTTGCTGGCGATCTCCTGGGCATGGTTGGCGGGAGTTGCGAGGTGGTGGAGTCCGGTCTCGACCGACCTGGCCACATCCTGATACGCGTTGAAGAAGTTCGTCTTCAACTGGTTGACGTCGCCCATGATCTCGAGGGCGAGCGTCCGTTGGCGGACGAGTTCGAGGCGGATCTCCTCGCGGCGCCGCTCATACCCTGCGACCAGCTCTGACTGGCGCTCCTTGAGGCGCTCGCCCAACTCGCTGGCCTCGCGGGCCTTCTCGGCCTGGTACTCCGACGCCTCCTGAATGAGGCGCTGAGCCTCAGCCTCGGCTCCCGCGATGGTGCTCTGGGCCTTGGTATCGGCGCTTTCGATGGTGCTCTGGGCCTTGGTATCGGCGCTTTCGATGGTGGCTTGGGCTTGGGCCTGAGCGTCGGCGATGACCTTCGCCGCGGTCGCGGCCGCCGCCGCGAGTGCGTCGGACGCCTCGGCCCCCATGCGCGTTCTCGCGCTCTCGCTCTCCGCCTGGGTTTCGTCGGCCTTGCGCTGCGACAGGGCCTCGATCTCGGTGGCGTTCTTCTTGGCATCGACGATGACCCGCTCGGCGGTCGACTTCGCCGACTCGAGTGTGTTGCGGGCCTCATTGCTCAGGCTCGCGGCCTCGGACTGCGCCGCTGCGCGAAGGGCGCCAACTTCTGACTGCGCGTCGGCCCTGAGGGCGCTGACCTCTGACTGTGCTGCTACTCGCAGGGCGCCGACCTCGGTCTGCGCGTCGGCTCTCAGGGCAGCGACCGCACTTTGGACCGACGACCGCAGTTCTTCTGCCTCGGCCCGCGCTGCGGCGAGGACAGCCTCGCCCCTCGCGAGGATCTGGTCGCACTCGGCCTGGGCGTCGCTGAGCATCGCCGACACGCGTGCCTTCGTCGTTCTGACCATGTGGGCCGCTTCGCTGCCCGCCAACTCGAGGAGTTCGGGATCGTCGAGCTCGCTGAGCCGCGCCCGCTCGTTGATGGCCTCGGTGACCTGAGCCATGAGGTCGGTGATCAGAGCCTTGACGTCGTTGGGGTGGTAGCCGCCGAACGAACGTCGCAATTCACTGACAATCGAATCCAAGTCGCCAGTGAGAGCGGCAGCCCGGGCCGGGTCTTCCACGCGCTCGGTGAACGCCGCGGTGGCAGGTTCGCCGTCTGCGCTCGGCTGCTCGAGTGTGACAGCTGGGCGATCGGCCTTGCCCTGCTCGAGATCACCGTCGACGATGTCGCGTTGAACGGCACCCTGCATGGGAAACTTCCTTTCGAGGTACTCCGAGCTGTGAAAATGGCCCACACCCGAGGCCCGGTAACGAGGCCAGCCGGAAACAGGTTGGCCCCTCGAGTCGACATCCGACTCTCTGGGGCTGACCAGCTTTGACGGGTGCGTAAGCAGGGTTAGCCTACCCCGCACGTTGGTTCCAGGGCACGTGCTTGAGCGCGCGTGGCGCGGTGAGCAGCGGGTCGCACGTTCCGCGAGGGCGTCTGGCTCCGATTTCGGGACGCCCATGCCTGTGGGGCACCATGGGGTCCGCTGCGTTCCGATCGGCCCGGATCTCCGGTTCCCGGCGTGGCGATTCGAGTCTGGAGATAGTCGCGTGGCACTGACCATCGGCATCGTGGGCCTGCCCAACGTGGGTAAGTCGACCATGTTCAACGCCCTGACCAAGAACGACGTGCTCGCGGCGAACTACCCCTTCGCGACGATCGAGCCCAATGTCGGAGTCGTAGGTGTGCCCGATCCGCGTCTGGGGATCCTCGCGGGCATCTTCGGCTCCGAGCGCCAACTGCCGGCGACGGTGTCCTTCGTCGACATCGCGGGCATCGTCAAGGGTGCGAGCGAGGGTGCCGGCCTCGGAAATAAGTTCCTCGCCACGATCCGCGAGAGCGACGCGATCTGTCAGGTGATCCGGGTCTTCACCGACCCCGACGTGATTCACGTCGAGGGCAAGGTCGACCCCAAGGACGATATCGAGATCATCAACACTGAGTTGATCTTGGCTGATCTTCAGACGGTGGAGAAGGCGCTGCCACGACTGGAGAAGGAGGTGCGGCTGCACAAGGACCGTGCTGAGATCTTCGCGGCGGCGAAGGAGGCCTACGAGGTCCTCTCCCGGGGCACCACGATCTTCGCCGCGGGACTTGATCGCGAGTTGCTCCGCGAGCTCTTCCTCCTCACCGCCAAGCCTTTCCTCTATGTCTTCAACGTCGATGTCGACGAGCTCGGCAACGCTTCGCTGCTCGAGGAGCTGCGAGCACTCGTCGCGCCGGCGGAGGCAGTATTCCTCGACGCCAAGACTGAGTCCGATCTCACCGAGCTCGATGACGACGAGGCGCTCGAACTCCTGCAGTCGATCGGCCTCGAGGAGTCGGGTCTCTCGCACCTGGCACGTGTCGCCTTCGACACTCTTGGTTTGCAGACCTACCTCACCGCCGGCCCCAAGGAGTCGCGGGCGTGGACGATCCGCAAGGGCGCCACCGCGCCTGAGGCAGCGGGCGTGATCCACACCGACTTCCAGAAGGGCTTCATCAAAGCTGAAGTGATCTCCTTCGCGGATCTCGTGGCCTGCGGGTCAGTGCTCGAGGCACGCTCGAAGGGCAAGGCGCGCATGGAGGGCAAGGACTACGTCATGTCCGATGGCGACGTCGTGGAGTTCAGGTTCAACGTCTGACCGGGCTTCCGCTGCTCTCATTGACGGGATGGGCGTGGTCACGCTCGTCGTCACGTCGGCAGGCAGGACCAGGTGCCCTCGGATATCAAGGTTTCTCACGCTAGGCAGCACCGTGACCCTGTGCCACACTCCAGGCAAGATCAGAGGTGCGGGCAGGCGTCCATTCTGGTGTGGCACGAGACAAGACGTCGCTGGAATCCTCAGTGGCCCAAGCTTTTTGGAGGACGCGGTGAGCGGATTGACCGCCGCGCAGGGCGATTCTGCCAACCCCGTGGAGGCCGAGCCCAGGCTCTCCGGCTCTCTGCTTGTCGTCATGGCGGTGGCCAGCGGGGCGATCGTCGCGAACCTCTACTACCTCCAGCCTCTGCTTGAGCAGATCACCCAGCACTTCGGGGTCAGCACCCTCGATGGCTCTTTGCTCAACACCCTGATCCAGATCAGCTACGCACTCGGGCTGGCGTTCCTGGTGCCCTTGGGCGATCGTCTCCCGCGCAACAGGTTCGCGACCGGGGTGTTCGCCCTGTCTGCCGTGTCGTTGGCGGTGGCGGCGCTTGTGCCCTCGTTCGGGCTCCTGGCACTGATCACCTGTTTCATCGGCCTGATGTCCGTGGGCGGCCAGATCTTGATTCCATTCGCCGCGGACCTCGCCGAGCCGTCGCGCCGGGGTCGGGTGGTCGGTCGCATGATGACGGGCCTGCTCGGGGGAGTCCTGCTCTCGCGCACGGTGTCCGGCTTCGTCTCCGAGCTTGGTGGCTGGCACGCGGTCTACTACGTCGCCGCGGCGGTGATGGCGGTGCTCGCCGTGCTGTTGCATTTCATGCTCCCCGCGGAGCGCGAGCGCGCGTTCATCCCCTACCGCACACTCGTCAGCGGCTCCCTCCGACTCCTGGTGACCTTGCCCGAACTACGACGCCGGGCGTGGCTCGGGGCGATGGCCTTCGGCGCCTTCAGTGTGCTGTGGTCGACGTTGGCGTTCTACCTCTCGGCGCCTCCGTTCAACTACAGCCCCGGGCTCATCGGTGCCTTCGGGCTTCTCGGGTTCGGCGGGTTGCTCGCCGCCAACGCCGCAGGACGCCTCGCCGATGACAAGCGCAGCGGGCTCACGACGATGGTCTCGGCCGTGTTGCTGGTGGTGTCGTTCGCCCTGAGCATGCTGGGCTCGACGTCGATCTTGTTCATTGCCGTCGGCATCATCGTCCTCGACATCGGCGTGCAAGGGGTTCACATCACGAACCAGACGATCATCTACGCCCTCGCGCCCGAGGCCCGCAGTCGGATCAACAGTGCCTACATGGTGTGCTACTTCGCCGGTGGCGCGCTCGGCTCGTTCCTCGGCGGCATCGTGTATGCCTCGTCCGGCTGGACGGGCAGTTGCATCCTGGGCATCTGCGTGGGCCTCGCCGTATTGATCCCGTCGTGCTTCTGGCGCAAGCCGCTCGCTAGCTGAGCGGCTGGTTGACGGCGCTCCTCACGCCATCGGGGCGGTCAGGGAACGCAGACCTTGAACGTCTTCCCAGAGACCTTCTTCTTGTAGCAGAGGCTGCTGCCGTCTACGTAGGCACCTCCCGATCCGATGTGATGCCAGCCTGCCAATCCGTAGTAAGCGTCGAATTGGACGTTGTTGGCCTTGAGTCCGACGCCTCCCGTCAGCCCGAAGGTGATGTCTCCCGCGAACTGCGCCTTGAGCCCGAGCGTCTTGCTGCCTGACTGGTCCGATGCCGAGACGGTGCCGCTCACATCGATGTACTGGGCCTGGTAGCCGCCTATCTGGAAGCCCAGGGAGGCGTTGCTGAGGGAGTAGCCGCCCACCGAGATCGTGCCGATGGACCCGCTGCCCTTGAGGGAGATCGGTACGTTGGTATTGATCGCGGCGTAGACATCAGTGGCGACGCCAATCACCTTGCCGCGGAAAGTCAGTGAGAATCCCGCGGGCACGGTGTAGGTGCCGACCGTGCAGCCGATCGGCGCGGCATACAGGTGCGCGTAGGTGGCCGAGAGGACGCCCGGCCCGAGGTTGACCACATTGGCCGTGCCATCGGGATCACCGACGGCCACGTCGATGCACGGTGCTACGGCGGAGATGTTGGCGATGAACTTCACCGGGGTATCGGAGCCGTTGGGGTTGATCAGACTTCGGATCTTGCCACCGAGGATTCCATCGCCGGCTAGGCCGACCCCGATCGGGAGGCCGGTGGCGGTGCTGAGCGTGCCGCTGATCGCGAACCCGTTGAGATCAAGGCCATCGATCCCGGCCACGTTGGGCCAGACCGCTTTACCGTAAAGCCCGTTCGCTGACACCGAGAGTGTCAGTGCGCTCAGGGGGTACGTGTAGGCGATGGCCGCCTGAACGGCGATGTCCTTGACGCTGCCGGAGGACCCAGAGATGCTCAGCAGCCCGTTCTGGGCGAGCTTCAACGTCGCCTGCCAGGCCTTGGCCGGGTTCGGGTTGACCTCCACAGAGATGGTGGCCCCGGTGAACTTGAACGTGTAGTCGCTGGAGAAGCTCGGCAGCTTCACGCCGTCGGGGATGGTCCAGCCCAGGGTCGCGTTGCCGTTCGCGGTGTACATGATGAACATGCCCTCTTTGCCCACGGGAACGTCCAGGCTTGAGTTGGAGAGCCCGGACAAGTGGAGGAGTGCGGTGAGGCTGATATCACTCGTCGACATACCGAACACGACGGTGCGCTTGGGGATGGTGATCGTGTTGCCGAAGATTGTGGCCAGGGTGTCCTCAGCGTCGAAGTAGGCGAAGGAGTCCACGCTCGTCTTGCCGACCGACTTCGGAATGCCTTGCCCGACGAGGACGAGCCCACCGTTGACGTAGGTGAGAGACACGCGCTCGACATTCCAGTCGGGAATGTTCCAGCCGATGGCCTCGAAGTTCGGCAGCGCCACCTTCCCCTTGCCGATGATCTGGATGTTGAGGCCATCGTTGGCGTTTCCAGCGGCGGGGACGATGCTCCCGTTGCGGTCCAGCACCGCGAAGGAATCGTCCTTGGCCGAGATGCGCAGGACCATGTTCGTGATCGAGGCCGAGGAGATGGCTGCCTTCTCGTCCTGGGGGTAGAGGGCCTCGAGGTTGCTCACGCCGGTGTTGAGGTTCACCACGGCAGTGAAGGGCAGGTCGCTGTGGCTGGTGACGGGGCTTCCGAAATTCGCGGTCATGATTCCGACCATCGACACGAACATCGACCCGCTGACACACAGGCGAGTGCTCGTGGTGGTCGGGCACGTCGGCGAGAGTGTCATCGTCGCCGAGTTGAACGAGAACTTGCCGCTGATCAAGGTTGTCGGGCCGGACATGGCGGTGGCCAAGGTCGAGGTGACGACGCCCCCCGACGCTCTCATCGTGCCGGTCATCGCCGAGCGGGGCAGAACCACCGAGTCGAATCGAAGGCTGTCGGTCGTCGTGCCGACCGCCGACACCTGCCAGTTGTCGGCGTTGGCGTAACTGAAGGACACCGGCTGACTCAGCGCGACGCCTGCTGTCGCCGTTCCGACAATCTTGGGCACTTGGAGGGTGGCGGTGCCCACGAACGACCCGCCACTGAGCGCGCCACCGGTGACCTGGACCTGGTTCGACCCGATGGTGACTACATCGCCGACCTTGATCGCATCGGCCGCGAAGATGGCGCCTACCCGGGTGGAGTTGTTGCTCATCAGCAGGACTGCCGCGGTGACCGCGCCGATCAGGACGACGGCGCCTGCGCCCGTGAGGGCGATGCGGACCCGACGGCGACCGAGGCTGCGGCTGTGTCCGACCTTGAGCGTCACGTCGGAGCCGAAACCCTTGTCGTCGCTGCCGGGATCGGTCGATTTTGGCATGAGCGGAACCTACACAGCCGGTGGATAGAACCCAACCTCTGGGGTGGTGCGCCTCGCCCCGGCTGTGGCCAATGCGTCATGCTGTCGCCCGCAGGAATCACGGATGCGCGATGAGAGGTGGTCATGATGGACGACGGTGTGGCGCGCGAATCGCTCCCCACTCGGCGGCGAGGGCGCCAGCGTCGCCGCGTCGTGGCCGGAGCCATCGTCGCTTTCCTCATCGTGGGCGCAGTGCTCACGGCCGGGCTCGTGCGCACGTCGAAGGCCGGAACCGCCGGTGCGCTGCTTGTGGCGTCCGAGGACTGCCCGACGATCGACGAGGACTCCCACCTTCCCAGCATCGCGCCGGCGCCGGGGATCGACTGGACCCTCTGTGTTCTCCCCGGCATCGACCTGTCGGGAGCGGATCTGACCGGCGCCAGTCTGGGCGGCGCGACCTTGACGGGCGCGACCTTCACCGGCACGACGTTGACGGACGCGACCCTGACCGAGGCGATCTTGACCGATGCGATCATGACGAATGCCAAGCTCATTCGGGCGACCATGGCGCGGTCGACCCTGACGAAAGCGACGCTCAATGGGGCGGACTTCGGCGGTGCTGATCTGTCATTCGCTGAGATGAGCCACGCGGATCTGACCGGCGCGACGCTCGTCAAGGCGGACCTCCACGACGCTGTCCTTGGCTACGCGATCCTGAGCGGCACGGTCCTCACCGAAGCCGACATGAGCCGCGCGGACCTGACATGGGCGAACTTGACCGGCGCCTTCTTCACGAACGCGGCCCTTACTGGTGCACACCTGGCGGACGCCGATATGGGTGGCGGAGTCGACCTCAAGGGCGCGGACCTGACCGATGCGGACCTGTCGCGCGTCGACATGACCGGCGGTGATCTGACCGGTGCCCACCTGATTCGATCGTCGCTCATGTCAACAATTCTGGCCGCCGTCGATGCGACAGGTGCAGACTTTTCCGACGCGAATCTCACGGACGCGGATCTGACGTCGGTGACACTCACCGATGCGATCCTGACCGGCGTTCTCTACTCGAACACGATCTGTCCGAACGCGACTAACTCCGACGCTGTGGGCGGAAGCTGCGTCGGCCAGGAGGTCGTTCCGGCGTCCTGACACCGCGAGCGAACGGCCCGCCCTCTCGGTTGAGAAGGCGGGCCGTGTCGCATTCGATCAGTGGCCATGGCGAGTTTCGCCGCCACTGGTGACAGACGTGCTCAGCCCACCGGAACGGGCGGGATGGTCGACAGGCCCGCGGCGAAGCGTGCCTCGCTGACTGGCTCGTCGACCATGCGGCCGTTGAGGTAGTCGTCATACGCTGCGAGGTCGAAGTGGCCGTGACCACAGAGGGCCGTGAGGATGACGGTCTCCTCGCCGGTCTCCTTGGCCTTGAGCGCCTCACGGATCGCGATGGCGAGCGCGTGTGTCGGCTCTGGTGCCGGCACGATGCCCTCGGTGCGGGCGAACTGAACGGCAGCCGCGAAGCACTCGGTCTGTGGGATGGCCTCGGCCTCGATGAGCCCGAGCTCATAGATGTGCGAGATCAGCGGTGCCATGCCGTGGTAACGCAGACCACCCGCGTGGATCGGGTCGGGGATGAAGTCGTGTCCGAGTGTGTGCATCTTCATCAACGGGGTCATGCCCGCGGTGTCGCCGAAGTCGTAGGCGTACACGCCTCGAGTGAGCGACGGGCACGATGCCGGCTCGGCGGCGATGAAGCGCGGCGAGATGTTGCCGGCCATCTTCTCCCGCAGGAACGGGAAGGTGAGCCCCGCGAAGTTGGAGCCGCCTCCGGTGCAGCCGACGATGTGCGTGGGGGTGTCTCCCGCCTTCGCGAGCTGCAGGAGGGCCTCCTCGCCGATGATCGTCTGGTGCATGAGCACGTGGTTGAGGACGCTGCCGAGGGCGTAGCGCACCTCGGGGTTGGTGGCGGCGACCTCGACGGCCTCGGAGATCGCAATGCCCAGCGAGCCGGACATGTTCGCCGGGTCGGCGGCCAGACGGCGTCCAGCCTCGGTGAGTTCGGACGGTGACCGGTGGACGATGCCGCCGAAGGCCTCGATCATCAGGCGACGGTAGGGCTTGCTGTCATACGACGAGCCCACCTGCCACACCTCGCACTCGAGGTCGAAGAGGGCGCATGCGAAGGCGAGCGCGGTGCCCCACTGGCCTGCACCCGTCTCGGTCGTGAGCTTCTTCACGCCCGCGATGGCGTTGTAGTAGGCCTGCGGCACGGCGGTGTTGGGCTTGTGCGAGCCGGCGGGCGAGACACCCTCGTACTTGTAGTAGATGCGGGCCGGCGTCCCGAGCGCCTTCTCGAGCCGGTGGGCCCGGAACAACGGGGACGGCCGCCACTGGCGGTAGATGTCCAGGACGGCGCCCGGGATCTCGATGTACCGCTCCTGGCTGACCTCTTGCATGATCAGGTCCATCGGGAACAGCGGCGCGAAGTCCTCGGGGCCCGCGGGCTGGAGGGTGCCGGGGTGCAGCGCGGGCGGCGGCGGGCTCGGCAGGTCGGGGACGATGTTGTACCAGCGAGTGGGCATCTCATCCTCGCTGAGTTCGTACTTGTGCCTGCGTACGGTCTCGTCCATCGTCGCTTTCCTCCTGGGTGCGGTCACATGCCGTGGGTGAGGGAACGCTAGCCCGAGTAGCCCGCCAGCGCTATCGCTGCGGGCAGTGTTCTTGTGCATCGAGCCCTCGGCCACACGGAGGCACGCCGACGTGGGTCACGGCAGAGGCGAGCTAGGACATCAGGTTGCCCCGAGCGCACTCGCGATCTTGTCGATGCGGTGCGCGAAGTCGAAGTCGAGCTGGGTGACGCCGCCTGAGTCGTGGGTGGAGAGCACGAGCCGCACCGTGCGCCAGCGGATATCGATATCGGGGTGGTGGTCGATTTCCTGGGCGATCACCGCGATCTCGTCGACCGCACGTATGGCCGTGGGGAAATCGGGGAAGACGTACGAACGCTCCAGGACGTCGACATCACCTGCCCAGCGGGTCAGCGGGGCGAGCAGGCGTGCGACCTCGTCGGCATCGAGTCTTGGGTTCATATCTCCAGTGTGGCAGCCGTGGGCGAGGCGGGCAGTGTGAATGACGTGGTCCTCGCGTCGCCGAACCGACGACGGATCAGGCGTGCCACGTCCCAGTGGGAGCCGCCACCACGGGAGGATGGGCACCATGACGTGGACGGGCGAGCCGACAGCGAGCTCGTTCGCGCTCGCCGCGGTTCTGTGGGCCGTTCTGGCCACAGGCCCGGGCTGGCTGGTGGTGACGGCGCTCGATCCCCGCCGCCCGGCCCTCGACCGCGCAGCGATCGCGCCGCTCGTCTCGATCGCGATCGCGTTCGCCGTCCCGTCATGGCTGGGCGTGTTCGGGGTTCCCAGGCCGGCGGTGTGGGCCGTGCCCGCTCTCGCCGTCTCGTCTCTGGCCGCTGCAGGGGTGATGCTGCGGCGGTCGCGTGCGCGGACGTACTCGGGAACCGCCGCGACACCCTGGCGCGTGCGGCTGGAACGCTCGCGCCCGACGATCGTGTGGGTCGGGCTCGCGCTCGGGCTTGCTCTCGGGCTGTGGATCCTGGCGATCGCCACATCGCGACCGGGCTTCTCACTGGTGGTTCCCAACTCCGACGGCAACAGCCACGGGCTCTTCGTCGCGCGGATCCTGCTCACGGGGTCCGTCGATCCCCGCGATATCGCCGTCCTCGATGCGGCGAGTCCTGGGGGGACGGGCCTGTTCTACCCGCTGGGCCTGCATGTCCTCGGGGCGTCGATCGGGTCGTTGACGACTGTCGCGTCGGCCTTGCTCATCCCGCTCACGGTGCTCGGGTCGGCGTGGGGAGTGATCGGCGCGGTGGCGATCACCCGGCGCTTCGCGTCCCCCTCGGCAGCCCACATGGCCGGGTTCGCCGCTGCTGCCCTCGTACCGTGGGTGCCCTTCGGCCAGGTCGACTGGGGCCCGGTCCCGATGGTGGCTGCTCTCTCGCTCGTGCCAGCGGCGGTTCTGGCCGTTATCGACGTCAGGCCCAAGGCCGGTCTGCTCGTTCCCGGGCTCGCACTCGCCGGATTGCTCGCGGTTCACACCACGGAAGCCCTGGTGGTCGCCGTGCTGGTGGGGCTCACTCTGCTGCGGGGACGTGCCACATCTGCCGAGGTGGTGTGGCGCGCGATCCTCGCCGGAATCCTCGCCCTGGCTGTCGTTGGCCCTCTCACCGTGGGACTTCTCGCGGGCGGCGCCTCTCGGCCAGCGGACCCCTCACGGCACGTCACGTGGATTGACGCCCTCGGGCTGGGGATCCTCCGCCCGTTCTTCACCGCGTCGGAGACATCCGGTGCGACCTTGTCGGCCATGGCCGTTGCTTCCCTTGTGGTGCTCGTCGTCGCCATCGTCGGTGGTGCGCGTGCGTGGCGCGTTCCCTTGGGCCGGGCGGTGGTTCTCGTCGTACTCGCGACGAGCGCGCTCGGAATCGCCTGCGACATCGCTGCCCCGGGGCTGCTGGCTGCGCCCTGGTACGGCAATGGGGACCGGCTCGCCGCGCAGGCCGCCGCACTGCTGCCCTGCCTTGTCGGTGTGGGCGTGATCTCTCTCTGGGCGGCCTCGCGCCGGGCCAGGCGCCGTCGGATCGTCACGGCCGGTGTCGCCGGGATCGTGGGCGTTGTGATGGCCGCGCAGGCCGTCGTCACGGCGAACGGATCAATCAGCCAGTGGTCTGTGGTGACCCCGGCCGATAGGGCGGCGTTCGCCTGGCTCGCCTCGCACGTGCGCCCCGGAGAACGGGTGCTCAACGACCACCGTGATGGTTCGGTCTGGGCCTATGCCTCCAGCGGCGGCGTGGTCGTGCCGGTGTTCGGGGCCAAGCCGGGCGGGGGATTCGAAAACGATCCCGCCTTCGCCGACCGCTTGCTCTTGCGGAGTTCGGTCGCCAAGATCGCCACGGACGAAGCCGTGCGCGAGGCCGCCAGGACGTGGTCGGTTCGGTACGTGCTCGTCGGCGAGCGCACGGTCGGTGACTCGCCCCGTCTGATCGACGCCGATTCATTGCCCGATGCCGCCGGCCTTCGCGAGGTCTTCCGCAGCGGCGACGCCAGGGTCTACGAGATCACTGCGCGATGATCCCGGTGGGCCGAACCCGTCCCTTCGAGGTGATCCCTGTCACCTCGGGGAGCCAGGGATCGCCTCGGGCTCGAGTCCGTCGCGCGCTGGATTGCCTCGACCCCCGAAGGGGTTCGGGCGGGCGATCCTCTGGAAGAGTCAGCTGACATGACAGAGCCCACCCACATCGCGCGGGGTAAGCGGGTCGTGGTCGCAGCGGCGGTCGAGCAGCACGGACACCTGCTCTCGGCTCGCCGCACCAGGCCGGCTTCCCTGGCCGGCGGCTGGGAACTGCCGGGCGGCAAGGTGGAGCCGGGAGAGGACCCTGCCCGGGCACTTGTGCGCGAACTGCGCGAAGAGCTCGCGATCGACACTGTGGTGGTGGGCCAGGTCGCGGGCCCGGTCGATGGTGACTGGCCGCTGTCCGACGATTCGGTCCTGCGCGTCATGCGTGTCCGCATCGAGCGGGGTGCACCGCAGCCCGGAGTGGCACACGACCAGGTGCGCTGGCTCGGGCCGCGTGAGGTCGGCGAGGTCGCGTGGCTGGGACCGGACCTCGCCCCGGCCGCTGCGGCGATCCTGCGCCTCGACACCTGGGTCGATTTCCCCTCGGGAGCACTCGAGGGCCATGGCGTCGTCACCTTCGTGGCACCGCTTCCCGATGGTCGCGCGGCTGTCGTCCTCGATCGCACGCCGTTCCATCCGATCGATCATGGCTGGCCCGATCAGCCTGGCGACACTGGGTTTCTGGGCGGCGCCCGTGTCCACGACACTCTCACCGGGGTGCTCGACGACGCTAGCCGTCTCGTCGCAGGCGAGGCCGTGCCGTTGCGTCGCGGCGATCCCCGAGGTGCGTGGGTGGTGGTGCACGTCGTCGACCCCGAGCACGCGCCTGACCCGGGTGCCCGTGTCGCCTTGAGCGTCGACGCCGAGCGTCGGGCTGCGTTCTCACGCGGTCACTCGGGCTGCCATCTCGCTTCCTTAGCGCTCAACGAGGCCACCGCCCGCTTCTGGGCCAAGCCCGCCCGTCGACGGGACTCCCGGGGCTTCCCCATGCTCGACCAGATGACGATCTCGCTCTCGCGCATCAGGCCCGACGGTGCATTCGACACCTACCGCTGTGGTACCTCGCTGCGCAAAGCCGGTTTCGACGCCCCGGCCTTCCTGGTCGAGCGTGACGTCGTGGCCGAGGAGGTCAACTCCCTGCTGGCCGGGTGGGTCGCACGTCGATCCCCCAGCAGAATCGACTCCGGTGGCGACCCCACGCTGGCCGCCCGTCGGCAATGGTGGTGCGACCTCCCCGGTGGCCCCGCGCAGATCCCCTGTGGAGGCACCCATGTGAGCGATCTGGGCCAGCTCGGGGCGGTCCGAGTGGCCTATGGGATCACCGAGCAGGGGTTCGAGTCGACCACCTCGGTGGGCTGAGCGGACTTCACGCGGTCGGAGAGGCGCCCGTGGGCCCGTAGGATCGGGTGACTCCCCGCTCTCTAACACGAGGTTCCCCATGCCTGCCCACGGCTCTGCCATCCGTCACGACCTGCGCAACGTCGCGATCATCGCGCACGTCGACCATGGCAAGACCACCCTCGTCGACGCCATGCTCTGGCAGTCGGGCGCCTTCACCTCGCACCAGGCCGACGAGGGCTCGGTCAAGGAGCGGGTCATGGACTCCATGGACCTCGAGCGCGAGAAGGGCATCACGATCCTCGCGAAGAACACCACGGTGCGCTATGTGGGCGAGGGCGCCCCCGAGGGCGGCGTGCTGTTCAACATCATCGATACCCCCGGCCACGCGGACTTCGGTGGCGAGGTCGAACGCGGGCTCGAGATGGTCGACGCTGTTCTTCTGCTCGTCGATGCCAGCGAGGGCCCACTTCCCCAGACTCGCTTCGTGCTCCGCAAGGCGCTGCAGAAGAACCTCCCCGTGATCCTCCTGATCAACAAGGTCGACCGCCCTGACGCCCGCATCGCCGAGGTTGTCGACGAGACCTATGAGCTGTTCTTCGACCTCGATGCCACGGCCGAGCAGATCGACTTCCCGATCGTGTACGCCTCGGCCAAGGCCGGTCGCGCCTCCCGCAACCGTCCCGAGGACGGCGGAATGCCCGACGCCGAGAACCTCGTCCCGCTCTTCCAGACACTGCTCGAGACCGTGCCCGCGCCGTCGTACGACCCCGAGACGCCGCTGCAGGCCCACGTCACGAACCTCGACTCCTCGCCCTACCTCGGCCGTCTCGCGCTGTGCCGCATCCACTCGGGCACCATCCGCAAGGGACAGCAGGTGGCCTGGTGCCGCGCGGACGGCACCATCGAGCGCGCGAAGGTCGCCGAGCTGCTGATCACCCAGGCACTCGACCGAGTGCCGGCCGAATCGGCGGGCCCCGGCGAGATCGTCGCCATCGCGGGTATCCCCGACATCACCATCGGCGAGACCCTTGCCGACATCGACGACCCGCGCCCGCTGCCGCTGATCACGGTCGACGAGCCCTCGATCTCGATGACGATCGGCATCAACACCTCGCCGTTGGCCGGTCAGAGCGGCACCAAACTCACCGCCCGCCAGGTCATGACCCGCATCGAGGCCGAACTCGTCGGCAACGTGTCGATCCGCTCGGTGCCGACCGAGCGCCCCGACACCTGGGAGGTCCAGGGTCGCGGCGAGCTGCAGCTCGCGATCCTCGTAGAGATCATGCGACGTGAGGGCTTCGAGCTCACCGTCGGCAAGCCGCAGGTGGTCACCAAGCTCGTCGATGGCAAGGTCCACGAGCCGATGGAACACCTGAGCGTCGACATCCCCGAGGACTACCTCGGAGTTGTCACCCAGCTCATGGCACTGCGCAAGGGCCGCATGGAGCAGATGGTCAACCACGGCACCGGCTGGGTCCGCATGGAGTACATCGTCCCGGCCCGCGGGCTCATCGGTTTCCGCACCGAGTTCCTCACCGAGACACGTGGCACCGGGTTGCTGCACCACGTCTTCCACCGCTACGAGCCGTGGATGGGTGAGCTGCGCACCAGGCCCACCGGCTCTCTCGTCGCCGACCGTCGCGGACCCACGACCGGCTTCGCGCTCGCGAATCTCCAGGAGCGTGGCACGTTGTTCGTTGGGCCCGGCACCGAGGTCTACGAGGGCATGATCGTCGGTGAGAACTCCCGTCAAGACGATATGGATGTCAACCCGACGAAGGAGAAGAAGCTCACCAACATGCGTCAGTCCTCCAGTGACGTGCTCGTGCCTCTCATCCCGCACAAGCAGATGTCGATGGAGCAGGCTCTCGAGTTCTGCCGCGAGGATGAGTGCATCGAGGTGACCCCGGCGACCGTGCGCATGCGCAAGGTCGTCCTCGACCAGAACGAGCGCGGCCGCACCGCCTCGCGCACGAAGAAGTCCAACCAGAGCTAGCGGGTGCGGCCCTGGGGGCCGGGCGACTCGGCGATCACGTTTCGGACACGCGCCCGTGTCCGGCGGGCGTGGTGGGAGTGCGAACCGTACGATTCCTGACGTCGGGGGCAATTCCCCGCGCCGCCGGGAGAGGCCCCTCATGATCATTCGTCATCGCACCCTTGCCGCTACGATCGCTGTGGCGGCCTGCTTCGCACTTGCTGCCTGTGGCGGATCCACCAGCCCCGCGGCCACGTCGTCCCCTGGGACTTCCGACGCGCCTTCGTCCTCCTCGTCAGCCCCAACTGCGGCTCCGGGCGGGAAGTTTTCCGTGGCGATCGAGCAGCCCCAGAGCCTCGTCCCGTCGAACTGCTACGACCTCTACTGCGCGAATGTCCTCAATGCGATGTTCACCGGCCTTTTTCGCTTCAGCACACTTCCCGGCGGCACCGTCGAGCCGGTTCACACCGAGCTCACGAAGTCGATCAGCACGGCTGATGGTGGCAAGACCTGGACCTTCGAGATCAATCCGGGCTGGACCTTCACCAATGGCGAGGCCATCACGTCGAAGACATTCGTCGATACCTGGAACTTCGCGGCCCTGGGCACCAATGGCCAGCAGCTCGGCTTCGTCTTCGGCGATTCCCAGCTCAATGTTGTGGGCTATTCCGACGTCTCAGATGAGAAAGCCCCCAAGGCCCAGACGATGTCGGGCCTGAAGATCGTCAACGACACCACCTGGACGATGGCCCTCGTGGCACCCCTAGGCAAGGGCCTGCTCGAGAACTTCGTGGCTGGTCCGCAGATTTTTCCGATGCCGAGTGTGGCGATGACCGATCCCGACGCCTTCTCCAAGCAGCCCATCGGCAATGGGCACTACCTGATGAAGGAGCCCTGGGTTCCCAACCAGAAGATCGTCATCGACCGCAATCCGAACTACAAGGGCACTCCGGCACTCGCCGACACCGTGGAGTTCCGCATCTACAACGACACCACTGCCGAATGGGCCGACCTCCAGGCCGGCAATCTCGATGTCGAACCGCAATTGCCGCAGAGCGCGCTCGCCACGGCGGCTGCGGTGCTGGGTGATCGATACGTCAACATTCCGGGCTCGTTGGGATTTGGCTACTACGCGTTCCCGCAGCAGGGCACGGCGTTCAAGAGCAAGGACGTTCGCATCGCGATCGCCAAGGCGATCAACTGGGACGACATCAACTCCAAGCTCTTCTACGGCACCCAGGTGCGCGCGGGCAGCTTCGCTCCCAAGACCATCCTCGGCGGCGGTGAGGACGTGTGCGGCGAGAACTGCGTGTTCGACCCCGCTGCCGCCAAGGCCAAGTTGGCCTCGGGTGGGGGGATCGCCGGCAACGCGATCCAATTCGCAGCGCTGCAGGGCGGCCCTAACACGACGTCCAAGGCCGTGTGCAATCAGATCCAAACCAATCTCGGAGTGGCCTGCACCCTGAAGCTCTTCCCGGACTTCGGCACCATGCTCGAAGCCTACGCAAACATCTCGGCGTCCGACCCGGGCTTCATCCTCTCGGGCGGCTGGGCGGCCGACAACCCCACCCTGCAGAACATGATCGGCCCATCGTTTACGACCGGTGCGGCCAACAACTACATCGGCTACAGCAACAAGTCGTTTGACGCGCTGATCACCCAGGGGAACTCTGCAGCCGATCCGGCCAAACAGGTCGCGCTGTGGCAGCAAGCCGAGGCGGTCCTCTACGGCGACTTCGTCGCGTATGCCACGAGTTTCTACAACACGACCTATGGTTACTCGACCCGGGTGTCAAACGTGAAGATCGACCCCACTGCGTATATCAACATCTCCGAGATCGCGGTGATCGCGCCGTAGCGTGCCGCTCGCTCAAGTACGAGAGACGGCCTGACGTGGTCGAAGGAGGGTGAGTGGGCAGGTACGCGCTGCGGCGTTTGCTGCAGATGATCCCGGTGTTCTTCGGCACCACGTTCCTGCTCTACGCCCTGATGTTTGCCCTGCCCGGCAACCCGGTAGGGGCGCTGACCTCAGGGAAGCCCAAGAACCCGGCCTATATCGCGTACATCATCGACCAGTTCCACATCAACGACCCGTTCATCGTGCAGTACTTCAAGTACCTGCAGGGAATCTTCACCGGCGACTTCGGGAAGACTTTCAACGGTGTGCCAGTCATCGATATCTTCACGCAGCGCTGGCCTGTCACGATCCAACTCTCCGTGGTGGCATTCACCTTCGAGATTGTCATCGGCATCGCCCTAGGAATCTGGGCGGCGTTGCGCAAGAACAAGGTGGTCGACCACTCCTCCCTCGCGCTCACCTTGGTGCTCATCGCCGCGCCGGTGTTCGTCCTGGGCTACGTCCTGCAGTGGGTTATCGGGGTCAAGCTCGGTTGGGTCGCGCCGGCGGGGATCCAAGATGGCTTCCCCAAGAGCTATCTGCTGCCGGGGTTCGTGCTGGCCGCATCCTCACTCGCCTTCGTGCTGCGGCTCACCCGGCAGAGCCTGCTCGAGGCCTTCGGCAGCGACTATGTGCGCACCGCGCGTGCCAAGGGACTTCCGGCGACCACCGTGATGCGCAAGTACTCGCTGCGCAACTCCCTCATCCCGGTCGTGACCTTCCTCGGCGCTGATTTCGCCACCCTTATGGGCGGGGCCGTGATCACTGAGGGCATCTTCAATATCCCCGGGATCGGACAGCAGCTCTACCAGTCGATCCGGCTGCGCGAGAGTGTGGTGGTGGTCGGGATCGTGACCGTGCTGATCATCGTCTACCTGCTCTTCAATCTCATCGTTGATATCTTGTACGGAATTCTCGATGCCCGGATCCGTTATGAGTGAGTCGTTGTCGCGGCCAGCACCAGCGGTCGAAGCGGCCCTTGAGGGCGGCGACACATCGGCGCCCCGGAGCCAACTCGGAGACGCCTGGCACGATCTACGCCACAGTGCGCTGTTCTGGGTCAGTGCGGTGATCATCGGGGCCGTGTTGGCCATCGCGGCTTTTCCGAATGCCTTCGCCGACGCCGCAAAGACCTCGGCGCTCACGGGTGGCTGCGACTTCGCCGACTTCCTGCAGTCGCCGAGCGAAGCCCACTGGTTCGGCACCGATCAGCTCGGCTGCGACATCTACTCCTTCACGATCTTCGGTGCCCGGCCGAGTATCGCGGTGGGTCTGATCGCCGCCCTCCTCACCACCGTGCTCGGCACCGTGGTCGGGGTGATCTCCGGCTACTACGGCGGGATCGTCGACTCCCTCCTCTCGCGCCTGGTCGACATCTTCTTCGGTCTGCCGTTACTGCTGGGCGGCATCGTGATCCTCAGCGCCCTCACCTTCCCGAGTATCTGGGGGGTGGTGTTCGTACTAGTGATCCTCGGGTGGGTCTCGGCGGCCCGGCTGGTGCGCGGCACCACGATCGAGGCCAAGAACCAGGACTTCGTGCTGGCCGCGCGCGCCCTGGGGGCCACCAACTCGCGCATCATGTGGCGCCATGTGCTGCCCAATGCGGTGGGCCCCTCGATCGTCGTCGCAGTGATCAGCCTGGGCGGCTACATCGGAGCCGAGGCAACATTCAGCTATCTGGGGCTCGGGCTCAAGGATCCCGACTTCTCCTGGGGCACGATGATCGCGGCCGCGCAGAGCTCGTTCTTCCAGGCTCCCTGGACCCTGTTGTTTCCCGCGGGTTTCCTTACCGTCACCGTACTCGCGGTCATCCTCATGGGCGAGGCCGTGCGCGATGGCCTTGATCCGAAGTCGCGAACATGAGCAGCCTCGTGGCCGGCTCGGGCAGCACCGTGCCGCTTCTCGCGGTCGACGATCTCCATGTCGAGTTCGCCACGCGCGACGGTCTCGTGCGGGCCGTGAACGGAGTGTCCTTCGAACTCCGCGCCGGTGAGACCATCGCGATTCTGGGTGAGAGCGGCTCTGGCAAGAGTGTCACCGCGCAGGCGATCATGGGAATTCTCCCAACCCCACCTGCGCGTATCACCGCTGGCAGCATCCGGCTCGAGGGTCGCGAGCTGGTTGGCTTGCGCGAGAGGGACTATCGGGGGGTGCGCGGACGCCAGATCGCGATGATCTTCCAGGACGCCCTCTCGTCGCTTAACCCCGTCACGTGTGTCGGCGAGCAGATCGCCGAAATGTTCCGAATCCACGACGGCGCGGGTCATGGTGCGGCGAAGGCGGCCGCGATCGAGGTCATGGAACGGGTGCGGATCCCGGGCGCCGCGCGCCGTTACGGCGACTATCCGCACCAGTTCTCGGGTGGGATGCGCCAGCGAATCATGATCGCGATGATGATCGCCCTGAAGCCCCAGGTGCTCATCGCCGACGAGCCCACGACCGCCCTCGACGTCACCGTGCAGTCGCAGATCATGGACCTCCTCGCCGAACTCAAGACCGAGCACAACATGGGCCTGATCCTGATCACCCATGACCTTGGCGTTGTGGCCGATGTCGCGCAGCACATCACCGTGATGTACGCCGGGCGCACGATGGAACAAGGGCCCGTCGACGACATCTACTCGCGACCGGCGAACCCGTACACGCGAGGGCTGCTCGAATCGATCCCGAACCTCGAGGCCAAGACAGGTCGGCTTCCCGCGATCCAAGGGCTTCCGCCCAACCTGCTGCGCATCCCTCCCGGGTGCCCCTACAACCCCAGATGTCCGCTGGCTCAAGAGATCTGCACCCATGAGCCGGCGCCCGCCCTGCTCCAGGTCGAGGGCAGCCATCACAGCGCCTGCCACTTTGCCCAGGAGGTGAGGTCATATGGCATCCACCGAGCCGTCCAGGGCTGAGTCCTCAGGGTCGATCTTGCGCGTCCGCGATCTCGTGAAGAACTACCCGATCATGCGCGGAGTGGTGTTCAAGAAGCAGGTCGGCACGGTGAGTGCCGTGGACGGTGTCTCGTTCGATCTCGCACCCGGCCAGACCCTCGCACTCGTCGGTGAGAGTGGCTGCGGGAAATCGACGGTGGGTCGTCTGCTCGTGGGCTTGGAGAGGCCGACCTCGGGCTCGGTGGTGGTCGACGGTGTCGACCTCGCGACGCTGAGCCCCAAGCAACTGCTCGAGAAGCGCCGCGACATTCAGATCATCTTGCAGGACCCTTACACCTCGCTCGATCCGCGCATGACCGTGTCCTCGATCATCGGGGAGCCCTTCGAGATCCATCCGAAGTCGTTGCCGCAGGGGCGTACGAAGCGACAGGCCGTGGCCGAACTCATGGATCGGGTGGGGCTCAACCCGGAATTCCTCAGCCGCTACCCCCACCAGTTCTCGGGGGGGCAGCGGCAGCGAATCGGCATTGCGCGTGCGCTCGCACTTCGCCCCAAGATCATCGTGGCTGATGAGCCGGTATCGGCTCTTGACGTCTCCATCCAGGCACAGGTGATGAACCTGCTCATGGATCTGCGCGACGACTTCGGGCTGTCGTACGTGTTCATCAGTCACGACGTCTCGGTCGTGCGCCAGATCGCGGACGAGATCGCGGTGATGTACCTCGGGCGCGTAGCCGAGTTGGGGTCCGCCGACCAACTCATCGCGAGGCCGAACCACCCCTACACCCAGGCTCTGCTCTCGGCCGTGCCACTGCCCGATCCGATCGTGCAACGAACGCGGGAGCGCATCACCCTCGGTGGTGATCTTCCGAGCCCGGCGGACCCACCCGCTGGGTGCCGGTTCCACACCCGATGCTTCAAGGCCCAGGCCATCTGCGCTGCTGAGCAGCCGGTGTTGCGTCCGGTCGACGGTGCACACGTCGCGGCATGCCACTTCCCCGAGCCGATGTACGACCTCGCGGGTGGCGGGTCGGCGCGCTGAGCCAGGCGCCCCGGCTGATCGCCTTGTGCTGAGCTGGATCAGACGTTCAGCGATAGCCGGAGGAAGTGGAGTTCGAGAAGTAGCTTGTTCTCCGCGACCTCCGCCTGGGGCGTCATATGTGTGACGCCCGAGAGGGGAAGCACCTGGTGTGGTCGGCCCGCGGCGGTGAGCGCGGCCGAGAGCGCGAGTGTGTGCGCGACCACGACGTTGTCGTCGGTGAGGCCGTGGATGAGAAGTAGTGGGCGCGTGAGTGATGCGGCCTGGGGGATGAGCGAGCAGGCCTCGTACGGCAAGGCGTCCATGGTGGGATCGCCGAGATAGCGCTCGGTGTACGCGGTGTCGTAGAGTCGCCATTCCGTGACCGGTGCGCCCGCGACGGCTGCGTGGAAGATGTCGGGCCGACGCAACACCGCGAGTGCGGCGAGATAGCCCCCGAATGACCACCCGCGGATACCGACCCGGGTGGGGTCGACATCATGGGGCCACTGCGCCACGACGGCGTGGAGGGCGCTGACCTGATCCTCGAGCACACCAGTGGCGAGGTCACCCAAGACCTCGCGCTCCCAGGCCGGGCCGCGCCCCGGCGTGCCGCGTCCGTCCGCGACCACCACGCAGAAGCCCTGATCTGCGAGCCATTGCGCCTCGCCATAGGTACCTCCCGCGGCCACCACCTCTTGATGGTGCGGACCGCCATATGGGCTCATCAGGACAGGAAGCCCGCGTGATCCCGGCACGTGGCCGGTGGGGAACAGGACCGCCGTGCGGATTCGAAGCGGCCCGGCCTCAAGGATCGTGACAATAGGTGTCACGCAGGGGATCTCCGCGTTGCTCACGATCGCATGTCGTGCGCCCGACGCGACGACCGAATAGTTGATCAGCGTGCTCCCCAGGGTGCGTTCGACAGAGACGTGGGTGCCACTCGAAGTGCGACCCACCGTCCAGCCGGTGTCAGCCCCGACCGTCGCGGACGTGCCGTCCCACGCCACGTGCAGCAGTCGCGAGGTGGTCGGATCCGGTGCGATCGCGACAAGGACACCAGAGGCGTCGACATCGAGGATCCCGCGCACCTGCACGCCAGGCGTGGTGAGCCACTCTGCGCCGAGGTGGAGTCGATAGGTGTCGGACTCCCGATCGGCGCGCAGTGTGAGGAGCTGTCCGTTCGGAGCCCACCGGAACGCTCCGGGTGTGGCGTCAAGCCAGGCCTCGTCGTGGAGATCGGTGACGACGGTGGTGTCTCCCGTGCGCGGATCGAGCGCCAGGATGCGTTGGTGGCGTTGGTCTCTCGAGGACACCACGATGAGAGGATCGCCAAGATTTGTCCACGAGATGTCGACGAGATAGGGCATCTCGACGCTATCCCAGGCGACGTCCGTGCGCGTGCCGTCGAGGCGCACGATCTCGAGCGAGAGGTTCGCGTTGGCGCTTCCGGCCGCGGGATACCGGTGGGGCACCGGCCGCCGATCCGGATGCGCGGGATCGGCGATCCACCATTCCTGCACCGGGGTCTCATCGACGTGTTGGATCACCACCGCGTCGGAGCCTGGTGCCCACCAGAATCCTCGGGTGCGCGATAACTCCTCGGCGCCGATGAAGTCGACGAGGCCACATGTCTGGAGGTCGTGTGCCGGTTCGGCGGCGAGGCGGTCGCCAGTGCCATCGGCCTCGACGATCCGCAGTGAGCGACCGCTGACGTAGGCGATGTGGCGGCCGTCGGGTGAGAGTCGAGGGTCGATCACGGGACCGGGCACATCAAGTGCTCGAGTCGGAGACGCGCCGTCGACGTCGACGCAGTAGAGATCGCCTGAGAGCGCAAACACCGCGCGACTCACTGCAGTGTCGGTGGCATAGCCGACGATGCCCGAGCCGCCCTCGCGCATCCGCTCGCGCCTCGCACGCTCGGCGTGGGATAGGTCCTCGGAGCCGAGGTGCAGTGCGTGAGGGTCTGAGAGCAGGCGCTCGGATCCCGTTGCCACCTCGAGAGCCCACAGCCGTCCGACGGGGTCGGTGCCGGAGTTGGATCGAACGAACAGAACGCGGCTGCCATCGGCAGAGACGGTGAACAGGCGTGGGGCTCCCGCGGTGAACCGCCGCGTGCGCGCGCTCTGGCGGGGGTAGGACTCCTGCGACATGTCCGTGAGTCTGCCAGTCCGACGGCTACCCTCGTTCTCGTGACTGTCATCACGGCCGAACGCCGTCTCCTGTTCGTGCACGCCCACCCCGACGACGAAACGATCGGCACCGGCTCCACCATGGCCAAGTACGCGGCCGAGGGTGCCCACGTCACGCTCGTCACGTGCACCCTGGGCGAAGAGGGTGAGATCGTCCTTGACGATCACTCCCACCGCGCGGCCCATCTCGAGGACACTCTCGGCGAGCATCGGCAGATCGAACTTGCCGGCGCGATGGACGCCCTCGGTGTGACCGACCACCGACTCCTCGGACATCCGGGCAAGTACCGCGACTCCGGGATGGTCGGCACCCCTGACAACGATGACCCCGCCTGCTTCTGGCGCGCTGACCTTCTCGCCGCCGCGACCGATCTTGTGCCGGTGATTCGCGAGGTGCGCCCGCAGGTGCTCGTCACGTACGACGACTTCGGCGGTTATGGCCACCCCGATCACATCCAGGCCCATCGAGTGGCGATGTACGCCACGGTCCTCGCGGCGGCGCCGACGTTCCGCCCCGATCTTGGCGACGCTTGGGAGATCGCGAAGATCTACTGGGTCGCGTTCCCGAAGTCGTTCATCCGAGCCGGCATCGAAGCTCTTCGCGCTGCCGGAGAGGACACCGGGTTCGCGGCGATGGACCCCGACGACCTCCCGTTCGCCGTCGACGATGAGCTCATCACGGCCGCAATCGACGGTCAGGAGTTCTTCGAGCACAAGATGGACGCTATGCGGGCCCATGCCACCCAGATCAGCCTCGAGGACGGCTTCTTCGCGCTGTCGAACAAGCTCGGGTCAAGGGCACTGGGCCTGGAGTTCTACGTCCTCGCACGGGGCTCGGCTGCTGGCCCGCGCGATGGAGACGGGCGTGAGACCGACCTGTTCGCCGGTGTCTGACGCCCAACCGGGGCAGTCCAGATTGTCATTGAGCACGCGCTTGATCACGGAGCGTCACTTTGAGCGTGGGCGGCGTAGGCCAGAAGGGTGAGAGCTACTACTCCGAGGTCGCGCATCCGCCTCGTGTCGACCACGATGGGAGCCCGTGTCGCAGCAGGCGCGCGAGGGCGGATTCGCCCTGATGTGACTGGAGCATGTGATGCGACGTATGGGCACACCGGGCACCCCCGCGAAGCAGCATGCGACGCCGGTGACCGACAGTGCGGTCGACCGCGCGGCCGCCTCGATGCTCGCCGGCGCCGGTGCGGGTCGACTGAGCGGGTCGCAGGCTGATGTCGGCGTCTCCCGGGAGCGCTCGCGACGTCGCCGCCTGACCACCCTGTTCTTGGTGCTGTTGATCCCTGCCGCCTACCTCGGTGGCCGCTGGGCCACCGGCGATGGCGTCGACATCCTGAGCCTGCAGCTGCCGGCGGTCGACCCCATGGTGGCGATGCCGGCGCTGTTCTTCATCATGCTCATTCTCGTGCTCCTCGGCACCACGATGGGCGCCGGCCGATCACCCCATGTGACCTATCGGCCTGAGCAGATCGACGTCACCCTCGACTCCGTCAAAGGCATCGACTCGATCAAGGACGAGGTCGTGCGCTCGCTCAACCTGTTCTTGGCGCACAAGGCGTTCGCCTCGGAGATGGGTGGCTCCGCGCGACGCGGGTTGCTCTTCGAGGGTGCGCCCGGCACCGGCAAGACCTACCTGGCCAAGGCGATGGCACGCGAGGCGGGAGTGCCGTTCCTGTTCGTGTCGGCGACGTCCTTCCAGTCGATGTACTACGGCGCGACGGCGCGCAAGATTCGCTCCTACTTCAAGGCTCTGCGCAAGGCCGCGCGCCAGGAGGGCGGCGCCATCGGGTTCATCGAGGAGATCGACGCGATCGCGATGGCGCGCGGCGGGATCTCCATGACCGCGCTGCCCATGGCCGCACAATCGATGACGCGCAGTGGCGTCATGTGCTGCGGCGGACTCGAAGGTCTCCCCTCCACTTACGCCATGGGCGCCGCCTCGGTCTCAGGCGCCACTATGGCCAACAGGTCGATGACGAGTGAGGGCGTCGGTGGCGTCGTCAACGAGCTGCTGGTGCAGCTGCAGTCGTTCGACGACCCGACCGGGCTCCAGAAGTTGCGGACCTGGTTCATCGACAAGCTCAATCTCTACCTGCCCCTTCATCGCCAGCTCTCGCGCCCGGTTCCGCCATCGACCAATGTGCTCGTGATCGCAGCGACCAACCGGGCCGACAACCTCGACCCCGCGCTCCTACGGCCGGGGCGTTTCGACCGCCGGCTCACCTTCGAGCCGCCGACCAAGGCCGGCCGTCGCGAGCTGATCGACCTCTTCCTCGGACGCAAATCGCACCACCCCGACCTCGACGACGACGATTCGCGCGACGGTCTCGCGTCCGTCACGCAGGGGTACACCCCGGTGATGATCGAGCACCTCTTCGACGAGGGGCTCGTGAACGCACTCCGTCGCGGCGACAGTGCCATGACGCGCGGCGATGTCGAGCGGGCACGCCTCGTCGAGGAAGTGGGCATGGGCCAACCCGTGTCCTACACCGAGCACGAGCAGCGCCTCATCGCGACGCACGAGGCGGGGCACGCGGTCACCGCGTGGCTGGTGGCCCCGCACCGTCGCCTGGAGGTGCTCACGATCATCAAGCGCCGAGATGCCCTCGGGATGCTCGCCCATGGCGACGCCGAGGATGTCTTCACCCGGTCGCGCAGCGAGATGATCGGGCTGATCCGCATTGCGATGGGGGGCCAGTCCGCCGAGGAGCTCTTCTTCGACGACATCTCCACGGGCCCTGCCGGCGACCTGCTCTACGCCACCAACGTCGCGGCCCAGATGGTCGGCGCGGCAGGTATGACCGACACCTTGATCTCCTACTCGGCGATCCAGAGCGGGGCGTTCACCGACACCAACATCGTCGGTCGGGTGTTGGCTGATGCCGAGGGCCGTGGACGTGTCGAGCGGATCCTCCAGGAGCAGAAGGCGTTCACGCGCGGCCTCCTCAACGACAACAGGCACTTGGTCGCGGCCTTGCGCGATGCGTTGATCGAGCGGCACGAACTGATCGGGCGTGAGATCACCGACGTGCTCACGGCAGCCGCCGAGGGACGGGAACTCGGCTCGATCGATCTCCGCGATGGTTCCGGAGTGTTCGCCACGGGGTCCTCGATCGTGGCTCACCGGTCCGTGCCCGTCGCCGACCTTCCCGGCCCCGAGGCATCGTAGGCTCACGGGATGAGCCGTCCCCGCCGACCGCGTGCCGCTGCGGTGGTAGGGCTACTTCTGGGTGGTCTGGTGCTCGGCTTGTTCAGCGCGGTGGTGCTGCCCGCGCGCGAGGAGGTCCACGGAGTAATGATCCCGTGGGGTGCGGTCCTCGTCCTGGTCGGCGTCGGGGTGTGCGCTCGCGCGGGTGCCTGGCTCACCGCGACCCGTCGCGGCGCGGCCCTCGTAGGCTGCGGCTGGCTCGTGGGTGCGCTCGCCATCGCCACGGTCGCCCCGGGTGGCGACGTCGTATTGCCGGACACCATGCGCACGAGCATCTTCCTGGTCGGCGGAGCGCTGCTTGCGATCATCGCGACGGCCTGGCCGCTGCCCGCTGGTGTGGTCGACCTGATCGAGGCGCAGTGGGGGTCGGACCCCGCGGTGGACGACGGGCCTGGCGCCCCCGCGTGAGTGCAGGGGTGAGGGGGCCTGGGACGGCTCGCCGGGCCAGGTGCGGCGGCCCTTCCGCGGTAAGGCGTCGTACTCTGGGGAGGCCGCCATCGCGTCCGCGTGGCTGGGACTCGCGCACTCGACGTTCGTGCGCCCGATCCTGGCCCGAGCGGCTCAGCACACGCACCGAGGACTCAGTGTGAATACCTCATCCCCGACCTCTGTTGTCGAGGACGTAACCGAAGACGGCCACCGGCCGCACTGGCTTCGTACGACCTTGCTCAGCGTCGGCGGTGCCATCCTCGCGCTCGGAGTGGTCTACGCGGCCCTGGTAGCGGCGACGGGTGACGGCATCCCGCGGGGCGCCACGGTCCTTGGGGTAGATATCGGCGGCCAGAGTGAGGCCCAGGCAGCTGCCACATTGACGCGCGTCCTCGGGCCGAGAGCGAGCGCCGAGATCGACGTTGTCGTCGGCACCGAACATGTCAGCGTCGTGCCCGCGGATGCTGGCCTCTCATTCGATGCGGCGGCGACCGTGCGCGGACAGGTGCTCCACGGCTGGCAGCCCTCGGCCTTGTGGGCCAAGCTCACCGGGTCGCCTGCGATCCAACCGGTGATCGTGATCGACGAGGCGACATTGGCGAAGGATGTTGGGCTGATCGCCGCCGACAGCGACACGTTGGCCCAGGAGCCGACCGTCGTGCTGCGCGGCACCACGGCCTCGCTGAACCCCGGCGCGGTCGGGCGCGTTCTCGATCAGGCGGCGTCCGTGAAGTTGATCGCCGCCAGTTATCTCGCGACCGCCGAGTCGGTGGTTCTTCCCCAGGTCGACGCAGCGCCGAAGGTGTCCTCGGCTGCCGCCGCGCAAGCCCTGGCGCTCGCGACGTCGGCCGTGTCGGGCCCGATCCCCGTGGTGGTGGAGGGGATCTCCACCACGATCCCCGCCACGGCCGTTGCCGAGGCGCTCTCCTTTGCCTCCGCGAACGGAGTTCTCACCCCCAAGCTCGACGGAGTTGTGCTGCGCGCGGCCATCGCGCCAGCCATCGCGTCGATCGAGACCCTCGGCAATGACGCGACCTGGGATGTCTCGAGCGGCGTTCCTGTGGTGGTCCCATCCCGGCAGGGACATGGGGTCGACCCCGATCAGCTCGCCGCCGACGTGCTCACCGTGCTCGGTCGCAGCGGATCCGCGAGTCGCACCGTCACCGTCACCGTCGGCACGGTGGATCCCAAGTTGACTACCGAGCAGGCAGTGGCGCTCGGGGTCGTCGAGCAGATGTCGTCGTTCAAGCAGAACTTCCCGTATGCCGCCTACCGTGTGCAGAACATTGGTCAAGCTGCCAAGCGGGTCAACGGCACCCTGCTGCTGCCGGGTCAGACCTTCTCTCTGAACGACACCATCAAGGAACGCACGGTCGAGAACGGCTACACCGTCGGCTACATCATTGGCCCGGGCGGAGTGTTCAAGGAGGACCTCGGAGGAGGTGTCTCTACGTCGGCGACCACCGTTTGGACGGCCGCGTTCTACGCCGGGCTGGCGCGTGTCCATGTCCAAGCGCACTCGATCTGGATACCTCGATACCGCGAGGGCCTTGAGGCGACCGTGGCGTGGGGCAGTTTCGACATGTCCTTCCGCAACGACACCACTCATGCCGTCTACATCACGACCGACATGCAGAACACCTCTCTCACGGTGACGATGTGGGGAACCAAGGCCTTCGACGAGGTGCAGGCGCAGTCTGGCGCTCGGTACAACGTGCGTCCCTTCAAGACCATCTACGACCCCCTACCCACCTGCCACGCCCAGGGTGGCGAGCCGGGCTTTGCGATCGATGTGTACCGCGTCTTCATCACGGGGGGCGTGGAGGTCAAGCGCGAGAAGATCACCACGAACTACCGGCCTGGCCCCGAGGTCATCTGCACCGGCGACCCGAGCATCCCGCCGACCCCGACGCCGACCCCGACCCCGACCCCCACTGGTCCTGTGCCGCAGTGACGGAGGAGTTCACGAACCTGGAGGTGGCCTTGCGGCCCCATGTCAGGATCTTCCCAGTCAACTCACAGGTTCATCGGCTCCACTGGTGACATGAACGAACGTCGAGGCGAGCGCGGGGCCTCCGAGGCGCGAGTGCTCGTTGTTGACGACGAGCCCTATATCGCCGATCTTCTCGCCACCGGCCTGCGGTTCGTAGGCTTCGAGGTACGCGTTGCGGCCAGCGGTCTCGAGGCACTTACCGCGGTGCGGGAGTGGAAACCCGACCTCCTGGTGCTCGATGTGATGATGCCCGACGTCGACGGCTTCGAGGTCACTCGCCGCCTCCGGGGCGAGGGCCGCACCACGCCTGTGCTCTTTCTGACCGCCCGCGACTCGACCGAGGACAAGGTCCACGGTCTGACGATCGGCGGCGACGACTACGTCACCAAGCCGTTCAGCCTCGAGGAAATCGTCGCCAGAGTGCGAGCGGTACTCCGCCGGCACGCCGCAGACCAGGTCGACGACGGCATCCTGCGCTACGCCGACCTCGTGCTCGATGAGGACGCGCACGAGGTGCATCGTGCGGGTGAGCCCATCGACCTGACCCCCACGGAGTTCTCGCTGCTGCGATTCCTGCTCGTCAATGCCGGACGAGTCGTGTCCAAGGCCCAGATCCTCGACCACGTGTGGAGCTACGACTTCGGTGGTGACGGAGGAGTGGTCGAGTCCTACATCTCCTACCTGCGCCGCAAAGTCGATGCTCCCTTCGACGTCGCGCTCATCCGCACCGTCCGAGGCGTCGGCTACAGCATTCGTGCGCCGCGGACCGGAGAATGATGGCCCCCCGGCAGTCACTGCGGGTCCGCCTCGCCGTCGGCACACTCGTGCTGACGGCGCTCGGCCTTGCGCTCGCCTCGATCGTGGGCAGTCTGCTGCTGCGCGACTTTCTCGTCACCCAGGTCGACCGCCAGCTTGCGGGCAACAACCGGCTCGACCGGCTCGGCTCAAGCCCTCAGACGGGTGGTGGCGGGCCCCCGGGCCGTCAGCTGCCCAGCCCGTTCGTGCTCTCCCGGGTCGACGCCACGGGCCAGGTCATCGACCAGGTGAGAGGGACTCAGGCAACTGGGGCACCGGCACCCGACCTCTCCGGGTTGACCGCGGACGTGGTGCGCGCCCTCAGGGGTGAGCCCTTCGACGTCAGCGGCGTAGGCGATCCGGCCTACAGTTATAGGGCGACCGCGACGTTGGCGCGGGATGGTGCGAGCAGCATCGTCCTCGCGATGTCGACCGAGCCAATCGATGCCACGATGCAGCGGGCCGCCATCGCCTCCCTCGCGGTGGGCGCGCTGACCCTCGGACTTGTGGGGCTGCTTGCGGGCGCCGTCATCCGGGTCGGACTCCGACCGCTCGAGGAGGTCGAGTTGACCGCGGAGCGCATCGCCGCGGGCGACCTCACCCAGCGCGTGCCCGACATGCCCGCGGGCACGGAGGTCGGTCGGCTCGCCGCGTCGCTGAACGGGATGCTCGCCCAGATCGAGTCCTCCTTCCAGGACAGTCGCCAGAGTCAAGATCGGCTACGGCGGTTCGTGGCGGACGCGAGCCACGAACTGCGAACGCCGTTGACGACCATCCGCGGCTACGCCGAGCTCGCGCGGACCGGCGCGCTCGGCGACGAGGCCGAAAGGGCCCGCGCGGTCGGCCGTATCGAGGAGGAGGCCAAGCGCATGGGTGTCCTCGTCGACGACCTACTCCTGCTGGCCCGTCTCGACCAGCACCGGCCACTCGAGCAGGCAGAAGTGGACCTGTGCACCCTCGTCTCAGCCTCGGCGGCGGCTCTTCGTCTGGCCTGCCCGGATCGTGAAATCTCCTGGTTGGCAGGTGATCCCGCAGTCGTCATCGGTGACGACATGCGCTTGCGTCAGGTGATCGACAACCTTGCGAGCAACGCTGCCGCACACACCACTGAAGGTTCGATGGTGACGTTCAGCGTCGTCGCAGACGCCTTACGGGTGCGGGTCGTCGTGGCCGACGAGGGGCCGGGCATGACCGCAGAAGAGGTCCATCGGGCCTTTGAGCGCTTCTACCGAGGCGACCCCTCGCGCACCCGTCGCACTGGTACGGGCACTGGGCTCGGGCTTTCCATCGCCGAGGCCATCATCGAAGCGCATGGCGGGGCCCTCACCTTGGCCTCCTCGCCGGCTGGTGGCACGAGCGTCACCATCGACCTGCCGGCCGCACCTGTTAGTTGAGTCTGGCCCGCGCCTGCCGCGCGATGCGCCGGGCATGTTCGGCCTCGAGTGGCATCGGCCCAGCCACGATGTCGGCGTAATCCTCGAGTACCCGTGAGGCCTCGGGGTATCGGCCTACGGCAACAAGGGCCTCGCCATAGTCGCGACGAAGTCCAAGATCGTGTCGCGGAAGCACCAGGCCAAGCTCGCACGCCCATAGCCGGTGTCGGGCGCGCTCAGGGGTGGAGGCCCACGCCCGGACATTGCCGAGCACTCGGTCGATGGTGTCGATTGGGTCGTGGGGACGCAGGTGCTCGGGTTTGAGCGACCGCCCGACGGTGGCCGCGATCTCGCGGGCGCGGTCATAGGGCAGGAGGAGCCCGCCCGCGAAGGGATCGACGAGCACCCGTGTGCCATCGGGGTCTCCCACCCCCACCACGAAATGGCCGGGCAGCCCGACCCCATAGGCCGGGACGCCCGCGCGGCGCGCGACCTCGGTCCAGACGGTCGAGAGCAGGATCGGCAGCCCGCGCCGCCGCTTGAGGACGTCGGCGAGCAGGCTCGACTCGAGATTGCCGTAGTCCGACGGAGCGCCGAGGAATTCGGCGAGGGCCGAGCG